>Ga0209578_10004371_pt1 | contig 10182 bp, 10 predicted proteins | sample tdAd472_FD_187127 | JGI IMG/M metagenome (GOLD analysis project Ga0209578, IMG submission 187127) | Marine sediment microbial communities from the Atlantic coast under amendment with organic carbon and nitrate - tdAd47.2 (SPAdes)... | ecosystem: Environmental > Aquatic > Marine > Coastal >...
CGGCTTCGACTTGCGGAAGGGCAGCGAGGACTGCGACTGGGCCGTGGGCGACGTGACGTCGGGTGCCGATGTTTCGGCCGCGATGAAGGGCGTGGGCAAGGTCATCCACGCGGCGGCCCGGGCGAATATCTGGCAGGGAACCGGCGAGGAAATCCTGCAGACGAATGTCATGGGAACGTGGCAGGTCTATGAGGCTGCCCGCCGGGAAGGGGTCCGCAACCTCGTCTTCTGTTCCAGCGACTCGACTGTCGGCTATACGGTGCGGGAAGGCGCCATGGTGCCGCCGCGCTACATGCCGGTCGATACGAGCCATCCCCTCCAGGCGACCGACCCCTATGCCTTGAGCAAGATCCTGGGTGAGGACATCGCCCGGTCGTTCTGCCATTGGGGCATGAGCACCGTGGCGTTGCGCACGGTCTTCGTCGCCTATCCGGAAATGGAAGGGGAGATCCGCGCCCGGCATGCCGATCCGGAAAACTACAAGGGAACGCCGGCGGGTGGTCCTTCTAGCGCGGGCGGCGGGGTTTTCTACAACTACATCGATCCTCGCGATCTGGCGCGCGCCTTCAGGCTGGCGCTGGAATTCGAACTGCCGCCCGGTGCTTTCCGGCCTTTCTTCCTTTCGTCTGGCGAGACGTTCGCGCCGGAACCCACCGTCGATCGGGCGCGACGGCTGCATGGGGATGGGATCGAGGTCCGGGATCCGGCTCTCTATGAGCGCTCCCCTTATGCGGGGCTCTACGACACGGCGGAAGCTGCGCGGGACCTGGGCTTCGTCGCGGAACACAGCCTGCGGCATATCATCGATGGCGGTGCGTGATCGGAACCGCCGCGGTTTCACGGGGAAATCGAAAATGAAGAAGATACTCGTCACCGGCGGGTCCGGTTGGTTGGGCGGCGCGGTCGTCCGGCGGCTCCTGTCGCAGGGCGATGCGGTGGTCTCCGTCGATCTGCTCGTCAGCCCCGCGATGGAAGCGGGCGCCCGGGACAATTCGCTTCTGGTGAACCGGGTGGCGGACCTGACCGATCCCGAGGGGATACGGCAGGTCATGGAACAGGACCGTCCGGATGCTGTCATCCATTGCGGCGCCATCGTGGGCGTTCTGCAATGCGCGGGCATTCCGGCCAAGGTTACCCGCGTCAATGTGGAAGGCATGGCCAACTTGCTGGAGGCGATGCGGGCAGCCGGCGTACGGCGCATGATCCATGTCTCGACGGAAGAGACCTATGGGGATTTCGAGGCGCCGGTCATCGCCGAGGACCATCCGCAGCGGCCGACCAGCGTCTATGGCCTAACCAAACTCGCGGCGGAAAATTTCGCCCGCGTCTACAGCCGCAATCACGGCATGGAATGCATTCATGTCCGCACCTGCTGGGTTTACGGGCCGAACCTGCCGCGGCCGCGCATGCCGAAGACCTATATCGACGCCGCCCTGCGCGGCGAATCCCTGGTCGAGGCGAGCGGCGGCGACTTCGCCGTCGACCAGGTCTATATCGAGGATACGGTGAGCGGGATCGTGCTGGCCCTGAACAAGCATGATCACCGCTTCGACACCTATAACGTCGCCACAGGCGCCGCCCCGACATTGGGGGATGTCGCGGCACTCGTGAATGCCCGCATCCCCGGCGCGGCAATCCGCATCGAACCGGGACCGTATTATCTGGATCGAAAAATCCTGTCGGCCCGGAAGGGTGCGCTCGACATCACGCGCGCCCGGGCGGAGTTGGGTTATGCCCCCGCCTATCCGATCGAACGCGGGATCGCCCTCATGATCGAGGATGCGCGCCGGGCTTGAGCGGAGCCGATGGCGATCAAATTTCCTTATACATGATGGTCGTCGGGTCCAGCCGGCCCGCATCGGCCGTGTCCCGGCAAAAGTTCGGTATTGTTCCGACGGTCTTGTAACCGAGTGCGGTATAGAGCGGCTCGGCCTTGTCGCCGGTTCGCGTATCCAAGGTGATCAGCGTCCGTCCCATGTCGCGCGCGGCCTGTTCCAGTGCCGTCATCAGGGCCTTGGCGATTCCCTTTCGCCGGAATCCCGGGTGCACCATCAGCTTGTTCACCTCCACCCGGTGCGGCTGGTTCGCGGGCATGCCGTGCACCAGCTGGACGGATCCCGCGATCCTGTCTCCGGACCGTGCGACGAACAGCAGACGGGCCTTGCCGACTACGTCCGGTTTGACTTTTTCGGTCCAGAAACGCGTGGCCTCCGCTTCGCCGAAAGGCAGGACGAAACCGATGCTGGCGCCGTCATGGACGACGGCCTGCAGCATTTCTCCGAGTTGGGGAAGATCCCGGTCGATTTCCTCTGCCGAAACCAAACAGATCGATAGCCTTGTATCCATGGCGGTCCCTATAGGATGAACAACAGGTAGTGGGCGGCGGAACCTGGGGGCGTGGCGAAGGCGCTTTCCCCGTCCAGGCGGTAGCGCAGGCAATCGCCGGCTTCCAGGTCATGCTTCACGCCCTCGACGGAGACCTCCAGTCGCCCTTTCAACATCACCAGATGGTGCTCCATGCCGGGCCGGGGCGAAGCGTCATAGGCAATCCGGCGGCCCGCCGCCAACCGGCATTCCAGCGCTTCGCCGTTCAGGGCATCGGAAGGTGGGGACACGATTCGTCGGGTGAAGCCGGTCTCGCTATCCGTCCATTCGGCCTGATCGGCCCGGCGGACCAGCGGGGTGAATTCCTGTTCCACGAGATACATCAGCCGTGACATGGTGAGGCCATGCACGGCGCACAGTTTGCCGAGCACCGCGGCGGTGGCGCTGACGGCCGCATTTTCCAGGCGGGAAAGGGTCGCCCGGCTGACCCCGCTGCGTTCCGCAAGCTCGTCCAGCGACCAGCCGCGTTCCGTGCGTAGACTGTGCAGCCGGTCCGCCAGGCGGCGGTCGATATCGGTATCGTTGCGGAGCGATGTTTTCATATTTGAAATATTTTCTCCAATTGGAGAAAAATCAAGACGCTTGTGAATCAGTGCCGTTCGGCTAAGGCTTTGTTGGAGCCGGAAGGTCGGAGGAGCGCATATGTACACCGAATTCGAACGCGTCCTGGACGAATCCTGGCGCGCCGTGGAGGCGCGCGTCGATGCCATTTCGGGCGGTCGTATCAGCCGCCCGCCCGCAATTCCCAAGGACGTTCCCACCCGAACCGCGCGGGTGGGCGAGGACTTTCCCGTCCTCCGGCATTTGCCGGGTGCGGTGGAAGCCGCGTCGGCGGGCGCGCTGGCCGACCTTGCCGGTGCTTTCGCCGCGATGGTTGGATCGATCGAGTGGTCGCAGAACTCCGGCTACACGGCCGAGAACAGCACCCAGTCGTTTCTGGACGGCTACGCCTATGCCTCCTTTTCCGGGCCGGATGGGCCGATCCTGTGCGAAGCGCCGATGGCCGGCTACATGCTGCTGGGTCCGAATGTGCATTACCCGGATCACCGGCATGAACCGCGGGAGGTCTATCTCGTCCTGACGCCCGGTGCGCAATGGAGCCTGGATTCCGGCGAATGGTTCGACGTGGCGCAAGGAAGCTTGATCGTTCATGAGAGTTGGCAGAAGCATGCGATCCGGACGGGCGGAACGCCCTTCCTTGCCTTCGCCGGATGGCTGGACGCGGGACCCAGGAACGGAATCAGCTGGGCCTGACGGGAGGGGGAAGACATGACCATTCGGAAGATACGCGCCGGCGTTCTCGAGGTCGCCTATGTCACGGCCGGGCCGGCGGATGGTTGGCCCTGCATCTTGGGACATGGATTTCCCTATGACGTCCACGCCTATGATGAAGCGGCTGAAATCCTGGCAAAGGAAGGGGCGCATGTGATCGTGCCCTATCTGCGCGGATACGGACCGACGCGGTTCTTGTCCGGCGATACGCCGCGCTCCGGCGAACAGGCGGCATTGGGCGTCGATTTGCTGGCATTCATGGATGCGCTTGAAATCGACCGGGCGGTTCTGGGTGGATACGATTGGGGCGGCAGAGCGGCCTGCATTGTTTCTGCCCTCTGGCCGGACCGCGTGCAGGGGCTCGTTTCCGGAAACGCCTACAACATTCAGAATATTGCAAAATCCTGGGAACCGGCGACGGCGGCGGAGGAGGCGACCTTCTGGTATCAGTACTACTTCCATTCGGAACGCGGGCGGCGGGGGCTTGCGCGCGACCGGCGGGACATTACCCGCCTGCTGTGGAAGATGTGGTCCCCGCCCTGGCGGTTTGATGAGGAAACCTTCGAGCAATCGGCCGCATCATTCGACAACCCGGATTTCGTCGACGTGGTGGTCCATTCCTACCGCCACCGGTACGGGCTGGTGCCGGGCGACCCGGCATTCGCCCATATCGAAACGCAATTGGTCGCGCAGCCGCCGATTTCGGTCCCGACGATATCGATCGACGGGGATGTGGACGGCGTCAATACCGGGACGTCCGGGCATGCCCATAAATTCACCGGCGGGCATGAACATCGTATATTCAGCCAGGCGGGCCACAACCTGCCGCAGGAGCGTCCAGAGGAGTGGGCGCGCGCCGTTTTGGACGTTCGCGGCATGGCATCCGATTAACGCCACAGCCCTTACACCGTAAGCCGCTGCACCAGGGCCGCCCTCACACATTAGGCTATGCTGCAATGCAAGAAAGCCGGTTCGCGGGCCGGGTAGCGACTTGCCAAGCGCGGGGTAATTGTGACCTCATGTTGGCCGAGTGTTCAGTAACGGATGAAAAAGCAGGGGGCAGATGAGCGCTTTCGCTCAATACGAAAATTACGACGCCATGGGCTTGGCCGGACTGGTTGCGGCGGGTGAAGTGACGCCGGACGAGTTGCTCGACGCCGCCCTGGAACGCGCGGCCGTGCTGAATCCAAAGCTGAATGCCCTGACCATGCTGCGGGAGGAAAGGGCGCGCGAGAATATCGTCCGCGGCCTGCCCTACGGGCCTTTGCGCGGCGTGCCGTTCCTGCTGAAGGACCTGGGAGCGGAAGCCATTGGGTTCCCGGGCCATAACGGTTCGATGATGCTCAGGGATACGCAGTATTCCGGCAATTCCTCACTCGTCGACAGGCTGTTCAAGGCGGGGGTCGTTGTCTTCGGCCGGACGACCGCGCCGGAAGGCGGCGTCGGCGCCGCGACGGAAGCCGCGGTCTATGGCGGGCCGACGCGGAACCCTTGGAACCTGGACCACACGCCGGGCGGATCGTCAGGCGGGTCCGGGGCGGCTGTCGCCGCGGGGATCGTTCCGGCGGCGCATGGGTCGGATGGAGGGGGATCCGTGCGGATTCCGGCGGCCTCCTGCGGGCTGTTCGGTTTCAAACCGACGCGTGCGCGTTTGCCGGATGGGCCCTATGCCGGTGAAGGCTGGGCCGGCATGGCGATCGAGGGCTACCTGACCCGGTCGGTGCGCGATACGGCGGTGCTGTTGGATGCCACGCAAGGGACCGATCTCGGCGCGCCTTATGCCGCGCCGCCGCTGCGGGACAGTTATTCCGCCGCCGCGAAGGTGTCGTCGCGGCCGCTTCGTATCGCTTTCGCGACCACGACGCTGACGGGGGACCGGATCGACCCGGAATGCAAGAAGGCGGTCCTGGCGACGGCGAAACTTCTGCAAGACATGGGGCATGTTGTCGAAGAGGCCCTTCCGAAGGCGGACACGATCGGTATGATGAAGGCCTGGACGGCCATCGTCGCCTGCGGAACCGCGCTCTGGGTTCGGCAGGTGCTGGCCAGGAAAGGCCGCGAATTGCAGCAGGGCGACCTTGAACCCGTCGCGATGGACGCATGCCGCTATGCCAAGTCCATTTCGGGGGACCAATATCTGGAAGCGGTCGAGAAAGTTCACGCCTATGGCCGCGAAATGGCCGCTTTCTTCGTCGGCTACGACGTTCTGGTCACCGCGACGCTGGCGGAGCCGCCGGCGCAGGTCGGGCGGTTCAACCACAGCCGCGAAAGCTATGTCGACTACCGGTTGGGGGAGAACGGGATTTTCGCCTATTCGCCCTTCACCGCGGCCTTCAATGCAACCGGGCAGCCTGCCGCGTCGGTGCCGATGCACTGGACGGGCGACGGGCTGCCGGTCGGGATACACCTTGCCTCGCCATTCGGTGAGGACGAGTTGCTGATGACGCTCTGCGCGGATCTGGAAAGGGCGAACCCTTGGTTCGACCGCCGGCCGCCGGTCTGTTTTGCAAATATCATGGAAAAAGGATAGGGGGGTTCCGTGTCCGATGAAGTCGCCGTAAGGGCCGAACGCGTATCAAAGGTTTTCGGGACACCCGGAAACGAGCTAAGGGCCCTGGATGATGTGACGGTCGACATTCGCCGGAACGAATTCTTCACTCTCCTGGGGCCGTCGGGCTGCGGAAAGACGACGCTTCTGCGCTTGATTGCCGGGTTCGAGACGCCGTCATCCGGCGCGATTCTCTTGAACGGGAAGGACATCACGGTCGATCCGCCCTTCAAGCGCCCGATCAACACGGTTTTCCAGAGCTACGCCCTCTTCCCCCACCTGACGGTGGCTCAGAATGTCGGCTTCGGCCTGGAGATGATGGGGCGCGCCAAGACGGAAATCGACGATACGGTCGATAAGATGCTGGATCTGGTGCAGATGGAGGCAATGCGCAATCGCCTGCCGACGCAACTTTCCGGGGGACAGCAGCAGCGTGTCGCCCTGGCCCGTGCCTTGGCGCCGCAGCCGTCGGTCCTGCTTCTGGACGAACCGCTGTCGGCCCTGGACCTGAAGCTGCGAAAGCAGATGCAGATCGAGTTGAAGCGGATGCAGATGGAGACCGGCATCACTTTCATTTTCGTGACCCATGACCAGGAAGAGGCGCTCACCATGTCCGACCGGATCGGCGTGATGAGCGCGGGGAACATCCTGCAGATCGGCAGCCCGCGGGAAATCTATAACAGCCCGCAGAACAGATTCGTGGCGAGTTTCATCGGGGAATCGAATTTCCTGGAAGGGGTGTCCTCCGGCGAAGGCAAGACGCGGAAGGTCGTCCTCACCGACGGCCATGCCTTCGAGGCGCAGGTCGCCGACGGGAATATCCCCAACGGCAATGTCACGGTCGCCGTGCGGCCGGAATTCATCCAGGTCGTTCAGGCGGGGACGGAAGGCGCGGTCGCCGCGACCGTAACCAATATCGTCTATTTCGGGACTGACATGCATTGCTACATGGCGCTCGACAGCGGCACCGAAGTCGTCGCGCGGGTTTCCGCCGATGCGGATCGCGGCGGTGCGCTGACGGAAGGCGCCAAGGTCGGTCTTACCTTTGCGCCCGGCGGTTTGCGCATCGTGGGGGATTGATCGATGAGCGACATCCCAACCACCAATGCCCAAACTACGAATGCTAGGCAATTGAGCGCCCTTGAAGTCCGGGCGGAGAGGGAGAGGATCAAGCGGAATTGGCTTCTGTCGATGCCTGCGATGATCCTGCTGCTGCTCGGCGCAAGCGGTCCTCTGCTGATCGTCCTGGTCTATTCCTTCATGACCCCGGGCGATTACAGCGGCGTCATCTGGACGCCCACGATCAAGGCCTGGTTCCAGATATTCTTCGCCGTCGACATCTTCGACGACACGATTGGACTCGCCGACGCGCATTTGACGATTTTCGGGCGGTCGGTCCGGTTGTCGCTGATCACCACGTTCCTGACGCTGATCATCGGCCTGCCGACGGCCTATTTCATCGCCACGCGTCCCGGCCGGCAGAGAACGCTGTGGCTGTTCCTGATAACCATTCCGTTCTGGACCAACCTGCTGATCCGCACCTTCGCGATCCTCGAAGTGATCCGGAACGAAGGGCTGCTCAACAACTTGCTGCGCTGGCTGGGCGTCATCGATGAACCGATCCAGATCCTTTATACGGACACGGCGGTCCTGATCGGCATGGCCTATGTCTATCTGCCGCTGATGGTTCTGCCGCTCTATGCCTCCATCGACCGATTGGACTTCCGACTGGTCGAGGCGGGATACGATCTCTATGCGAACAGATGGCAGGTCCTGCGGCGCGTCATCCTGCCGATCATCAAGCCGGGCATCATCGCCGGATCGATCCTGGTCTTCGTACCGTCGCTGGGCGCCTATGTGACGCCGCGCGTCTTGGGCGGCGGCAAGCACATGATGATCGGGAATTTCATCGAATTGCAGTTCGGGCAGGGCCGGAACTGGCCCTTGGGGTCGTCGCTTTCCATGCTGCTTCTGGTGATCGTCGCCGTCGCGCTGATCTTCTATGTCCGCGCCGCGAACCGGGGAGGCAGCGATGAGCAATAAACCCGCAAAGCCCTTCAGCATCAAACATCTGCCCGGTTTCACGACCATAGCGCTCGGATGCTTCGTACTGCTTTACGCGCCGATCATCACCATGGTGGTCTATTCGTTCAATTCCGGACAGTCCGTCGCATTGTTCGAGGGGTTTTCGGTTTCCTGGTATTTCGAAGCCGCCAAGAACGAATTGGTGCAGGAGGCGGCGCTGCGGTCGCTGATCATCGCCGCCTGCGCGTCGGGCATCGCGACCGTGCTTGCGACCATGGCCGCGCTCGGCACCACGCGCACCAGGAATTTTCCGGGCCGGACGTTCATCTATTTGATGATCAATCAGCCGCTGATGGTGCCGGAAGTCGTTACCGCGGTGGCGCTGCTGATATTCTTCGCGTCGATCAAGGTCGCGACCGGCTATTCCGGATTGGCCTATCTTATCCTCGCGCATGCCGCCTTCTGCGTGCCGTTCGCCTATCTGCCGATCCGGGCGCGGATGGAAGGCATGGACATGGCGTTGGAAATCGCCGCCGCGGACCTCTATGCCACGCCCTGGAAAACGTTCAGGCGGGTTACCCTGCCGCTGGTCGCGCCGGGGATCGCCGCAGGCGCCATGTTGGCCTTCGTGATCTCGCTGGACGACGTTATCATCACCGAATTCGTGAAGTCGGCCGGGCAGGATACCCTGCCGACATACATGCTGGGGCAGTTGCGCCGTGCGGTCACGCCGGAGGTCAATGCGATCTCGACGGCGTTGCTCGCAGTCACGGTAATTCTGCTGACGGCTTTCTTCCTGTTGTCCGGAAGGAACTCGCCGGCGGGTAAGTAAGTGCGTTCGTACATAACCAAAGGGAGACTACACCATGCGTTCGAAACTATTCGCACTGTCAGCGGCAGCGCTGCTGGCGGCTGCGTCCCCGGCACTCGCCGAGGGCGAACTGAACATTTACAACTGGGGGAACTATACCAGCCCGGATCTGATCAAGAAGTTCGAGGCGGCCTACAACGTCAAGGTCACCATCACCGACTATGATTCCAATACGACCGCGCTGGCCAAGGTCGAGGCCGGCGGCCACGGCTTCGACATCGTCGTTCCGACGAACAGCTACGTGCCGGTCTATATCGACAAGGGCCTGCTGCTGGAAGCCCGCCCCGATCAGATGGAGAACTTCAAGAACGTCTCCGAACAGTGGAAGAACGTTTCCTGGGACAAGGGCCGTCACTATACCGTTCCGTGGCAGTGGGGCACGACCGGCATGGCGGTGAACAAGTCGGTCTATTCCGGCGATGTCAATACGTCCGCCATTTTCCTGGACCCGCCGGAAGAACTGGTCGGCAAGGTTAACGTCGTTCCGGAAATGAACGACGTTATGAACCTGGCGATCTTCTATGTCGGCGGCGAGGCCTGCACCGAGGACAAGACGGTTCTGCGCAAGGTCCGCGATCTGTTGGTCGAGGCAAAGCCGAAATGGCTGTCCATGGACTACGGAACGACCGACAAGCTGTCGAGCGGCGAGTATGTGGCGACCGTGAACTGGAACGGGTCCACCTTCCGCGCACGGCTGAACAATCCGGACGTCGTGTACGGCTACCCCAAGGAAGGCTATCCGCTGTGGATGGATTCCGTCGCGATCCTGAAGGACGCCAAGAACGTCGAAAACGCGAAGCTGTTCATGAACTTCATCATGGACCCTGAAAACGCGGCGATGATCTCCGCCTTCGCCCGGTATGCGAACGGCATCGACGGGTCTGAAGCCTATATGCCTGAAGACATGAAGACCGCGCCGGAAATCGTCGCGCCGAAGGAATCTGCAGCGGCGGGCCAGTTTGTCCCGACCTGCTCGCCGGCGGCCCGCGATCTCTACACCGCGATCTGGACGGAACTGCAGAAGTAAGTTTCTGCGGCTATGAACGAGAAGGGCGGCCAAACGGCCGCCCTTTTTGTTTGG
>Ga0209578_10004375_pt1 | contig 10172 bp, 8 predicted proteins | sample tdAd472_FD_187127 | JGI IMG/M metagenome (GOLD analysis project Ga0209578, IMG submission 187127) | Marine sediment microbial communities from the Atlantic coast under amendment with organic carbon and nitrate - tdAd47.2 (SPAdes)... | ecosystem: Environmental > Aquatic > Marine > Coastal >...
CCATACCGCCGCCAGGGAACCGACAAGCGCCACCGGGATCGCCACCGTCGGAATAAACGACGCGCGGATCTGTCCGGTGAAGACAACCAGCACTGCAATCACGATCAAGATCGTATAGCCCAGCGTTTTCAGCAGTTCAGAGATGGACCCCTTGATGAACAGGCTATCGTCGGAAATCGTCTCAACGGTGATCGCCGGAATTTGCGTTTTAAGACGCTCTACGACTTGCGCCACGCCTTCGGCGATGACGATGGTGTTGGAACTGGCCTGACGCACGATACCCAGACTGAGCACCGTACGGCCGTTCAGCCGCACCCAGCTTTCCGCTTCGGCAGGTCCGAAAAACACGGTTGCCACGTCGCCGATCCGCACCGGCTCGCGGATGAACAGGTCCTCGATTTTCTTGGGATCGATCACGGAGGCATTGGCGCGCACCAGCACTTCCTGCTCGCGCGACTGGAAGCTGCCCGCCGGCACGTCATAGCGGGCATTCTTCATCACGTTGGCAACATCCGCGACCGACAGCCCATAGCTGGCGAGGCGCATGGGGTCCAGCAACACCCGCAGTACCCGTTCCTGATCGCCATAGATCGTCACGTCCGCGACCCCTTCGACGGAGGTCAGCTCCGGTATAACCTGATCCTCGACGACACGCGTCAACTGATCGATCTTTAGTGTCTCGCTGTAGACCGCCAGTTGCACGATCGGCGTCGCGTCGGCATCGGCCTTGATGACGGTGATGTTTTCGACGCGGTCGGGCAACTGCCGTTCGACTCGGCTCACTGCTTCTCGGACATCGTTTGCGGCATCGATCAGGTTGACGTCCGGATTGAATACGGCACGGAGACGGAAATTGTTCTCCTCGGACGACGCACGCACTTCCTTGACGCCGTTAACCCGCGCCACTGCGGCCTCGACGACGCTGGTCACCTCGGCGTCCATGGTTTCCGGCGATGCCCCCGGATAATCGGCGCGCACGGTGACGATAGGCCGGTCGACGTCGGGCAGTTCGCGCACCTCGACACCCAACAGCGCCCCGAACCCGGCAATCATGATCAATAGATTGAGAACGACCGCAAGATAAGGACGGCGCACACTGATGGTCGGCAAATCGTTGACGGCGTTCGTCGTATCCAGGCGTTCCGACATGCTTTGGCCCTTCCCGGCGGCGCGATTAAGAGCCGCCGCCCCCCGAAATAGCGACTTCGCGCCCGTTCCTGAGGCGCTGCACGCCTTCGACGACCACCACATCGCCGGGCTTGACGTCGCCTTCGACGAGCACCTTGTTGTTCAGCCGGCGCTTGGAAACCACTTCGACGCGCTCCGCTTTGCCACCGGTAACCCGCCACACGAAGCTTTCGCCGTTCTGCCATTGCAGCGCCAGTTCCGGCACGCTGGCCAGCATTGCACCGGGCAAGTCCAGATTGACGAAGAACGACATGCCGGGCCGAAGCGAATCGTCCGTATTCGGAAACCCCGCGCGCACACGGACGGTGCGCGACACCGGATCGACGCGGCTGTCGATCTTGTTGATCGAACCTTCGATATCGCGGTCGCGGAAACTCGGCGTCCGTGCCGTGACCGGCATGCCGACGCTGAGCCGGGACAGGTTTCGCTCGGCCACCTCGAATTCGACCAGCAGGGTCGAACGGTCGTCAATGGTGATAATCTCGCTGGCCGACGTCACCCGGTCGCCGATTTCCACCCGGGGAATGCCGACGATACCGTCGAACGGCGCACGCACGGTCCGGTCTGCCAGCGCTTCGCGGGCCTGGCTCAACTCCAGCTTGGCGCGTTCAAGGATAACCTCCGCATCCTCGACGTTGGCTTTCGAACGCACGTTGTTGTCGCGTAGCCGCCGTGCCCGCTCGAGCGTATTTTCCGCTTCCTTGACGCGGGTGTCGGCGACACGGACCTGCAGATTGGCATCGCGCGCATCGAGCTTCATGATGATGTCGTTTTTCTTGACCGACTGGCCGGTTTCGACGGGAAAAGCGACGATCTCGCCGGCGGCGGCCGGGAACAACGTCACTGAAAGCCGGGCGCGCGCCGTACCGATGGCTTCGACAACAACGCTGTCACGGGTTTCACCGACGGCTTCGACGATCACCGGCACCCCCTTCGCGGCAGCCTTCTTCTTGGCAACGGAGGATGCGGCATCGGATTTGGTATTGACCGTCGCACCGGCGAACAGCGGTCCCCACTGATCGTAGGTGCCCCACAACACGACCAGCCCAAGTCCTACAATGGCGATCAGTTTCGTCCGGCGACGGCGGCGGCTGCGCGGCATTTCCGCCGGGCGATCCACCCCTTCGATCTTTTCGTCCAAATTCTTACCGTCCACTTCAGGGACTCCGACTGTAAACACGCCAAAACGAACGCACGGCCCGGGTTAAATTGTTCAGAAATATAACTGCGGGCTGACCGCTTCCGGTCTTGCGCCGCCCGCGGCGGGTCCAGACGTCCCTTTCGCCAATATTGCAATATTCTTGCATGATATCTGGGGATTACGAAAGTGATATCAAGGCGCCTCCATAGTCCAGTCCGTTTGCGCCCAGCTCAAAAAAAACGGCACCGAGAACAATCGATGCCGCGTAATCGGGACGCAAAAATGTGTTTATCCGTTAACCTTGACCTTTCTGGGCTTTGGCTTGAATTCCGCTGCCTTCGGCACACTGACCGTCAGCACACCCTTTTCGACTTTCGCTTCAAGCTTGTCGACGACCGCATCCAACGGCAGGTGAATCTTTTGCGAGAATGAGCCGGTACATTCGCTATGCACCTGCACGCCGTTTCTGTCTTTTTCGTCGCTTTCCGATTTTTCGCCGGAGATGGAGAGCATGTGTCCATCAAGCTCGAGCGAGATATCATCCGCATCCATTCCCGGGACGGCGCCGCTGACGACATAGCCGTTGTCTTCTTGCTTCAGCTCGAACAACGGTGGCAGCGAAACTCCCGTGAGCGGTCCGAACATCGACAACGGCATCCGCGAAAAACCTACCCACCGCCGTTGCATATCGGCGAAATAGCGGTCCGCCTGTGCACGCCACGCTTCGGGGTCAATGGGTGAATTCACAGCCAACCCCGCACTCTTCGCAGGATCGAAGAACGAATTCATCATACCCCGCCATCCGGCAAGCATGTCGTCCATATATCGATCCAAATCCATTCCGTTCCCGGAATGTATTCCTGCAGGTAAGGTTTTCTCTTCTTTTTTGCTGACTGTCGGCTTCGTCGAGACGGTTTTCTTGTTTTGAGTTTGCGTAGCGTTCCCTTGAGATGCGCTTGTTTCCTGTGTCATAGCCAATTCTCCTAGTTTAGTCGGTTTCATGGCCCCCTCTCTTAAGTCGCAATATACACTCTATTCTATTATTACGATTCGGGCATTGATCTGCATCAATCACTGGCGCTCCCCGCCGAGACAACGACATTGCTTTGACAGCGTCATAGTGCGGCATTACCTGATTAAGTGGTTTTCTTTTGAAGCAGGTCATCCATGGACAAACCGACAACGGGCAATGCCGCAGACGATGTCGACGGTGGGTACGCATGGATGCGGCTTGCCATTTCGCTGGCGATGAGCACCGTCGGCGGCATTGGGCTGTGGTCGGTCGTCGTCACATTGCCGGCGATCGAGGCTGAATTCGGGGTCGACCGGGGCGGTGCGTCACTGCCGTATACCGCAACCATGATCGGCTTCGCCGTCGGTGGCATCGTCATGGGCCGGCTGGCCGACCGGTTCGGTATTTTTATTCCGCTGGTCGTCGGCACTTTCATGCTCGCCATCGGCTACGTTTGCGCTTCGCAGGCGGAAAGCATGCTGACGTTCATGCTGGCGCAGGCCTTGCTGATCGGCATGTTGGGCAGTGCCGCGACATTCGGGCCGCTGGTCGCGGATGTATCGCTTTGGTTCGAAAAACGCCGCGGCATCGCGGTCGGGATCGTCGCCAGCGGCAACTATCTTTCCGGCACCATCTGGCCGCCGATCCTGTCGCACCTGATCCAGACCGTCGGTTGGCGCGAGGCGCTTTTATGGGTGGCACTTGTCTGCATCGTCACCATGCTGCCGCTGGCGTTCATGCTGCGCCGTCGCGCCGATACGACGGACCGCCCGAACGTACTCGGCGCGAACGGCATCGTCAGACCGCAAGGCATGTCGCCGCGTGCCGTTCAGGTTCTGTTGATTCTTGCCGGTCTGGCATGCTGTATCGCCATGTCCATGCCGCAAGTCCATATCGTCGCTTATTGCGGAGATCTGGGATACGGCGTCGCGCGCGGCGCGGAAATGCTATCGATCATGCTGGGCCTCGGCGTCGTCAGCCGTATTACGTCGGGTTTCATTGCCGACAAGATCGGCGGACTGGGTACGCTTCTGCTTGGATCCGCATTGCAGTGCGCGGCCTTGTTTTTCTATATCCCGTTCGACGGACTGGTATCGTTGTACGTCGTATCCGCCCTGTTCGGCCTGTCGCAAGGCGGCATCGTCCCGAGTTATGCGCTGATCGTCCGGCAATACTTCCCGGCCCGCGAAGCAGGCGCACGGGTCAGTCTGGTGCTGATGACGACCGTCATCGGCATGGCCATAGGCGGCTGGATGTCGGGCGAAATTTACGACCTGACGGGGTCTTATCAGGCGGCCTTCCTGAACGGCATCGCTTGGAATCTGTTGAACATGTCGATTGCATTCTGGCTGCTGTGGGACCGGCGGCGGCTCCGCACGGCCTAGGGCCACGTCGCCGGGCACCGTGCGGTTGGCGAGCACGGAAAATCGTCTGAATCGGCCATGCGTGGGCTGGCCACGGACCGGCGGGGGTTCTACACTCGCCCGTGCACCATGGCGCAGGACCGCGTGGTACGAAACCGCCGCACACCGGAGAGTAATGCATGTTCCCATCCCGCCGTCCGATCCACACTGCCGCCACCCGGGCCGCGGGCGCGGCACTGACAGCCGCGTGCCTGATGGTGGCGCTCCCGGGATCGGTATCCGCCGAACAAGACGCGACATCGCTTTCGGGTAACTTTCTCGCCGGGCACGTCGCTCAGAAAAGAAGTGATCTGTCCGCCGCGATCCGCTTTTTCAAGCGAGCCCTCGAACAGGATACTTTGCAGCTTGATGTCTTGCGCCGCACATTCCTGTTCTCGGTCATGGACGGTCGCATGGACGATGCGCTGAAGCTTGGCGCCGACTATCTCGAGGAAGAAAAGAAAGCGCCGATCGCCAATCTGGCGCTGGCCATCGAGGATGCACGCAAGGACAACTGGGAGGCGGTGATCAAGCGCATGTCGGCGCTCGACAGCACCGGACTGAACGGCTTTACCGCGCCGATGCTGAAGGCGTGGGCCATTTTCGCCGACGGCGACAAGGACAAGGCGCTGGAAGCGTTGAAGCCGCTCCGCGATCTTGGTGGCACGCGGGTATTACATGATCTGCACGCCGGATTGATCCACGATCTTGCGGGTGATCTGGCCGCTGCCGAAACCTATTTTCTGGCCGTAACCGAAGCCGACGAAGGGTCGTCACTGCGGGCATCGCGCATCCTCGGCACGTTGTACGAACGTCAGGGTAAAATTGCCGAGGCCAAGGCGGTCTTCGACCTGTACAAGACGACGCAGCCGGGAACGTCGTTTCTCGATATCGATATGGAACGGCTGGACGACGGCAACATAAAGAACGCGCCGGTTCTTGTACGCGATGCCAAGGATGGTATCGCCGAAGCCCTGTTCGGCATCTCGTCCTTGCTGAACCAGCAGGGCGGCAGCGAAACAGCACTGGTGCTGGCGCGGCTGGCACTTCACCTGCGCCCCGATTTCGCCGTCATGCGGTACATGGCGGGAGGCATTCTGGAATCGTTGGAACGCTATGAAGACGCCATTGCCGTCTATGAGAAACTGCCCGACGGCACACCGTTCACCCATGCCGCCAAGCTGCGGATCGCGCGCAATCTGGATCGCATCGGGAATTTCGATGATGCCGTCGCGCTTTTGAAGAAAACCGCAAAGCAATATCCCGACGACCCCCGCCCGATGATTACGCTGGGCGACACTTACCGCCGCCATGAAGACTGGCCGGAATCCGTTTCTGCTTACGACGAAGCGGTCGAACGGATCGGCCCGCTGGAAAGCCGCCACTGGCAGCTTTTGTATTCGCGCGGCATCGTTCTGGAGCGCGCCAAGATGTGGGACCGCGCCGAAGCCGATTTTCTGAAAGCGCTTGAATTCGAGCCCGATCAGCCGCTGGTGCTCAATTATCTCGGGTATTCCTGGGTCGAACAGCGCAAGAACCTCGACCGCGCGCTCGAAATGATCAAAACCGCCGTCGCCAAGCGGCCACACGACGGCTATATCACCGACAGTCTGGGCTGGGTGTATTATCAGTTCGGCCGCTACGAAGAAGCGGTGCCGGAGTTGGAGCGTGCCGTCGAGTTGCGTCCCGAAGACCCGGTGATCAACGACCACCTGGGCGATGCCTATTGGCGCGTCGGGCGGCGGCTGGAAGCGACCTTCCAATGGAACCATTCCCTGGTGCTGGGCGCCGACGACACGCTGAGAAAGAAAATCGAGGAAAAGCTCAAGAACGGTCTGGTCGAAGAAGCCGAAGCCGTGACGAAGATCAAAACGGATGGCGGCTGACCCCCCGATCCGCGAACCCGCCCCGGCGAAGATCAATTTGTATCTTCATGTGACGGGAAAACGCGACGACGGCTATCACCTTCTCGACAGTCTGGTGGTTTTCGCCAATTGCGGTGACCGGATTGAAGCCGTGTCCGCGGATATGATCTCGCTCGATTATGCCGGGCCCTTTGCCGGCGACCTACCGGACCCGGAAAAAAATCTGGTGACGCGGGCAGCACGGCAACTGGCGGATATATTTGCCGTCAACGCGGGCGTGCATCTGACGCTCCACAAAAATCTGCCGGTTGCCAGCGGTATCGGCGGCGGGTCTGCGGATGCGGCGGCCGCGCTAAGGGCACTGGTCCGGCTTTGGCATATTGATCCGGGCGATGCGCGGCTGTCGAAGCTGGCGCTGTCACTCGGCGCCGATGTGCCGGTATGCCTGATGACCCGGCCCGCCGTGATGCGCGGCATCGGCGAGGATTTACGCCTGCTGGCATCGTTCCCGCCCTTACCGCTTGTGCTCGTCAATCCCGGCGTCGGCGTCTCCACACCCGACGTTTTCAAGGCGCGCAGCGGTGAATTTTCAAATGTGGTGAACTGGCCCGAAAGCGTCACGAACGCAGATACCGTTATCGATGCCCTCGGCGGCACGACAAACGATCTACAGAAACCGGCCGTTTCCCTAATCCCCCTGATCGCCGATGTGCTGACGGCATTGGAGGATCAACCGGGGGTGCGTTTGACGCGCATGTCGGGCAGTGGCGCGACGTGTTTCGCGATCTTCCGCAGCGATGCAGAAGCGCATGCGGCAGCGCATGCCATCGCCAATGCCGTGCCCGAATGGTGGGTGCAGGCAGCGTCGGTTTACGGCGCTTGACGCCGCTCGTTTCGAAGCCTCGCCGCGCGCCCAGACATTGACCCGAAAGTATCATTCCCGGGCTTGCCCCGTCTCGATTGTTGCACTATTTTCGGCCTCGCTCGCTAACACGGGCATATTGGTGGGGCGTGGCGAAGTGGTCTAACGCACCGGTTTTTGGTATCGGCACTCCTAGGTTCGAATCCTAGCGCCCCAGCCAATCCAAAAAGTCCCCGATCCGGGGGCTTTTTTTGTGGGCTGTGGATTCGCGGACTTTCTCAATCACGGACTTGCCCCGACGGCGCGCATCGACTATTTACGGTGCCGCGTCAGCGCACAAATGGGGCGTGGCGAAGTGGTCTAACGCACCGGATTCTGATTCCGGCATTCCTAGGTTCGAATCCTAGCGCCCCAGCCAAATAAAAGGCCCGCCCCGTGCGGGCCTTTTTGCATCTTTGCACTGTCGCGATCGCACGATTGAATTCTTGCAACCTTTAAATTCACGTGCTGTTTTTTAGCAATAACATTCATTAAACTTGTTAAATTCGTGTTTTGGCTATACAAGTTAATGAGAAAATTATTTATCTGTTAATTGCCTGCTTAAAAAGCAGGCCTTTCTTCTACTTCAGATTCTGTAATTTTTTACCCCCGCCCACAGGCGGGCAATGACGCTGCTTATGCGTTTTTAAATCGTGCGCAAACGGCTTCGGCCAAATCGACGCATGCAACAAACATATGTCAGGAAATTTTATGCAACTCCCCAATAATTCAGTGCCGGTCGTAATCGGCGCCGCCATCGGCGCGGTCGCCATCAGTATTCTCAGCCTTGCAAACGGCTGGGTTATCACCGCCTCGAAGGCCGATGCACGGATGGAGGAAATGACTGTTTCCGTCCAGGCGTCGATCTGCGCGACCCGCGCCGAGAGCTTCCTGAAGGACACGAACAGCACCGTCGACCTTGAAGGTTACCAGGCCGACGCCCGCGAAAAACGCCAGGAATTGGCACAGACCAATGCAACGCCGTTACAGGGTGAAGATGCCGCTTCTTCTTCAGTTATCGACGCATGCGCACGGCTTTTGAATAAATCGCGTTCCTGATCCAATGGGCGACCGAACATGAGAAAATCGACAAAAATGACCGCTGAAGAGCAATTCAAGGCAGCTCAGAAAAAGTCCGCCAAGGTGCTTGAAGAAAAAGAGCAGGCTGCCGAACAGCGTGCGCAGCAGATCTCAGGGCTGCGCGCGCGGCGCCTAGCCAAGGAAACGGCGGATAAAAAGGCGGCAGCCGAAAAGCCGGTCAAGACCAAGACCGCCAAATCCAAGACTTGAGCTGTCAGCGATGAAGGACATCTGCTATATGCGCGCCATAATACTGTTCCCCGTCTTCATCTTGCTGTGCGCACTCACGTACAGTGCGACGACGGCCAGCGAAATCCCCGCCCATGCCTACGCTAACGGGTCGGGCTACGGCAAAGCCTGGACGTGTTCACACGGTTACATCGAACGTGGCGACACCTGTGTCGCGGTCAATATCCCCGAGCATGCGCATCTTCGCGCCTCGGGGGAACGCTGGGGATGTGATCGCGGCTACCAGAAAAAGGCCGACGAGTGTGCCGCCATTACAGTACCGGCACACGGCTATCTATCCGATTCAACCTATTCAGACGGTTGGGTTTGCGAACGGGGTTACCGTGCACAGGGGAACGTCTGCGCTCCGATCAAGGTGCCGGAAAACGGCTACCTGTCGGATTCGGACTATGGCAGCGGCTGGGTATGCAAACGTGGCTATTTCGCTTCCGGCGCTGCGTGTTTCGAGATCAAAGTACCGGCGCATGCGTATCTTGACGATGCCGGACGCAGTACCGGCTGGGTTTGTGAACGCGGCTATAAGTTGTCAGGCGACACTTGCACTGCAATCAAGTTACCCGCCAACGCGCACCTGGATTATTCCGGCAACGGCTGGGAATGCGACAAACCATTCCGCCAGACGCTCGACGGCTGCACCCTGCAGTAACTTCTAACCCCGTGCATCCTCGCGGATCATGTCGGCGCCTTTTTCGGCGATCATGATGGTCGGCGAGTTGGTATTGCCGCTGGTGATCGTCGGCATGACCGAGGCATCGACGACGCGCAGCCCCTTGATACCCCGCACCCTTAACCGCTCGTCGACGACCGCCATATTGTCCGATCCCATCTTGCAGGTGCCGACCGGATGGAAGATCGTCGTGCCGATGTCGCCCGCCGCACTGGCCAGCGCGTCGTCGTCCATGTAGTCAGGACCGGGCTTGAATTCCACCGGCGCGAATTTCTGCAGCGCCGGCTGGTCGATGATCTTTCGTGTCAGGCGAATACTGTCGGCGGCGACCTTGCGGTCGGCGTTGGCGGACAGATAATTCAGCCGGATCGCCGGCTTTGCCATCGGATCCGCGGACTTGATATGGATCGAGCCACGGCTTTCCGGGCGCAGGTTACAGACACTCGCCGTGAACGCCGGAAACGGATGCAGTGGTTCGCCGAATTTGTCGAGCGACAACGGCTGCACATGGTATTGCACGTTCGGTGTCTCGTATTCCTTCGAGCTTTTGGCGAACGCCCCCAGTTGCGACGGCGCCATGGTCATCGGCCCGCGGCGGAACAGTGCATACTGCAGGCCGATTTTCGCCTTTCCGATCAGCGAATTATACTGCTCGTTCAAGGTATC
>Ga0209578_10004378_pt1 | contig 10162 bp, 10 predicted proteins | sample tdAd472_FD_187127 | JGI IMG/M metagenome (GOLD analysis project Ga0209578, IMG submission 187127) | Marine sediment microbial communities from the Atlantic coast under amendment with organic carbon and nitrate - tdAd47.2 (SPAdes)... | ecosystem: Environmental > Aquatic > Marine > Coastal >...
GGCGTGCCCTTGAACATCATATGTTCGAGCAGGTGCGCAACGCCGTTCACCTCGGGGGCCTCGAAACGGGCGCCAGCACGGACCCACAGACCGATGGACACGGACTCGACCGTCGGCATTTCGTCACTGACGACCCGGACGCCATTGGAAAGTGTGGTTATTCGAACGTCGCTCATAGTCACCCTCAAGCGGTCTGGCGTGCGGCGGCATGGGCGCGCACATATGCGCGCACAGCCGCGACATCATTTCCGATGGTCTCGGCCTGTTCCGGACGTTCGAGAAGGTCGGACAGATGCGCCGGCAACTCCGGCCGGACACCCGTCGCCTTTTCCACCGCATCGGGAAACTTCGCCGGATGTGCCGTCGCGAGGACCACCCGCTTGTGCCCATCGCGCGTCGATTTGCGCGCCGCGCCGATTCCGACCGCCGTATGCGGGTCGACCAACACACCCGATTGCGCATACACGTCGCGGATCACTTCGAGTGTTTCATCATCGTCGAGGCGCTGCGCCTCGAACAGGCCGCGCGCATCATCGCTGAGCTTCTGGGCATCCGGCAGGACTCCGTCCTGACGGAACACACGCATAGCCTCTTCGACAGCAGCCCCGTCCCGGTCGAGAAGATCGAATATCAGACGCTCGAAATTGCTCGACACCTGAATATCCATACTCGGCGAGAGGGACGGCTCGACGGCCGAAATCGACATGTCGCCGTGGGTGAAGAAGCGATAGAGAATATCGTTGCGATTGGACGCCACGATCAGCCGAGAGATCGGCAGTCCCATCTGGCGCGCGACATATGCCGAATAGACGTTGCCGAAATTTCCGGTCGGAACGACGAAGGTCAGCGCCTCATCGGGCGCACCGAGTTTTGCCCCCGCGGCAAAATAATAGGCGGTCTGTCCCATCACCCGCGCCCAGTTGATGGAGTTCACGGCCGACAGCCCGAGTTCATCGCGCAGCCCATGATCCGCAAACAACGCTTTCACAAGGTCCTGGCAATCGTCGAACGTCCCGCCGAGCGCGATATTATAGATATTGTCGGCGATCACGGTGGTCATCTGCCGGCGCTGGACCTCGGACACACGGCCCGCCGGATGGAGCATGAAGATATCGAGATTGCTGCGACCCCGGCAGGCCTCAATGGCGGCCGAACCGGTGTCACCCGACGTGGCGCCGACGATCGTAATGCGCGCGCCCCGGCGCGCCAGCACATGCTCGAACAGCCGCCCGAGCAACTGGAGCGCAAAATCCTTGAACGCCAGTGTGGGGCCGTGAAAAAGCTCCAACAGCCAGGTATCGTCGTCGATCTGGCGCAACGGCGCGACATCGGGGTGATCGAACGCCGCATAGGTCTCCTGGGTGAGTTGGCCCAACTCGGCGTCGCTGAGAACATCGTTTTCGATGAACGGGCGTACGATCCGCGCCGCAATCTCCGCATATCCGAGCCCTTTCAGAGCACGGATGCCATCATTGTCGATCACAGGCCAGGATGCCGGCACGAACAAGCCGCCGTCGCGCGCAAGGCCGCTCAATAAAACGTCCTCGAATTCCAACGCAGGCGCGGTGCCCCGGGTGCTTACATATTCCAATTTCAATTCCTTCGACGGAAAGCGCGCTAACCTATCCAACGCGATATGGGGACACAAGGCGGTCCGCCTCAGGGGCTTCCCAGATACCGCGCTTGCAGATGCGACAGGAAGATTTCCGGATTCAGCGGTTCGCCGGTTGCCCGAGACAGCAATTCATCCGCCGTCCGGCACGATCCCTGTCCATGCACATGGGTGCGCAGCCAGGACACGAGCGGTGCCAATCTACCCGCTGCAATGTCATCCTCAAGTTCGGGCATATCGCGGTGTGCCGCACGATAAAACTGCGCCGCGGCCATCGCCCCCAGCGTGTAGGTCGGGAAATAGCCGAACGACCCCGACGGCCAGTGAACATCCTGCAGGCAACCGAGGCGATCGTCAGGCGGCGTGATCCCCAATAGATCGCCCATCCTGTCATTCCAGGCGCCGGGCAGGTCGGCGAGATCCAGGTCGCCGGACAACAACGCCTGCTCGAGCTGATAACGCAGGATAATATGCAGGGGATAGGTGACCTCGTCGGCATCGATACGGATGAATCCGGGCTCGACGCGCGTATAGAGCCGGTAGAGATTGTCCACCTCCCAGCCGGGTCCGCCACCGCCGAACGCGTCGCGCATGCGCGGCAATGCAAAGGCCAGAAATGCTCGTGACCGGCTGACCTGCATCTCGATCAGCAGCGACTGACTTTCGTGGACCGCCATCCCGAGCGCGTTGCCCACCGGTTGAAAATGCCAATCCTCCGGAAGCCCGCTCTCGTAGAGGGCATGGCCCGTCTCGTGCAGAACACCCATCAGGGATTCGGTGAAATCATCTTCATTGTATCGCGTGGTAATCCGCACATCGCCGGTGGCGCCACCACAGAAGGGATGATGGCTGATATCCAGCCGGCCGCGTTCGAAGTCGAAACCCAACATCTGCATCAGCTCCGCAGCCAATGCACGTTGGTCGGCAATCGCAAACGGCCCCGCGGGCCGAACCGGCGACGGCTGTGCGTTCTGGCGCTCCAGCACCTCCGGCAAAAATTCCGGTAGAAACGCGGCCAACCGGTCGAACAACGGGTCCAGGCGATCCATTCGCGTTCCCGCCTCAAACTCCTCCAACAACGCGTCGTACGGAGCCAGGGACAGCGCCTCAGCGCGGGCTTCGGCCGTCTGGCGGACAAGATTGAGGACCTCGCGCAACGCCGGCAAAAGGCTGGGGAAATCGTTCTCGGCGCGGGCGCGCCGCCAATCGACCTCGCACACCGCATTGGCCCGGGCCGCGGCCTCGACGAGATCACCCGGCACCGCGGCGGCCAGCAGATAGGCCCGCTCCATCTCGCGCAAATTCCCCCGGTGCCAATCATCGGCATCCTGTGTCGCGAAATCCGCCTTCGCCCGCGCGATGCCATCGGAAACTTCCGGATCAACAACCAATTCATGCCGCATGACGCTCAGGGTCGCGATCTGCTCCGCGCGTCCGTCGGCGCTCCCCTCTGGCATCGTCGTGGCCTGATCCCAATCGAGAATGCCCAGTGCATCGCCGATGAGGGCGCGGCGGCGAAACCTGTCCTGCAGTTTCTTGTAGGCGGCGCTGTCGCTCATGCGTCTTTTCGCTTCCAATGAAAGACAAAGAAGATCACCAGAAGCACGGCGGCCAGCGCATACCAGGTCACCGCATATTCGAGGTGAGAGTTCCGCAAACTGACATCGGGCACCGACCCCACCGGATAGGTGCCCGGCGGCGTCGCATTCGGTCCGGCCTGCACATAAAATCCGACAGGGCCCGACAGCCCGGCCGCCGCCAGCATCTCGGCCTCATGCATGAAAAACCAACTGTTCCCGGCCGGTTCGTTCTCGGGAACGAAATAGCCCGGTACCGTGTACATCCGGACAAACCCATCCAGCCTCACAGGCGCGCTGGCGGCTTTGAAGGCTCGCAATTCCGGCATGGGCATCCAGCCCCGATCGATCATCACCGTGCCCAGGCCGCTGGCAAGCTCCAGCGGCGCAATCAGGTGGCCGCCGACACGGCCATCATGCACACGATTGAGCAGGATCATCGCGCGATCATTGCGCAATTCGCCCGACACGGTCACCGGACGGTATTCGATATCAGCCAGATCGCCGGCCGCAGCCAGCGCCTCGGTAATCTCGACCGGTGCCGTACCGACACGCGCGGCACGGGTTTCGATCAACTCGTTCTTCCATTGCAAACGCTGCACCTGCCAGGTGCCAAGCACGATCAGCACGATCAGCACAGGCAGCGCAAAGGCCGTCGCCCAGAATGTCGGTCGGAAACGCATCATCATCTTTCAGACGGGTCAACTTTCAGCCGGGCACACAGAGCCCCGGTTCAGCGCGTGATATCCGCGTCATCCACATTGTGCTTGAACTGCTGCGCCACAAGCCAGGCCTTGAAAGGGCGCATCAACGCGATCGCGCCGACGATGATCACCGGAATCCAGATCAGGAAATGAACCCAGATCGGCGGCGCGACGGAAAACTGGAACCAGGCCGCCAACGGGAGGATCAGCGCGCTGTACAGCACAATAATGAAAAACGCCGCCCCGTCATCCGTGTTCAACCGGCCATAGTCGAAGTCGCAGACCGAACAGCGATCACGAACGGTCAGCAGACCCGTATAGAGCTTTCCCTGTCCGCAACGCGGGCAGGCGCAGCGCAGACCGGTCTTCAGGCTGGATTGCCTTGGGTAGTACTCGGCCACGCAGTTTTCCAATCAGGCGCCGTAGGTGCTCCAGACATACACGAACGAGAACAGGAACAACCAGACGACATCGACAAAATGCCAGTACCAGGCCGCCGCCTCAAAACCGAAATGATGATCGGCCGTGAACTGACCCTTCGCGGTACGCCACCAGCAAACGGCAAGGAAGACCGTGCCGACGATCACATGAAAACCGTGGAACCCGGTCGCCATGAAGAACGTGGACGAGTAGATCCCGTCACGGAACCCGAACGGCGCGTGCGCATATTCAAAGATCTGCGCGGCCGTGAAGATCATGCCCAGCATCACGGTCCAGCCCAGCATCTTGGCCGCGTGGGACATGTTGCCCGCACGGATGTCATGATGCGCCCAGGTCACCGTAAAGCCCGACGTCAGCAGGATCAGCGTGTTGAGCAGCGGCAGGTCGAACGGTTTGAAGACCTCGACACCATCCGGCGGCCAGACAGCGCCGATCGAATCGGTCGGGTACAGGGCGGCGCCGAAGAACGCCCAGAACCACGCGGCGAAAAACATCACCTCGGAAATGATGAACAGCATCATGCCGTAGCGCAGACTGAGCTGCACAACCTTGGTGTGCATCTTCTGAACATGTGCCTCGTCGATGACGTCACGCCACCAGCCCATCATCGTCATCATGGCGAGGACGGCACCTGGTGCGACGGTCCAGTAACCGATGGTCTCGAAGAAGGGCTGCAGTCCCGCACCCAGCGCCCCTGGGTGCAATGCGATCACAAGGCCGGCGGCCATCAGCAGGGCACCGATCGATCCGACGATCGGCCAGTGGCTCGGCTCCACCATATGATAGGGATGGTTGCCGTGTGATTCGTCGTGCGCGTGATCACTCATATGCTTTTCTCACTTTTTCGCCGGATATCATCATCCGGGCTTTGGACGGGCATCAGTTTACTTGGGTTTGTTCAGGTCTCTGTAACGCAGCGGCCTTGCGTTCGGCATCGGCGTCGTGATCGCGGAAGAAGGTGTAGCTCAGGGTGATTTCGGTCACATCGTCGAGATTCTGGTCTTCCGCGATCGCGGGATCAACGAAGAATGTAACCGGCATCTGGGCCGTCTCGCCTGGTGACAAGGTCTGCTCGGTAAAGCAGAAGCACTGAATCTTCACGAAATAGGGCGCGGCCTTCAGCGGCGTGACATTAAAGGTTGCCGTACCGGTCACGGAGTCACTATGCCGGTTCGAGGCCTCAAAGAACGCCAGACCCGTCTCACCGACATGCAGATCGATCGTGCGCTGCACCGGCTTGAAGCGCCAGTCCAACGCCGGCTCGATGTCGCTGTTGAAACGGACGGTAATCGGCCGGTCGACAAGGATTTCCTCGGTCTGCGGGGCACTCGCTTCAACGAGCGGAATGCCCGCAAACCCGAACTTCTGACAGAAGGCGCGATAGGCCGGGACCGTGGCGTAGGCGAAGCCGTTCATCCCCAAAACGACCGCAAAAAGCCCCGCAAACACATAGCGATTGCGGCGACGGCGGCGCGTCCGGTTCTCGGTCATGCTCATCCCAACAATCCCGCGCGTGCAATGAATACGAGATAGAAAATCAGTATCAGGCCGCCGATGACAGCCAACATCGCGTAGTTTTTACCGCGCTGCTCCCGGTGCCGTTCGCTGTACTCCCGTTTTGCCATGATCAACCTAGCCCGCCAGCCCAAGTAGTGAATCCGCGAGCAGAAGCGCAAACACCAGGAACAAATAAAGGATCGAAAAGCCGAACATCTGGCGCGCACGACGGTCTTCGGCCCCATCCGGCTCGCGCAGCACGCGCAACGCGCTGGCAACGAAGGCCAGGCCGAGCAGCGCGACGCCAATGGCGTAGAGAAGACCGGCCGCCCCGAGTGCAAACGGCACCAGGCTCACGGGCACCAGCAACAGGGTGTAGGCCAGCATCTGCCACTTGGTCGAACGAGGACCGGCGACCACCGGCATCATCGGAACGCCGGCGCGTTCGTAGTCGCCGCTGCGATAGAGCGCGAGCGCCCAGAAATGCGGCGGCGTCCACAGAAAGATAATGGCGAACAGGCTCAGCGAAACGAGGCCAATGTCGCCGGTCACCGCGGCCCAGCCGATCATCGGCGGGAACGCGCCCGCCGCGCCGCCGATGACGATATTCTGCGGCGTCCGGCGTTTGAGCCAGACCGTGTAGACAAACACGTAGAACAGGATGGCCAGGGCCAGAAGACCGGCCGCGCCCCAGTTGGTCGTCAGGCCCATCAATGTGACCGAGATCAACGCCAGCGTGGCCGCGAAGCCGAGCGCGTCGCTCGGGGCGATGCGACCGGCAGGCAATGGCCGGTTGGCCGTCCGCGACATCAACGCGTCGATGTCACGCTCGTACCACATGTTGATGGCACCAGCCGCCCCCGACCCCACGGCGATACACAGGATCGCTACAACGGCGAGCAGGGGGTGCAGATTGCCCGGCGCAATGAACAGGCCGACGGCGCCGGAGAACACGACGAGCGTCATGACCCGCGGCTTCAGCAGCGCCACGAAATCCGACACGCGCGAGGCCTCGTCCACAGGTAGCGCGGTCTCGTCCGTCGGGTTCAAATAGGCGGCGTCAGCCAATGCGATGCTCCGTTCTCGGCCCGCGGATTCTAATGGGCCGGAGCCGGCTTGATTTCCGGCAGTTCCTCATGGGTGTGGTGCGGTGCCGGTGACGGAACCGTCCACTCCAGCGTGGTGGCACCCTCACCCCAGTAATTCGCCTCCACACGGCGCCCGGAGGTCAGGGTCTGGATCACGATGAAGATGAACAGCACGATGCCCGCGGCCGAGATATAGGCGCCGATCGAGGACACCAGGTTCCAGCCCGCAAACGCATCGGGATAGTCGGAAATGCGTCGCGGCATACCCGCCAGCCCGAGGAAATGCTGCGGGAAGAAGGTGATATTCACACCGATAAAGGTGATCCAGAAGTGCAGCTTGCCGAGGGTTTCGTTGTACTGCCGGCCCGACATCTTGCCGATCCAGTAGTAGAAGCCGGCAAACATGGTGAAGACCGCGCCAAGGCTCAGCACATAATGGAAATGGGCGACCACGTAATAGGTGTCATGCAGCGCCAGATCGAGGCCTGCATTGGCGAGCACCACGCCCGTCACGCCGCCGACCGTGAACAGGAAGATGAACCCGACGGCCCACAGCATCGGCGTGTCCATGCGGACGGACCCGCCCCACATGGTCGCAATCCACGAGAAGATTTTGATGCCGGTGGGCACCGCGATCACCATCGTCGCGACCGTGAAATACGCCCGCGTATCGACATCGAGGCCGACCGTAAACATGTGATGGGCCCAGACGATGAACCCGACGAACCCGATCCCGACCATAGCGTAAGCCATGCCCAGATAGCCGAACACCGGCTTGCGCGAGAAGGTCGATACGATCTGGCTGATGATGCCGAAGCCCGGCAGGATCATGATGTAGACCTCGGGATGTCCGAAGAACCAGAACAAATGCTGGAACAGGATCGGGTCACCGCCGCCGGCCGCATCGAAGAACGACGTGCCGAAGTTGCGGTCCGTCAGCAACATCGTGATCGCACCCGCGAGCACGGGCACCGCGAGCACCAGCAGGAAGGCCGTTACCAACTCACCCCAGATGAACAGGGGCATGCGATGCAGGGTCATGCCCGGCGCGCGCATATTGAAGATCGTGGTAATGAAGTTGATCGCACCGAGGATGGACGACGCGCCCGCCAGATGCAGCGCAAAGATGGCCATATCCACCGAGGGTCCGGGTTGCCCCACGGCCGACGAGAGCGGTGGATAAACCGTCCAGCCGGTGCCGGCCCCGCCCCCCATGAAGGTACTGCCGACCAGCAAAATCAATGCCGGCGGCAGCAGCCAAAAGGAGATGTTGTTCATCCGCGGGAAGGCCATATCCGGCGCGCCGATCAAAAGCGGAATGAACCAGTTGCCGAAGCCGCCGATGACGGCGGGCATGACCACGAAGAACACCATGATCAGGCCATGGGCCGTGATGATCACATTCCAGAACTGGCCATCGGTCGTGCCGTCGCCTGCGAGGAAGAACTGGGTGCCCGGATCCTGCAGCTCGAGCCGCATCAGGATCGAGAAGATGCCACCGACGATGCCGGCGAGGATCGAGAACGTGAGATACATCGTCCCGATGTCTTTGTGGTTGGTCGAATAGACCCACCGCCGCCAGCCGCTTGGCTTGTGATCGTGAGCGTGGTCGTCTGCGTGAGCGTGCGCGTCAGCCATCGTAAATTCTCCTCGCCGCGCTATTGCGCGGTCGCGAGTGTGTCACCCGCTTCGTTTCGTGTGATCTGGATCGGACGCGGCGACAAATCGCCATCTGCCCCGCCGAACCGCGCCTGCGCCTTGGACACCCAGGCGTTGAATTCGGCCTCGGAAACCGCCTCGATGGCCAGCGGCATGAAAGCGTGGCCCGCACCGCACAGTTCGGAACACTGGCCGTAATACATACCCGGCTCGTCGATCTGGAACCATGTCTCGTTTGTACGGCCGGGCACGGCGTCCAGCTTGGCCCCGAGAGACGGCATCGCGAAGGCGTGCAACACATCGGACGAGGTCAGGAGCACACGGATCTTCTTGCCCACGGGCAGAACCAAATTCTCATCGGTCGCCAGCAGACGGGGCTGGCCCGGCTTGATCTCATCATCGGGGATCATGAAGGCATCGAACGTGAAATCACCGTTGTCGGGATATTCGTAGCTCCAGTACCACTGGCGCCCGATGACCTTGATCGTCAAATCAGCGTCCGTGACATCGTCGGTCGCATACAACAGCGGCAGCGAGAAAAACCCGATCACGAACAGGATCACGACGGGAACCACCGTCCACAGAATCTCGATCAGCGTATTGTGGGTTGTCTTGGTGGGGTTCGGATGCGCCTTCTCGCGGAACCGGACGATCGTATAGAGCAGCAACGCCAGCACGAAAATCGAGATCACGAAGATGACCCAGAGAAGGAAATCATGGAAGCTCGTCATCTGCTCCATGATCGGCGAATGCGCCTCTTGGAAGCCGAGTTGCCACGGCTCCGGTTGCTGCGCCGTTGCAGGCACCGTAATCAACGCGAACAACATGCCCGCAAGACCGGCCAGACCGGAGAACCCGGCGGCGCGTTTCAGAGAATAATAAATTGTCGTCATTCGCTCGCTTCCATCTGGTCACCGCCGACGTGAAACAAAACGCACGACGGGAAACCCCCTACAGCCCATTGGACGGGCCGAAAAATATACCAGCGCATCGCCACCAACAAGTGACACCCGGTGCGTTTCTCAACCTTGAGACACCTTGTCGCAGCGCCTCAAATCCCTGATTGTACAGGCAATTCGGCTCTCATCGCCGTTCGCGAACAACCTTGTGATCCGACAAAAAAAGTGACCGAGGCGAATGTTGGCCCGCGAAGGCTGACATTCGTGATCCAAGTCCCATATTGTCGGGACGAAATTCTTCTCCCAACATCGAGCAAAGATCGCCCCATGACCGACATCGCCCGCACCGACGATATCTTCTACGCGCGAACCGGCATGGACCCCGAAAGGGTCGGATCACAGGTCGACGGGGCGCTCGACGGGGCCGACGATGGGGAGTTGTTTCTCGAATACAATCAGACCGAAAGCATCACGTTCGACGACGGGCGTGTGCGCAACGCCAATTTCGATACCTCCCAGGGATTCGGGCTTCGCGCCGTCCGTCGCGCGCCCATCGAGGAAGCGGATCACGTCAGCCTTGAGGATCCTCCCGCCCTTGCCCGTTCCCTCGACGGCAACCGGGTCGATCCCGTGTTCGGTTACGAGGCGTTGGACCGCGGGCGAGAGATTCTCGCCCGCTTCAGCT
>Ga0209578_10004382_pt1 | contig 10155 bp, 7 predicted proteins | sample tdAd472_FD_187127 | JGI IMG/M metagenome (GOLD analysis project Ga0209578, IMG submission 187127) | Marine sediment microbial communities from the Atlantic coast under amendment with organic carbon and nitrate - tdAd47.2 (SPAdes)... | ecosystem: Environmental > Aquatic > Marine > Coastal >...
TGTCTCATCGACGTGGGCGCGCTCGTGGGCTGCGACCTCGAGCGCTTCCCTCGGTTGAACGTGTGGCTGACGCGCATGAAGCGTCGACCGGGCTGGGCGGGCGTGCACGAGGTGTTCGATGGGATGGCGGCTTCGCTCGAGGGGCGGCCCTTCGTACGCATTGGCACCGCAGACCGCGCGCCTGCACGGGCGGGTACTCATGGGTGAGGTAGTGCTGTTCGGCTCTCCCGTCGGCGTGGGCCATGTGCGTCCTCTCGTGCCGTTGGCCCAGCGCCTGCTGGCACGAGGGATCGACGTGGTGTGGGCCATCAGCGGCGACCCGGACGAGCCGGCTGCGAAGTGGCACGACGAGCTGTCGGCGTTGGGCGTGACCTTCGTCGATCTCGATGCCATCGCGCCCTTCGAGGCTCGAGACACGGGTGGCGCTACCTCTGTGGCGAGCATGGTTCGCCGGGTCACTGGGCGCGCCAACACGGTCGCCGACTCGGCAGTCGCCGTGCTCCGCAGGATCGTCGCGGGCCGAACCATCGTTGGCGGCGTCTACGACTTCTTCGCGCTGTGGTTCTATGTGGCGGCCAAGGCCCTGGGTGTGTCGAGGGTGCAGGTCGTAGTCAGTGCCTTTCCGGGGCTGTTGACGGCGCTACCATCGGCAGCGTACGCCAACGATCCGGTCGTGCAGGAGGAGATGGCGGCGCTTCGAGCTCGCGGGCTGGAGGGATTCGACGGCCCGATGGGCGCCGGGGTCGTGCCCCAGCTGCCCAGTCTCGACGTGATCTGCTTCTCGTCTCCGCGGCTGTGCACCACGGCGCCTCCCTACGCGCAGCTTTTGGGGCTGCACCGTGCTGCGTTGCCGTCCATCGACGAGCTCGGCGAGCTGTCGCCTGAGGACCGGTCTGTGGTGTCACGCCTCGCGCAGGCGCGGGAGGCAGGCAGCCGGGTGGTCCTTCTGTCGATGGGGACCATGGTGATGCGACGGGCCCGTGGCCTCGGTGATGCCCACGTGGCGTTCCTCCATGAGGTGTACTCGTCGCTGGCCGCCTCGGCGCTGGCCCAGGGGGCCATCGTGGTGGCCTCGACGAGCGTGTGCACCACCGAGGAGCTGGGGATCGACGTCGCAACCCTCGGTGAGGACGCTGCCTCGCGCCTGATCGCCATGCCCTTCGTGCCCCAGCCACTCCTGTTCGCCCACGGGCTGATCGACCTGATGGTGATGCATGGCGGGGCCAACACGTTCTACGAGGCCATGCTGTCGGGCGTGCCCGTGGTGCTTTGTCCTGCGTTCGCGGATCAGGGCATGGTGTCGGCTGCCGCTACGGAGCTCGGGCTCGGGGTCAGCGTGCAGACGGTGGACTATCCGTCCCTCGAAGGTGGGCTTCCCCTGGCTCATGTCGCAGAGGTGGCGTTGCCAGCCATGCTCGAAGACGGCAACCGCTGGACAGCCCGGGCGCAAGAGATGGCGGATCTACTTCGCTCGGAGGATGGCCTGGCCGCTGCGGAAGCATTGGTGCTGGCGCAACGATGACAACGGGCGGCGTAGTCGTCGCCTTCGCAGCGGCGCTGGCCCTGTTGGCGGCGGAGCGGGCCGATGCGGCTGGGCTGGCCTGTGAAGACGCTGGGCTGCGCGTGGAGTGGGTAGAGGTCTCTGCAGCCGGGGTCACTGCGCTGGCCCTGCGCAACGTGGGTGTCCGGCCGTTGACCCTGGACGGCGTCGACATCGTGGTGGCTGCGGAGGGTGAGGAGTCGCTCGTGACCCTCGTGCGTGAGGGTCGACCGCTCATCCATCACCTCGGCGTGCCCTTGGGCACGACCCTCGCCGTCGGGCAGACGGCCACCCTCGCTTTGTCGGGCGGGTGGCGCTATCGACAGCTCGCTGGGGAATGGCCGACCTTCGAGGTGCCCGTGCGTGGCGGGGATCCTGAGGTTCCCGACCTCGCCGTGCGGAACCGGTCGCGTCACGGCGCCGTGGCGGGCCGCGTGGGCGTGGTCTGTCGCCGTCGCGACCGCGCGGTGGACGAGATGACCTTCGCTGGGCGAAGGGGTCGGCTGGAGGCCCCCTCCTGGGAGGCCGCCACACAGAATGCCTCGCCGGCGGGCTCTGGGGACGTGGAGGTGGTGGAGGAGGACGGGAAGGGGACAGCACCTCCGCACGCCCCGCCTACACTGCCAGATGCTGAGGCATCGTCGAGCGGGTGGTCCTTCTCGTCATCGGCACAAGCGGGCGTGTTCGTGCGAGCCCTCCCGTCGGACGACGACCCCGCCACCAACGACGTGTCGTCGGGCCCGATGGCGAGGCTGGAGCTGGACGGGGGCGCCTACGGCTGGGACGTGCGCGCCAATCTGTACGCTCTGGCAGATCTGCAGCCGGGGGCCGAACGCGGGGTCCTCACCTTCCAGGAGGCCTCGGTAGGTCGCGAAGGAGGAGTAGCGTGGGCAAAGGTGGGCATGCAGACGGTCGAGTGGACGGTGATGACCATCATGCAGCCCACCGACACGGTCAATCCCAGGTTCTTCGACAGCTCGATCACGACGCCCATCCGTCTGGGCCAGCCGACGGTGGCGGCAGGGGCCGGAAACGACACGGCGGCGGTGGAGCTGATCGGGCTTCCCGTGCGAGTGGCCTCGGTGTTTCCGTCGTCGACCTCGCGACGCTCGTTCGCGCCGGGTGTGCCTGTGGGGACGCCGCTCTGGGTCGGCGAGCAGGGGCGGGTGAGCGAGCAGCGACTGGCCCTGCAAGGCGGTGCACGGGCTCGCGTGGCGCTGGGCCCGGTGGAGGTGACGGCTCATGCGCTCCGGCACGCCGATCCGACCCAACCCTTGTTCTTCTTCGACCCCGAGGAGCTTGCTGCTCGACCGCTCTATCTTCCCGCCACACAGCTCGGAGGCAGCGCTCGGTGGCGGTTGGGTGGCCTGGAGGTCCGCGCGGAGGGTGCCAACAAGCGCTTTTCCCGTCCCGCTGCACGGGGGCCATGGGGCGACGCCCCGTCCTTTGACCACACCGCCGCTGGTGCAGGCGCCAGCCTGGCGGTCGAAGACCGCGGCTGGGTGCATGTGGTGCTCGCGGAGTCCCAGTTTTGGTTTGGAGCCGACCCGGAGCGGTTCGCCTCCATCACCCCGTTTCAGCGCGATGTCGCGGTCGGCTATCGAGTGGCTCCTCCCGGTGACGCCGAGCGAAGCGCGTTGCTGGGAGCTATCGTCGATGTGGAGTCACCGCAGCGGATGGTGTTCCTCGCGACGTACGCCCAGCGTCTGGTGGACCGCGTGTACCTCGAGGGGGAAGCGTTGCTGGTGCTCGCCGATGCGAATGGCGTGGTGGAGCCCGTGCAGCTGGAGCTGATGGACAGAGCACCGCAGATCGACCTGCTGCTCTCGTGGCGGCCGTAGCGGCCTGTCGTTGGGGCTCCAGCCCGAGCCCGACCAGCAGTCGGATCGCCGCGCGAGGGGTCAGCTCAACGACAACGCCCCCGCCAGCAAGCTGACGGGGGCGTTCGAAGTGGCGCACCCAAGAGGAGTCGAACCCCTAACCTTCGGATCCGTAGTCCGACGCTCTATCCAATTGAGCTATGGGTGCAGTGCTCCACAGGGGACCCTGCGAAGCGCCCTCCCTCATAACGCGGCTCCTGACGGCTGCACGCGATCTGCGATCGTCGGATCCGGCGAGGCAGGCAAGAGGCGGGTCGCCCTTGGACTTTTGCCGCAGCGCATGCACAGCGCGCCGATCGTGGGGAGATCGCGTGCGTTGGACGGGACGCTGGGAGTGGCGCAGGCGGCAGCCGTCGATGACCCTATCGGCAGGGACGGTCATCGAGGTGCGGCGCCGAGGGGGGGAACTGGCGGAGTCGGAGGGATTCGAACCCTCGGTGGGCTTGCACCCACACTGGATTAGCAATCCAGCACCTTCGGCCACTCGGTCACGACTCCAGTTCCAGGACGGAGGCGGTGGGATTCGAACCCACGGACCTCTCGGTCGGCGGTTTTCAAGACCGCTGCCTTCAACCACTCGGCCACACCTCCGCAGCGCGGCGGCAAAGGCATAACCGGCGGTCGAGTCGCGTCAACCGCTCGGCGGACGGATCACGTCGAGGCCGCCCATGTAGGGGCGCAAGACCTCGGGAATGACCACCGAACCGTCGGGCTGCTGGTTGTTCTCCAAGATCGCCACGACCGTGCGCCCCACGGCGAGACCCGACCCGTTGAGGGTGTGAGCGAGGCGCGGCTTGGCCTTCTTGCTGCCCTCGCTGGCCGGGCGGTAGCGCAGGGCCATGCGGCGGGCCTGGAAGTCGCCGAAGTGGCTGACCGAGCTGATCTCGCGGTACCCCTGGCTGGGGAGCCACACCTCGATGTCGAAGCAGCGGTGGGCCGCGAAGCTCACGTCGCCGCCACACAGCTCCATCACCCGGTAGGGAAGCTCCAGCGCCTGTAGCATCGCCTCGGCGTGGCCGAGCAGGGCCTGATGATCGGCCTCGGCCCGGTCGGGCTCGGTCACCCACACCAGCTCGACCTTGTGGAACTGGTGGACTCGGATCAAGCCCCGCACGTCGCGGCCTGCGCTCCCCGCCTCGCTGCGGAAGCACGGCGAGAAGCACGCGTACTTCTTCGGCAGCTCGTCGAGCTCCAGGATCTCTTCGCGGTGCAGGTTGGTGACCGGCACCTCAGCGGTGGGGATCAGGTAGGCATCGCCGCCGTTGAGGGGCTCGGCGAGCTTGAACATGTCGCTGGCGAACTTGGGCAGCTGGCCTGTGCCTTCCGCCGCGCTGCCGTGCACGATGTAGGGCGTGAGGAGCTCGGTGTAGCCGTGGTGCTCGGTGTGCTGGTCGAGGAAGAAGTTGATCAGCGCACGCTCGAGGCGCGCGCCGGCCCCCACCAGCACGTAGAACCTGGCCCCCGTGAGCTTTGCCGACCGGTCGAAGTCAATGACGCCGAGGTTCTGGCCGACCTCGACGTGAGCCAGGCCCTCCCCGAGCTTCAGCCGGGGCTCGCCCCAGGTGCGCAGCACCTTGTTGTCTTCGTCGCCCTTGCCGTCGGGCACGGCTTCGTGGAGCAGGTTGGGCAGGCCCATGCACAGCTCCAGGCGCCGGCTCTCGACCCCGTCGAGCTCCTCCTCCAGGACCTTGGTGCGCACCGAGCCGTGGCTTACGCGCTCTTTCATGGCATCGGCCTCGTCGCCCTTGCCTTCGCGGTAGAGCTGGCCGATCTGCTTCGACAGGGTGTTTCGCTCGGCGCGCAGAGCATCGCGCTCCGAGATGAGCTGGCTGCGTCGCTCCGACAGCGCCACGATGGTCTGCAGGTCGTGCAGCATGGCGGGGTCGGCGTGGCGGCGCTCGAGGTGGCGCTGCACGAGCTCGGGCTGGTCGGCGATGAGGTGCGGGTCGATCATGGCGTCTCCGAGGCGGCCCCCTAATGCGCGGGGCCCGTGAGGGGAACGGTCGGAGGCGCCGGACGTCGACGCCCCCTCGTGCACACGGCAGGAGGGGGCGCTGACAACGCGGCGAAACGCGGCGTCAGCCGGACGTGCCCCCGCCTGCGCCCGGAGATCGGAAGGCGCGAAGACATGGGAACAGATCGGCAGCACGGGCGAGCATGATGTAGGCGTAGCCGGTCGCGGTCAGGCCGTCACGCTCTTCTGCATGCGCTTGAGGTACTCCTTGATCTCGTGGGCGATCATCGGCCCCATCACGGGCTTGAGCATGGGGGCCATCATCGCGTTCACGTCGAGGTCGACCTTCACGGTCTCGGTGTAGTCGACCTTGGTGCCGTCACCGTCGGCGGCGAAGGTGGCCTCGCCAGACTGGTCGGTGTTGCCGCCCTCGGCCGTCCACCGCAGGGTGTTGCCGTCGAGCACATAGCGGCAGCGGAAGTCGCCCTGGAAGCTCACCACGCCGTGGTCCTGGTTGGCGAGGACGAAGTGCACGGTGCCGTCGTCGCCGATGGTGTGGGACGCCACGTGCTCGGTGTGGGCCACGATGGTCGCCGGGTCGGCGAAGTGGGCGCGGGTGGTCGCCAGGTCGGCGGGGACGGTGAACGTGGTGGTGTGGGAGCCTTCGAACCAGGCCATGACTGCCTCCGTGGGATGGCCTGACGGCTAACCGTGCAGAGGGGCGGGTGCCGTCGTCGTGGGGTGCGGTCGCTCGAACCGGGGCGTACGGCGAGCCGCCACCCTAGGGCGCCATCGCCGCGAAGAAGGCCCACGGGTCGGCGATGAGCGCGTAGACGAAGCTGACCAGCCCAGCCCACCCGACCCCTGCCGACAGCGACAGCCCCCCGAGGGCCGCCCACAGCGGCCAGGCCTTCGGCCGACGTGCTTCGGCGCCACGCCACGGCGCTGCGGTCGCGGCTGCGGTGCCCATCAGCGCCACTGCGATGCCTACCCACCCACTGGTCGCGAGCAGTAGCAGCGTGGCACCCCCGACGGCCATGCCCCCCGCGGCGACCGCCAGCTTGGCTCGCCCCGGCCGCCGAGCCCACACGAACCAGCCACCGAGCAACGGCAAGGCCAGCCACCACGGCAACCATAGCCAGGACAGCATCGCGAGCGTGGCCATTCCCCCGCCCTGAGGGGTGAGCGTCGGACCCTCTCCGTCGAACAAGTGCCCCGTGAGGGCGCGCACCTCCGGGGTGACGCTGCTCCTGTCGACGGCGTTCACCCAGGCCACGACCACGTCGTCGTCAGGCGACCACCGCACGTAGGCGTACACCCCGACGGGGGAGAGCGCGCCGTTGTGCCACACCCCCGTCTCGTCGACCACCCAGCCCAGAGCGTAGTGGTCGAGGGCCGGGGTGATGGCTGCGCCACGAAGCTCGGGGGTGAGCAGCTGCCCGTCGCGCCAGGCCGTGCCCCATCCCGCCAGGTCGTCGACCGTGGCCGACCACGCCCCCGCTCCGCCGAGGTCCCAGCGCGCGTCGTGGCGAAGCAGGTGGGGGAGAGCACGGCGGCTCTCGACCCGCCCGAGGGGGGTCCACAGGTGCCCTGGGACGTCGTTCCAGCCTTCGTGGATGTGGAAGCTGTCGAGGCCGAGGGGGTCGAGGAGCCGTTCGCGAACGGAGGCCTCGTAGCTGCGACCGTCCACGCGCCGGATGGCCTCGGTGAGCAGCAGGTAGCCACCGTTGCTGTAGCGATGGGCGCTGCCGGGGGGCTCGCGCTCCGCCAGCAGCTGGTTGCTCCGCAGCCCGGTCAGCCACTCGTCGAAGGTGGGCTCTCGCGACCACGGCGCGATGTCGAGCCCGGGCAGGCCCGAGGTGTGGGTGAGCAGCTGATGCACGGTGACCGGTGGATCCGCGAGCTCGGTCAGCTCGGGGAGGACCTCGTGGATCGCGCTGTCGAGACCAAGCTCGCCGTCATCGACCAGCGACAGGACTGTGGCCGCGGTCACCGACTTCGAGATCGAGCCGATCCGGTAGGCCCCGCCCTCCGGCGCGCCCCCCAGCCGTCGCCGGTACAGCTCGGTCGCTCCGTCGAGCACGACGACTTCCCCGTACAGGCCCCCAGTGGCCTCGGCCTGGTCGAGAGCGGCGTCGAAGGCGGCCACGTCGGGAGCGGCCAGGGCGAAAGAGAGAAGCAACGGTGTCATACCAGCGTCCTACCGCCCCATGGGGCGGGCGTCGCGCGCCCCGTGAGCTGTCGGATCAGCCCCTCGAGGGGACCCAGCGGATACCTGCGTCGCCACCACAGGCTCGCCAGCACGGCCAGCGCGAAGCAGGCGGCGCCGTAGGTGAGGGCCACCCACAGGGGGGCCTCGTCGAACCAGCCGTGCTGCAGGGGAACCAGGATGGCCACCGCGTGGGCGATGTACCAGGTGAAGGCCAGCTGGCCCGTGGCCACCAACGCCACCACCCAGCCCGCACGGGCCCGCGCTTGGGTCGCCTCGACGCACAGCCCGATCCATGCCACGGCGGACGCGCTCCCTGCTGCGATGAACAGCGGGCCCGGCGGCCGAGGCAGGGCCTGCCAGGCGTCGGCCCAGCGACCCTCGATGGCAGCGATGCCCAGCCCCTCGGTGATCAAGGCCAGCGGCAACGCCAGGGCCAGCAGGCGGCGGCGGGTGCTGCGGTCGGCGAGGTCGAGGCGACCGATGGCCATGCCCACGAGCACGAAGGCAAACCAGGGAAGGGCGGGGTGCAGCCCGCTCACCCACAGGTCGCCGATCAGCCCCAGCGGGGTCCACACCGTGTCGCCCCAGGGCCACGTGTACCAGTCGCGGACGACGAGGCCTGACGGGGCGATCAGCGCGGCGGTCAGCCACAGCACCGGGGTGGGCAGGCGCAGGAAGGGCACCGCCAGCACCAGGTACAGCCCGTAGGCATGCAGGATGTCCCACGGCCACAGGTGCACGAACAGCATGCCGATGACGAACAGGATCCCCGCGCGCACGCTCAGGGCGCGCGCCTCGCCACCGAAGGCACTCGGGTCGTGGCGGACCCGGCGAGAGCGAAGCGACACCCCGAGCCCCGCCAACACGACGAACAGGGCGGCGGCGCGCCCGTCGATGCGGTCGCTGGCCCACACCAGGGCCGCCGGCCCACGCTCGGCGGCGTCGATCTGGTACTTGAAGTTGACCCAGATCATCCCGAGGATGGCCAGGGCCCGGGCCACGTCGATTCCCACGACCCGCGAAGGGGCGGGTGCGGGAGCGTCTTGCTGCATCCGGGCCCTCCTGTGGGTCCGCCGAGAGGATAGGCTGTGGCGAGGCGGGAGGCGACGTGGGGCTCGTCGGATGGGTCTGGTGGAGCGCGGCCTGCGTGTCGGCGCCCGTTCCCGCGGCGGGGGAGCTGGCGGCGGGTGCGGTGCAGGTGGGGTCCCCGTCGACGGAAGCCTGCCGGGCCACGGGCGAGGTGCAGAAGCAGGTCGATGTGCCCGCCCTGAAGGTCGACGTGTACGAGGTCACCCAGCAGCAGTTCGAGGCGCTGCGGGGCTACGCACCGTCGTTCCGACGCGACTGCCCGACCTGCCCGGTCGACAGCGTGCGCCATGACGAGGCCGAGGCCTACTGCGAGGCGCGCTCTGCAGAAGAGGGTCTGGGCTCGTGCTACGCCTGTGAGGGAGAGGCTGCCGAGGTGCGGTGCGAGCCGCGGGCCGAGGGCTGCCCGGGCTACCGGCTGCCGACGGAAGCGGAGCACGAGGCGGCGGCGCGGGCCAGCTCCGGCAGCGCCACGCCTGCTGGCGAGCTCACCCGGTGCATGGCGTCCGACCCGGTGGCCGATCGCATCGGCTGGTACAAGGCCAACAGCGGCGGCTTCAGCCAGCCGGTCGGTGGCAAGCAGGCCAACGCGGCGGGGCTGTACGACTCCGCCGGCAACGTGGCGGAGTGGACGGCATCCGTCGCTGCCGACGGCACCGCGGCCGTGCGCGGGGGCAGCTGGTACCACAACGCCGAGCACATGCGCTCGGCGGCGCGCCTCGCGGCTCCGGCCGATGCACGGTTGTCATGGGTGGGGTTTCGCTGTGTCCGCTCCCGCTGAGGCGCTGGTGGCCGTGGCGGCCGTGCTCTACCTCGACGGCACCGCGCCCTCGGTGGAGGCGGGCTGTGCGGATGCGGTGTGCGCGGTCGACGCGCTGGTGCGGCAGGCCGCGGCGGCAGGGGCGAAGCTGATCGTCGCGCCTGAGTACGCGCTGCCGCAGCCGACGGCGGAGGCGGTGCCGGCGGTAGGCGAGGTCCCCGCCACGAGGCTGTTGGGGCAGTTCTCCGCCACCGCCAATGCAGTCGATGCCTTCGTAGTGGTGCAGCTGCTCACCGAAGACGGCGGTGAGCGCTTCAACAGCCAGGTGGCCCTGGGCCCCGATGGCACCGTGCGCGCCGTCCACCACAAGGTCGAGCTGTATGGCGACGAGCGACGCACCCTCGCGCCCGGGGAGGGGCCCACCACCTTCGACACGCCCTTCGGGCGGGTAGGGATGCTGGTGTGCGCGGATCTCTACGCCGATCCTGCGCTGCATGTGGGGCTGGTCGACGCAGGCGTCGACATCGTCGCCGTCTCCGAGCGGTGGACCGTGCCTGGCGCCGCGCGGTGGCCCGCTGCGTTTGCCCACGACTGGGGCGTCATCGTGGTCGCTGCGAACAGCGCCTCGGGCGACGCAGCCGGGGGCGGGATCTTCGGGCCGTCCGGGGTCGTCGTGCAGGGGTCGACCACCGGTGCCATCGTCGACAGCGTGCGGCTAGGTCG
>Ga0209578_10004384_pt1 | contig 10154 bp, 8 predicted proteins | sample tdAd472_FD_187127 | JGI IMG/M metagenome (GOLD analysis project Ga0209578, IMG submission 187127) | Marine sediment microbial communities from the Atlantic coast under amendment with organic carbon and nitrate - tdAd47.2 (SPAdes)... | ecosystem: Environmental > Aquatic > Marine > Coastal >...
TTCCCGCACTTTAGCCAGCGCAATTTCTGGCAGCACGGTGTAATTGGAAAACGTCGAGCAGCCCATATAGTGCAGAATCGGTTGGCCATCCAGAGAAAAACGACTGGAGCCGTCCGGCATTACCCCTTGCCCTTGAGTAGAACGAATAGATTGGCACAAATTGGTTTTTGGGTTCAGGCAGAAGTTACACTCCCTGCATTCCGGGGTATACAGGGGGATCACATGGTCACCGGGTTTTAAACCTTTAACATCTGGCCCCACATCCACCACAACACCCGCACCCTCATGGCCGAGAATGGCTGGGAAGGCACCTTCAGGATCATCGCCCGACAGCGTAAACGCATCCGTATGGCAAACCCCGGTAGCTTTAATTTCCACCAGCACTTCACCCGCTTTTGGTCCTTCCAGGTCAACATCGACTACTTCCAAAGGTGAGCCCGGTTTAAAGGCCACTGCCGCACGTGTTTTCATCCTGAGCTTACTCCCTAACAATCATGGTTAATCAGCCGATGACTATAATCAGTTGCCTCAGGCCAAGCAAACTGAATAGTATGCCAAATTGATATAGGGCCTGGGCCTTGATAATTATTAGTAGTTTATTTGAGAGTTATAGTGGTTAATTAAATGTTGCTGACCCTATAGGCTCTGCGTGTTAGGAGATAATGTTTGTGAAAGGAATTGTTGAGTCAATAATGAATGCTAATAGTCTTTCTGACAAAGAGTTGTCTGAGAGAGCTATTAAGATGGCACGCCATGGGCCGCCTGTCCAATTAACCGAACTTGAATGCTCAGTTCAATTTCTCAATGGTGTTCTTTCAAAGGCTTCCTTTTTACTGCCTGCGTACTACTCATTTTTTGCTACTAGTATCGATGCAAAAAAAGCATCGTCTATTGATAGTTATCCCGGTGCAGTCTTTCAGTGTTATATGAATAAAAGTGGACTTAGTTATATTGCTCTAGTCACTAGAAAATTATTTGATCATTCAAAAAATGATTCTTTAAATGGAGCAAAATTTGCAAAAATTTCAGACCGTACCCTAAAAAAACATGCCAAACGTTGGGCAAGATTTTCTGGAAGGTCAGAGCAATATGCCATCAATGCTTTGGAGATACTACGTTCCTTTTTTAAGGTTTGTTCTCAGGAGGAAAATGACCTTCTTAAAGAAGAGTCTAGGTTGTGTAAAAGAATAGGTTTGGTTAAACAGTATGCTAACAGAGAGGCTGCACATCTTACATTCCAAGGTTATGGGGTTTCTTGGTTAGATGTATTACATATTACAGCTAGTATTGTATTAGTTGCTGAAATTATCAGGTCATTTGATAGGCCTGAATATAAAGAAGGTTATTATCATGAAATTAATAGCGCAGCTTTCACCGCCATTAAACAGTTATACCCAGAAACACCGGAGCTTAAGCTATTTAAGGAAATTGATATTTCACAATTGGCTAAGGAGTGTGTAGAGAGAGGTGAAGATTATTCTATGGAGCTTATTTTTGAGAAAATTCCAGATAAATTGAGTTATTATTGGGATTCTCTAACTAATAATTTATAACAACCTCCGACAAAAGGGGGTGATGTTTAATAGAAGCTATCTTTTTATTTGTTACCAACTTCTCCTCTTAATCCTTAGTTCGTATAACAGAGTTATAAATCATGAGTATGTATGGATATTAAACAGTATATTGATTACTTCGATGAGATTTCCCATTTAAAAAGGGAGCAACAATTTACGTTACTTGAGCAGGCTAGTAATGAGATTTATGGGCGCTCAAAATTTCCAATACTTTCCTTTATCCCCCCTTTTGTTCGTTTAACGTTGATATTGTTATTTGCTGGCGGAAGTTATCTGGTTTTTGGCTATTCAGGTTGGATGCTTTTACTGTCTTTTTTTCTAGGTTTAATTTGTTCAAGGGTCGTCATCACAGAAATCAACGATTCGTTAATGTTGAAAGCCCTCAAAAGAAATTTGGCTAAAATAGCGTAGAACAAGTTGGTCTAAGTTTTTTTGCATCACCCAAACCTCCCAATTAATACTCAGCAGTGACGACATGGATACGCCTATATCGTCACTGCTTTTTTAGCGAGTGATCAGCGGATGAGACCGAACATTTTGGTTAAGCTGAAGGATGCCAGCCTGCATCTGCCCAGAGTTGGCCTGAAACCACCGAGTTGGAAATCATAAAGCAGATTGCATCGGCGATTTCTTCCGGTTTAATTAGGCGGCCAAGCTGCGTATAGGGCAGAATATATTTCTCAATATATTCCTCACCCATGGCGCGAACCATTGGAGTATCAGTAAATCCGGGGTGAATTACGCCGCAACGAACACCGTGGAATGTAGCTTCCTTCGCCAGTGTCGAGGCCGCTCCTTCCAAACCGGCCTTGGTGGATGCATAGGATACTTGCCCTTTGTTTCCCTGTGAGGAAATAGAGCCAATAAATATCACGGTGCCTTGTACATGCTCATCGGCCACCCATTTTTTCAGGCCTTTGGCCGCTCGGTCCTCGGCAACACGGGCGATCAATTCCATGGCCCAATATACGGGTGCAATCAGGTTGATATTGACGACCATTTCGAAATTTTCCTGAGGATAAATACTGGCCTTTCCCGTTTCTCGATCGACACGAACAGCCAGATCATCTCGGGTAATACCTGCTGCCGGTACACAGATACTGACTATGCCGAAGTTCTTCTCCATCTGATCATAAACAGATTTACGGAATTCGGAATCGGTTACATCTCCTTGAAAAGCTAAAGCAACATCACGCCCAACTTCAGCATTGATATCAGCAGCAACCTCTTCAATGCGATCAGTCATATCAACAATGGCAATCTTTTTTACGCCTTGTTCAGCCATTAGCTTAGAAACTGACTGGCCAATACCGCTGGCTGCGCCGGTTATCACTGCAACTTTATCTTCAATACGCATTAACCTACTCCAATCTGTATTTTTGAATGCGGCAGAGTATAGCAGCGTTAAGCTGCTAAAAAAGCTCGAGAGTTAGAGTGTGAAGAGCGGGAAAACGTAATAAATTTAGTGAAAGAGCTCGATAAGAAAAATTAGTTACAGCGACCTAGCTAATTATTTATACGGTCGAGTAAATTACTTGCTGCGTTCCTAATTTATAGGTGATTGAGGTGTTACTTCTCAGCCACCAACTCTCCCACCGCATTAGCCAAAGTTTGATTCGACACCAAAATCTCTCGATTAATATTCAGCAGCGACGATAGGGGTATGCCGATATCTTCATTGCCTTTATAGCGGGTGATCAACTGATGGAGGCGGTCGTGGGAGTGGTTGATGTCTTCTTTTAATTGTTGTTGTTTTTCCTCGGTCAGAACCGGGTCGGTTTTTTCCAATAAATTAAACAGGTGACGATAGATGGTGCGAGTATCGTAGCGCATGGTTTCCATCAGTTCCTCGTCTTCAGATTGCAGTCGCAGTTCCACCAGGTTCTGTCGCACATCCTTGAGGCTTTTGGCGCTGTAGACCAGATCCCGTGCCGCGTGGAGTAGGCCGGGAATATTCTGAGTTTCCTCGTCACTGGATTTTTCCTGAAGTACTCTGTTGGCGTATTGAATAATCTGTTGTTCAGTGTGTTTGATCTCTGAATACTGTTCGTCGTAGGTTGGGGTTTGTTGTCGTATTTGTTGGTAGATCTGCAGGGCCTGGTAGCCTTGCAGTAATTCTTCTGGGCGAATTTTTAGGGTTCTTAGGTTGAGAATAACCACTTTGTTAAACAGGTGTGTCACTTCCTGTTGGATGGCAGTTTCCGCCGCATCACTGACATTGTGGGGGACTTTGGTGATGTATTGGCAGACTGTAGCTTCATCACTGGTAAAGCGTTTGTGTAGCCAATGGGAAAAGGGCGAAACAAAGGGAAGAAACAGTGCAATGCCCAGCATGTTGAACATAGAGTGGAACAGCACCAGTGCGTACATAGGGTCCTGCACCGACAGCTTTTGAGTAATTAGGTGCAGCATGGGCACTAGAAGAATAAATGCCAGTACATCGGTGACCAGGTTAAATATAAAGTGAGACAGTGCCACTCGCCGCTTGTCTGCAGAGCCTTTTAAACTGCCTATTAATACGGTTCCAGTGGTACCCAAGTCAGCACCGACCACAATGGCAGCAGCGGTTGTGAGTGGAAGCACATCCGCATGAATAGCACTGAGGACAATCATCATAGTGGCAGAGCTGGATTGAATCAGAGCGGTAAATATCAGCCCACCGAGCAAGTAGAGGGGCAGTGGGTAGTCCCTAAAAATATCCGGTGAAATCTGCTCACTGAGAAATGCCATGCTGGTCTTCATCAGTTCCAGCCCCATTAACAGTAAGCCGAATCCCAGCAATAACCGGGTTTGGGAATGGAGCCTTTTTTCCGAATGAATAAACACGATGCCAAGTGAACCAAGAGCGATCAGAGGCAGGGAATATTCTGTCAGGCTTAGTTTGAAACCGATGGTGGCGACTACCCAGCCGGTGAAAGTGGTGCCCAGGTTGGCTCCAAAAATAATGCCCAGGGCATTGGTCATTTTCAGGATACCGGCACCGACAAAGGCCAGCACAATCAAACCTACCATGGAGCTGCTTTGTAAGCAGGCAGTACTGACAATACCCATCAATACACCGCGAATGGGTGTGTTGGTTTGCTCTCTTAACAGGTGCCGGAAGGAGCGCGTTCCCAATGCCCTTAGTGCCTGTTCCAGATTCATCATCCCGAACAGAAAAAGACCGAGGCCTGCGGCTAATTCCCAGGGTTGGAATTGCATATCTTAAGTTTAATGTTCCTTTTGAACGGATTACATTAAATAGTTTGTGTAATAACAGTTTAGAAGAAAGTGTGGATGAATAAAGTGGGTCGCAGGTTAGATAGGCCGTTTAGTTGAGGTATGTCAGGTAGGTTTTTGTGCTAGGCAAAGCTGGCTTGTGTTGGAGAGAGCATAAGTGGAGTAATCTATCGGGACCTTTTGTTGGCCCCGATAGATCAGAGTCAGTGCTATTTTCCTTTTCCTAAGGGTTTAAAGATCAAGATCAGCTTGGGCAGCAAGGTCATGGAACCTAGTAGTGCCGCCAGCATGGCCAGGCCAGTCAATAGCCCAAAATAAACCGATGGAATAAAGTTGGACAGGGCAAGAATGGAGAAGCCGACAATAATGGTGATGGCGGTGTAGAACAGCGCTCGACCAATACTGGCATGTGCCCTATGCATGGAGGCGATATAGTCACCGTCCACAGCAAACTCCCGTTTGAAACGGGTAATGTAGTGGATGGCATGGTCCACACCAATACCTACTGTAATGGCGGCAATAGTAATGGTCATCATGTCCAGAGGAACGCCGGAAATTCCCATACCTCCCAGTACTACACAGGCTGCCAACATATTGGGCAGGATGGCAATTAGGGAAATTGAGATGGAACGGAACAGCACCAGGAACATGGCCATAATACCAAGGAATACGGTGCCCAGGGTCAAGATCTGTGAGGTAAACAGGCTCTGAAGCATGTTGTTATACAACACGAGTAATCCAGTAAAGTTCACCTGTTTTTCATCAAAACCCGCTTCTTCAATCGCAAATGCATGAATCTGCTTCAACAGTTCATTACGGTTTAGCTCACCCTGGGTTTCGTTAATACGCATGGTGATGCGAGCTTGATTGTTCTTTTCATCAATATACGGGTCGAGTAGTAATTTGGCATTTTCTGGTGACAGCATCAATGACATAAAGGCGAGTTCAAGGTCATTAAGTTTGTGACCAGAGAGGTCTGAGGCAACGTCAGTTACAGTAACCAGTGAGCTTACTTTACCTACTTCTGGTAATGATTCGAGGTAGACGTGAAGTTTTCTCAGATCTTCTATACCGGCACTGGTTAACCAGTAGCTGTCTTCAACAACATCTACATCACCTGAATCGTCGTCACCAAAGTCATCTTCAAAATCATCGCCAGCAAAGGGATCGCCATAAGGGTCATCTACTGCATCTGAGGAGGCATCAGACTCTTCGTCAGCATAGAACCCAGCAAATGGATCATTTGCCGCTTCTGCTGCATCTGATGTGGTGTCAGTCTCTTCATCAGCATAGAACCCTGCAAACGGATCATTTTCCTCTTCTATTGATTCAGCTTCTTCCTGCGAGCCTTCGGGGCCTTTATCACTATCGGCATACATACCGGCAAAGGGATCGCCGTAAGGATCATCAGCTTCTTCTACAACATCATCTTCGCCGCTATTTTCATAGGCGCCAGCAAAAGGGTCGCCATAAGGATCATCAACAGGTTCTGATTCTTCTGCTTCTACTTCATTAATGAGCTCATCAAAACTAACAGTGCCCTCATCGACTAATTGAGGGGGTGCATCCAGAATAATATCGAAAGGTGTTGTACCACCAAGTTTGGCATCGATAACCGATAGCCCTTGATAAATTTCAGTATCGGAGCGGAAGTAATCAATGAAGCGGTTTTCTACTTTGAGCTGGCTGATACCCCAGGCACTTACAATGGCTGCCAATAATGCGAGGCCAAGTACCAAGCCACCATGCTTTTCGGTAAAGCGCGAGAAGTAGAGGGTATAGACGGCAGAGTTGTCACCTTTATCATTGTTCGTGCCTTTGCCGAAGATCATCATTCCGGCAGGGATAATGATAAAGGCGAGGATCAATGCGAGAACAATGCCAATGGTCATCATCCAGCCAAAGTCGATTACCGGGCGAATGTCGCTGACCACAAGGGAAACAAAGGCAACGATGGTGGTGAGTACGGTATAAAGGCAGGGACGCGCCATATAGTTAACGGTATCGCGAACCAGATCGAATTGGTCTTTGTCAGGGAATTCACGGTGTAGTTCACGGTAGCGAACGATTAAGTGAATGGTTAGAGCCAGAGTGATAATTAATAGTAGTGATACAAAATTAGATGAAATGACGGTTAGGCGCCAGTCAATCCAACTGAGATAGCCGAGGATAATTTCCACAGACAGAACACAGGTGACCAAAGGTAGTAAAACCCAACGGAACTGACGGAAAATAATGGCCAAGGTGATAATGATGAAGAGTACGATACCGGTACCAAATACATTCAAATCACTCTTAATAAAGTCCACCATATCGGCGGTGATCATACTTGGGCCGCCAAGAAAGACTTCGGCACGATCTTTAAATTTGAACATTTTTTCGCGAATTTCAGCGACACGGGCATGTTCTTCAGCAGCTTTTATGGTGCGGTAGTCCAGGAATTCTTGGCTGATTTGTTCGAGTTCAGCCGTCTCTTCTAGTGATAGTCCTTCTGTATCTCGCTTTATTCGTAGGGTGTCGCGCTGGTTGACTAGATCTAGATATTTTTTATCCAGCTCCATAACAGCGAGCAGTGCGGTGGTTTGGCCATCTTTGCTGAGAATCAGGTCACGGTAGATAGGGCTTTCTAGGAATTCAGTTTTCGCCATACTGCGGTCGGTGTCTTCTTGAAGCAGTGTGCGAGGGTCTTCTTTCAGTTTGGTAACGGAGACTTTTGGGCTGTAAAGCAGGGGGACGTCCAGCATGGATGTGACAGTCTCAACACCTTTAATGCCTGTTAGTTCATCACGTATTTCAGCGAGTGTGTTTAAGTTTTCATCATCAAACAAATCTCCCTTATAGGGCGTGTAAGTGACGACGAGAAAGTCACTGCTGCCATAGCGTTGCAGTGATTCCCGGAAATAGGCCAGGGATGTATCGTTCTCTAGGGTGAGAGAGTCGGCAGAGGCATCCAATTTAAAGTTTGGCAGGCCAAATGCCATCGCTATTGCAACAATAATTACTGCAATGATGGAGGCCACGGGGTGACGCAAAATTAGTTTTTCATAGATCCCCAACAACCGTTCAGACATCTGGCTATCCCTCTTATTTTTTTATTATGAAGTCGCGCATTATGACAGAAGAGAAGAGGTCAGTACTATAGTGGTTATTAGTAGAGCTCTGCGGAGGTTGCAGGGACAATAGAGCCTCAAGTTTAGCTATCAGAATGGCCTAGTGAGCGATCGGGGGCTATGCAGTCCCGTACCCGTTGTTTGAGTACTTTGGCTTCAGGAAACCCGCCATCACGTTTGCGTTCCCAAATTATTTGATGATCTATTTTGATTTCAAAAAAGCCACTTTGTTCCGAAGGCTTTAATGCGACCTCATCTAAATCATTTTCAAAGGTTGAGAGCAATTCTTGGGCCAGCCAGGCGGACCTTAGTAGCCAATTGCATCGAGGGCAGTAATGGATAGTAATACGTGGTTTAGAAGACATGAGGTAAACTTCCAGACAGTCTTTTTCAGATTAATTGTCATTTTAGGCTCATTACCAAGATAACGTTAAGGCACAGAAGATGAAAGGTGTAATTCTCGATGCAGACAGTCTGGGCCCCAGCGATGTAGATCTTGGATCAATCACCGGGTTGCCAATTGAATGGACCATTTATGATACAAGTCAGCCTGAAGAAGTCGTTGATCGTATTGCCGATGCAGAGATTGTATTAACTAACAAAGCGCCGATAGGGGAAGCGGAACTATCGGCTGCCACTGGGCTTAAATATATTGGTGTGCTGGCGACAGGCGCCAACGTGGTTGACCTTAATGCCGCTAAAGCCAAAGACGTGGTAGTAACGAATGTAGTGGGTTATGGCACAGCTTCTGTGGTGCAGCATACGTGGGCGTTGATTCTTGCGCTGACAACAAAATTACCAGATTACAATGTGGCTGCCCTTGATGGTCGCTGGGCTGAGAGCCCTTTTTTCTGTTTGATGGATTTCCCAGTCAATGAGCTTGAGGGAAAAACTCTGGGTATTGTTGGTTATGGTGAGCTGGGTAAAAAAGTGGCGGAAATTGGCCGCGCCTTTGGTATGAATGTTCAAGTGGCTGCTTTGCCTTGGCGGCACAGTAATGATACTAACAAAATGGATAGCACTGACCGAATACCCTTTGATAAATTGCTGGCGGAGGCGGATGTGATCAGTTTGCACTGCCCATTGACTGAGGAAACCCGGAACCTGATTGGTCGTAAGCAATTAGCCATGATGAAAAATTCTGCACTACTGGTGAATTGTGCCCGTGGTGGCATTGTAGACGAGCAGGCATTAGTTGAAGCCCTGGAAGATGGTGTGATTGCTGGCGCTGGAGTGGATGTGTTGACCGAAGAACCGCCTAAAAATGGCAATCCCTTGTTGAACCCAGAAATTCCCAACTTAATCGTCACTCCCCACAGTGCTTGGGTGGCAAGAGGATCTCGTCAGCGATTAATAGTCCAAGTGGCGGAAAATATTAAGGCATTTCTGGCGGGTGAGCCAAGTAATGTAGTAAAAGGATAGAGCAGCTATGTTAGGACTAATTCAACGAGTGAGCCATGCCAGTGTTGAAGTAGATGGCGAGGTTGTTGGTGATATAGATCGAGGTATTTTATTGTTGCTGGGTGTACAGCGGGAAGATACGGAAGAGTCGGCTAAAAAATTATTGTACAAAGTGATGCATTATCGAATTTTCCCTGATGAAAATGACAAGATGAATTTGAATGTGCAGCAGGCTGGAGGAGGTTTGTTGGTAGTTTCCCAGTTTACCCTAGCGGCGGATACTCAAAAGGGATTGAGGCCAAGTTTTACCACATCGGCACCGCCGGAACAGGCTGAAGCTTTGTATGATTATTTTTTGGCGCAAGCTGCGGAGTTATGCCCACAGGTTGCGGCGGGAGTTTTTGGGGCCAATATGCAGGTATCCTTATGCAATGATGGCCCAGTGACGTTTATGTTGGAAGGCTAAGCTAGCAGCGTTTTATCTGCCTTATTTTATATCAAAAGGTGTGTTGAGCTTTTTCTCTACAGGTACCTTGGCCAGCCTTACATATTGGGGAATACCGTTGTTGAAGGGTGGGTAATCTTCACCTTGAATCAATGGCGACAGGTAATCGCGACCTTCCTGAGTTACACCATAGCCATCTTCGGTGATATAGCTACGGGGCATCATTTTCTCTTGGTTTGCCACATGTTCCAGTGGGGCTTCGCCAAGACTCCACGAATAGGTTTCCCCTTCGTTTCGTTCAATGGTTACCATCACAGAATTTTTACCAGCAAGTGCATATTCCACTGCAGCGCGGCCAACAGCATAGGCTTGCTCCACATCTGTCGCAGATGCGATATGGCGAGC
>Ga0209578_10004397_pt1 | contig 10138 bp, 3 predicted proteins | sample tdAd472_FD_187127 | JGI IMG/M metagenome (GOLD analysis project Ga0209578, IMG submission 187127) | Marine sediment microbial communities from the Atlantic coast under amendment with organic carbon and nitrate - tdAd47.2 (SPAdes)... | ecosystem: Environmental > Aquatic > Marine > Coastal >...
CAAACGGCATTGGTGGGTAAATGGCACCTGAAAAGCCAACCGACTGGTTTTGACCATTGGGAAGTCCTGATCGGCCAAGGACAGTACTTTAATACCGACTTCATTGAAAACGGCGTAAAGAAACAATCCGAAGGCTACGTGACCAATGTCATTACTGATAAGAGTATCAATTGGTTGGACAGCCGGGACAAGGAGAAACCCTTCTGTTTGTTGGTTCATCACAAGGCTACGCATCGTATTTGGATGCCTGATACTTCCTTACTGAATACCTTAGAAGGCGTCGAATTTGAGCCCCCAGCTACATTTTTTGATGAGTATGAAGGCCGCGTAGCGGCACAGCAACAGAAAATGAGCATTGATAAGGACATGGATCTGGTATGGGATAATAAAATGTTTGATAAGGAAGGAGAGATAGAAAGTGGTTTACGAGCCGCCTACGAAAGGTCCCAGTATAGCCGGATGAATGAAGCCCAAAAAGCAGTTTGGGACGCTTATTATGAACCCATCATTAAGGACTTTAAAGCCGCAAAACTAGAAGGTAAAGAATTGGCTTTGTGGAAATATCAACGATATATGCAAGATTACTTGAAGTGCGTACGATCGGTCGATGATAATGTAGGCCGCTTACTAGATTATTTGGATGATAATGGCCTCGCTGAAAATACGATTGTCGTTTATACTTCGGATCAAGGCTTCTATATGGGCGAGCACGGCTGGTTTGACAAGCGATTTATGTATGAACAGTCTTTGCGTACGCCCTTGGTCATGCGCTACCCGAAGGGCTTGGCTGCTAATTCTAAAATAGATGCCCTAGTACAAAATATCGATTATGCGCCAACCTTCTTAGATCTTGCTGGTGTGCCGGTACCCACTGAAATGCAGGGCAAATCTATGAAACCTCTTTTGGCCGATCAGCAGGCAGCCTGGAGAGAAGCTATTTATTACCAGTATTTTGAATATCCGGGTGCTCATAGCGTCAAGCGGCACTATGGCATTCGAACTGACCGCTACAAATTGATGCACTTTTATAATGATATTGATACCTGGGAACTCTTTGATTTGCAGGAAGATCCTGAGGAAATGAATAATATCTATGATGACCCTAGTCGGGCAGACCTGGTTCAGACCTTGAAAACTAAGCTATCTGATTTACAAAAAGAATACGAGGTAAAGGAGACGGATTATTAGGCTAGGAGTTGTTTTAATAGGCTGGATCTTTCTTGACTGATCCGTTTGCCCTATACACCTCTCACTTATCTTGTAAAGCACGAAAAATATAGTAAATTTAGAGCATAGTCAGCAGGAGCGCTTTGGTGGTCTTAGTGATGGCCCCTTTCCTGTGCTTAAGAACAAACGAAACGAAACCACTTTGTGCAAATGAGCAAAATAAAGAACGACCTAGTCCGGGTAGTAGGATGGATGGCATTGCTGCTATTCGCTGTAGCTTGTCAAGAGGAACCTACTTCTTCGATTGAAACGAAAGATCCTACCGCTTACCAAGCGATCAGTGATTCTATGACAACGGCTCTTGATTGGCCAGCTGAACTTTCCTTTTCCTATTTCGTCGGCCCTGATATAACCCCCAGTCCTGCCTGCTTAGCAGTCGCACCAACAGGAGAAGTATTTGTAGGCGTCGATATGATTGGGTCCCTAGGGAAAGATCCCGGAAAAGGTCGTATTGTCAAACTAGTGGATGCGAATTGGGATGGCGTTGCCGATGCACATACCGTTTTTGCAGAAGTGGATAATCCTCGGGGCTTACTCCCGATTGGTGACCAAGTGTATGTATTGTACACGACCTTTTCGAAAGAAACGGGGATAGCTTCAGGAATGGATTTAGTTGTTTTTGAAGACCTTGACCGAGATGGGGTAGCGGATGGTCCTCCTCAGCCTTTGATCCAAAATATTAGCTCCCCTAAATTCCTGCAAAGTCGAGGAACAGACCACTCTACCAATGGAATCCGAATGGGCATCGATGGTTGGATTTATATCGCTGTGGGCGATTTCGGGTTTCATGACGCGGTGGACCGTACTGGAAAGAAAATGACAATGTTGGGAGGAGGAGTGGTACGGGTTCGACCCGATGGCACGGAAATGGAAATCTATACCCATGGTTTGCGGAATATTTATGATGTGGCAATCGATCCTTTCATGAATATTTATACCCGCGGTAATACGAATGATGGGGGAGGATGGAATATTCGCTTTGCTCACCAAATTCAATCTGGCGAATACGGGTATCCAGTCCTGTTTAAGCATTTTACCGATGAAATTATTCCCGCTTTAATTGATGTGGGAGGAGGTTCGGGAACGGGTGCCTTGTTCATGGATGAACCCAATTGGCCGAAGCCGTACAACCAGGTGCCCATGATGGCAGACTGGGGGCGAAACACGCTCTTTATCCATCGGGTAACACCTGACGGGGCAAGTTTTACACAAAGCGAGGAAAAATTTATTGAACTGCCGCAAATCACGGATTTAGATGTCGATGGTACAGGACAACTCTTTCTTTCTGCCTGGGACGGCGCCGGGTACCGGGGTAATCCAGATAAAGGCTTTGTCATCAGGGCAGTACCCAAGGGATGGGAAAAGGAAAAATTTGCGCCACTTCATACGCTTTCACTTAAGAAGTTGGGGCGTTTGCTCAAAGGGCCAAGTGCTGTCGCTCGCCTACATGCCCAACAAGAATTGCTACAGCGGCCAGCCGACAAAGCCGGTGCTGTGGCTTGGCGTATCGCCAAGGATAAGAGCTTGAGTACAGCAGCCCGCGTAGCTGGGATTTTCACCTATGCACAGATCGCAAAAGAAGCGTCAATAGAAAACCTGCTTAGACTGATCGAAGAAGAAGACGTCAGAGAATTTGCCCTTCGGGCCTTAACCGATAGGAAAGCATGGGCTTCTAAAGTACCGACAGCAGCCTATGTCGAGGCAATCAAAGATCCTTCAGCTCGCGTACAGGTGGCCGGCATGGTGGGATTGGGAAGAATCGGAAAAGTAGAGGCGGCCGATGCGCTACTCAGTGTGCAGGTACCTCCTTCCGCAATTGCTCCTGCTAAGGATACGGAAGGCTTACATGCTACACCTAATTCGCCCATTATTCCTATGCATATTGCGGTCAGAACGCTGGTTGAATTGAATGCAGTCGAGGCCTGCGTAGGAGCCCTGGTGGGAGAACGTTCAGACCTGGCACTACGTGCACTGCGCTATATGCATAACCCACGAGCTGTCGATGGTTTGATAACGGCTTATCAGCAAACTGAGACGGCGGGATTGCGTCCTAAGATTTTGAGTACCCTTTCTCGAATATATAAAAAAGAAGCGCCTTATGATGGTTCTTGGTGGTGGAGTACCCGCCCAGATACCCATGGCCCTTATTATAAAGGCATTACTTGGGAGGCTTCAGCGAAAATAGAAGCTTTTTTGAAATCGGAATGGGAAGCCGCAGATGCCGAAGAAAAGACTTTGTTTGCCGAATTGAATGGAAAACATCGCATGGGGATTGAAGCATTTGGAGGGGAAGAAGAGGAAGCCATCGCTGCAACGGATAGTAAAATCGACTTAGGTCGGATTAGTAATAAAAAAGGGCAGGTTGGGCGAGCATCCATCGAAGATGTAATGTTGGCCGTCGGTGAAATTAAGGGAGATGCTATTGCGGGCGCAAAACTATTTACGAAGCAAGGCTGTGTGGCCTGCCACAGTTTAAAGAAAGGAGAACCGATGAAGGGGCCGTTCATGGGACAAGTCGGCTCTATCTTATCTCGCGATCAAATTGCCGAATCCATACTAAAACCCAATGCCTCGATTTCTCAAGGTTTTGCTTCAGTTGTCATCAAGGCAAAAGGGGATAAAAGTTATGTAGGATTCATATCCGAAGAGTCAGCTGAAAAAGTGGTCATTCGGAATATCGTCGGGCATGTTTTTACCATCAAAACGGAAGATATCATCGAACGCGAAGAGCTAGACATGTCAATGATGCCCGCAGGTTTAGCCAATGCGCTTTCTTACGAAGAGTTTGCCGCATTGATTACTTTCTTGTCGGAGCAGAAGTGAGAGGAGGAAAGTGAGAGGACAGAAGAGAGAAGATAGAGGCGAGAGCCCTTTCCTAGGATCATCTCTCCTCTGTCCTCTGACAGCACAGCGATCTCTCTTCTGTCTTCTGTCTTCTGACAGCACAGCGATCTAAAAAAAGTCCATATGTCTGATTGCCACAATTACATCAAGATTCAGAGTCGGAGAGATTTTCTCGCCAAGTCAGCGATGGGGTTTGGTGCATTAGGTTTGTCATCACTCTTGAATCCGACTTCCCTTCTCGGCAATACCCAGCAAATTGGAACGGGAAGCCTACCTTCCCTACCTCATTTTGCGCCCAAGGCCAAAAGAGTAATTTATCTCTTTCAAAGTGGCGCGCCTTCGCAGATGGATTTATTTGATCCCAAACCCCTATTGAACAAGATGTACGGCGAGGAACTGCCTCCTTCTATTCGCCAGGGGCAACGGTTGACGGGCATGACGGCGGGACAAACTTCCTTTCCACTAGCGGGGTCCCTGTTTTCGTTTAAACAATATGGCCAATCCGGGACTTGGATGAGCGAGTTGGTTCCTCACCAAGCGAAAATGGCGGATGAGCTATGCTTTATTCATTCCATGCATACGGATGCGATAAACCATGATCCGGCTATTACTTTTATACAGAGTGGTTCTCAATTTCCGGGGCGGCCATCGATGGGGTCTTGGATTGATTATGGGCTGGGAAGTGACAATGAAAACCTCCCTGCATTTATCGTTTTAATTACGAAAAATGCAGGAGGGCAGCCCCTCTACTCCCGTTTATGGGGCAATGGCTTCCTGCCTTCTCAGCATCAAGGTGTGCAGTTTCGCGCGGGCAAGGATCCTGTGCTATATCTGAACAATCCACCGGGCGTTACGCCCGCAGATCGCAAATTGCAATTGGATTTGTTAAGGCAAATGCAAGAAGGGCAATTGGCTGCATTCAAGGATCCCGAAATAGAGGCGAGGATAGCGCAGTATGAAATGGCCTTTCGCATGCAGACCTCTGTTCCAGAGATCACCGATACCACCAAAGAGCCGGATCATATTTATGATTTATATGGCCCTGATTCGAAAATACCAGGGACTTATGCTGCCAATTGCTTATTGGCCCGTCGCCTGGCAGAAAAGGGCGTGAAGTTTATTCAATTGTATCACCGAGGCTGGGATCACCATGATAACCTACCCAGTAATATTAAGCGCAAATGCAGAGAGACCGATCAGGCTTCCGCGGCATTGATTATTGATCTTAAGCAACGAGGATTATTGGAAGATACCTTGGTGATATGGGGCGGAGAATTCGGACGGACCAACTATTCTCAGGGTACGCTCACGAATACCAATTATGGTCGGGATCATCATCCCAAATGTTTCAGTTTGTGGATGGCGGGAGGTGGTGTCAAGAAAGGAATGCGATATGGCGCAACCGATGACTTCAGTTATAACGTAACGCAAAACCCGGTACATGTACACGACTTTCAGGCAACGATCATGCATTTGATGGGTATCGATCATGAACAATTCACTTATAAATTTCAGGGGAGAAGGTATCGATTGACAGATGTGCACGGTGAGGTGGTGAAAGATATTTTGGCTTGATGAAGAGCCATACTACGGGACAAATAGGGTTTATCAGATGAAAGTTGAAGGTTTATGGGCTTAATTCCTTGGCATAAACCTTCGACCCTAAACTTTTAAACCTGGTTGGAGTAAAATGTCCAGTAGTATGATGAAGTGATCTTGTATCTGTATTTCTGACTTGATAACAGGCTGTAATGAAGATCAAAATAATAAAGCAGTTTATCTTATTTGGCATTAGTCCGTTGACGATCTGGCTACTAATGAGCAGTTGTAGTTCCTCCCTTCCCCAGGAGGTAGAGCTGGCCTATGAAAACCTACCGGAAAAACTGGATTTCAATTTTCATATCCGGCCTCTCTTAGTGGATCGATGCTATCAGTGCCATGGCCCCGATGATAATACCCGCGAAGCTGGCTTCCGATTGGACCGAGAAGCGGCTGCCTTCGCACCCTTAACGGAATCTGGGGGGCGAGCTTTCGTAAAAGGTAGCTTGGGGAAAAGTGTTGCCTGGCAACGTATTATCTCCAGCCAGCCCGATGTCCAGATGCCTCCTCCTTCTTCTCATCTTAGCCTTTCTGCCTATGAAAAGGCATTGCTAGCCAAATGGATTGAGGAAGGGGCTGAATGGAAAGAACATTGGGCATTTATTCCTCCTCAGAAACAAGAAATGCCGGTCGTCGAAGGCGGATCGACGGAAAACTTTATTGACTATTTTATCCTATCCAAGCTAGCAGAAAATGGCCTGACACCAGCCCCGCCAGCGGATAAAGAACGCTTGATCCGCCGACTGAGTATGGACTTGACCGGCTTGCCACCCTCGATGGCCGAGATCGACGCCTTCTTAGCTGACGAAACGCCTGATGCTTACGAGAAGCTGGTTGATCGCCTGCTCCAAACTGACGCTTACGCGGAAAGAATGGCCATGGAATGGTTAGATGTCGCCCGTTTTGGAGATACGCAAGGATTGCACTTGGATGCGGAGCGATATAATTGGCCTTGGCGGGATTGGGTGATAAAGGCCTTCAAAGAAAATATACGGTACGACGATTTTATCACTTGGCAGATCGCGGGAGATTTATTGCCCAAGCCTAGCCGAGACCAGAAACTAGCTACGGCTTTTAATCGGCATCATCCCACCTCTGCTGAGGGAGGAATTGTCAATGAAGAATATCGCCAAAAGTATGTACAGAACCGAACTAATACCGTAGCCACGGCTTTTCTGGGTTTAACGATGGAATGCGCCACTTGTCATGACCATAAATTTGACCCCATCTCTCAGCAGGAATACTACGAGATGTCAGCCTTTTTCAACAACATCAAGGAAATTGGTTTAGTCTCAGAATATCGGGTGAGTAAAGATGGGAAAGGGCCAGTGCATGCCGCCGGCCCCGTACTTTTATTACCTGAACCGGAAGTAGAAGTGACGATGGATAGCCTATCGGATGCCATTGAAGCGGTAAGTGCACAACAGCAAAAAATAGCAACTGAACTCGCTGCCAATAAAGCGTATATAAGGGCTCTTGCTGCGGAATCCATCGAGGCTCCTCGCCCCACTGCTTCGTTCTCTTTTGAGTCCATACAAGCCCATAGTATGAAGTATGGCGTCGTTCATCGGATTCAAAATAACATCCCCATAGATAAGATGGTTGATGGGAATCAGCAAGCGGTGGCCTGTGGACAACCTGAAATAGTAAAGGGGAAGATTGGAAATGCCTTACGATCGCCCAAAGAAATTGACCTGGTTTTCCTAAAGGATGTCGGAAGTTTCGAAATGCATGAGTCTTTTTCCGCAGGTGCATGGTTATATACAGAAAAAGAGAATGAAAACCAGACCATCATGGGGAATGGTGGGGAGACGGGTAGTGCCTGGCGAGGCTGGGATTTATACCTAGATACTTTAAGCCGGCCCTCCATCAAGCTTACGAGTATTTGGCCCCATAACTACATTCAAATTACGGCAGATATTTCAGTACCCAAGGAGGAGTGGCACCATCTATTTTTCACCTATGATGGTTCGGCTAAAGCGAGCGGCTTGGCCTTGTATTTAGATGGTAAAAAGCTAAATGCTACGATTAACTATAACAACTTATATGGGACGATCGTCCGGGATTTTGTTAGAGGGAAGGAGTGGACATCCAGGCCTATCATGGTCTTTCGGAGTGGTCGGTTTTATACAGGCGAAAATGGTGTATTTAAGGGCAGTATTGATGAAGTCAAGCTTTTTGATCAATGGCTTAGCCCCGTGGAAGTAGCTGCCATGCTTACCGCAGAATCGCCTGACTTGAACCTGAAACCTCCTACCGATGAAGAATACTTAGTGCATTATTTGCACCGTCAAGACCCTAGCTTTCAACATCTGCAAGGACGGTTACAAGCATTATTAGCCCAAAGGCTAGCGGTCATGAAAGAGGTGCCCGAGATCATGGTCATGGCGGAAATGCCTACTCCTCGAAAAACATATGTCTTGCGTAGAGGGCAATATGATGCGCCGGCAGCGGAAGTTTTTCCGGCTACTCCCAGGCAGGTTTTAGCTTTTCCGGAGGAATTCCCTCGCAACCGTTTGGGCTTGGCCAAGTGGCTGGTCGATGACCAGAATCCACTTACTGCCAGGGTCGCCGTCAATCGTTATTGGCAAATGATCTTTGGACAAGGCATTGTGGCTACGCCCCATGACTTTGGTACGCAAGGAGCTTTGCCCTCCCATCCTGCTTTATTGGACGAGTTGGCCCTTTGTTTTGTGCGTAAAGATTGGAATGTGCGGGATTTAATCAAGACGATGGTGCTCTCGGCCACCTATCGCCGTTCCTCGGTAGCTACGGCTTCGCATTTACAAAAAGACCCTAAAAATACCTTCTTGGCCAGAGGACCAAGCTATCGACTACAAGCGGAAATGATCCGGGATAATGCATTGGCTGCGAGTGGACTCCTTATACCCAAAGTAGGAGGACCAAGCGTAAAACCCTACCAACCAGAAGGAATTTGGGATTTTGGTGGACTGGTATCTGGGCGCTACCAAACCGATTCGGGGGAAGGCCTTTATCGCAGAAGCCTCTACACCTACATTCGCCGTACTTCTCCTCATCCAGCGATGGTAGCCTTTGATGGCCCAAACCGGCTAGTGTGTACGGTCAAGCGAGAAAATACCAATACGCCTCTTCAGGCCTTAGTTTTGCTCAATGATCCACAGTTTGTGGAGGCAGCGCGGGTATTGGCTCAGCGAATGCAAGCGGAAGGAGGAAACGAGTGGGAAGCGCAGACCCAATATGGTTTTCGCTTACTTTGTGGCAGAAAAGCCAAAGAGAGTGAAATGGCCTTAATGAAAAAACAGTATGAATTCGCCCTGAAAAAATACCAGGATAATCCGACCGAAGCCAGCGACTTATTGGCAGTAGGGGAATATCCTTTTGATCCTCGTTTGGACAAAATACAAACAGCAGCCTTGGCTATGGTCGCTAGTACGATGATGAATTTTGATGAGGCTTATATGAAGCGATGAGAATGAATAAGCAAGACTTCAGAAGTCTTGTGGAGCACAAATTAAATTAGATTCAAAAAGAGCAAATATGAGGTTTAGATTTTTCATTCCGATTCTTGCGGGCAGTTTTCTGTTCTTAGCACTATTGAGTTTAAACAGTTGCCAATCCAAAGGGGAGGAAGGGGATGGCTTCCAGGCCAGTTTGCCGAAGCAAGTAGACTTCAATTTTCACATCAAGCCCATCTTGTCGGATCGCTGCTTTGCCTGCCACGGCCCAGACGAGAATGCCCGAAAAGCAAAGCTGCGATTGGATACGGAAGAAGGAGCTTTCGCCCTCCTGGATAGCAGTGCGCAGGCTTATGTGATAGTACCTGGTAGTAGCAAAAAAAGCTTATTGATACAACGAATTAAGACTGCCGATCCGGAACAGGTGATGCCTCCACCCGAATCCAATCTATATCTTTCTAGGTATGAAATTGACTTGTTGGAACGTTGGATCGATCAAGGGGCGGAATGGAAGGCGCATTGGTCATTTATAGCGCCACAAAAGCCGGACCTACCGACGGTAAAAAAGAAAGCTTGGCCCAAGAATGCCATTGACCATTTCACATTAGCGCAGATGGAGTCGAAGGGACTCAAACCCTCTCAGGAAGCTAGTAAGGAAAAACTGATTCGGCGATTGTCTTTTGACCTCAGAGGCCTGCCTCCGACTTTGGCCGAAATCGACGCTTTTGTAGCAGATGAATCAGATGCAGCTTATGACAAGGTAGTAGATCAATTTTTGGCGGAAGAGGCCTTTGGTGAGCGAATGGCGATGGAGTGGTTGGATATCGCCAGGTATGCTGACTCCCATGGTTATCAGGATGATTTGGAGCGTAGTATGTGGCCCTGGCGAGACTGGGTCATTGAATCTTTCAATAAAAACAGACCCTATGATGAGTTTGTCACTTGGCAATTGGCGGGTGACTTACAGCCTGGTGCTTCTTATGAGCAAAAATTAGCGACCGGCTTTAATCGCAATCATAAAATCACCCAGG
>Ga0209578_10004399_pt1 | contig 10121 bp, 6 predicted proteins | sample tdAd472_FD_187127 | JGI IMG/M metagenome (GOLD analysis project Ga0209578, IMG submission 187127) | Marine sediment microbial communities from the Atlantic coast under amendment with organic carbon and nitrate - tdAd47.2 (SPAdes)... | ecosystem: Environmental > Aquatic > Marine > Coastal >...
CGATCGACATGGCAACGCGACTGACCGAATCCGGAATCGGCAGCGATTCGAGATCGTCGAAGCTCAGCTTCTGCAATGTGCCGCCGGTCATCGCGTCATAGGCCGCCAGCGTGATGAACGGTCGGAAGCGTTTCCCGCCGTTCTGCAGCCAGTCGTAGGAGATCTGTTCGGTGAAGGCGATCGGCGATTCGGCCTTCGCGGAATCTTTAGTGCGGACGCGCGGCAGCAGGTGCTCGAAGTTCTTTTCGAACAGAAAGTTGGACGCCCGAATCAGCGGCAGGTAGCTGGGAGTTTCGGGCTCGGGCATGGGCTCGTACTTATCGATCACTTCCCAGATCCAGCTTTGATCAAGCGTTGTGTTTTTGCAGTCGCCCGAGTGCAGCGGCACGGCGTAACTCGGGACGCCCGCGATCAGCACCTTGTCGATCGCCTTTTCCAGCACATTGAGACACGCGACGCCCAGAATCCCGTCGACGTAACCGCTGACGATGATCTTCAGGACGATCGGCGAGCCTTCCGCGACCAGCACCTTGTAGCCGAGTTTCTCCGCTTTGACTTTGTAATCAGCAATCGAGCACGCGCCGCAGGTTTCGCAGTCGAGCCCGAATTCGTCGTAATCGGCCGGGCAGCCTTCCGCGTGCTTCAGGCAGTGAGGCAGCAGCAGCAGACGCTTCTCGAACGGGATCGCCAGGAACTGCCGCTTCCAGAAGAAGTTGCCGATCAGGACGGCGGTGAACCCGACGAACTTCTCAGGCAGGTTCATCGACTTGAGCAGGTCGCGCGACCAGTCTTCGAGTTCGGCCTTGCTGAAGTTGCGGCTGCGGTCGAGCGTTTCGGCGAACTTCTCGGCGGCGGCCTTCACGGCTTCGCGCTCTGCGAGCGTTTCCGGCACGAACTTGAGGTGCGTTGTGCTCTGGCGACGGCGGCGGCGTTTAACCGGAGCATCGTCATCCGACAGCGTCGAAATCCGGCCCGATGCGGCGCTGGCAGGCTCCGCAACGTATGAGTCGGCAGGTGCGATCGTCACGTGGCGTTCCTGTTGGTTGGTGGAGCTGTTACGGGGCACATCCGTGTGGCCGGTGAGGTTTCCGGTCGTCCCGTAAAGGCAGGCTTTTATGAGGTTTTCGTCGGATCGATGCGGCGTCGAGATGAAGCGCGCCGCTCGATTCCGCTGGAGGGTGGCGTCCTGTTGCCGGCCCGGCGGTCGCAGGCCAGCGGGTGACACTACGGTTCCGTCGGAGGATCCGCAATTTCGAGGGCTCGACGCAGGGCCGAAACCGCGAAAATCAGCGGATACAGCGATTCAAAATACCACAATCGAGCGAAATAGAAACCGATCGGCGACGGCTCGCACACCGAACCGTCCTCAACCCGCTCGATTAACCAGCGAATCCCGCCGAACGCGTTTTCCCGGAAGGCCGGATAGTCGAGCAGAACTTCCGCCGCGAGCGCCGTTTCCTCGACCGACGGAGCGATCCCCGCGTCCCCGCCCCAGCCGCGAGGAGGGCTGAGGGCCGAGGGCTGAGAGCCGAGGGAGCTGTCCGCATCCCGTAGGGTGGGTCGAGCTTCGCGAGGCCCACCATCATTGCTGCCTGCTTCTTCCCCCTCCCTCGGTGAGGGTCGCGAGGAACGAGCGGGGAGGGCTTGCACTGGTTGCCGTGTGCCACTGGCTCTGCCAGTGCCTGCCCCCGGAGACTCACTGGCAGATCCCGTGACACACGGGGCCGGACTGTTCTGGTTCGCCCGCTCACCACCTTCCTGCACCGCCGCCAGCCACGCCGCCGCCCGTTGAGCCTCGGGAGCGTCCATCAGTCCGAGATCCCGATACGCCATCAGCACCCGAGACGTCCCGTAAACCGGATTCCCATCATCGTGGCCATACTGGTTTCCAAACCACAGAGGCAGCCAGGAGCCGTCGGGGCGTTGAGCTCGCTTTAGAAACCCCAATCCCTTGGATAGAGACTGTGCCTCACGAATCGGAGCACCGCGTTCAATCCGAAGTTTGACGAGGTACTGTCCTCGATCGCCAAAAAAGCGTTTGAGTCGTCCAGCTTCAGGTGTCGCGACGAGGATTCCTCGCAGGCAATGAGCCGTGATATCCGGTGAGCTTCTGTCGAACGGCAGCGTGCCCCAGCCTCGGCAGAACGTTGGAAAGCCGCCGTCACGGTTCTGCAGGTCGAGCAGCCAGCGGACGGCATTGTGCTGAGCTTCCTGTAGGCCGGACCAAGCTCTGCGCCGTTCCGGCAGAGCATTGGTAGCGTCCGGGGCGTCCTTGCCGGAACGGCGCGGAGCTTGGTCCGGCCTACATTCCAGCAGAGCATTGCCGTCAGGCGTCTGACCTGGCTCCCTCTCCCCCGCGAGTGGCTTGGATTCGTCGTGAGACTCGATTGCGTGGGAGAGGGTTGGGGTGAGGGGGACCGTCTCCAGCGCCCCCTCACCCCGGCCCTCTCCCCCGAAGCCATCCTCAGCTCGCGAGACATCGCCACTCTCGGGGGAGAGGGAGCGACTGCGTGTGTCATTGCTGCGTTCAACAACATTTTGATGCGGACTCGGCAAACCATTGCCGTCAGGCGTCTGACCTGGCTCCCTCTCCCCCGCGAGTGGCTTGGATTCGTCGTGAGACTCGATTGCCTGGGAGAGGGTTGGGGTGAGGGGGCCCGTCTCCAGCACCCCCTCACCCCGGCCCTCTCCCCCGAAGCCATCCGCAGCTCGCGAAACATCGCCACTCTCGGGGGAGAGGGAGCGACTTCGCGTCTCGCGACAACGTTCAGCATTTGCCTGAAGCTGCTGCAGCGCCAGCACAGCTCCCGGCGTGTCGTCGGCATCCGGGACTCCGCCGGGGAGGTTGGTCCAGGCCCAGCCTCCGGGGGCCGCGTTCGTGTATGGATGCGTCTCCTTGTACTGCTGGCCGAGCAGCCAGTCGGCGAGGCCGTCGACCAGTTCATCCGGCACGTCGTCCTTCAACGCGTTGATCGACAGCGTTGTCGTCCACGTCGCGAGGTTCGTGTCGATTGGCCAGCTTCCGTCGGGCCGGACCGACTCGGCGAGAAACCTGACCGCTCGCTGCACGACGACGTGATCGACGAGGCCCATGCCGGCGAGGCTCATCGTGACGAAACTCGTCAACGGCGCGGCTTCGAGGAACCCGCCGTTGGGCGGCTGAATCCGCTCCAGCACGCGGAGACTCGGCCTGATCGCCAGCCTGCGGAGCACGCGCGTGATCGGGTTCCAGGTGGGGCGAAAGTGATACCGCACCTGCCCGATCGCGATCAGGGCCGGCAGCGCGTAGCTAACGACGGGCATCTTCACCGCCGCGTAAAACCGAGCCGGCACGCAGGACAGTTCGAAGGGCAGGGGAGTGATCTTGCCCCAGTCGACCAACCCGGCCAGAGCGCAGTGCGTCAGAATCGGTACTGAGAATGTCTTGTCTTTCCCGTACCGCTTGACGACTGCCGGAACGCCGCCCGCGTCGTCGATGTACTGCTTCGCCTTCGCGACCGTCTCGCGGAACGCTTCGTCGTCCGCCGTTCCCGTCGCGTGAAAGACGGCGTGAGCCAGCATCGTCGTCGAGATATTGCTGAGGCTCTTGACCGTGTCGCCCCAGCCACCGTCCTCGTTCTGATGAGAGTTCAGCCAGTCGAGTCCGCCGCGAATCAGAGCGTCGAAGCTGCCGCCGATCCCGTAATCACTCGCGTCTCGCCCGCCCTGCCGCACCATCTGCAGCGCCATGACCGCCGTCGCCGTCGACAGTGCCGATGTTGATAACTCGCCGGTCCAGTGCACCGGCCCGTCACCGTCCGACCGACATTCGGCAAGCAGCAGATCGCGAGCGGTCTCGTAAGCAGATCGCAGACGAGGGATGTCGAGGTCAGTCATCGCAGTCACAATCGAAATGGAGATGCATCATTTGTTTAACGCCCAGCCGAAGGCGCCGGCCACCAGAACGGATCAAGTTGTCTGGTGGCCGGCGCCTTCGGCTGGGCGTTAAACGAGCAGGTCCGCGAGACGCTACTGCCCCAGTTCCTTCGAGCGGTTGGTCGCGGCTTCGACGGCGTTCATCAGAGTCGCTCGCAGGCCGCCTCGTTCGAGCGCGTGGATGCCGGCGATCGTTGTTCCGCCGGGACTGGTCACAGCGTCCTTGAGCGCGCCGGGATGCTCGCCGGTTTCGAGCACCATCTTTGCAGCTCCAAGCACCGTTTGAGCGGCCAGTTTCGTCGCGACATCCCGCGGCAGGCCGACTCGCACACCGCCGTCGCTGAGCGCTTCGATGATCTGATAAACGTAAGCTGGTCCGCTGCCGGACAGCCCGGTCACGGCGTCGAGCAGCTTCTCATCGACCTGCACAGCAACTCCAACGGTCGCCAGCAGCGACGCCACCAGGTCTGCGTCCGCCGCCGTCGCCGATGATCCGACCGAGAAACCGGCAGCCGTCTCACCGACCAGGCACGGCGTGTTCGGCATCACGCGGATGATTCGCCGAGCCGCTCCGAGCTTCGCCTCATAAAACGACAGCGGCAGCCCGGCGGCAATCGAAATGACCAGATGCCGGTCTTCCAGCAGCGGCGAAATCCCGTCGAGCACGTTGCCCATCTGCTGCGGCTTGACGGCGAGAATCACGACATCGCTGCCCGCGATCACCTCTGAGTTCGCCTCGACGGTTCGTGCTTCCGTCTCGGCCTGAAAACTCTCACGAGCCGCCGGGTAAACGTCACTCGCAACGACGCTGTCCGCCGACACGAAGCCCGACGAAATCAGCCCGCGAGCCAGAGCCGTCGCCATCTTGCCCGAACCGACAAAGCCAACTCGGATCGAAGTCTCACCTGCCATGTTTCACCAATTGAGGATTGCCGTCAGTCAATGAGGGGCGAGAGTCAAACAGACCCGGTCGCCAAACGCCAGCGAATAGTAGCCATCTCGCTTCGCCGAGATGAGCCGGTCGCAGCCTTCGGGCTCGAACCTGATTTCACGTCCAGCGCAGAATTCGAGTTCTCACGCGACAGCCACTGCCCGCACATGACCACTGTCCTGTGACGAACACGAACCCTCACGGCGGCTCATCTCGGCGGAGCGAGATGGCTACTTTGGAACGAGCGCAGGGCCGGTTTCTGCCCTCCGGCGCATTACACTTGGAACCAGAATCGGCCGGTGGGAACCGGCCCTACTTCAGGAATCCGCTCAAATGTTCGTTGTTCGCCGTTACCGCATCGTTAAGCGGATCGTCAATCGCGAGAACCCGCCGTTCGATGTCTGACAGCGACGCCAGAACGTCCGTCGAGAGCAGCTTCTGCTGATACTGTTGCTGCGGCTTGTCGCGTCGCGAATAGAACGCGTGCAGAGCGGTTCGCGGCTTGTCGGTCCGATTCGCCGTTCCCCCGTGCCAGCAGTGTGCGTTCATCACGACGACGGTTCCGGCTTTCCCCGTCACCAGAATCTCATCCGGATGCGGACCGACCGGATCGTCGAGAACATTCTGCGGCAGGCGTTTCCAGCGATGCGAGCCCGGCACGACGCGGAGCGCTCCGTTCTCCGTCGTGAAATCGTCGAGCATCCAGACCGAGTTGCAGACCCAGAAGCCTCGTTCGTCAGCGATCGCTCCCATGTCCGCGTGCAGCGGCTGCGAGATTCCGTTCTGCGGATTCGCCGAGCGGGCGTTAAGGCTGCTCAGCTTGAACTCGGAGCCAAGCACCATCTCGACGAGCGCCAGCAGTCGCGGCTCAACAGCAACCCGGCGAAACATTTCGCCCTTGTTGCACAGGTTGGCCAGACGTCGGCTCCCGGCTTCCTGTCGAAACTCGCAACCCGCCGCGTCGCCTTCCTGCTCAAATTGAGCTTCCGTCGCCGCCTGCAACTCGGTGAGCCAGGCGGGTTCGATAAAGCCCGGCAGAACGACAAAGCCCAGTTCGTCGAATTCCCGCTGAGCCTGCTCGCGTTCGATCGGCAGTTCAGTTTTCATCTTCCCGGCCTGAATTCAGGAGCACGGTCTGCATTCATTTGCCCGGTCTGCATTGTGCTTCAACCTCCCTCTGGGAGGGTCGGGCTCTCAGGCCCGGGTGGGGCTCGCCGTTGGCCTGCCGGTCGAACAAACTCTCCAATGCAAGACGCTCTCCGCGGCTGAGACCGCGACTCTCCCGCAAGCGGGAGAGTGAACTCAACGGCGACGACACCGCGGCGCCCGCAGTGTCGAGTCGATACCGATGGGAGAAGAAGGGCTGTCAGACGTTGTCGATCGTGGTCTCGACGCCTTCCGGCAACTGATTCGGGTACCGCTTTTCTTCTTCGGTCTTAGGCCGCATGTAGAGCTTGATCGGGACTTCGGTAAACGGCAGCTCTTCCTGGAGAACGCCCAGCAGGTACCGCTTCCACGAGTTGTCGAACAGCGTCGGGTCGTTGACCTTCAACACGATCGTTGGTGGCTGAGTACCGACCTGCGTCGCGTAGTAAATCTTCGGAATCTTGTTGCGGCGGATCGGCGGCCGGTTTCGTTCTACGGCGGCTCGCACAACGCGATTCAGCTTGCCCGTGCTGACCCGTTCGCGCGACTGCTTGAAGATGTGCTGCGCGAGATTGATGACCTTCTTGATGTTGCGGTTCTCTCTGGCCGTGATGAAGGCGATGGGCGAGTGGCGAATCGACGCGAATTCATTGAGCAGGTAGTTGCCCCACGCGTCCATTGTCATGCCGGCCTCGACGGCTTCGTCCCATTTGTTGACGACGAAAATGCACGGCTTGTAGTTGGCAATGATCTCCTCGATCAGCTGCTTGTCGACTCGGGAAATCGTTTCCTGAGAATCGAACAGCATGAGCACGACATCGGCTCGGCGGATGCTGCGCTGGGCGCGCACGAGGCCGTAAAACTCGATGTCGTTCGCCAGACTCTTCTTCTTGCGGACGCCCGGTGTGTCGATCGCGATGATCGTCTTGCCGTCGACGTCGATCCGCAGGTCGATACTGTCCCGCGTCGTCCCGGCGACCTCGCTGACGATCACGCGCTCTTCGTTGGCCAGCGCGTTGATGAACGTGCTCTTGCCAACGTTGCGGCGGCCGACGATCGCCAGTTTGAGTTCCGGTTCTTCTTCGAGTTCCGCGCCCTCGGCTCCTTCGGTTTCGTCGGCAGGCGGCAACTGTTCGAGAATCTTCTCCAGCAGCAGGTCTCGATTACGGTTGCCTTTGACGCTGGTCGTCACGACGTCGCAGTTCGCCAGCGCAAAGAACTCAGCGATCGCGTCGTCGAGCTTGTCGAGTCGCACTTGTTGACGACCAGCAGCTTTGGCTTTTCGATCGGCCGCAGGCGTTCGGCCACATGCCGGTCGAGCGGCACGACGCCATCCTTGCCATCGACCACAAACACCAGCATGTCGGCTTCCGCAAGGCCCAGATGAATCTGATTCTCGATGTCGTCGGTCAGGTCGTCGGAATCCTCGATTCCCATCCCGCCGGTATCGATGATCTCGAAATAACGGTCGCCCTCGTGCATCAGATGCCGCATGCGGTCACGAGTCGTTCCGGCCGTGCCGTCGACGATCGCGATCATTCTTCTCGCCATCCAGTTGAACAGCGAACTCTTACCAACATTCGGACGACCAACGATCGCCACTTTCGGGACAGCCATTTGAAGACACTCGGTTGAAACTGCGGGGAAACGGGGACGGCATTCTAACGTCGGCTGCCGCGTTTTCCGTCGTGGCGACGCTGGTTGGCTGCCAGATTCCCGAAATGAATGGCCGTCAGGCAGTCCGGTCGCCTCGCCAGCTGGAGGGCTGTGCCACTCAGTGACCGATTCGATCAGTGACGGTTCCAATCGGCCATTGCCGATCCTCCTGTCGGCTTGAAACCCGGCGGTCCTCTTGAAACTGAGGTTGACGTACTGTGATTGCAGTATATCCTCGGGGCTTTCGTACTGTGACTTCAGTAGGTGAGCCATGAAAAGCGAGAAGAGTCCGCCGTCCGAGTTCGAGCTGCAGATCCTCGGCGTCTTGTGGGAACGCGGAGCGTCGACTGTGCGCGAGGTCATGGAGCACCTGCCGGACGGAAAGCCGCGGGCTTACACGTCGGTCCTGTCCGTCATGCAGGTCATGCAGAAGAAGGGCCTGCTGAAGGCGACGAAACAGAAAAACGGTCCGGCCAATGTCTACTCGCCCAAACGGTCGCGCGAGCAGATCGCGGGGCCGCTGATGAAGGGACTCGTCAGCCGGGTTTTCGGCGGCAGCCCAGCCCTCGCTGTTCAGCAGCTTCTTTCCGGCAGCGACGCCGCAGCGGAAGACGTCGAAGCCATTCGGAAATTCCTCGACGAATTTGAAGCGTCGCGGAAGAAGTAGGTCTGTTCGGGACGGGCGGCAGGAAAACTGGAAGGCAGGAATATTCTGGAGTGACGCAGCACTGTCGATTGTTGCTTCATTTTCCTGCCACTGCATCTTCCTGCCTCTCTCGCCCCTCGCCCACCCGCACACAGATCAGCGGACTCGAGATTCGCGGAGTGATCCCATGTTCGATTTCATCTCAATCAACGGTTGCCGGTTGCTGGTTCAGACGCTCGGCCATTCGCTGTGGCAGGCGAGTCTGATCGCGATCGCCTGCTGGCTTGTCCTGAGAACGCTTCCGGCGCGGCGAACTTCGCTGAGGTACGGTGTTGCCTGCGGTGGGTTGCTGGCCGTGATCGTCTCGGTCCTGAGCACGATGACCGTGTTGAACGAACCCGCGTCACAGCAGCCGGTTCAGCTCTCCGAACACAGTCGAATCCGGGCGTTCGACAATCCCCAAACGATCGAGTGGTTCAACGAGACCGTTGCGGAATCGGACCTGCGAGAGCATGAGCCGAGCCCGACAGACTCGTTGCCAGCAAGTGAACCGCGGCGAGACCTGGCGTCGATGCCGTCAATCGTTCCCAGCCCGAACCAACCTGGCCTTGCCTGGTCGACCGTGCTGGCCGGCCTCTGGTCATGTGGCGTCGTGCTGATGTTCGGGCGGGTTGCTCGCCAGCTGCTGGTTGTCCGGCGGCTGCTTACTCCGAGCGGGACCTTCGACAGCGGACTTCTGGCCGATCTGCAGAGTGCCGTCGATGAGCTGACTGCGCGGCTGAAGCTGCGATTTCCGGTGCGGCTGGTCGTCTGCGACCGCGTCAGTGTGCCCGGAGTGATCGGCACGTTCTGGCCGGTGCTGCTGTTGCCGCCAGCGATGCTCAGCGGCGTGCCGATCGAGCAACTGCGAATCGTCATCGCCCACGAACTCGCTCACGCGCGGCGGTTCGACTTCCTGGTCAACCTCGGTCAGTTGATCGTCGAGTCGCTACTGTTCTTCAACCCGGCTGTCTGGTGGCTGAGCCGTCAGATCCGCATCGAACGCGAAGCCTGCTGCGACGCCGCGGCCGTCGCCGCGACTGGCTCACCGGTCCCAGTCGCGAGAACGCTGCTCGCGGTTGTCGAGCGTCTCCGCGAGTCCCTCGACACAACAACTGCCGACCGTTTCGCCGCCGCCGCCGGAATCCAGTCATTCGCTGATGACAACTCCGAAGGCGACAACAGCCCGCTGTTCGACCGCGTCCGCCGCATCGTCACCCCCGAACTCCGCCCGCACGTCCGAGTTCCGTGGTACACGCTGCTCGGAGTCGTCGCCGCCTACGGCCTCGTCTCCTTCGGCCTCTACGAAGGCACCGCCGTCACCGTCCACGCCGTCCAGCAAGCCCTCAGCCCCAAAGAACGCGTCGAGAAAATCGAGGAGCTGGTCGCGGCAAAAGGAGAGCTGGCCAGGCGAGAAGGTGTCCCTCAGACGCCCCCCGAGTCAGAACCAGGCGCGCTCTTTCCCGAACCGGTCACCGTGTCGGGTACCGTGCGGACAGCAGACGGCCAACCGCTGCCTCGTCTCTCCGTCCAGGGCAACCTAAGAGGTTCCGGCTACAGCGGCGCACAACTGTTTGGAAACTTTGATCCCTCTGACAAGCCGACGAGCGTGTTTCACTTTCAAGGAACAACGCGCGGGGAAAAGAACATTCGAGGTGACACCGCGACGCTTCGTCTGAACGTTGGCGTCGCTCCCGACTCGGAAGCAGCAAAGCGGTACGCCTCGGTCGGCGTCGGTCCGTTTGAAGTCCGCTCCGGCCAGAAGCTGGAGAACATCGAGCTGATTCT
>Ga0209578_10004401_pt1 | contig 10120 bp, 10 predicted proteins | sample tdAd472_FD_187127 | JGI IMG/M metagenome (GOLD analysis project Ga0209578, IMG submission 187127) | Marine sediment microbial communities from the Atlantic coast under amendment with organic carbon and nitrate - tdAd47.2 (SPAdes)... | ecosystem: Environmental > Aquatic > Marine > Coastal >...
AAAAGTGGTTCGAGATTACAACAAAGATATTCCTATCGTACAGAATATGGATTTTGGACATACGGATCCTCAGATACCGATGCCGTATGGAAATCTGATTAGAATAGATTCTTCCAAAAACCAGATTTTCGCTACTTTTTAGTTGCGCTTGTTGGCCAATAGCAATTTCACAACGTCAAAGAGCACCCCAACTTTTTTCGTTGAGGAGGTTGGCAATTGTTCCAGTATTATTGCTTGAACCCGGACGATATCCGAGAAATGTCTCTATAAGGCCGCCGTGGTGATCACAAGGTGATGACGATCCAATTTCCCACCTTGATTCGATGACGGTATGGCAGTGTCATCCCGGCATCGGCCTCGTTAAGGATCGACACAAAGTTTGAGTTACTGAGTTTAGAATTTTTTAAAATAGCCTTCTGTGCATATTCTGCCAGAAGCGCTAAAACTATTGAGTTGAATCCGCGATTCCCAAAAAACAGGGTATTGGTGTTTTACAAATTTACGCAATTGAAATCACAAGTGAATGCGATATTCGCTGCTCCGACTGCCCACAGCCGGATATGAAACGAAGTAAAGAGCATATGTCACTTGAAGCGTTCCTACCACCGGATTTGTTGGATATCACTAAGTTATGACAACGGGAGGGCATTTAGTTAGGATTTTCTTGAAGAGTTGATTGTTGCTGGGCTGGGATGGCTTGTTATTTCGTATCATATCCCACAGGCACCACGAAACAGAGATCAAATACGGTGGCAAAGCCAGTGCAGGGATTTAAAGAGTTGAGACATGCGGATTGAGGAGATGAGTCTGGAGCAGCTACTTGAGCTCAACGAGATTATCTGCCGGCGCATTGATGAGCTGCGGGCACAACAGGACTTCAAAGTCCTTCGACAGCTTCGCATCGGTCAACAGGTCCATTTTGATAGCGCTGAAGGCAAAATATTTGGTACGATCATAAAGATCAATCGGAAAACAGTGATCGTATTGGGCGAAGACCAACGGCAATGGAAAATCTCCCCCGGACTTCTCAGCATCATCGAGAACGTCAAGTGAGGTTTGGTGTCAAGATCGCCTTAAAATGAACGGTTACTGCAATTCAAAACAACAGAGCTTACATCTATTACGGATAGTCTTATCGGTTTAGCCATTGCTCTTTTAGTTCTAACATGATTTCGAAGAATTTCTGCGGCTGTTCATAGTGAGGAAAATGAGCTGCTTTTTCTACCATGAACCAAGATTTTTCAGGTGCAGAGATTGCTTGAAAATACTCTTCCGCTAATGAAACAGGCGTCGTCATATCGTGTACACCCATAATCATCGCTACGGGTATTGCGAAATCGGTTACCTCGCCCAGAAGGTCACGGCTTTCATCGTATGTCATATTTGCCGATGAGAAAGACGACCCTCGCGCAACATTCAGGATATCTCCCAGGTTGTATTCCATTGCGCCGAGCCCGGTAAAAATGAGTGGGAGAAAGCTTGTTTCGCCGTAGAGTTCGCTACCTGTTTTAAACAGTAACTCTTCTCGGTTAGCACCATTAATCTGTGTATCCTGTGAAATTCCAAGATCTATCAATCTGTCACGTAGAAACGCATCCTGAATCTCTGTCTCTCGCTCGAAGTCGCCAATCTGACCGATACCGATGTATGCGTATAGTTTCTCGGGATAGCGCTGACTATACAGGGCGCCCAAATAGCTGCCATGTGAATGGCCCACCAACCAGATCTTTCCTTGCCGAAATCTGGCTAACAGATAATCCACGAGCTCGTCTGTATCAGAGATAAGTTGGCTGATCGACAGGGATTCCGGGTCAATGTCAGGGTGAAAGGATTTTCCCGCTCCCCGCTGATCCCAATGCACGACTACGAATTCATTTTCCAGCGGCCGCTGAAATGCATGAGCGAGATACATGGCGGGCATACCCGGGCCCCCGTGTAGAAATAGCAAAGGCGGTAAATTCCGGTCTGTGCCTCGAATGAGTAAATGCTGTAATTCACCATTGATCTCGATGGATGTCAGTTCACTCACTGCATTGTCGGAGAAAATTGGAGGGGTAAAAGACTTCAGCGCATAGAATGCAGATAAAGCACTCAAAGTTACCACGACCAACCCTAGATATTTGAATTTGCGTGATATCATAATTGCAGGAACCTCTGATCAATTATGGAATTACTCTGGCCTGTAGGCGAGTTCACTGACGTGGTGTCTTGCCGCCGGCATGCGTCGTCCTGTCAAGGCGAGGCAACCCGTTTAAGCCAACAAGGGCAGTGGGCTCGCCTGCAAGCCCCGACCGGCAAGGCCTGTCGGGCGCCACTGCGGTGTTGTCGCGCTTGACAAGGGCGACGGCCATTCCCTGCGCACGACGCCTTGCAGTGACGCCCGACAGACTCCCGCAGAGCACTTCCATACTTTATCAGAGGTTCCTTAGTTTGGCGTACCTGACAAGATTCGGAAATTGAAGTAAAGATATTCGGCGATGTACTCCAATTGAACGTGAAAATTAGTAAACCTATTTCTTCCAGTCTGTACTTGCAGTTCGGGAATATCCAGAATACCAGTTTCCTCGTCAAATTCCGCATCGATGCCAACGGCTGAATTACTCTTCGCTACGACGTCTGTGACTTGCAACAATCCCGAGACTTCATTCCGAAAATTCATGCTTATGTGATAGTAGGCATTTCCAACTTTTACCCGAGGCAAAATCAGCTCGTCATTGAAATACACAGCTCCTGTTGGGGGAGTAACCTGGGACTGGTTTGTGCGTAGCAACCAGTAACCAATGTTTATATTGTCTTTTTCAGTCACTTCGAATACCCGCTGATTCAGCCCATGCCTTGGTCTGATACCGGGAATGGATGATTGGTAGGCATGAACCCACGAAACTGTCATGGGCGAAGTGTAGAATGCTGTATAAATCGGTTTATCCGCGACAGCTCCGCCTGTTTGAACTCCGGGAAAGAAAGGGAAAGGCCCGTTTGTGCGCCCGATCGCGTCAAGAAAAGCGGATAGTATGAAGTTCAGATCCTCCCCTGGGTTACGCAGTTGATAGGCTGTTGATTCGACACCGCTGGAATGAACAAAATTAAGAATAAGTTGCTCAACTTGGCTGAGTCGGGCGATATCGAATCCTTCCAACAAAGGGTGGGTGTTCAACAATTCCAGCATTTCAGGAACCGGCACTGACTTTGTCGCGTCCAGACGTATCCAGTCATAGCCGGTATTGGGGTCATTTATCAGCAGATAGTCATCGGGAGAAGCCAGGCTCGTGTACTGAAAGGGCTCACGATATGGCATCCGGTCAATAGGATTTTCCAATTCGCCACCCGGTGGCGCAGCGACATGAATTCGTACCGCAGGCGACCCAGCGGCCAGCTGGAAAGTACGAAATTCCGCGTCTCTGACCTGAATTGAAAATGACTCAATATCATATTGGGTCTCTGCCAACACATTATTGTCATAAAAAAAATCACCCAGGTTCCATATCGTGGTTTCCCCAGGCAATTGTTCAGGTTCACCGACATAGGTACAAATTGATTGACAGCGGTTGAAATGAAACAGACCCGGAGGTGTGCCGGAAGATAACTGAGCAACACTGCTACCGAGATTGGTAATAATTATTTCGCTCCTATTGGTTAACTTAGCAACCAAATTGAAATTACTACCGGCTGGCAATTCGGACGGGTATTCCAGTTCAAACTCAACTTCAGGAATTATTAGGGGAGGAAGGTCAATCGTATACTGGTCAAATTCGGCCGGATCACCTGTGCCATCGTCAGACACTAAATAAATGAATTTATTCTTCGCGTAGACCTGTACTTCTCCTGTATCGGTTTCGAAGGAGAATCGAATGGCAGTACCGTTGATTCTCGACCCGACGGGAATACTTGACTGCTCATCTTGCACCCATGCGACGACCTTTCTGTAAGCAACCAGCATCGTTTCCCCCGGATTCAGAGGAAAACTCCCTGAGACAACACAAGACTCTGGATTTGACTCAACACATAAATCGGAGGGTTGAATGGCAAATCTCAACTGACCTAGTGTTAGATCAGTACCGGCGGACGTCGGACCTGAATAACTTTCCAGACCAAGAAGGACAAGATCAGAATCAATTGGATTCGTAACCCGGACATGCAGCTGCTGGGACTGACCCGGCGCTAGAAATCCAGTAGGATTTTCAATCCGCATGTCAATGGTGTCCACGACGTTGCTTTGAGCAAAAACGCTGATTGAGTTGAAACTGACAAGTGCTAACAGCAGCGATACACTTGTTGTCAATCCTTGATTGTTTGTCATTAGGGTCGATCCCTGGTCAGGTGAAAAAGATGGCGCAGCATACTGCTATTGACTGATGGCTTCCTAGCGCCACTACGACGACGTGGCGCAAATTCTGGGTGTTTTGGCGATTGTGTCGAAACATGTAACTGGCTGGGTTCCACCCCGATATCAGGAACACTTCAATGCTGTATTGTGGACTTACCCCGGTCGCATTGGTATTTCCAGGCCATGATCGCGCCGAGCCGTTGGTACGGCAGGCACAATAAGAATACAGTACTCTATAGGCAGTTATTCAATCGATATCAGCAAAAACCGGCTGTACACATGAGGCGCCGGGGCGATTCGCTTCACCAGTCGGAGCGAGACCTGGTTAAGATAGGGGGAGGGAACCGATTAAAAGGCCCTACTGTAGAAGATGCCGCGCGAATACCAGGAGCTGGTAGATTGGCAGGTAATAGAACTAACAGTATATTAAAATAACCTGACTCGGAAGAGATCCAGCCATGTTTGCTGAATTAATTGATCAGGACGCAATATGAACTGCGTGTTGATTGTGAAGTTAAGAGTCCTTTTACCGGCCGGCGTGCTGTTTACGATATCGTCAGGAGTGTTTGCCCAGGAATCTGGCAGAAATGCCCGACGGTTAGCTGAACGCAATGAACTCGCCTCTCCGCGGGAATTCACAGACATATTTTCAGGTCGAACTGACAAACTCTGGTGTGGCGCCTTTTACTCGGGACTTGTTTCAGCATTAGGCATCGTAAATGACCGAGACTGTTTCATTATGATTGATGTAGCAGGATTTACGCATGAAAGTATTTGGCATACAACATCAATGTGGCTAAATCGCCAACCTGATAGCCTGAGAATTTCCTACTATGGTGCTGTTTATCGTGGGCTATCCGAAAGAGAATCGTGCGATCTGTAAAAGGAGTATCGGAGAACATTACATGAGCGTCGAAATTGCCATATTACTTACTTCATTGACGAGTGTGGTCGGTGTTATTTGGTTTACTCGCCGTTTCCCTCCGATGGATACGACAGCAAGGTGGGCGCATGGTATCGCTATCTGTGTGCTGGCCTCTGTTCCTTTAGGGATATTTATTTTGCTCATGAAATACGACGTTCTTATCACAGAAAGCATTCCGGCCCTGGCTATCGGTACAATGATAAGTTTAGCTGAACTGCTCGTGGCTTATATATTTATTGTGCTGATCTGTGCCTTTCTCGCAGTTGTAAGTTGGGTAACCACGAACAAGATAGCGCGGTGGATTTCTGGAGAGCATTTCCATAATTAATCATAGGTTCCTTAATCAGAGGTTCCTTAATAAGAGGTTCCTTAGACTGTCGTGCGTGCTGATCGAGCGAAGCTTTTGTCCAACGTGTGGCACTCACCTCTTTTGTCAACAACACTGGAATTTCCCAAGGGGACGGTTCCTTAAATCAATCAAGAGGCGGATATGAGCTGGATAATTCTGTTTGTGGCAGGGCTGTTGGAGGTCGGTTGGGCCGTCGGGTTAAAGTACACCGATGGTTTTACCAAACTCTGGCCTACCGTCGGCACGGTGATTTCGCTGGCCGCCAGTTTTCTGTTACTGGGATTGGCGTTGAAAACGTTACCGGTGGGCACAGCATATCCGATATGGGTAGGCATTGGTGCCGTAGGTACGGCAGTTCTGGGAATGCTTCTGTTTGGCGAGTCAGCTGACGTGCTTAAGTTAGTAAGTCTGGCGCTGATTTGTGCGGGCATTGCCGGACTGAGACTGGCCCATGCCTGACAGGAAGCTGCCATTGAATAAATGGCACATAAGGCGCCCGATCGTCCGGAGTGCACGGTACGGGCCTTCATGAATCGAAACTACGTTATAGTCGATGGCATCTATCCAGTGAACCTCTGAATAAGTATGGAAGTGCTCAGCGGGAATCTGTAAAGCTCTTGCCTGGTCACGCTGATACCGTGGGACGCGCCTGAGATCAGGCAGAAGCAATTTCCCCGATCCGGCAGATGAGTTAGACTCAGCGCCATGCGTAAACTCACCAGATTATTGCCCGTTTTCCTGCTGTGGGCCTCCGATGTCGTGGCCCAGGGCTATCAACCTCCCCGCACCGAGCATGGCCTGCCGAACCTGTCCGGGGTGTGGAATTTCAGTACCACGGTCCCGCTGGAGCGCCCGGAGCGGTATGGTGAACAGGAGTTTCTCACCGATGAGGAAGTGGCGGAGCTGGAAGCTGCCAGGCTGGCGCGATCGGCGGCCGCATCGCGACGTGAAAGTGAGGTGGCCCGGCGGATTCTCACCGCCGAAAGCAACGGGTCCACGGGCGCGGTAAACAGTTTCTGGATGGAGAGTTCCGCGCTGCGCCAGAACCGACGGACATCGGTATTGGTGTACCCCCCCGACGGCCGTTTTCCCCCGGTCCGTGACGGTGTCACGGTACAACGCAGCGACGCCAACGGCGTGCGCGAAATACCCGGCCAGCGTCCGGTCCGCTATACCCACGGAGGCATTGACCGGACCGGGCCGGAAGACCGCGGCCTTTCAGAGCGTTGCCTGGTTTTCAATTCCGGTCCGCCGCTGGTCAGTGGTCCCTATAACAACAACCTGCAGATTATTCAGAACAGGGACCACGTGGTAATACTGACCGAGATGGGATGGGATGCGCGTATCGTGCCGCTGAACAAACAATCCAATCTCGATGGCAGCATCAGCCTGTGGTCCGGGGATTCCCGTGGTTATTTCGTCGGTAACACGCTGGTGATCGAGACTACCCACTTCACGCCGCTGGTCGGCAGCTTTACCAGCAGGGAAGTCGCCTATGGAAGTGCCGAAAACCGCCTGCTGGTGGAGCGATTTATCCCCGTGGGGCCGGGTGCCATGGATTATGAATTCACCATCGATGACCCGATCACGTTCACCGATATCATCGTGGGCGTCATACCCATGAGCCGGGTGGAAGAAGGGCGCATCTACGAATACGCCTGCCATGCCGGCAATTATGCCATTGGCAATATTCTGAAGGGAGCCCGGGCGGAGGAGTCCCAGGAGTAAAATACGTCAGTCGGTCTGCAGCGATTGTACCTGGCGCTCCAGCTCACGGACCTGTTGCTCCAGCTCATCGACCCGCTGCTGCGCCCGTTGCAGGGCACGATCCCGGGCATCGAATTCCTCCTGGGTGATCACGTTAAGCTCAGTCAGGCTTTTCTGCAGAATCTGCCGCACCGCGGTCCGTCCTTCCTCGCCCAGCTCCGCGGCTTTGGGCAGCAGCTCACTGATCCGCCTGCTGAGACTGTCCAAAAACTGCCTGTTATCCATTTTCAATTCCGCAAAACCCTGGGTTGAAGTCCCCGTATTCTAGCAGCATTTCCTCTTCACAGCCGATGCCCCAAAAAAGCGCACCGGATTGGTGCGAGCCCGCAAAAGGGGCACGGGAACCCCTTAAAACCAATCCCGACCCTTCATAAGGTGCCACCAGCTTTCCGTTAACCGGCTCTAACCTGCTGAAAAAAATAAATAAAAAACATCTGGCACGGCCCGTGCATAACTGCTGCCACGGTGCTACAGACGTATCCGTTCTGAGTGGCAGAACGGGTACTTACTATTAAGGAGCTAAAAATGAAACTAGTGACGGCTATCATCAAGCCATTCAAGCTGGACGATGTCCGCGAGGCATTGTCCGAAATCGGGGTACAGGGCATTACCGTAACCGAGGTAAAGGGGTTTGGTCGACAGAAGGGCCATACCGAGCTTTACCGCGGCGCGGAGTACGTCGTGGATTTCCTGCCTAAAGTGAAACTTGAAGTCGCAATCGGTGATTCACTGCTGGACCAGACGCTGGAAGCCATAACCAAGGCGGCCAACACCGGCAAGATTGGAGACGGCAAGATATTCGTTTCCGATCTTTCGCAGATTATTCGAATCCGCACGGGTGAAACCGGTGAAGAGGCGGTTTAGGGCGCCAATCATTACTGAATCATTCTTTGTTACTGGTCAGATGATGACCGATTTTGGAGGCTAAAGGTGGAAAACCAAATTTTTGAATTGCAGTACGCAATGGACACGTTTTACTTTCTTATTTGCGGCGCGCTGGTGATGTGGATGGCCGCGGGCTTCGCCATGCTCGAGGCCGGCCTGGTCCGTGCCAAGAACACCACGGAAATTCTCACCAAGAACGTCGCGCTGTTCGCAATCGCCTGTACCATGTACCTGGTGTGCGGTTACGCCATCATGTATGACGGTGGCATATTCCTCAGCGGTATTACTACCGTTGCCGAGATGGACGATGCGGCTGTCGCCCAGGTGCTGGCCGATTCGGCCGAAGCCGGTTTCGATGGCGATTCGGTCTACTCCGGCGCTTCTGACTTCTTCTTCCAGGTGGTATTCGTCGCCACCGCCATGTCCATCGTTTCCGGTGCCGTGGCCGAGCGCATGAAGCTGTGGGCATTCCTGGCGTTCGCCGTGGTCATGACCGGCCTGATCTACCCGGTTGAAGGCGGCTGGACCTGGGGTGGCAAGGATGTTCCCCTGATTGGCGCGCTCAGCTACAGCGACTATGCCGGTTCCGGCATTGTCCACATGGCCGGTGCCGCTGCTGCACTCGCCGGTGTACTGCTGCTCGGTCCACGAAAGGGTAAATACGGTAAGGACGGTTCAATCAAGCCGATTCCCGGTGCCAACCTGCCGCTGGCTACACTGGGCACCTTTATCCTGTGGATGGGCTGGTTCGGTTTCAACGGCGGTTCCACGCTCAAGCTGGGTGGTGTCGGTGTTGCCAACGAAGTCGCCAACGTTTTCCTCAACACCAATGCAGCGGCTGCCGGCGGTTTGATCGCGGCCATGATCGTTGCCCGACTGATGTTCGGCAAGACTGACCTGACCATGTGCCTCAACGGTGCCCTGGCCGGCCTGGTAGCCATTACCGCCGAGCCCGCCGACCCGTCTCCGCTGCTGGCCACTATCATCGGTGCCATCGGTGGTGTCATCGTGGTATTCAGCATCGTGACCCTGGACAAGCTGAAGATTGACGATCCGGTGGGTGCGATTTCCGTTCACGGTGTCGTGGGTCTGTTCGGAATCTTCGCGGTTCTGCTGTCCGATCCGGAGGCTTCGTTCATGGGACAACTGACCGGCGCCCTGGTGATTTTTGTCTGGGTATTCGGCGCCAGCCTGATCGCCTGGGCGATCCTGAAAGCAGTCCTGGGTCTGCGTGTCGACGAAGAACTGGAAGACGAAGGTCTGGACCTTGCCGACTGTGGTATGGAAGCCTATCCGGAATTCGTAACGGCCAAGTAACCCGATTACCTGGTAACAGTTACACAATTCTTCTCTCCCGGGTTTTTATTAAACCCATTCGACGTGTGCTACTGCGTCTCGACGCCCCCTTCACCGGGGGCGTTTTTTTAGGGTCCTCTAATTTTCACCCCCCCTCCCTGTTTGTCACTGTAGCAGCCATCTGTGACCTGGCTCTAAACCACGAAAACCGGGCTCCCGGCCGAATCCGGGAATGTGACGCCTTTCACAGGTGATACAAACAGAAGCCCTTATGCTTTGCGTATGTCCAGCAGTCAATCCTCCTCTGCTTCAAAACCCCAGAGTCACTGGATCAAGGTTCACGTCCGAGACCTTGTTCTCGGCATGTTCATCATTGAACTGGACCGGCCATGGCGTGATACGCCTTTTCCCATAAACGGCTTTCACCTGCGCAAGTTTGACCAGGTTCAGACCCTGCGCAGCCTTTGTGAGACGGTTTTCATCGATCCGTCGAAGGGAGCCAGTCCACGAAGCAGGGAACCGACCAAGCTCACCATACTCAGCAGCGCCAGGAAGCGGGCTCCGGAATCGTCCG
>Ga0209578_10004402_pt1 | contig 10120 bp, 6 predicted proteins | sample tdAd472_FD_187127 | JGI IMG/M metagenome (GOLD analysis project Ga0209578, IMG submission 187127) | Marine sediment microbial communities from the Atlantic coast under amendment with organic carbon and nitrate - tdAd47.2 (SPAdes)... | ecosystem: Environmental > Aquatic > Marine > Coastal >...
TATCCTCAAGCTGTTCGGCTTCTTCGGCCAAACCCGCAAGCTCGCCCGCCCCCACGCCGCGCGATGCGCCTTTGACCGTGTGAGCCGCATCCTTCCAGGCTTTGAGGTCGGCAGCACCGCCCATGGCGGCGAGCCATAGCTCCGCTTGATCACAGAATATCTGCAGGACATCACGCGCGATGGCGGGATCATTGGCCGTATATTGAGAGAGCTTTTCAAGATCGATCGGCAGAGGCCCACCGTCGACGGTTTCAAACTTGCCCATAATACCCCCGAGCACCCAGATTTTGCTTTGTAGGTCGACCATCTTGGCGCGAGACCCCTCACCTTTCCTTTAAGGCGCAGGCGAAGCCGAAAATAAGGTGAATAAAGTCTTAAGAGGGGGTACCGTTTCGGCCAGAAACCTCTTATTTTGCGCCGCCGGGGGACAAAATCAGCGTAAATGATCGACCTGCGTAGGGGCACGAGGGCGAAGGTAAAGGGACATCAACGGGCCGTTTTTCTTGCGCGCCCGCAAGGAACAAATCGAATGAAAAGCAGCGAAGCTCCCAAAATTCAAATGACCAACGCCACGCGCGAAAAGGTCGAGCGCACCTCTGAGACTGACGAAACGCCAAAGAAGACCGCTGCGAAGCCAGGGAAACGTGCCCGCCAACGTCGCTTCCCGGTCTTTTTCTGGGCCTGGTCGCTGACGGTCTTTTGGCTCGCCAGCTTCGCGGCCTTTGGATATGGCGCGTATGGCGACGCGCCCGCTTATCTTTTGACGCTCGAGCCGATGGTCATGGGCGCCATCGCGGCAATCGTCTTTTTACCCCTCGGGTTTATTTGGGTCGGCGCTGCTGCATTCCTTCGGCTGACAGACCTCGACGAGACAGCGCTGCGTCTTGCGAGCGTGAGCCGCGATTTGGTGGACCCCACGACGACCGCCGCCAACGATGTGGCGAAACTGGGCGCAACAATCCGCAAAGAGCTTGAGGGCCTTAACCGCGAAGTGGACGGCGCCGTTTCACGCGTCACCATGCTTGAACAAAAACTCAAAGAACAGACCGCGTTGATCGCCGAAACCTCAGGGGAGGTCGGCAAACGAACCAGCAAAATGACCGCGAAGCTCGCCGATGAACGCGAAAAGGTCGCAGCCATTGCGAAGATTCTCTCCGACGAAGGCCAAGCCATAACCGAAGCCTTTGATAGCCAGGCGCTGGCCATGGACAGCTCCGCCGAGGAAGCCAAACGGGCACTAACGGAAGCCGAAGCTACATTGTTGGGGCGCACCGAAGCCCTTAGCAAAGCCTCGAGTGAAGCCGCCGATACCACAAAGTCCATCGCTGAGAACATCGAACGCGAAACAGGAAAGCTGGAAAGCGTTGCGGCCAACGCGCGCTCGCGCTCAGAAGCGATCACCGCGCGCTTTTCCGAGCAACACAAATTGATGGTCGAGACAGTTGAGACCCAAGCCGAACAGCAAACTCGTCTTGATGCCGCGATGGATCAACAACAGCGCCTCATCACCAAAACCTCAGAAGTGGTGAATGAGCAGATCACCAAGATGTCGGAAACCGTCACGCAGCAAACGAGCCGCGTAGCGGACCGCGTCGCTCAGCAAATTGAAGTGATAGAAGCCAAGGCAGGCGAGCATACCGGCAAGATTGGCGAAGACGTCGGCGCGCAAGTGATAGCGGTGGAAACTGCCCTCGGTGGCCTAAATGAAAAACTAGGTGAACTTGCCGAAGACCATCTCAAGTCCATCGACAGCGCGGTTACATCCCATACGGACGAACTTGCGAGCCGTCTTGCCGCAGAGGCCGCATCGATTGAGACGTTGCTGGGCGATGCCAACACCAAGTTCGCCGATACGGTAGAGGCTGCGCGTGCGCGCGCTGTTGAGGCCGGCGAAGGCTTTACAGGTCAGGCGATGGCCATGAGAGCAGCCGCCGAAGCCGCCGCAATGGACCTCGACAAGGCCGTCGATCAAGTGGAAAAGGTCACCGCGCAAACCCGCGAAAGCCTAGCCGAGCAGGTTAGTTCCGCCGACAGCCTGTTTGGCGAACAAGCACACAACGCGCGCACGCTTCTCCGGCAGCATGCGGATGAGATGGGCGCGGCGCTTGAGGCTTCGATCAACGATGTGCAAGGCCGCTTGGTGGAATTTGCCAGCGAAGGCAACGACGCCCTAGCTGGTCGTGCGGGCGAGCTTGACGATGCCTTGCGCCGGTCCGAGCAGCGCATGCGTGCGCTTTACCACCGCCTTGATGAAAGTATCGAAGGCATTCAGCTCGGCACAGATTCAGTGAGCAAACGATTTACGGAGACGGCGGACGCGTTTGAAGCGCGCATGGCTCAGTTCCCTGCTCATGCCGAGGACGCCGCCGCGCGCGTGCATGCTCACATCAATACCCAAATTGAAAATCTCGCGCAGATTGCCGACAGCGCCGCTGATCGAGCCCAAACCCTGATTGAAGCTGCCGAGGCCGCGGGCCAGGAGGAAGAAAGTGTCGTCCCCGTCGCGGCAGTTGAAGAGGAGCAAGCAGATACGGCGCCCGAATTAAGAGCCGCAGCTCCTGACGTCCCCGGACGCGAGGTCTATGGTGCAGCAACGGAGAGCTTTGAAAGCCTCGGCCAGCGTCGCCCGCGCATCGGGCGCCCTGCCTTCGGATCGTTTGATGATTTGGCCCGCTCCCTTGCCGGTCGGTTGCGCGGCGGCCCGCCGGAAGAGCCGGCCCCAACTACGCCCAAGCCTGAAAAGAAACCCGAACCCGCGGCAGAGCCCAAAAAGGCGGATCCAGATCTTGTGCGGCCGGTGCCAAATGCGCCCAAAACGCAACTGCCGAAACTTGAGGAGCGCGGCTGGAAAGACATTCTTGCGGCAGTTGACGCCCAAGAAGAGGAGCGCGCCAAGGCGGTACGCCGGGGCCTTGGCTCAAGCGATGATGCCACCTTCGAACGCAACGCGCTTTTGATCATTGAGAAGCTTCAAGCCATGTCGATCGACATTGACAGAGCGCTTGAAGATACACCGCCCACGGATCTTCTTGACCGGTATATGAGCGGTGAGCGCAACGTCTTTGCACGGCGGCTTGCGACGTTTACGACACCCGACATGCTGGAGAAAATCGCGCGCAAACACCGCGACGATGCAGACTTCCGCCGTGACGTCACGCGCTATATCGAGAGCTTTGAAGAACTACTAAAAGCCGCCCGTGGCCGCACCCGCGAAGACATTTTGCTTGAGACCTATCTCACTTCGCAAACCGGCAAGGTTTACATGATCCTTGGCACGGCCATCGGGCATTTGAAGCAAGCAGGTGAGTGACGCCTAGTCGCCCGACGTCGGTACCACGTCTTCTATCTCGCTCTCATTTCCCTCAATCTCGGGAATGTCACTCGGGGCGGCGTTTTCCGCCGCGCGATTTTCGGTCTCTTCAATATCATCGAGGCTGCGAGTGATATCGCCGATGCCGAGTTCCTCGGCATTGGCTTCCCGGTAGTCGTCAACGGTTACAAGAGTCCACTGCACAGCCCGTTTCATAACGCCGCCCAAGGCTTCGTCAAAGGCGTTGATCACAGATTCGACGTTCGTGTTCGCCATGGTTTCGCGACGCGAAAATGTGGTGGAGGCAATAATGTTTGCCGAAGGCATTTCGATGATCTTGAAGTTCATTCGCACAAGCACAGTAGGCCCATCCGGCCCATCAAAAAATTCAGCCTGAAACTCGCGTAACTCGCTCATCAAGTTATAGTCGCCGCGAAGGCCGATGGTCTGCCGCCCCACAGCAACAATGTAATCTGAGTTTTCGAAGCTTTCCACGAGCCGCGTCTGGATCATGCGCGGAGCACGGTCCGACCACCGTGCACCAGAAAGGTACCCGATTGAGAGCGGGTCTTCCTTTACGGTGATACGATCCGTATCAAGAGCACGGCTCGCCACAGGTTCTTCCACCACCAGTTGCCAGTCAGCGGTCGGGAGACCCTCATCGAAAGTGCTCTTGGGCGAAAGGTCATAGACATTCGGCGGCGGACCTGCCGGGCCCAACAAGCTAACCCCGCCGCACGCCGTAATCATGGCAGACATCAGCACGACCGCTGCGATTCTTGACGCACCCTTGAAAGAAATGTTTGTCATCACCATCATCCCCTCGCCCCTATTCCGGTAGATCCACTTCGGCCGTGGTTGCACCACCGCCAAAGAGGAAACCAGATGGGTCGCTTTCAAATCGTTGCGCCACCCGGTCGAGTGTTGAAATCAATTGCCGCGCCTCCACCACCATGTAGCCCAGCTGCGCGAGGCCCTGGTGGGTAAAGCTTTCCACCGCATCTTCGTTGCGCCTTAAGAAGCGATCCGCATCTTGCGCAAGAATTGTGTAGGCATCAGCCGCTTCGGTGATCGCAAGAACTGCATCGTGAAAATCGCCCGACATGGCCACTAAGCTCTCGGATGTTTCACCCAGGCTATCGGCGAATGCGGTAAGCGAGCCGATTGATGCGTCGATTTCTGATTGGCGCGCCGCAAAGGTAGACGAAAGCATTTCCGCATCATTCAAGATGCTGGTGATGCTTTCCTGATTTTCAGCGCTCAAAATGCCCTGAATGGCATCGAGCGTTTCCATAGCTTCGGCCAGCACTTCCGGCGCGGCTTCGAATAGTTCTTGGATGTATGAGCGCCGCGATGGAATGGTCGGGCGCGTGGCATCCGGATTGGTGACCGTTGGAAGTGGCGCACCCTCAGCGCCGCCGCCGACGATCTGCACAAAGGCAACGCCGGTAATGCCCTGCATTTGCAGTGCCGCCTCGGACGATTCTCGGATAACAAAGTCGTCACGCACCTGAATGCGCACCGTCACGCGCACCCGGCTTGGATCTTCGTAATCAACACGGATGTCGGTAACTTGACCCACGTTGATGCCTTGGAAGAGCACATCACCTGCCGTATTGAGCCCGGCAACTGAATCCTGAAAGACAATATCGTAATACGCATATTGCTGATCAAGTTCGCCTTTGAGGGTCCAAAGGACGAACCAGAATATCGCGCCGATGACGGCAATCGTCACCACGCCAATCAGCAGATAGTTGGCCCGCGTTTCCATTTGCCGCGTCCCCTCCTTTACCCTTGCCGCGCCATCGTGCTCGACACCATGCCTAAACCCCCTTGGCGTCGAGCGCAGCGCGCGCTCTGGGCCCGTGGAAGTATTCGCGCACCCAAGGATGGTTAAAGCGCATCATCTCTTCCATGGTCCCGTTGATAATAACACGCTTTTCGGCAAGCACCGCGATCCGGTCGCAAATAGCGTGAAGGCTATCGAGATCGTGGGTCACCATGAAAACCGTCAGTCCCAGCGTGTTTTTGAGACTGAGGATCAAATTATCGAATGCCGCAGCCCCGATGGGGTCAAGCCCCGCGGTGGGCTCATCCAGGAAAACAATATCTGGGTCGAGGGCGAGAGCCCGTGCGAGCCCCGCCCGCTTGCGCATACCGCCCGAAAGCTCCGATGGATATTTTGGACCCGCATCGGGAGGAAGACCCACCATGCCGATCTTAAGAGCTGCGATCTCGTCCATCGTCGATTGCGGCAAATTCAAATGCTCTTTGAGCGGCACCTGAATGTTCTGCCCCACTGTAAGTGATGAAAAGAGCGCACCGTCCTGGAAGAGCACGCCCCAATGGGATTCGTATTCGCGGCGCTTGTCGTCCGGCAACCGTTGTAAGTCCTGCCCAAAGACGCGGATCTCGCCCGCGCGAGGTTTGTTGAGTCCCGTGATCGTGCGGAGGAGCACCGACTTGCCGGTACCCGACCCGCCTACAATGCCAAGCACTTCGCCTCGCTTAACGTCGAGATCGAGCCCATCATGAATGACTTGCTGGCCGAATTGGGTCTTCAGCCCACGGATCGATATGATATTTTCGCCATATCCATCCATATCAGTATCCGATCTCGATGAAGTAGATGGCGAAGACCGCATCGAGCACAATTACCGTAAAGATCGCTTCCACCACCGAGAGCGTTGTGCGCTGGCCAACGGATTCCGCGCTGCCTTCGACTTTAAGGCCCTGATAGCAACCGATGATCGCAATGGCCGCCGCAAAGAACACGGATTTGATAATCCCCACATTGAAGTGCTCAATCTGCGTTACGGCCTGAAGGCGATAATAGAACTGACCCGGCGACATGCCTTCCATCAAAAAGAGCACCGCACCGCCGCCTAAAAGCCCCATGATGTCGGCAAGGAAAGTCAGCATGGGCAAGCAAATGACCATGGCAATCACGCGTGGCAGTACCAATAATTCTATGTGATCAAGACCGAGCGCTTTCATAGCGTCGATCTCTTCACGGTTCTTCATGGAGCCGATTTGTGCGGTAAACGCGCTGCCCGACCGGCCAGCCACCATGATCGCTGTCAGCAGCACGCCGAATTCGCGCAAGAACGCGAACGAGACAAGCGTGACCGTGTAAACTTCCGCACCAAAGTCTTCGAGAAGGTCAGAGCCCAAAAACGCCAGTACGGAACCAATCAAAAAGCTGATAAGCGCAATGATTGGTACTGCGTTTAGGCCCACTTGTTCCATGTGATAGACGATGGGCGTGAGGCGCACCCGTTTCCATTGCACGAGCCAGCGCAACCAGGTCTGCACCACTTGGCCCGTGAAGCCGAGAATGTTGACCGCCTCCATAATGGCGGACGAAAGACCACGGCCCAGACCTTCTATCGACGCAACGAGGGCGAGACCCCGCGGGGGAATTGAATAGGCGGGCTCATAGGCTGCGCCCACCTGCGTCATCAATTGCTCGAGCGCCCCGGGCGCGCCACTTACATGCACACGGCCTTGGGATTCTGCAATTTGCCGCGTGCGTTCAAGAAGCCAGGCGCCGGTTGTGTCGGCGCGTTGAACACCGGAAAGGTCAAGCTCGATCGCATCGCCCTGGGGCAGCCGCAAATTGCGAAGCTGCTTCTCGGCGCCCTCAAGCGCACGCACGACCCAATCGCCCGCCGCGCGGAGCGTTGTGCCCCTGCCGTTGCGTGTGATCTCGATCGTGGCGTGAGTAAACTCAGACTCCACCGAAAACTGCCCTCTTCAGCGCCTTCCCCCAAGACGACCCAAGCAAAGACTATACCGGCGTGCCCGCAATCGCGCGACCCTCAGGAAGGGGGGCCACCCCCCAAAAGACTAATGATTTCGCGCATTTGTGCCTCTGGGGCGACAGGAATTCGTGCCACGACCTCAATGTCGCGGGCCTCCAGCACCTCTTTCCACCCCGATTTTGCCGCCAGAGGGTCCAAAACCTCGTCTCGGACCCGAATCAGTGCCTCGATCTGCGGGCCAAAAAACCGCACCGCAGCGGTGAGCCATTGGTTAACAGCGAGGCACGGATGGGTGTGATCAACCCCCCAACGCGGCAGCGCTTGGATCAGATCGTCCGCCGCATAGTAATTTTCCGCCGTGACCCAACCGTTGGTCACGAAAAGCTCAAGCGGATGGCCCATGCGGTTCATTGAAATAGCAACAACGTGAGCAATGGGCTCCTCGTCGCTAGGAAGCTCGCGGCGCGGCGTTTTATCTGGAATGAATGCGGCCTTCCGCAGGAAGAGATGGAAATGGCCATGCTCTGAAGGCCGGTCCTCGTGTGCGTGGTAATAGTATTGAGTTGCTGTTTCATAATCGTAGACATCGTCTGCTGGGTAATGCGTCCACGGCTCGAACGTTCCCTGCCCCACAAGCATGCGTTCCACCAGCGAATGACCCGCCTTGGAAAGCCGCCGCTCAGCCTCGATCATGGCCTCGCCCGCGCGCGCCATGCGCCTTAGGGCTGTCTTGCCAAGTGTTGCGTAGTCGGGCTCTTCAAGCTCACGGGGCAGCACGAAGGGGTGTCTCCTATATCATTTTCTCAAGTGTGCCATTTTCGGCCCGAAAAGACACAGTTCCGTTGGCCACAACTTTGCCCTTGTCCCGGTCAACGGTTCGGGCCAGAACAAGCCCCGCATCACCCCTGTTGAGGTTAACCTTTTGGGGCATTTGAGGTTTTTTAAAGAGAAAAGTTGCGGTCGGCTGAATTCATGAACCCCCTTTGGCGTATCAGGATTTCGAGTTTTGCCCCCGCGGCGGCCTTGGTCGCCGGGCTGGCGTTGATGCTGCTCAATCCCGGCGGCTGGCGAACCCATTCGCTCACGGTCAGCCTTCAACTTGCCACCGCCACGCGAGCCGAACAGGTATCAACACGCGTTGCCTTTGTGGACATCGACGATGCAAGTCTTGTTGCAGCCGGTGCGTGGCCCTGGCCTCGAACACAAATTGCGCAACTTGTTCAAGCCACTCAAGATGCAGGCGCGGATACCATCGTGCTTGCTCTACCGCTTGCGGGACCTGATGCCGCTGCGCCCCAGCGCGCCATCGAAGCGTGGATTGCAACAGGCGCCGATCGCAATGCCGCGACCACTTTGGCACGCGCGCCCGACACAGACGCCGTGCTGCTTGATGTACTCGAGCAAACGGAAACCACTTTGGGGCTTTTTCCGGGGGGCTCGGAAGATGTAGCGCCGCTTGGACCCGTGGAATTTACCGGAAGTGGCGGTGAGGCGTTCTTACCGCGGGTGGGCTTCGACGCACGCGGGCCCATTGCCGATCGGGCAACACGGCGTATTCCGTTAGCTCTTGCAAACGATGTCATGGGGCGCCCTGCCGGCGCTTATATCGCAGTGCGCGCCGGCGAAACTGTTCTTCCCGCCGCAGCCGCCCTGCCCTTGCTCGGCGGTGAGGACGCGTCTCTTACGGGCATGAGCAATGGCCGGCCCGGCACCATCGGCTTTGTGGACCCTGTGGGCATTTCAGCCTTTGAAGCGGGCGGGCAATCAATTTCAACGCTCAGTGACGGGCTTGTTTTATTCAGGCGCGACCTTTCCGTTCCGCGCCTTTCTGCGAGTGACGTCCTTCAAGGCGATGGGGAACTCATCAGTGAGCGGATTGTTTTTGTCGGAAGTTCGCTTGCGCGTGTAAACGGGCGCGAACGTCTTGCGCCAGGCCTATCGCGCGCTGAAGCCGCCTCAATTGCCGCCGCGCACGTTGCGGCACATGCAAGCCCGGCGCGGCCCTTTGTCTTTATGTGGTTGGAAGTTCTGTTTGTCCTTGTGGTAGGTGCCGGTTGTATCTCGCTCGCACAGACACGGCGAGCATGGATCGGTTTCGGTGTGGGCATTTTTGCGGCCGCGGCTGCATATGCGGTCAGCACTGTCTTGCTCTTAAACCAAAACAGCCTTTTCGACAGTGCGGCGACCGCGCTTGTGCTTCTTCTCACTGCATCGATCGCACTGGTGGTGAGTGAAAGCCGCCGCCAGACGACGCGCCAAAACTTTGCTCATGCCATCCAGGGCAAACTTCCCCTTGGCGCACCAACGCGGCTCAACAAAAATCCGCGCAAACTGCTTGAAGAAGCCGAAAGCCGGAAAATCACCGCCCTTTGCTGCGCCATTCGTGACTTCCATGAAATTCAAGAGCTCTTCAAAGACGATCCGAATGGGCTTGCTTCAATCGTGCAGCAGTTTCAGGAACTTGTGGGCGATCAAGTGCGACGCTTCGGCGGGACGGTTGATCGCTTCGGCGGCGGGACAATTTTGGCGTTTTGGAATGTCCCCCTTGATGACCCCGATCACGCCATCAGCGCCTGTGACTGTGCCTTACGGCTTGTGGACGGTCTCGAAGGCCTCAATCAGAAAATCGAAGCCCAAGCGTTTCGTACGGGAAAACCCTTCGCGCCCATTCACATTGGCATCGGCATCAATACCGGCCGCGCCGTTGCTGGGAATGTGGGCTCCAAAGACCGTCCCGCATATTCGGCGGTGGGTGATACGGTAACGCTTGCGCGTCAGCTCTTGGAAAGCTCAGCAGATTACGGCCCGGCGATCGTCGTGGGCGAACACACCTATCAGCCGGTGAAAAATCGATTCGCACTTTTGGAAATTGACAAAATTCAGATCCCCCGCCGCTCGTTCGCGGTGCGGGTCTTCGCGCTTTTGGGAAATCCGGTGACCAAGGCAAGCCCCCGGTTTCGCGCGCTCGAAGACGCACATGAAGCCATATTCGACGCTTACCGCACGCAGAACTGGTCGCTCGCCGAAGCCCTAATCAATGAATGCC
>Ga0209578_10004408_pt1 | contig 10107 bp, 10 predicted proteins | sample tdAd472_FD_187127 | JGI IMG/M metagenome (GOLD analysis project Ga0209578, IMG submission 187127) | Marine sediment microbial communities from the Atlantic coast under amendment with organic carbon and nitrate - tdAd47.2 (SPAdes)... | ecosystem: Environmental > Aquatic > Marine > Coastal >...
CAAACTGATCATGGCCACCGGGCCGCTGACCGGGACCTGCGCGTCCACGGCCGGGCGCTATTCGGTGATCACCAAGGGCGCGCTGACGGGCGCAATTGCGTGCTCCAACTCCGGCGGGTTCTTCGGTAACGAAATGAAGAACGCCGGCTACGACATGATCATTTTCGAAGGCAAATCGAAGACACCGGTCTATCTGTTCATCGATAACAACGATGCAAAACTGATCGATGCCTCCGACATGTGGGGCACCAGCGTCTGGGACACCGAAGACGCGATCAAGAACAAGCATCAGGACCCGCAGATCCGTGTCGCCTCGATCGGCGTCTCGGGTGAGAAGGGCGTGAAATACGCCTGCGTCGTCAACGACTATCACCGCGCCGCCGGGCGTTCCGGCGTCGGCACCGTGATGGGATCGAAGAACCTGAAAGCGGTGGCGATCCGCGGCACGCTGGGTGTCGGCGTCAAGGATCCGAAGCGCTTCTTCGAGGCGGCTGCCGCCGGCAAGGCGGTGTTGGCCGGGAACGCGGTCACCGGCGAAGGTCTGCCGGCGTTCGGAACCCAGGTTCTGATGAACGTGATCAACGAGACCGGCGCGCTGCCGACGCGCAACCACCGTGATATCCAGTTTGAAGGCGCACATGCGATTTCCGCCGAAGCCATGGCGGAACCGCGCGAAAGCGACGGCAAGCCGAACCTTGTTCGCAACGCGGCGTGTTTCGGCTGCACCATCGCCTGCGGGCGTATTTCGACCATCGACCGGACCCACTATACGGTCGCTGAACGGCCGCAGTACCAGATTGCGTCGGGCGGGCTGGAATACGAAGCGGCCTGGGCGCTGGGGGCGGCGACGGGTGTCGACGATCTTGATGCGCTGACGTTCGCCAACTTCATCTGCAACGAGCAGGGATACGATCCGATTTCGTTCGGCGCCACTGTCGGTGCGGCGATGGAGATGTATGAAGACGGCATTATCACCGACAAGGAAACCGGCGGCATCGAGCTGAAGTTCGGCAGCGCCAAGGCACTGACGGATCTGGCTGAACTGACCGGCAAGGGCGAAGGCTTCGGGGCGGAAATCGGTCTCGGCTCCAAGCTGCTCTGTGAAAAGTACGGGCACCCGGAACTGTCGATGTCGGTCAAGGGTCAGGAATTCCCGGCCTACGACTCGCGCGGCATTCAGGGCATGGGGCTGACCTATGCCACGTCCAACCGGGGTGCGTGCCACCTGCGCTCTTACACCGTGGCGTCGGAAGTGCTCGGCATTCCCGAGAAAACCGATCCGCTGGTCGCCGAGGGCAAGGCCGGACTGGTGAAGGCGTTTCAGGATGCCACGGCGGTGTTCGACAGTGCCGGTATCTGCGTCTTTACGTCGTTCGCGTGGTCGCTCGAAGACGTGGCGCCGCAGATCGATGCGGCGTGCGACGGCGACTGGTCGGTCGATCGGCTTCTCGAAGTCGGCGAGCGTATCTGGAACCTGGAGCGGAACTTCAACAACGCCGCCGGGTTCACGGCCGCCGACGACAAGCTGCCGGAACGCCTGGTCAAGGACGCGGCGAAAACCGGTCCCGCCAAGGGGCTCACCAATCAGCTCGATAAGATGCTGCCGGAGTATTACGAGCTTCGCGGGTGGACCACGGACGGCGTGCCGACCAACGAGACGCTGAACCGTCTCGGACTTTGACGGATAACGGGCGGGGAGGGAACACCTCCCCGCTCTAATCTGATCATCCCCGCAAATGCGGGGACCCAGCAGGCGATATTTCATTCTGGGTTCCCGCTGTCGCGGGAATGACGAAAGGGTGATTTTCGCGCACTTCGGAGAACAAACCATGACATACGTAATCATCGGCGCCGGTCCTGCCGGGGTCACTGCCGCCGATACGCTCCGCAAAGCAGACCCAGATGCTGAGGTGGTGATGATCGGCTCGGAGCCGGAGCCGCCGTACTCGCGCATGGCGATCCCTTACGTCCTGACCGGGATCATCAAGGAAGAAGGCACATATCTGCGCAAGGACGATGGCCATTACGACACCCAGGCGATCCAGTACCGTCAGGGCGAGGCCGCGTCCATCGATACCGCGAAAAAAGCCGTGGTGCTCAAGGACGGCAGCGAACAGGCATATTCCAAGTTGCTGATCGCCACGGGCGCCAGCCCGGTCAAACCGCCGATCGACGGTCTCGACCTGCCGGCCGTGCACCACTGCTGGACGCTCGCGGATTGTCGCAACATCATCAAGTACGCTGACAAGGGCGCCGATGTGGTGCTGATGGGGGCGGGCTTCATCGGCTGCATCATCATGGAGGCGCTGGCCGAGCGTGGGGTGAATCTGACCGTTGTCGAAGCGCTGGACCGCATGGTGCCGCGCATGATGAACGAGGCGGCAGGCAACATGGTGAAGGACTGGTGCGCGCACAAGGGCGTCAACGTTTACACCTCGACCAAGGTCACCAAGCTCGAAGCGTCCGGCGACAAGACCGATACCCTGAAAGTCGATCTCGACAACGGCGACAGCATTCCGGCGCACCTCGTCGTCGTCGCGACCGGGGTGAAATCGAACATCGGTTTCGTCGAAGGGGTGGGGATAAAGACCGATCAGGGTATTCTTGTTGATGAATTCATGCGCTCCAGCGTCGACGATATCTATGCCGCGGGCGATTGCGCGCAGGGACCGGATTTTTCGACCGGCGGCTGGGCGGTGCATGCGGTGCAACCGACGGCGGTCGACCACGGGCGCATCGCGGCGCTGAATATGGCCGGAAAGCGTGCGCCCTATAAAGGCAGCCTGAACATGAACGTGCTGGATACGGTGGGGCTGATTTCCGCCAGCTTTGGCAAGTGGGACGGAGTCAAAGGCGGCGATCACGCCGAAGCCGTCGATCCAGAGAATTTCCGTTACATGCGTCTAGAATTCGACGGTGACAAGATCGTCGGCGCGTTGTCACTTGGGCGCACCGATCATATCGGTGTGCTGCGCGGGCTGATCCAGACCGAGGTGCCGCTTGGCGAATGGAAGGACAAGCTGATGGCCGACCCGCACCTGATCGCCGACGCTTACGTGGCGTGTTCGCAATAACCACCGGTCGGGGCGCATGAACATTCGCATCAAGCTTTATGCATCGCTGGCGGAATACCTGCCGGCGGACGCGGTCAAGAATGAAGCGGACCTCGAGATCAAGGAAGGGACGACGCCGACACAGGTGATCCTGCGCCTTGGACTTCCCGAAAAGATGTGTCACATGGTGCTGATCAACGGCGTCTACATCGCCCCGGACGAGCGTTCGGAGAAGGCGCTGGAGCCCGGTGATCATCTGGCGATCTGGCCCCCCGTGGCGGGCGGTTGAGCGGTCGATTGTCCGCGTCCGTCACCATCACCAAGCAGATGGGGATCACCCACGCGGAATTCGTGCGGCTTTTGCCGCGCGCGGTAAAAACCCATCACTTCTGGGTTCACGCGGCAAAGGTTCGGATTGAAGAGGGCCATGGCAAGCACATCGAAATCGAACTTGGGCCCGAAGCCATGCGTCAGATTGCCTTGATGCGAATTGCCACAACGGAAGTAACGCTTTCGTTCATCGGTTATTCCGATGAAGAGCGAGAGGCCTTTCTGGTGCAGTTCGACCGCGCTTACCATCGCGGCGGCGGTTGAGGGGCTTGGCGGAAGCCGCTTAATTCGACTTTTTTGTGCCGATTGAAATCGGCATGTGAGCTTCGCCAGGATGAGTTGCGGCACGCGCTAGAACCACAAGAAGATTATTTATTTAATTTGTGCTAGATACTGTCAGTATCTTCGATTGTCGAAAATTCTGAGAAATTTAGCACTTGGCGGAGAACGTGGATGCCGAAAATATTAATCGTTGATGACGACGAGATTATGCGCGGCATTCTGACGAAAGCACTTGGCCAGATTGGTCACGAGATTATCGAAGCAGTTGATGGCGATTCCTGTATTGAGCTAGCCAGAAAGACAAAGCCCGACCTGATCATTCTGGATATGAGCATGCCAACAATGACGGGTTTCGATACAGCGCCAATTCTCAGAACGCATCCGGCGACCAAGAAGGTTCCTATCTTGGCACTTACCGCTGACACATCGACCGAGAGCATCGAAGCTGCCCATGAAGCTGGTTGCAACCACTACATGGCTAAGCCATTTCAGAGCGATAAACTTCTTCGTACCGTCGAACGGCTGATAGAAAAAAAGGCCTGATCCAACGGCATTCAGCTTTTGATTCTATGATTTCGTCGAGCGGATCATTGCACCGAGCAGAGGCTACTCTGCCGCATCCGGCTTCTCATTGCCCGTGAGCGCCGCATAGTCGTCCTTCATCCGCGCAATGCCTTGCTCAAGGAACGAGTCTCGCATGGCGTGGCCGTTGCCGGGGCGCGCCGTCATATCTGACACCGGCGTCGGCTTCGTCACCTCTGGCCAGTGGCCGGGCTGCGGCAAGGCCCCCTCGGCGGCAATGGCGACGGGCTCATCGTCCTCGATAGCCGGAGGCTGGGTGATTTCCAGACAGTCCCAGGTGATCTCCAGCGGAATGTTGTTGGGATCGAAGAAATAGATCGACCACAGTGTGCCGTGGTCGATGGCGCCGGTCACCTCCAGGCCTGCCGCTTCCAGCTTGTCCTTGAAGGCGAACAGTTCGGCCCGTGTCGCGACGGTGAACGACACATGATCGAAACCGAGCGGTTTGCCGGTCGGGCTGCCATGGAATTTTTCTTCCATGACGCTGGCGCCATCGTACTCGAAGAACGCGACCTGAGTGTTGCCGCAGCGAAAGAAATAGTGCCGGAACCCGTCGTGGCCGATCCCCGCATGAAGCTCCATGCCCAGCAGATCGCGGTAAAATCGGATCGTCGCCGTCATATCCGGCGTGATGAAGGCGAGGTGATTGATGCCGGTCAGTTGCATGGTCGGCCTCCCGTCGTTGCGCTCAGGATCGGAGTATACCGCCAATCGCGCATTGCCGAAACCGGCTGGCTCAGGCGTACGGGTTCTTGCCGGACCGTGTGTGGATGCGGATCGGAATGCCGTCGAGGCCGAAATCGTCGCGCAACCCGTTGGCCAGATAGCGGATATAGCTGTCCGGCAGTTTGGCGGCGGTTGACGAGAACAGATAGAACGTCGGCGGGCGCGATTTGGCCTGCGTCACATAGCGGATCGTCAGGCGCCGCCCGTGCGAGCCCATCGGCGGCGGGTGCGCTTCGAGCATACGCGACAGCCAGCGGTTCAGCGCGCCTGTGGGCACGCGGGTGTTCCACAGATCGAAAACCTCGAACACGGTCGGCAGCAGCTTGTCGACGCCGCGTCCGGTCAATGCCGACAGGGTGACGACGCGAACGCCCCGGATCTGCTGCAAGGACGTCTGCAGCCGGTCTTTGATGTGCGCCATGGCTTCGGTGCGGTTTTTGACAGTGTCCCATTTGTTGACGGCAATGATCAGCGCGCGGCCTTCCTCGACCACCTTGCGGGCGATGGTCAAATCCTGCTTTTCCAGCGGCTGATCGGCATCGATGACCAGCACCACGACCTGAGCGTATTGGATGGCGCGAAAGGTATCGTTGACGGCCAGATGTTCCAGTTTTTCCTCGACCCGGGCCTGCTTTCGCAACCCGGCGGTGTCGACAAGGCGGATTTCGCGGCCCTGCCATTCCCACGGGGTGGAAATGGCGTCGCGGGTGATCCCGGCCTCGGGCCCCGTCAGCATCCTCTCCTCGCCCAAAAGCCGGTTCACCAGCGTCGACTTGCCGGCGTTCGGTCGGCCGACGATGGCCAGTTGCAGCGGTGACGACAGGATCGCTTCGTCATCGGCTTCCTCGCCGCTGTCGGCCAGTGGCGCTTCGAGGTCGGTGCTTTTGTCGGCGGCGGCCTTGGCGGCTTCAGCCTCGGCTTTTTCACGAAAGGGGACAAGCGCGTCGTAAAGCTCGTCCAGACCCAGGCCGTGTTCGGCCGACAAGGCAATCGGTTCGCCGAGGCCCAGGCTATAGGCTTCGAAAAGCCCGGCCTCGGCCTTCTTGCCTTCGCATTTGTTGACGCCGAGGATCACCGGTGTGTTTTGCGTGCGCAGCCACTGCGCGAAGTGGGCGTCCGCCGGGGTGATGCCGGTGCGCCCGTCGGTCAGCAGCAACACCACGTCGGCATTGGCGACCGCCTGTTCGGTCTGCATCCGCATGCGGCTTTCGATGCTGTCGTCGGTGGCTTCTTCCAGTCCCGCGGTGTCGAGCAGACGAAATGTCAGGTCGGAAATCGACGCATCCGCTTCGCGGCGGTCGCGGGTCACCCCCGGCGTGTCATCGACAATGGCAAGGCGCTTTCCGGCCAACCGGTTGAACAGCGTCGATTTGCCGACGTTCGGTCGGCCAATAATGGCAAGGGTAAAGCTCATTTTTTAAAGGTCCAGCCCGGTGCCTGTGTCACCGGTACACGACGAGATCGGCGTCGTCGGCGAGGAATATCACCGAGCCATTGGCGACGATCGGCGGCACCGAGACGCCGTCCGGCATTTCCACGACACCGATTAGGCGCCCGTCATAAGGCGACACGGCCAGAGCCTCGCCGTTCGATCCGGCGACGATCAGCCGGTCGCTGGCGAGAATCGGGCCGGTCCAGATGATCGGGTCCTCTTTGTCTTCGGGGTCTTCGAAGCGGGGCAAGCCGATGACCCATAAAACCTTACCGTCACCGCGCGACACGCAGACCAGTTCGTTTTCGTTGGTGAGGGTGTAGATGTAATCGCCGGCTACCCATGGGCTTTCCGTGCCGCCGATTTCGCGCGCCCACACGCGGCGCCCGGTGCGCAGGTCGATCGCCGCCATCACGCCCGCGTGGCTGATGGCAATGACGCGACCACGGTCGATGATCGGGCGACCGCGAATTTGCGCCAGCGCGGCAACCGCATCGGTGCGGCGGATCGACACCAGGTTGTCCTGCCACTGCACGCGGCCGGTATCGACCTTGAGCGCATAAAGTTCGCCCGAAGAATACGGGACGACGACGATGCCGCTGTCGACGGCAGGGCTGGCGCCGCCCAGCAGGGCCGCCGTTTCCTGAGAGCCGGCATGGGTCCAGAGCGTTTTACCGTCCCGAGCATCGAGCGCAATCAGGTTGTTGTCGACGGTGACGACGAAGACACGCCCGCCGCGCACGGTCGGCGCGACCCGCATGGGAATGCCGATTTTTTCCTGCCACTGCACGTCGCCGGTCTTGGCGTCGAGCGCGAAGACGACGCCGAAGCCGGTGGCGACGAATATGCGGCCGCGCTCATAGGCAATGCCGCCGCCGATATGGCCTTCATCGTCATTGTCGGGTTCGAGGTCCGCATCCCACAGTGTGTCGCCGTTCTGGAGGTTGTAGGCGCTGAGTTGGGATTCCGTATCCAGCGCGAACACCACGCCGTCGCCGACGATCGGTGTCGCGACGAAGCGCAGTTCACCATCGGCGCCGGAGCCGATATCGCGGCTCCAGGCCTCGGCCAGATTATCGCGCACGGTAATGTGGTGCATGGCGTGGTTGGCGTAGCCGCCGGCCATCGGCCAGTTCGCATTGGGACTGGGGGCGGGCAGCACAACGTTCGCCTCGCCGGGTGCGACATCGGCGCGCAGACTGCGTTCGTTGGCGAGGACGGCAATCCTCTCACCCGGCAGCGGTTCCTGCTTCTTGCCGAACGGGTCCCAGTCCTTGACGGTATCGCAGCCGCTGAGCGAGACGGCCGTGCACAGCACGAACGCAACCAGGGCGGTTGTGTGAAGCCGGCGGCGTCGTTCAGCGGAAATCATCATTGGCCGATCGCTTGTAGCAGTTCTTCAGCTCTTGAGCGTACGCCGCCGGGGGCTTGCGGGTCCAGCGCGTTCGCCTGCAACAGTTCGCGGGCCTTGTCGGCCTGACCCAAGGCAAGGGCGGCGACGGCGGATGTTTCTCGGGCCGAATGGCGCCAGTTGCTGTTGGCCGCGGTCAGCGGCTGCAATGTGTCGATCACGGATTGTGCGTTGTCTTTGCTGATATCCAGCTTTTGCACGGCGCCGAGTACGGTTGCCAGATCGCGAAAGGATTGTGCGATGGCGCCGTCGGCGGCGATTTCCGCATACAGGTCCGAGGCGGCCTGGGCATCGCCGCCTTTCGCCACCAGTGCGGCGCGGCGCAGCTTGGCCAGAACCTCGATGTTGCCGATGCCGTCTTTTTCGATCTTGGCGAGGCTTTCGATGGCGCTTTCGTTCTGTCCCTGTTCGGCCAGTTCCGCGGCACCGATCAGACGGGTCGTGGATTCCTGACGCACGCTTCGGTCATAGGTGCGCCAGCCCTGATAGCTGGCAACCACGACAACCACGGCCACGGCCAAGCCAATGACGTACTTGCCATAGGCCTGCCAGAGCTTCTGCGCCTGTTCATGGCGCAGTTCCTCGTCGATTTCGCGAATAAGGGCGTCGTCTTCCGGCTCGGCCAAGGTCGTCTCCGTCGGTTCCGTCCCGGCCGTAAAACCGGGTCCAATTGAAAAGCGCCCAAACATATCGGGGCGGCGGCGGAATGGCAAACGATTGCAGCGGCTTAACGCGAGGCCGTGAACAGTGCCCCATACCCGGTTCTTAAGCAGGTGTTAACCATTTTCAGGCGATAGTGCGGGATGTTCACAGGAGGCTCCCGAGCCATGAAAAAGCAAGCCAGATGGCTTCTCTGCGCGTTCCTTTTGCTGTCCGGCCTAGGGCTGTCGGCCTGCGATCCTGTGACGATCGGTGCTGTCGAGGGCGTTTCCCTGATAGGATCCGACAAAACCGTCGTTGATCACGTGATCTCGCTCAGCAGCGGCAAGAACTGCTCCAGAGTGCGCAAGGATCAAGGGCTGACGTATTGCGAAGAAGACATGCCGCAAATCCGCCAGAACATCTATTGCTATCGCGATCTGGGCGGTGTCACCTGTTACGACCGCGCCGACCCCCATGGTTCAGGACAGAACCAGCAGCGGGTTGACCGAAACGACCACAACTTGGCTAAATGACACCTGTCCTGCCCTGAAATTCATTCGGGCACCCGGATAGCCGAGGGCATATGACGTTCCGCTTCATATTCTGGACCGTACTTGCGTGCCTGATTTTTTCGGGTGTCGCCGGCTGGGTGTTTCATGGCGATCGTGCACCCGATCCCGAGGAACAGGCGATTGCAGCATATAAACTGACCCTGGAATCGGAAAAGCGGGCCGCTGAAAACGGCGGTGTCGAAAACTGGACGCGCTATGCCCGCTCGCTGGTGACCGGTCCCGAACAATTCCGAAACCCCAAGGAAGCGATGATCTGGTTCCGCAAGGCTGCCGACGCGGGCTATGCCCCGGCGCAGGTCGGCATCGGCGATCTGTATGCACAGGGATACGGTGTCCGCCAGGATCATTACCGGGCCCAGGAATGGTATAACGTCGCTGCCCGCCTTTCGAAAAACCCGGACGCGCATTTTCGCGTCGGTGAGGGGTATTTCAGGGGGGTGGGGGCGCCCCAGGACTATGGCGCGGCGTTGCCGTACTACCGCGTCGCAGCGCGTCAGGGGCACCCTGTCGCGCAATATCTGCTCGGCTCCATGTTCGAGGCAGGCTGGGGCGTGGATCGCGATCTGATCACCGCCTGGGTCTGGTACAAGCGTGCATTGCCGAAGGCCGATGCCGTCGCGCGCCATGTCGAGGATTACGACGTGAAGGTGGCCCTTGCCCGGGTGACGACGCAGATGAACCAAAGTCAGCTCGACGAGGCCGCCAAGCGGCTGGCACAGCCGTTGCGTTAGCGAAAAATCCCGCAATCGATATTGACGCGCGGGTGCGCGGATCGCACCATCCGCCGCATGATGATTAAAGCCGTGACATTCGATCTGTGGGACACCGTGTTCGACGATGAATCGGACGAGCCCAGGCGTGTCGCCGAGGGACTCGAGAGCAAACCCGAAACCCGCCACCGGCTGCTTCTGGACGCCTTGCAGCGACACCACGACGTGAGCCGCGCCGAGGTCGATCTGGCCTATGGCGTCGCCAATGCCGCGTTCTACAAGGTGTGGCAGGAAGCGAGCATCACGTGGACCAATATCGAGCGTTTGCAGGTGTTACTGAAGGGAATGGGCAAGCCGCTGCCGGACG
>Ga0209578_10004418_pt1 | contig 10090 bp, 9 predicted proteins | sample tdAd472_FD_187127 | JGI IMG/M metagenome (GOLD analysis project Ga0209578, IMG submission 187127) | Marine sediment microbial communities from the Atlantic coast under amendment with organic carbon and nitrate - tdAd47.2 (SPAdes)... | ecosystem: Environmental > Aquatic > Marine > Coastal >...
GAACCGCACTACAGCGCACGTAGCGGCCAAGTCATGGCCTATCAGCGCCAGACATTGTATGGCTTGCCCATCGTGGACCGGCAACCCTGTCAGTACAGCAAAATTGATCCATCAGCCTGTCACGAGCTGTTTCTGCGAGCGGCGCTGGTCGAGGGCGAATATCGGGGTAAGGGAGAGTTTTTTCGTCATAACAGGGCGCTTCAGGAAGACCTGGAAGAAATGGAGTCACGAACACGCCGTCGGGATATTCTGGTAGATGATGAGGTGATGTTTGAGTTCTACCGTCAGCGTGTTCCCAGTGATGTCTTGAACCTTGCTGGCTTTGAACACTGGCGCAAGAGCGCTGAAAAAGACGATCCAAAACTACTGTGGATGGATGAAGCGTTGCTGGCTCAGCGACAGCTTGAAGAGAACACTGGCGCACAGTTTCCCGATTATCTGGAGTGGCAGGGGACACGCTACCCATTGAGCTATCACTTTGAGCCGGGTCATGCCGAGGATGGTGTCAGTGTGACAATCCCAGTCAGTATTCTTCATCAGGTGCCTGCTGCCCGCCTTGAGTGGCTGGTTCCCGGAATGTTGCGGGATAAATGCATTGCCCTCGTCAAAGGTTTACCCAAATCCCTGCGGCGTCACTTTGTCCCGGTGCCGGACGTTGTCGACAAAGCATTAATCGAAATGAAACCTGCCAACGTTCCGCTAACAGAAGCCCTCGGGCATCAATTGAAGCGCCACACCGGGGTAGAAATTACACCTGAGCAGTGGCAGGCAGCGGTTTTGGACGATGTGTATCTGCTGAATGTGCGTCTGATTGACGAACAAGGAGAGTTGTTGACCAACGGCCGCGATATAAAACAACTCAAAGCGCAGTATCGGGGTAGGGTTTCTCATACGGTTGAGCAGGTTTCAGACAACGGTATTGAGCAGTCAGACCTGAATGGCTGGAATTTTGACAACCTGCCAGAAGTTTATGATATCCAACAGCAGGGTCTGACGATCCGTACCTATCCAGCCCTGGTTGCCAATGGTCAAAAAGTGGACCTCAAGTTGCTGGACAACCCCGTCACGGCGCTGAATAGCACCCTCGATGGTCTGGTCAGATTGTACCAGCTGAGCTATCCCCAGGGCGTGAAATACTTGCGAAAGGATCTGCTGAAAGGGCAGGACCTCAAGCTCAAGGCGGCACACTTGCCGGGCAGGGATGTGTTGGTGGCAGACTTGATTGATGCCGCCTACAAGAAAGTTCTGGTTGATGGTAGAGATGTGCCACGAACCCGTGCCGACTATGAACAACAGCTAGCTGCCGGTAAAGGCGAAATTGTCGCAGCGGCCAATGAGCTCGAGCAGATGCTGATTGGTTGGCTTCCGGCACTTTCAGATATCCACAAGGCAGTCAAAAAGCTGGGGTTGTCAGCTGTTCAGTCAGTACCGGATATTAACCGCCAACTGGCGATGCTATTTCAGCCGGGATTTCTCTATCGTGTGCCCTATGAGTGGTTGCAACAGTATCAACGGTACCTGAAAGCGTTGACGGTGAGGTTGGAAAAACTACCGTCACAACCCGGCAAGGAGCGTGAATACGTATTGATGCTGGATAAACTCGCCAGCAAACTGGAAGGAGTTGATTCGCACTGGCAGGATTATTCCAGAGAGGTACAGGAGGGTATCTGGCAATACCGCTTTATGATGGAGGAATACCGTGTCTCTTTGTTTGCGCAGCAATTGAGGACACTGTTTCCTATTTCGGACAAGCGTATTCTGGCCCATTGGGCTACGTTGTCGCCGGGCCTGGCCGAAAGCCGTTCATAAGCTAAAAGCATAACCGCACATTTCCTTGAAACTTATTCTGTAACGCTCAGTCTGATTAGCTGTGTGGTCTGGATGATCACGCACCTCCCCCAACAAGATAACCTTTAATGGAGATACATCATGTCCAAGAAAACCCTGAAACCCTTGGCTGCAGCTGTTGGCGCTGCTTTCATGGCATCAGTTGCTATCGCCCCTCTGGCATCTGCGGCGGAAAATCCGTTTCAGGCCAACCAGCTGAGCTCCGGCTATAACCTCGCTGACTCCCATGGCGAAGGCAAATGCGGAGAAGGTAAGTGTGGCGAAGGCAAAAAAGCTGAAAAAGATGGCAAGTGTGGCGAAGGCAAGTGTGGTGAAGCCAAAAAAGCCGAAAAAGATGGCAAGTGTGGCGAAGGCAAGTGTGGCGAAGAGAAAAAGTCTGAAAAAGAAGGTAAATGTGGTGAAGGCAAGTGCGGTGGTAAAGGTTAATTTACAGCGTATTTATCTGTCATGACCACAAGTCATTATCCCGTCCATGGGGCGGGTTTGGGTTTAAGGCGGGCTCTGTTGGGCCCGCTTTCTTCCGTGACAACTGATCAGGTCAGTTTCATGGAAGTCGCCCCGGAAAACTGGATTCATGTCGGTGGCCGGCTGGGACGTCAGTTCCGTCATTACACCGAGCGCTTTCCCGTTGTCTGCCATGGCTTGTCACTGTCCATCGGTTCTCCAGCGCCTCTGGACATGGAATTGCTGGGCAATATCAAAGCCTTTCTGGCAGAACACCAGATACGTGCCTACACCGAGCACCTTAGCTATTGCAGTGATGACGGCCATCTTTACGACCTGATGCCAATTCCGTTTACGGAAGAGGCGGTAAATTACGTCGCCAACCGGATTCGTCAGGTTCAGGATTTTCTTGGTCAGCGTATTGCCATGGAAAATGTTTCCTACTATGCGGCGCCCCAGCAGGAGATGCGTGAAATTGATTTCCTGAATGCTGTGCTGGAAGAGGCCGACTGCGATCTGTTGCTGGATGTGAACAATATTTATGTCAACAGCATCAATCATCGCTACGACCCAGAGGAATTCCTGCAGCAGTTGCCTGGTCATCGTGTGTCCTATGTTCACGTGGCGGGGCACTATAAAGAAGCGGAAGATCTGCGGGTGGATACCCACGGTGCTGATGTCATTGATCCAGTCTGGGCATTACTTGAAAAAAGCTATGAATTGTTTGGCGTGATGCCAACATTGCTGGAGAGGGATTTTAACCTGCCTCCTGTGGAACAGCTGATGCTAGAAGTCGAGCATATCCAGCACCTTCAATCGGTCGACGTCCCACAGCCTTTGGTGGAGTCGACCAATGTCTGATCTCAGCGCACCCGACTTTCAGAAAACCCAGTACCGATTTGCCGCCCATTTGCGGGACCCCAATACCAATCCCGCCCCCGCGGACATTGAAGACCGGCGCCTGAAAATCTACCGGGAGCTGGTTTACAACAATATTGAAGACTTTATCAGTAGTGGGTTCCCGATTCTGCGCAGTCTCTATGCTGATAGCGATTGGCACGCCATGATCAGGCAATTTATTGCTAGTCACCAAAGTCATTCCCCGTACTTTCTGGAAATCTCACAGGAATTCCTCATGTATCTGCAGGAGGAGCATCAGCCTGCGGATTGTGATCCCGGCTTTATGCTGGAGCTTGCCCATTACGAGTGGGTAGAGTTGGCGCTCGATGTGGCAGAGGGAGGCATCGAGGCAGGTCGGAAAGAGGGCGTCGATGTGCTGTCTGATCGATTGCGAGCTTCTTCCCTGGCTTGGCGGCTCTCCTATCAATATCCGGTACACATGATCGGGCCGCAGTATCAACCGGAAGAACCTGGCGAAGAGCCGACCTTCCTGGTGGTGTATCGCAATCGACAAGAAGAAGTCGGTTTCCTGCAAACCAACCGGGTGACTATGCAGTTGCTGCAATTGCTTGAGGAAAGCCCCCAATCGGGAGCCTCGGTGTTGCGGGAACTTGCAGGCCTTTTAGGTCAATCAGACCCTGAATCATTGATGGGCTTCGGTAGAGAAGTGCTTGAGCAGCTACTGTCACTGGATATTGTGCTGGCGGAGTGATGGCGGTTTTCTTGGCATAAAAAAACGGCCCCAAAGGGCCGTTTTTTGTGTTCCATCAACAAAGTTGATTAGAACTTGGTTGCCAAGTCCACCTGTACGCGGTCGAAGTCGATTTCTTCGCCCTTAGTGAAATCACCGTATTCATTGTTGAAATAAGTCAGGCCCAGCTTGGTGTTTTTGCTGATACCGTAGGCTACTTTAAATTTGTGGCCTTTGACGTCGGTACCGCCGCCACCGAAGTCGGAGTCAGATAGAGTGCCGTACACAGCATCTGCTTCCAGGTCTTCGTACATGTAACCAATTTCCCAGTCACCACGGTTTTTGGCTTTACCCAGGGAGAGGCCAATTGCGTAACCGGTATCTTCGTCCGCATCGCTGTCGGTGTTAGTGACGTAGTCAGCGAAGATTGTAGCAGGCAGGCCAGCCAGTTTGGTGTTCAGTTCAACAAAGACTTGGGCCATATCGTAGTCATACATATGATTACCACTACCGTCCAGGCTATTGCCGAAGTTTTCACCGGCACCCAAAATTGGTGCCAAACCTTCTGTAGGAATATGGTAGTAGCTGGCACCGGTAACGATTTTCAGGTTATCTGACAGTTCGCCGCGGTAACCAATTTGTGCGCCGAACATTTCTGTGTCTTCTTTTTCATCGGGAGCGCCAGCTGTTTTGCTTGGCTTGTGTTCGCTGTTGAGGAAGTGGTAAGAACCGATGGCCCAGATAGTGCCGTTATCGTAGGCAATGTGGCCACCCTCAGGGCGGTAATCGCCATCCCAGATCAGGCCATCTTTGGCAGGCTGGTAGAATGGGTTTTTGGTTTTACCCGCTACCAAGTGGGTATCTTGGGCAAATTTCCAGTCAATCCAGGCCATATCCAAATTGATACCTTTAGATTCGCCTGCGCCACCCAGAGTCTGGTTGGAAGAAACGGGATCTTCGCTGCCGCTCGCCAGTGCCACGCCAGCTTTCACATCATCAGTGACTTGTGCTGTCAGACCGATACGGGCACGGATACGATTGCGATGGCGATCGTCGTTTCTTGCATCGTTATCCATATTTTCGTAGCGGTAGCGGAAGTCACCAGACCACTGAATTTTGTCTGCCCAAGAGGCTGCAGGTTTGGCGTTGGCCACAACTTTATCAGTTTTGGCTTCCATGTCTTCAATACGTTGGGACAGAGCCAGAACGTATTTTTTTAAATCCTGTACGCTGGCGCTTTCAATTTCAGAGGCTGAAATGGCGCTTACAGCGGCAGGGGTGTCTTTCATGCTTTCGGCATAGGCCATGGAACTGGCCGCGAGAGCACTAACAGCTAAGCAAATTGCAGTACGTTTCATGTTGTCAACTCCAATCCTTAATAGGGCGTTGTGAGTAAGTGTCTGACCTATGACTGGTCATTCCAGGCTCAATGGAGCGTCCCATTCAAACCATGCGAGGATTCTCTGATAGATGTGTGTCATTTTTATGACAAAATTGTCATTTAAAACCACACTGTTAATGAGGGTTATTGAGAATGAAAGGCCATATTTAGGGGCTGTAAGAGCAGTTTGGCGGTATACCTGTATTATCTGAACGTGTAGAATCAGCGGATTTTCTGCTACGAGAATAATGTTAAGGGGAAGACCCAATGAAAAAATTCATGCTGCTGCTTGCTGGAATTATGTTGTCAGGTCAGGTAATGGCCGCCACGGATGCCAAAGACCCGGAAGATCCTTGGGAAGGTTTTAACCGCAAGGTGTTTGTGTTCAACGATACAGTTGATACCTATGCCTTCAAACCTGTGGCAAAGGGTTATAAAGCGATTACCCCGGACCCGGTTGAACGCGGTATTAGCCGTATGTTCTCCAACGTGGGAGAAGTGGTAAATATTCTTAACGATCTGCTGCAGGGCAAGTTCAAACAGGCTGGCAACGATACAGGTCGTCTGGTGATCAACACCACCATTGGCTTGGTAGGTTTTTTTGATGTGGCCGATAACATGGGCCTGCCAAAAAATGATGGTGAAGACTTCGGTCAGACATTGGGTTTTTATGGAGTTAACTCTGGCCCCTATGTGGTGATTCCATTCTTTGGTCCCAGCACCATGCGCGATGCGCCCTCAAGAATTGTGGATCGCCTCGTCAATCCGATTAACGAAGTGGACCACGTGCCCACGCGTAACACTATTTATGGTGTGGAACTGCTGTCCACCCGCGCGGACCTCCTTGAAGCTGAGAAGTTTATCCGCGGTGACCGTTATACCTTTATTCGTGATGCCTATCTCCAGCGCCGGAAGTTCCTCCTTAATGACCGTTTGGTAGAGGATGACTTCGGGGGCGACTACGAGGAGTTCTAGGCTGCTTGCTGATCCGTTGGCCTATCAGGCGGATTGAACTTTTATCAGCGACGAAGAGCGATATTCTTGCATGACGTCGGTCCTGGTTAAGCTATGGAAATAAACGGCAAACTGTATATTGTTGCCGACAATCAAGATGACTGCCATGAGCTGCAAGACCTGTTGGTCGGCACGCCATGGCAGGTATCCTGCTTCGATGACACCACGGCTGCCGTAAATGCTATTCAGGTCGATCACCCTGCTGTGGTCGTGATTAACCTCCCATTTTCTGATCTGCAGGATCAATTGCTTGCCCTGGCATCGTTGGATCTGGATGTCGCTTACATAATGGTCCTGCCCGAAATTGATCCCAGACAAGTTGTCGAACTCTTCCATCAAAATGTCTCCGATGTCGTCATCAGGCCATTTACCGGTGATCGTTTTCGCGAGGCTGTTAAACGTGCCTCCGGATGTAAGAGCCTGCTGGTACAGAACCGGCAATACCGCGAGCAGCTGGAGAAAGCAAATCGGGAGCTGGAAGAAAGTCTACGAATTCTGGAAATTGACCAGATGGCGGGTCGCCAGGTTCAGCACAGTTTGCTTCCCGTCACACCGCTACGACACGGTGACTATGAGATTGCCCACCGTATTGTGCCTTCCCTGTTTTTGAGTGGTGATTTTGTTGGCTACAACGTGGTGTTTGATCGCTACATGGTCTTGTATGTGGCCGATGTATCGGGTCATGGCGCTTCTTCCGCATTTCTGACGGTATTGCTCAAATTCATACTAAATCGTATCCTTCGTCGCCACATTTCGCTCAACGACCATGAGGCTATGGCTAAGGCCCCTCTTGGTTTTATCGAACATATCAACCGGCAGATTATGGCGCTGGGCTTGGATAAGCACCTTACACTGTTTTCAGCGTCCATTGATATGGAACAGAATATTTTGCGTTACTCCGTGGCCGCACATATGCCAACGCCAGTGTTCTTTAGTGAGGGCGATGTACGAACATTACCGGGTAAGGGTAAGCCGGTGGGTATTTTTGACAATGCCACCTGGGACGTGCAGGAAATTATGCTTCCCGAAAAGTTTGCTATGGTTATTGTGTCAGATGGCGTACTTGAGTTTCTTCCGGGTAAATCCTATCGGGAAAAAGAGCAGTACTTGGCAGACACTGTGGCCCACTCTGACACCTCCATGGAAAGTATTTGTGAAGGTTTAGGTATTAATGAGGTAGGTGATGTCCCGGATGATGTCACCGTACTGACAATTCGCAGAGGTTTTTAGTGCAACCTGGAAAAATTCTGGTTTCACACCACGAAGATGCGTATCTGATCAAACTGGTCGGTGATGTCCGCGTCACCCTGTGCACCTCCCTGAATAATTATATTGAGGCGATTTTTAAGGATGGCCATGTCAGTGAAGTCGTGACCGATATGATGGACACTGATGCGGTGGATAGCACCACCCTGGGATTGCTGGCAAAAATGGCCCTGTATTGCGAAGAACATTACGGCATCAAGCCCACGGTGTTTTGCAACGACGAAAGCATTTACCAGATTTTGACGGTCATGGGGTTGGATGAGATTTTCAATATTATCCAGGGCCCTCACGAGGATGATGACGGGTACGAGGAGCTGAGCAGTATCGAGTCCGGCGTCGAAGAGATTCGGGAGCAGGTCCTTGAAGCGCACAGGCTTTTGTCTCTTTTAAATGATCGCAACCAGAAAGAATTTGTCGACCTTATCCATTCCCTTGAGCAGGATTGCTGACACGGGGGGATATGCGCTTTGCTTAACGGCCCATAGCGCGCTTTTAGCCTGAATAAAATCCATGTGAGACACATATAGCAGTTCCGCAATGCGCCGGATAAGTGCTTCCTCATGTTTATCCAGCACCTGGTCCGCAAAGGCGACCCGCCAAAGATTTTCAATCAAATGGGTTTTGGCTTCGGCATCAAAGTGATCATTGATTAATCGTGTGAATTGAAACAGTGAGGTGGCCGAGTCGACCTCCTTGCGGGCCAACTCGACCAGTTGCTCGATTTCTACCGATGCAAGCTGAAACCGTTTCGCCAGCATACACTTGATTTCTGTCAGCTCTGCTGTATTTAGGTCCCGGTCGATGACCATGACTTCGACCATCAGCGCAGCCGCTGCTAGTCTCATCTTCTCCTGATCTGTTTCCTCATTTGCGGGATTAAGTTTGGAGGAAAAGAACTTCTGGATTTGGTCGATCAACGGCTCATCTCCCAGAGCATTTTTTCCAGTTTTACCTGATCGGCCACAAAATTGCGGATACCTTCAGCCAGTTTTTCCGTGGCCATGGCATTGTCATTCATCCTGAAGCGGAATGCTGATTCCCCCTCCAGTTGATAGTCGATGGTGTCTCCGGTTTGCTGTGGGTCCAGTTGGCGAGGTAACTCACCGTGGTCGGCGCTTAGTTCGGCAAGCAACTGCGGGCTAATGGTCAGGCGGTCGCAACCCGAAAGGGCCTCGATTTCTCCGGGGTTGCGAAAACTCGCGCCCATAACAATGGTGTTGTAATTACGCTGCTTGTAAAAATTGTAAATGGTTTTGACGGAGAGAACGCCAGGATCTTCATGGCCGGCATAGTCCTGCTTGCCGCCATTGGCCTTGTGCCAGTCCAGTATGCGGCCAACAAAAGGTGATATCAGGAAGGCTCCGGCATCAGCTGCTGCCGCTGCCTGATCAAAGCCGAACAACAGCGTCAGGTTGCATTGCACTCCACTTTTTTCTAGCTCTTCCGCAGCACGAATTCCCTCCCAGGTGGAAGCAATTTTTAGCAGAATACGGTCACTATCGATGCCCGCAGATTGGTATTTTTCCACCAGTGACAGTCCGCGGCTGATTGTGGCCTGGGTATTAAAAGACAGGCGAGCATCAATTTCCGTGGAAACCCGTCCGGGCACGACATCGAGAATTTCCCGGCCAATGGCGACAGACAACTCATCCATGCAGTCTGGCAGCCAGTCACTACCTTTTGATTTTGATCTGGCAATACTGGCTTCTATCAGGGGTTGATAGTGGGGCAGGGATGCGGCTTTCAGCAGCAATGAGGGGTTGGTGGTCGCATCAATTGGCTGATATTGGCGAATGGCTTCAATATCACCGGTATCGGCGACGACGACGGTCATTTCACGTAGTTGATCCAGTTTGCTGGGCATATTCATACTCTGACTTCATTAAGTGCCTTTAGAGCCTGCAGTAACACATCGGTTCCCGCCCGGGGCTGGTGGGCATGTTCACTGATATAACGACGAAAACGTTTCGCGCCCGGAACTCCCTGGTAAAGTCCAAGAATATGGCGGGTCATCTGCCCCAGCCGGATCCCTCGGGACAGTTCCTGCTCCACGAACTCGGAGAACTGTTCGAGAACGACTTCTCTGCTCGGTGGTGACGTCTCATTATTAAATAGACGTGTGTCTACCTGCGAGAGGATATAAGGATTGTGGTAGGCCTCGCGCCCCATCATCACGCCGTCAACATGGTGCAGGTGTTGCAGTGATTGATCAATGCTTGTTACCCCACCATTCAGAATAATTTCACTGTCAGGAAAATCCTGCTTCAGTCGATACACGGCTTCGTAGTCCAGAGGAGGGACTTCCCGGTTTTGCTTCGGACTAAGCCCTTTTAGCCAAGCCTTTCGGGCATGAACGATAAAGGTTTTACAACCGGCATCCGCCAGTTTGCCGACAAAATCACAGAGAAAGTCGTAGCTATCCATATCGTCAACACCAATGCGGTGTTTGATGGTGATTGGGGTGTCCGTCGCACCCTGCATGGCATTGAAGCAGTTAACTACATGGTCGGCATTTTTCATCAATACCGCACCAAACATTCCGGATT
>Ga0209578_10004426_pt1 | contig 10077 bp, 10 predicted proteins | sample tdAd472_FD_187127 | JGI IMG/M metagenome (GOLD analysis project Ga0209578, IMG submission 187127) | Marine sediment microbial communities from the Atlantic coast under amendment with organic carbon and nitrate - tdAd47.2 (SPAdes)... | ecosystem: Environmental > Aquatic > Marine > Coastal >...
GCAAACGCCCGTCAGTGTCGGCCAGGCATCGACCAGCGTCGGGGAGCGAGCGGCCTCGATTGCCGCTCACCAGGTCGGTGTGCCATACCGCTACGGGGGCAGCGCGCCAACGGGGTTCGATTGCAGCGGCCTGATTCACTACTCGTACCAGCAAGCTGGAAAAGCCGTGGCACGAACGACGGGGCAGCTATGGAATTCAGCATCCGCAGTCGATCGCCGTGACATGCGGCCGGGCGATGTGCTGTTTTTCCGCATCGAAGGAAAAATGTCGCACGTCGGCATTTATGTCGGTGACAACCGATTCGTGCACGCACCCTCGTCCGGGAAGAGCGTCTCTGTCGAATCACTGAGTTCGGATTTCTACCGCAGCGCGTTTATTCGAGCGGGGCGCCCAAAATAGGATCGGTTGCCCACGCGTCGGCTCAGGTGGAGGGCTCATCCACAATAAAGGTGCGCAGCTGATCGGCGAGTCCTTTGCAGGCAGCCGCTCTCGCCCGGGCAATCAGAGGGATCGGTACGACAAGCGCGGGCAGGAAAGACGTGCCACTGACGTCGGCTGTTACCGAGCCGGCCGACTCAAGCCCCTTCAGGTCCCATACCGCGGCGTTGTAGTCCGCATCGTTTTGCCACCAGGCAAAGCCGAAACAACCGCCGCCACCGGGACCGGCCGCGCAGGACAGGCTGCCGCCGCCGGCGACCCTGTCGGTATCGCCGTCCAGCCAGATGATGTAGCGCACCTTTTGCTCTTCGATACGCTCCGCCACACCGGGGCGCTCCAGCAGCTTCGGCAGTCCCTTGGTTTCGGCTGGCGCGGTCCTCGGTTCGAACCAGGGAAACAGGGAGTCAACAAATTGTTTGTGCGGGATTACGCGCAGGCCCTTGGAACCCCTGGACAACGCATCTTCGACGCAATTGATGTACTTATCCTCGGTCTCGTTACCGAGGTGGTAGCTCTTGGCCAGAATCACTATTGATTCGTCAGACTCGATGCCGGTCATACCTTCTCGCGCGTCTTCGACACGCGAGGTTATGCAACCGCTCAATGCCACGGCCGCAATTCCTGCTATGAAGATCGTGCCGACACTGCGTTTGCAGTTACTCATCGTCAATTTCCTCAGAGGCTTCCCCGGATTCTTCGTCGTCCTCCGGGTCCATGGATAACACAGCGGGGCCTGTAGCGGGGCCGGGCGGCGGCAGGACTACCTCTCGACGCTGCGGTACCGGTTGTTTTTCGGGCTCTTCAGCCGCAGGTTCGGCTGCCACTTCGGCTTTCGGTAGCGCCGCAGGCATGCCCGTCGACCTTGGGCGATCTTTCAGCTTCATGATCTCCGTCGACGAATCGAGTTTCATGATCATCAGTGCTGCGGCGTCGCGCATTGCGAGAATGGCTGCGCGCTTCAACGGCTCTGTGCCGGTCAGGCCTGTTTGTTCGCTCTTTCCGTAGGCACTGAGTGGCCAGTTTGCGTACTGGTCGCCGGAACTATCGTAAATCCTGAGACGGTAACGTATCCAGATCGCGTAGGTTTCTGTCTTGCTCTGGCTCGGTACGGAGAATTCGAACGCGTCGATGCTGGGTTCGATCAAGGCATCGATTACGAGCCCGGTCGCATCGTCGTCCGGACCGAGCACAGTCACCTCATCGAACATGAAGCCGAACAGCTGTGTGAACAAGGCGGCATTCGAGCGACCAAGGTCAATGGTCCAGTCCTCGCGCCCGAGGACCTCATCCTCGTGTACGAAATGCTCGAATTCAGCCGGAATTCGTAGCGCAATGGACAGCGGCATCTTGTTGATCAGCGGGGTGGGTATCGTGACCGGGTCGAGCGTTACGTTGGAGCCGCAGCCAGCCGCAAGCACAGATAACAGTGCTCCGCCGATGAGGCTGCGTAATTTCGCTCTCAAAATCAGTTTTCCCGCTGCGGCGCCAGGCGCGTTGTCTCAGTATCTAGAGTCGTTCCCGGGAGCAGAGTTCCACGGTTTGCCGACAAAATTCGGACTCGATCTACTGTAGTTCCATGACGTTGCCAGTGCAACTTGGGCGATCGCGACTTCACGCGCTTCCGCCACAAAGGTATAAGAGGACTGAGATATCGTCCCGAAGCAGTTGATCCGCAAGGCCATGGCCAGACCCAAAATTCTCGTTTTTCAACATGTTGCCTACGAACCGCTAGGCACGCTGGACCCGCTACTCAAGGAGGCGGGATTCCGGATTCGATATGTTAACTTCGGCCGCAATCCGCACCAGCGCCCCTCGCTCGACAAGTATGCTGCGCTGATCGTCCTGGGCGGGCCGATGAACTCGCACCAGATTGACACTTACCCGAACCTGATCACCGAGATGGACGTGATAAGAGAGGCTGTCGAAAATGACATGTCGGTACTCGGAATTTGCCTCGGTGCCCAGTTGCTGGCGAAGGCGCTGGGAGGCGCTGTAGTTCGCAATCGGGCTCGTGAAATCGGCTGGTACGACGTTCAACTGACGGAACACGGAGCGATCGATCCGGTGCTTTCAGCATTCGCCACGACACAACGCGTTTTTCAGTGGCACGAAGATGGCATTGACTTGCCCGAAAATGCTGTGCACCTGGCAGGGTCATCGGCCAGTCCGGTGCAGGCATTTCGCTACGGGGATCATGCCTATGGGTTTCAGTTTCACCTCGAAGTCGATGACTCACTTGTCGAGAGATGGCTGACCGTGCCCGACAATCAGCATGTCCTTGATGAAGAAAGGGGCAGGATTGATCCGCAACTGATTCGCGAGCAAACCGCGGAATTCATCGTGGGGCTGCAGGATCTGAGTCGCCGCACGTTCTCGCGTTGGATCGATCGCTTCGAATTCGGTCCGCGAAGGCGTACGCTGCCGTCGCGCTAGTACCGCTAATTGTAATCAAGCCACTCCAGGGGTTGTTCCTGCATCAGGGCGACCTGCTCCCGCAGTGCGAGCACGTGGTCCTCCCAGTAGCGGTGCGAGTCGAACCAGGGAAATGCCTGCTTGAATGCCGGATCAACCCAGCGCCGCGCAAGCCAGGCGGCGTAATGCATGATGCGCAGGCTTCGCAGCGCCTCGATAAGGTGTAGTTCGCGAGCGTCAAAACGGCGAAACGCCTGGTAGCCCTCGAGTAGCGCGGCCAGCTGCGGAACCTGCTCCTCGCGGTCTCCCGAAAGAAACATCCACAGATCCTGCACGGCAGGGCCGCTGCGCGCGTCATCGAAGTCGACGATGTGCAACTTCTCGCCGAGGACCAGTACGTTTCCCGGATGGAAGTCGGCGTGGAGGCGGATCTGGCCGAATGTGCCGGCTCGCGCAAAGCAGTTTTCCACTCCGTCAATGACGAGTTCGGCGACGCTCTCGTAAGCAGGATACAACTCCGCCGGGATGAACTCCTCCGCGAGTAGAAAATCCCTCGACTCGATCGCATAACTATCCACGTCAACGCTCGGGCGATGTTCGAACTCGTCTGTCTCGCCCACGAGATGGATTCGCGCAACGAACCGGCCCAGCTGCTTCAGAAGTTCATAATTGTCCAGGTCTGGTGCGCGGCCGCCACGATTGGGATAAACCGCAACCCTGAATCCTGCAGCCTTGTGTAGCGTCTTGCCGTCAATTTCCAGCGGTGCGACGACGGGAATTTCCTGAGCTTCGAGATCGATCGCAAACTGATGTTCTTCGAGAATCGCTGCGTCCGACCAGCGGTTCGGCCGGTAGAATTTTGCGACGACTGCATCGTTATCATCGATACCGACCTGGTAAACCCGGTTCTCATAGCTGTTGAGTGCGAGCAACCGACCGTTGCAGTGGAAACCGAGCTTCTCCAGCGCGTCCAGAAAGTCCTGCGGCTGCAATTCAGCATATGCCAGCGAAGCGTTGTTGCGGTTCATCGCACGGATGATACGCTACGCGCCTTCGACGTGATGGTGTCAATCCATCGGACAGGGCAGGGACTTTGTGAATTCATTAATCAGGCTATGGGCATGCGTTTTTGTCGGTGTTCTGCTCGGTGCATGCGACTCCGGCGCAGACGGTATTGATCTTCGTGAATTGGAGGCTGACGTACTGAGCTGGCGCGAGGGCAGGCGCGAGAGGCTAATGGCGCCAACCGGATATCTGACGCTCGCGGGGCTTTTCTGGCTCGAGCAATCGTCGACATCCTTCGGTGCAGCGTCCGACAATGATGTCCTCTTCCCACAAAAGGCCGCTTCGCATATTGGCGAATTTCGGTTGACTGATGAAGGCGTCTTGATGGTTGCTCAGCCAGGCGTTGACGTTCGATTCAATGATGAGCCAGTGCAGTCGATTTTGATTGCTGATGACACAACCGACAGCCCGGTCATGATCACGCACGGCTCTCTCGCATGGACCGTGATCCAGCGGGACGGCCGTTTCGCCGTAAGATTGCGCGATGTCGAAAACCCGGTGCTGGAGAGTTTCCCACCACTGGAGTATTTCCCGATTGACCCTGCCTGGCGGGTAGAGGCGACATTCAAGCGCTACGAGGAGCCGCGAACGGTTGCGGTGAGCACCGTTATCGAAGGTCTTGGCTGGAATCCGGAGTCTCCGGGTGTCGTGGTTTTCGAGAAAGACGGTGAGTCCTTCGAACTTGAAGGCTATGCGTCAGGCGAGCAGCTGTTCTTTGTTTTCGGCGATCGCACGAATGGTCGCGAAACCTACGGGGCAGGTCGATTCTTGTACGCAGCTATGCCGGAGGACGGCGGTCTGACGATTCTGGATTTCAATCGCTCGTACAGCCCGCCTTGCGCCTTCAATGATTTTTCAACGTGCCCGGTCGCGTCGCCTCGTAATCGCCTGCCGATGCTTATAGCGGCGGGCGAGTTATTCAATCGCGACGCCTACATAGGTAATGTCGAGTCTCACTAGTCTCGCACTTCGAATGTCAGTCCCGCATTGCGTTGCAGGCGATCGAATAGCGGTTCTGCCATGGCGGCGACCGGCGTCATGACTCCGCCGTTGCTGCTGAGTTCGTCGAGCGCGAGGCAAGCCGCGCATTCAGCCAGCATCTTGCTCGTCGAGCCGTAACCCGGATCCCGGTCGCCGCTGATTGCTGTACGCATCAACTTACCGTCGGGCAGACGTCCGATCTGCTCGAGCTTGAAAAAACCGGTTTCGCGCGCAGCGCGGTCGGGCCCTGTGCCGGGCTGCGGGAGTATGAAGCGCTGCAGGATCCTGCGGCTCCATCCGAAAGAGGCCGCCGCAATCAGCCCGGTCAGTCCGGCAGTAATCGATGCAGCCCGGAGCCAGCCCGCGATGCCGCTTCCGGAACGGATCGCCTCGTCGTACCGGAAGTCATGGCCCCATGGAAAACCCAGCAAGGCGTGGCTGCGTCTGACGACTCGCGTATTCACCGTTCCCATGACGAACGGCGCGGTCCAGGTATTGCCATCCTCACTGAAGCGAATGCCACGCTGGTCACCGCCATCCGGACCTTTATGCGAGCCCTCGGGATTCAGGCTGTAAGGCCGCGCCAACGTACGAGCCACATTGCGGTCCGCACGCGCTTCCGCCATGACGTTCATCATGCTGGCCATCGTGCCACCGCTCGCACCGCCCCTGATAGCCTTGACCAGCAGGCTGATCGACTCGCAGTAAGCGCCATGGCGCCGCAAGGCTTCGCGCTGCAGGAACCAGGCGCCAATGTCCATCGGTATGGAATCGAATCCGCAGCAATGCACGATGCGTGCGCCGCTCTGGCGAGCATCTGCATCGTGTAGATCTATCATGCGGCGAATCCACTGCACCTCGCCGGCAAGATCACAATAGTGGGTGCCGTTTGCGGCGCAAGCTCCGACAAGCTCCGAACCAAAGCGAGCGTATGGACCGACAGTCGTAAGAATGACTCGCGTGCGTAGCGCCAGGTCGCGCATCGCGTCGCCGTCCAGGCTGTCTGCGACAATCAGAGGCAATGTTTTAGCCGGCGATCCGAGCGACTCCCTGACAGCCGCGAGCTTTTCTGCACTGCGCCCCGCGATTGCCCACCGCAGTTCGCCGGCAACGCCATAGCGTTCACTCAGGTATTCGGCCACCAGGGCTCCGGTGAAGCCTGTCGCGCCTACGACAACGACGTCGAACTCACGATTTACGGCAGTCATGTACAAAGCTCCTTCGCCAGCAGCGCCACCTCCTTGGCACCACCGTCGGTTTCCTGAGACCCAACGCGCTCAAATCCGAGTTGCTCGTGAAAACGCATGGACGACTCGTTCGGCGGCTCGATGTTCACTTCACAGGTCAACACAGTCACCTCGGCCGGCAGTGTAGCCTCGAAGTCGCGGTAGATGTGCGTCGCCAAACCTTTCCGCCGGGCTGCGCTGGTTACGACAATTCGATCTATATAGCCGAAGTGGTCGTAAGCGTCGCAGAACCACCGATAGTTGGGACTCGCATAACTCGTGCCCGGACGCATGCCGATCATGAAGGCGCCGACGGTACCTTCATGCGTGGCGACCCGGAAGTACGCAGCGTGTGTGGCGAACCAGCGCATTTGCACAAGATCGATACTGCTGACGGCCGGTACCGCCATCTCATTGAGCTGAAGTAAGAGCTCGAGGTCCGAGTCTTCTACATCACGCAATTCATAACTCTTCTGTCGCTCGGCATTCATGATCGATTTGCGTATACTGCGTCACAGGCGGCATTCGATCCAGTCGACGCTAATGAGACCGCCAGACCTCGCTACTTTACTCGCCACGCGACGGAAACGCCGCGTCGCCCCCTTTGGGTCGACATTGTCTTCGTTTGATCAGGATGTTGAGAATGTTTAATCACGCCCCCCGCTTCTGGCCAGTCATGGTCCTCGCCGTACTGCTCACGCTCGCAGCATGTGGCAAGAAAGATGCTTCCCCACTGACCGACACGTCAGGACCATTACGCTACGTCCCTGCGGATACACCCTATATTCTTGCCGGGCTCGAGCCGGCGCCGGACGACTTCATGGACAAGATGGAGCCGAAAATCGACCAGCTCCTGGCCACGTATCGATCCATGTTGACGGCTGCAGTGGCATCTGCAACAGAAGATGGCGCCGGGAACGAACCGGATTCGAAACTCGACGCACGCGATGCCGCGCTTGTCGATGAATTCATGTCACTGTTGTCTCTGGATGGCTTGCGCGGTGCTGGCATGACCCGCGATTCGACGCTTGTTTTCTACGGGCATGGCCTGTTGCCCGTGCTACGCATAAGCCTGACAGATGACGCGTTGCTTGACGCCGCGATCGCCCGTATCGAGGCTTCGGCCGGCCAGTCCTTGCCGGTTGGTGAGATTCAGGGCAAGCCGTACCGTTATTTCGACGCTGACAAAATTCGGGTGATCCTGGCGACGATTGACGACCAGATGATCCTGACCGTCGTACCCGCAAGCTTCGAGGCATCGCAACTGGTGCCATTGCTCGGCCTGGCATTGCCGGACGAGAATGTTGCGCAGACTGGCGTGTTGGAGGAGATCGCCACCCAGTACGGCTATCTTGCGACGTATGTCGGGTTTGTCAGTACAGAACGCATTTTCTCAACTTTCATTGACGAGCCGGAAGGGTTGAACAAGAGTCTGTTGAGCCTGGTCGAATTCGATGCGGGCATGCTGGATGACAACTGCAAGGAGGAAATCCGGTCGCTGGCTGCTGTCATGCCCCGCATGGTCACCGGGTACAGAGAAATCTCGGTCGAGCGTGTGACGTCGTCAGTGGTCGTCGAACTTCGCGAGGATATCGCTGCCGGTCTGGCAACGATACCTGCGGCAGTGCCCGGGCTCGGCAAGTCTCACGACGCCTTGTTTTCTCTCGGTATGAGTATGAATTTGATGGCGGCCAGGGAGTTTCTGGAAGCTCGTCTGGATGCATTCGAGGCGGAACCTTATCAGTGTGACAAACTATCGGGACTGCAGCAGATCGTTGCCGGCGGACGCCAGGCACTGAGTCAGCCGTTACCTCCCATTGCTTACAATTTTCGTGGGTTCCTGACCGTTGTCGAGGACATCCAGGGATTCGACTTCCAGAGCAAGGCGCCTCCCGAGTCTATGGATGCCAGCTTTTTGCTGGCGATGGAGGATGCTCCCGCATTGCTCGCATTCGGTAAGATGATGAGTCCGGAGCTTGCCGAATTGACCCTCGAGCCCAACGGCGTACCGCAGCAATTCGAACTTTCGGATGCCCAGAGTGGTATCGACAGCGCGTGGATCGCGCTATCAGAGTCGGTGCTGGCTATATCGGTCAGTCCTGATGCAGAAGCGGTTTTGCCTGGAATGCTGAGCGCGGACAGCGTTTCGCCACCGTTATTCATGAGCATGGATGTCGACGCTGCGAGTTATTACACGATGATCGGCGAGGCCATGAAACAAAAAGACGATGAGCTCAATGAAGAAATGCAGGCAGCTATTGCTGAAGTCTTGCTTGCGGCCGCTGGTTTCTATGATCGCTTTGCGGTCCATGTTGGTTTTACTGCGGAAGGTATCGAGATTTCGGGCGAAGTACTTCTTGCGGACTAAATGCAAATATCCACTTTCAAGGTTTCAATTGGAGGAGTGAGTGTGAGACGGCTGATACAAGTACTGATTCTTTTCGCGATTTCATTTACGGCTTATGGGAGTGACGTCGATCTTGCTGCCGTCACGAGCCTGAAAGTCGACCTCGAGCAGGTTGTCGAGCTCGGAACGGTGTCGGCCGTTGATGGCGTGACATCTGCCGGGCAGCCGAGCGAGGCTGCGCTGGAGGTGTTCGCCGACTCCGGTTACGTCGCCGTCATTGATCTGCGTCGTCCGGAAGAGGATCGGGGGGTCGACGAGGCGAGCGTCGTCGACGAATTGGGCATGCACTACGTGCCGCTACCCATCGCAGGTCGCGATGCTGTCAACTTCGACAATGCCAGGAAGCTGGACGAAGCACTCGCTCAGTTCGACGGTCCTGTTCTCGTGCATTGCGCGGCTGGCAACCGTGCCGGTGCGATGTTGGCGTTGCGGGCGAGCCTGAATGGCGCCAGTGAGGAATCTGCACTCGAACATGGAAAGGAAGCCGGGCTGACGAAGCTCGAAAGTACTGTCCGCGAACGCCTCGCAGAGGGTTCGGAGTAGGAGCGAGTGCGGCTGCGCGCCGATTTCGGGAGACGTGAGGTCGTTACTCCGGACCAGTACGTCTGGGTTCCGTCTCCCGTAGCGGGCGTCGAACGCATGATGCTCGATCGCGTGGGCGATGAAGTCGCGCGCGCGACGTCGCTTGTCCGCTATGCACCGAACAGCACGTTTCCCGCACACGAACATGGAGGAGGCGAGGAAATCCTGGTGCTGGAAGGCGAGTTTAAGGACGAGCATGGTAGTTATCCGGCCGGTAGCTACCTGCGGAACCCGATCGGCACGGCCCATAGTCCCAGGATCGGTTCACACGGTGCGACGATATTCGTCAAGTTGCAGCAATTTGTTGTATCCGATACACGCCAGGTTGCGATCGATACGCATGCGGGGAAATGGCGGCCTTCGAAAGCGGACGGCGTTGCCCAGATGCCGCTTCACCAGCACGGCAGCGAACAGGTCGCACTCATTCGATTTGACCCGGATACGGTGTATCCGGAGCACATTCATGACGGTGGTGAGGAGATCCTCGTGTTGCGCGGAGATATACGGGACGCGCAGGGTAACTATCCGCAAGGCAGCTGGTTGCGGTATCCGGATGGCAGTGAACACAAGGTAACAAGCGGTCCGGAAGGCGCGCTGTTGTACGTGAAGGCTGGGCATCTTTAGGTGGTGGGAATGGATCGCGCCCATCCCTGGGCGCGACGTGTTCGTTGTTGTGGAGGTGGTGGGAATGGACTCGGGCCATCCCTGGCCCTCGCCCTACGGGCGCACTTCGTGCGTCCGCTTTGGCTGTCCTGCCAAAGCGTGAACCCACTACGTGGGTTCGCTGCCCGCCAGGCCGAAAGAATGTGAAAAGGGCCACCCGTTGGGCAGCCCTTTTCACATTCGTTGGTGGAGGTGGTGGGAATCGAACCCACGTCCGCAAGCCCTACGCTACGAGCTCTACATGCTTATTCCGTCTTTAATCTCACTGTGGGCTACCCGACGGGCAGGGAAAACTCACAGCC
>Ga0209578_10004430_pt1 | contig 10069 bp, 10 predicted proteins | sample tdAd472_FD_187127 | JGI IMG/M metagenome (GOLD analysis project Ga0209578, IMG submission 187127) | Marine sediment microbial communities from the Atlantic coast under amendment with organic carbon and nitrate - tdAd47.2 (SPAdes)... | ecosystem: Environmental > Aquatic > Marine > Coastal >...
GAAGTATATGGTGTGGGTCGAGTAACAGATTTTGCCGATATTACCGCTGGTGATTTAGAGCTAGCGGCGTTATTCAACAGTGTTTATGGTGGTGACATCGATGCGGTTGATCTCTGGGTTGGTGGCTTGGCCGAGCAACACTATAACGGCGGTATGGTTGGCGAAACCTTTTGGCGAATTTTGGCGGATCAGTTTGCCCGCTTGCGTGATGGCGACCGGTTTGCGTTTCTCAATGCGGCTGAAATGGACGATCTGCTCATGATTGACCCTATGTTTGATCAGCATACCCATCTTAACGATATTATCGAGCGAAATACCAGTTATGCAGGAATGCCGGAGACTATGTTTATGTTACAAGCACAAGTGCCCGCCCCTGGAACGCTGGTATTGCTTCTTTTTGGAATGGTCGGATTATTGCTACGCCTCTACGTTTTCGACTCGCGATTCTAAAAGAGGTATCTCAACGGGTTTTGCCAATTTCTGGGTTACCTTCAAGCTTAGCAATCACTTCTGTTTCGCTCAGTCCGGTTATTTCCATAATTTTATGCGCGGACGTCTTTCCTACTGTGATGGTAACGTTCGCTTGAGGCAGTTTAAGCGCCGAGGCAACTAGCTTTTCGACGGCTGTATTTGCTTTGCCTTTTTCGGCAGGAGCTCTGACGCGTACTTTTAGCGCATCCCCTAACCATCCGGCAATACTGTCCTGGGCGGCGCCAGGTACTATTTTTAGTTTTAATTTCATTTTCGATTTCATTTCACCGCAGGATTCCGACCAACGCTCTCATAATCAAAGTATTCGATATTGATTGTTACATTGCTTTGCGGTATGACCACCGCGCCAACCCATCCCGTCGCTACTCGCAGCGCTGCAACCTGCCATAGACAAGGCTGCTGTTCTGCAAACAACGGGCGGAATTGATGCGCAGCAAATTCATCGAGGCAAAGGGTCAGTTTGGGGTCGCCACCGCGCAGCCCTAGTCCTTGCGCTTTTTTATAGGCTTCATACTGTGTCCAGGCTAACAAGAAGCTGAGTTTTCTTTGGGGCTCTGCTTGTGCCATGATGGCGGCGACAGTCGCTTGCGAAAAATAACGGCGAGCGATTCCCAGAATGTTTCTTTTAATTTTGACCTGCTCCAGGTCAATACCCAGGTCGATGCCAAGTGCCACCGCAAGTGCCGCCTGATCCCCGGAGTGAGACAGGTTGAAGCGGATATCCTGATCGTATAGGGCGGGCATTAGTATGGGTTTGTTTAGTGCCGTAATAGCGAGTTGGAGCTGTGCAACGGGAATACCTAAGTAGCCCGCTAAAATAGATCGAACGGCAATATGAGTCGTCACAAATCGCTGCTTTGCAATATTATCGTGGATTGCCTCAGCGCGTTTCCTTTCCTCCTTTCCGAGTAGCTCGAAACCCTCCTTCTCATATATTGAGCTGGAAGCAAGCGATATTTGCCAGATGTGCAGTGAGTTGTTCTGTAATGAGCGTGTCGTCGAGGGCACTTTAAATCGATTTCCTCATTAATTTTCCGAGACCAAGGATAGCCTAAAGAGGCAGGGATGAGGAGAGCCGTTAAAAAATAGTTGACCGAATCGGTAAAGCTGGAAAGCTTTTTGCAAGGTTCCTTTGTGGGGATCAAAAGCGTCAATATTTTGATGCGCGTATGGATGTCAGTGTTCTATGCACGGGGTGGTATGAACCAGCAGGTAATTTTAAACAACTTTAGAATCGCAGCGCAGGGAAACTTTCTGATTCCGCTGTTGTTGCTTGTGGTGTTGGCGATGATGACCCTGCCGGTGCCGCCTTTTTTGCTGGATGTGCTGTTCTCCTTCAACATTACTTTGGCTCTGGTGGTTTTGTTAGTCGGTGTTTATTCGCTACGTCCGTTAGATTTTGCGGTTTTTCCTACGGTGCTACTGGTCGCAACGCTGTTGCGTTTGGCGCTGAATGTGGCATCAACGCGGGTGGTGTTGCTACAGGGCCACGAAGGTGGAGACGCTGCTGGTAAAGTGATTGAAGCCTTCGGATCCGTCGTGATTGGTGGCAATTATGTGGTGGGTCTGGTGGTGTTTTTGATCCTGATTATTATTAACTTTGTGGTAGTGACTAAGGGTGCCGGACGAATTTCAGAAGTCAGCGCGCGTTTTACCTTGGATTCTATGCCCGGTAAGCAAATGGCCATTGACGCGGACATGAATGCTGGCCTGATTAGCCAAGACGAGGCTAAACAGCGCCGTGTTGAAGTGGCGCGCGAAGCGGATTTTTATGGTGCGATGGATGGTGCCAGCAAGTTTGTACGTGGTGATGCCATGGCTGGCTTACTGATTCTGATGATCAATATTGTCGGTGGTCTTAGTATTGGTATGGCGCAGCATGAGTTAGATTTTAGTACCGCAATGCGCTATTACTCGTTATTGACCATCGGCGACGGATTAGTGGCTCAGATTCCTGCCCTCTTACTTTCAACTGCCGCCGCTATCATGGTGACGCGGGTTAACTCCGAACATGAAATGGCGAAACAAATTACTAGCCAAATGTTTGCTTCGCCGAAAGCGCTGGCGGTTGCCGCCGTGATTTTGACGGTAATGGGGCTGGTTCCGGGCATGCCACATGTGGCATTTTTAGGTCTAGCGCTGATAGCCGGTAGTGGCGCTTATTGGATATCACACCGGAAAATCCAAGCAGAAGCACAGGCCGAGGGTGATCGTAAGCAGGCCTTGCAAGCGGTACCAGCGCAAGAAAAAGTTAAAGAACTGAGTTGGGATGATGTCATGCCGGTCGATATGATCGGGTTGGAAGTAGGCTATCGACTCATTCCTCTGGTGGATAAAACCCAAGGTGGGCAACTGCTCGGGCGGATAAAGGGTATACGGCGCAAGCTGTCCCAGGATTTAGGTTTCTTAATGCCAACGGTACATATTCGTGACAACCTGGATCTTGCGCCGAATCATTATCAAATTACCTTGATGGGCGTCAATCTGGCAGAAGCGGAAATACACCCTGACCGTGAACTGGCCATCAATCCGGGCCAGGTTTTCGGGCAGTTAAATGGCATTCCCGGCAAAGACCCAGCCTTTGGGCTGGATGCCGTTTGGATAGAGGAAGGACAAAAATCACAAGCCCAAACACTGGGTTATACGGTGGTCGATGCTAGCACCGTAATCGCTACGCACCTTAACCATATTATGCAAAAGCATGCTCACGAGCTGTTAGGGCATGAAGAAGTACAGCAACTGATGGAGCTATTAGGTAAGAGTTCGCCGCGACTGGCGGAGGACTTGGTACCGACGTTAATCCCTCACAGTGTGTTACTCAAAATTCTACAAAATTTACTCTTGGAACAGGTTCCGATCCGCGATATCCGCACCATCGCTGAAGCCATCGCCGAAGTTGCTCCCAGAACACAAGATCCGGGTATGTTGACTTCCGTTGTGAGAATTGCGTTGGCGCGATCAATCGTACAGGGAATTGTCGGTAGCCAGTCCATGCTAGAGGTGATTACCCTGGATTCCGCACTGGAGCAGCTGCTGATGAAGTCGGTGCAGCAGGCGCAGCAATTAGGCGATGTCGCAGAGGACTCTGCGGTGCTTGAGCCAAGTATGGCGGAAAAACTACAGAGTTCGTTGGCCAAAGCTGCGGAGAAACAAGAGCTGATTGGTAAACCGCCGGTCTTACTTGTGGCAGCTCCAATTAGGCCGTTAATGGCGCGTTTTGTGCGCTTTGGATTACAAAATGTTCAAGTCCTGTCTTATCAGGAAATTCCCGATAATCGACAAGTTACCATCATTGCAACGGTAGGCAGAAATTAGCGCCTGCATATGGGTCTAGGAGTTAAGCTCGATGAAAACTGAAACTAGTAAGATGCAAGTAAAACGATACGTAGCCCAAGATATGCGTCAAGCCTTGAAGCAAATTCGAGAAGAGCTGGGGTCGGAGGCTGTGATTCTATCAAATAAGCGCGTGCCCGGTGGTGTCGAGATATTAACGGCGTTGGATTACGACGCGACTACTTTTACTGTGCCTGCCGACGAAACTTCGACAAAAACGAGTGCTATGAACGCTGGCGCTAAGCATCCGTATTCCATGCCAGCGGCAGAGCCAAAGGCTGGACATTCGCAAAATCAATTGGACTCGGCTTTTGAGGCGCTGTTGAATCAGCACCTGCAATCGAACCCGCAAAAAAATCTGGATGAAGATTTGATGGCAGCGATGCGATCAGAAATTGAAAGTTTGCGTTTCCTGCTAAAGGATCAGATGGAGCAGATGACACGGGAGAACTGGAGCGCAAGAAATCCGATTGAGGCCGCCGTCATGCAGCGTTTTGAAAAATACCGGGTGAGCACTAAAGTGGCGAGGCCCATCGCACGGCAGGTGGCACAGCATATCACTATTGAAGAGGGTTGGCGGGCTGCAATTGCTATCCTTCGAAAGCAAATACCAATCGTTGAAAACAACCAGTTCAATCAGGGTGTCGTAGCGTTGCTCGGACCAACTGGCGCGGGTAAAACAACAACTATTGCCAAACTGGCAGTACGTTTCGCGTTACGTCACGGACGTGATGAGCTGGCGCTAGTTACCACCGATAGATATCGGTTGGCGGCTTACGAACAGTTAAAAGCATTAGGCCGGATCATTGATGTGCCGGTTAGGTTAGTGGAGGAAAACACTAACTTGAATAAGGTGTTGCGTTCATTACGGCATAAATCACTGGTGCTGATAGATACGGCTGGATTTCAACAGGCAGATGATGAGCGCCGACAGCAGCTCGAAGCGTTGGACAGCGCGAATATGAATATTAAAAAGTTGCTGGTATTGCCTTGCACCAATCAAGATACGACGCTGCGGGCGGCCTACGATCTGCTTGCAAAGAGTCGTATTGACGCCTGTATTCTGAGTAAAACAGATGAAACCATGAGTTTTGGAGAAGTAATCAGTCTAGTGGTAGAAAAAGCACTGCCGGTAGCCTATATTACCAATGGACAAAGCATTCCTGATGACCTTCAGACTGCGCATGCTGAAAGTTTAATTAGGTTGTTGTTTAAACAGCAAAAAATAACAGACATTCAAGTGCCTGACATCACTAAAACGGTGCGCCCCATGACAAATTCGAGGGCGCATGCTGGGAATTAATCATTATGAACCGATTGCAGCCAGAGAGCAGCGCCTGTTAATGAGTACTATTAATCCTGTTCGTGTGATCGCCGTGACTGGCGGTAAAGGCGGAATCGGTAAAACTAATGTTTCCGTGAATTTAAGTCTGGCACTCGCAAAGCTGGGTCGGCGCGTGGTTTTAATGGATGCGGATCTTGGTTTGGCCAATGTTGATGTGTTGCTGGGTATCGAAGCAAAAAAAAATATTGCGGATGTGCTTAGCGGAGAATGCTCACTTACCGATGTAATGGTCGAGGGGCCGATGGGAATTAAAATTGTTCCCGCCTCATCCGGGATTAGATCAATGGTGTCGTTGACGGTCGCAGAGCATGCGGGTCTCATCCAGGCATTCAGCGAAATAGACAAAGAACTGGACGTGTTAATTGTCGATACTGCGGCGGGAATTTCTGATGCCGTCACCAGTTTCGTACAGGCAGCTCAGGAAGTACTGGTGGTGGTATGCAATGAGCCAACCTCGATTACCGATGCCTACGCGTTGATTAAAGTACTTAACAGAGATCATGGCGTGTTTAAGTTTAATATTCTGGCCAACATGGTGCATTCGCCCGATGATGAGCGGGAAATTTTTGAGAAATTAAATAGAGTGTCCGAGCGCTTCTTAAATGTGGCGTTGCAGCGGGTGGGTTCGATTCCCTATGACGAAATGTTGGTCAAATCAGTGAAAAAACGCCAACCGGTGTATGAGGCCTACCCACGAGCGAAATCCTCTTTGGCATTTAAGCAATTGGCGAATACCGTTGATGCCTGGCCATTGCCGAAATCTGCCAAGGGACACTTGGAATTTTTTATCGAAAGACTGATACAAAGCGAGGTTAGTGTTTAGCTCTACCGATTTTATCAATTCTCAAAAAAGCGATTAACCTTAACTAGCATGCAACAGAGCAACATAAGAGCACTATGCTACCAATGCAAAAGCTGACAATGTACTCACAGGCGGGAGCCGGTAGCTCAGGCATCGACGCAACGGCTTTGGTGGAACAATATGCACCGATGGTCAAGCGTATTGCTCATCACCTTTTGGCCCGTTTGCCAGCCAATGTACAGGTTAATGACCTGATCCAGGCGGGGATGATTGGACTGCTTGAGTCAGCTAGAAAGTATGATGCGACGAAGGGTGCCAGCTTTGAGACCTATGCCGGAATACGCATTCGTGGAGCGATGCTCGATGACGTACGCAAGGATGATTGGGCGCCACGCTCAGTGCATCGCAATGCGCGACGTATTGCCGACGCTATTAAAGCAATTGAATCCAGAACCGGGCGTGATGCGCATGACGCTGAGGTAGCAAAGGAACTGAGTATTAGTCTGGACGATTACTATAGCCACTTGCAGGATAGCGCAGGCACGAGATTATTTAGTTTTGACGAGGTGCAGGAAAATGACGAAAGTTGCGCCGAAACCCAGAGTAGCTTCGCCGACGCAGGACCACTGGATAATGTACAGAATCAGCATTTCCGTTCCTGCCTGGCACGCGCAATTACCGGTTTGCCAGATCGAGAAAAATTAGTTCTGGCGCTTTATTACCGAGAAGAAATGAACCTTAAGGAAATTGGCAGTGTTTTGGGCGTGAGCGAGTCGCGAGTGAGTCAAATTCATAGTCAGGCCGCGTTGCGTTTGAAAGCAAGGTTAACGGATTGGCGCGATGCTGATGAATAGGCTGTGGTAGGCAGGGTGCGTATTTTGATAAGTACTGAATCGGTATTGAAGCCCTCGCAAAGAGATGACTGAGGAAGATAAATGGATGTGTTAAGTATAGTTGGCGTTGTCCTTGCCTTTGTTGCAGTGCTCGGCGGCAACTTTATTGAAGGCGGTTCTATCGGGGCTTTGTTTAATGCCCCCGCAGGCTTGATCGTCATTGGCGGCACCTTGGGCGCAGCCATATTGCACACCTCCTATGAGAATCTTAAGCGAGCCCTCACTATTATTATCTGGGTTTTCAAACCACCGCAACAGGATATTACTGGCGCTGTCAGCAAAGTGATTAGCTGGAGTATGACAGCGCGTAAGGAAGGTCTGCTGGGCTTGGAAACATTGGTGGATGCCGAGACCGAATACTTTACGCAAAAGGGGCTGAGGCTGCTGGTGGATGGCACTGAACCGGATGCGATCAGGCGTATTATGGAGGTTGATCTTTTTGTGACCGAGCAAAAGGATTTACAGGGCGCCCGGTTTTTTGAATGTATGGGCGGGTACTCACCTACTATCGGTATTATCGGTGCGGTGATGGGGCTGATTCATGTAATGCGCAATTTGGCTGATCCGAGCCAACTGGGCTCGGGTATTGCAACCGCCTTTGTCGCCACCATTTATGGGGTGGGCTTGGCGAACCTGTTATTTCTGCCAATTGCCAGTAAACTGAAGAGTGTTGTGCAGGATCAGTATCAGTATCGGGAAATGGTTATTGAAGGAGTTGTCGCCATCGCTGAAGGCGAAAACCCCAGAGCCATTGAGATGAAACTGCAAGGCTACTTAAAGAGGTAAATGGAATGCCTCGTCGCGACCCTCATTCTAGCCATGACCAGGAGAATCACGAACGTTGGTTAATCTCCTATTCTGACTTTATCACGTTATTATTTGCGTTCTTTGTCGTCATGTATTCCATTTCTTCGGTCAATGAGGGTAAGTATAAGGTACTATCCAAGACCTTGATTGGCGCATTCGATGTGGTGGAAAAAAAGCAAACGTCCAGTTCCAATTTAGTGGAGTTGGGTGAATATGTGAAGAATAGTCTGATCGATTTCCCCGGTCAGTCTAATAAAGAAGGTGATTTAGTCGATACGGATCAGGCGCAAAAAAGCCAGTTAGGTCAGCTGTCAGAGCAGGTCGAATCAGCTTTTGCAGATCTGATTGAAGATAAAGTCATCGCCATTAACGGTAATGAAACTTGGGTTGAGATATCATTAAGTTCTGGATTACTTTTTGGTAGTGGTAGCGCCACCCCCAGTGCGGCAGCACAACCGATACTGGAAGAAATAGCAGGGATTCTAAGCGGCTATAAAAATCCCATACGCGTTGAAGGTTTTACTGATAACGTACCGATAAGCTCAACCGTTTTCCCTTCTAACTGGGAATTATCCTCTGCTCGTTCCGCCACCGTCGTCAGGCTCCTGGCACAAGCTGGAGTGGAGGCAGACCGTATGGCGGCAATTGGATATGGAGAATATCAACCGGTTGCATCGAATGAGACCGCCGAAGGGCGAAACGAAAACCGACGAGTCGTGTTGGTGGTATCCAAAGATTTGGATTTACGGCGCACCGCCAGCGGTGCGGGGGAGCCGACGGCGGAATCGGCCGAAGATAATACCTTTCTGAAGGAAAAAAATAACGTTAAAACACTAGAGCTGGAAGGCGGCGGCCTCTTGTTTACGAAAGGTGAGAAGAAAAAATGATGGTGTTTGATTACCTCTGGCTTGGCTTGGCTCTGTTGGCGCTGATAAGCACCATTGCGCTGGGACAGGCAATACTTCTAAAAAAGCAACTTGCCGCACTGCAAAAGAGTGCTGGCGAGCGTATTGATAAGCTTGAAAACGAGTTATCTGCTTTGCTGGACGGCAGTTTTGGTATGGGTAATCAATTGAATGAACTGCAAAGAGATATGAAGGATACACGGGACAAACAACAGCAGTTGGAGCAGCGTGATCTCGGAGCGTTACCCTATAATCAGGCCGTTCGAATGGTCGCCAGCGGAGCTACGGTGGACCAGCTGGTCAATCAGTGTGGGCTCTCGCGTTCGGAAGCTGATTTGATAATGCTGTTGCACAACAGTTCACCCCCAGTGGTTGAGCCAATCGGGGCAGCAAATCGAGACAGTAAAGCGCAATTCGATAATCAATTTAATCAGCCAGCTAGAGCCGACACTGGTGAATTATCGGCTGATACAAGCCGCGAGTTTATGGATGATATTGCTGGAATAGATGACTTTCCCGATGAAGATGGCCTTGATAGGATAGATAAAATTGAGGATGGCGATGAACCCATCGAAAATCAAAGCGAACAAACATCTTCTATTGAGAGAGCCAACCAGCCAAAAGGCGAATAGTTTGTTAGGGATGTTTTGAATTCCCGTTCCCAATTGAAACCGCTATTTATAGCTGTTCCAGGCAATGACGGAACTTTTTATCAGTTTCGTGTCTTAGTGCTGAGTTTTACGCGAACAACCTTTCCAAGCCAACCAGTCGGTAGCGCCTAAATGCTGATAAAAAATACAAAAAATTCTTACGGCTTAGTTGCTATCGCGATGCACTGGATTATAGCCTTGCTGATTATTGGCTTATTCATAATGGGCATTTGGATGCGAGAGTTGGGATATTATGATCCTTGGTATCACCGTGCACCTGAACTGCATAAAAGTTTCGGGTTGTTAGTGTTTTTTCTTTTGATCTTCCGTTACTTATGGCGTCAGTATGATCCGCTTCCTGAGCCTTCAAGTAATCTCGCTCGCTGGGAAAAGGTCACCTCCCGTATTGCGCATGCCAGTCTTTATCTGTTGGCGCTGCTCGTTATTGGCAGCGGTTATCTGATGGCTACTGCCGATAATGTAGGGGTCACATTTTTTGGCTGGTTTAATACCCCGGTTATTGTTAATTCGTTTAACCACCAGGAAGATATTGCGGGAGAAATTCATAAAATTATTGCTTGGATAATGATGGCTTTGGTGTTGCTGCACTCATTGGCTGCATTGAAACATCATTTCCTTGATAAGGATGTAACATTAAGCCGTATGCTGGGAATATCCCGGCGTCCATGAACTCATAAAAAGGAGAGAAAAATGCAAACACGACGATTGATGGTTAGTGTTTTTACGGTACTGATGCTGGCAGCGGGGTCGTTGTTCGCAGCGGACTATGTGGTGGATTCAAAAGGTATGCATGCGTCCATTAATTTTCGTATTAAACATTT
>Ga0209578_10004437_pt1 | contig 10056 bp, 8 predicted proteins | sample tdAd472_FD_187127 | JGI IMG/M metagenome (GOLD analysis project Ga0209578, IMG submission 187127) | Marine sediment microbial communities from the Atlantic coast under amendment with organic carbon and nitrate - tdAd47.2 (SPAdes)... | ecosystem: Environmental > Aquatic > Marine > Coastal >...
GAGCCTAAGAATGCCGACGATGCCTACCGCTCGTTCAAGGCCGGCCACATCATCGCCGACGACGCCCCCCAGACCGTGGCCGACGGGCTCAAGGTGCCGCTCAAGGACCTGACCTGGCACTTCGTGTCGAACCATGTCACGGACATCTTCACCACCACCGAGGAGGATATCGTCGAGGCGATGTACCTCTGCTGGCAACGCATGAAGATCGTGATGGAACCCTCTTCGGCGGTGGCTATCGCCGCCATTTTGAAAAACCCGGAGGTCTTTGCCGGCAAAAAGGTGGGAGTGATTCTCACCGGCGGCAACGTGGACCTGAAGAAATTACCCTGGGCGTAAGCCTGATCTGATGAGGAATAAACCAATGAACGACCAAATCAATCTCGATGACTACGAAGTCGGCTACAACATCCCCGCCGCCATCGGCATGGACGAGGTGGACATCCAGACCCCCAGTCTAGTCCTGGACCTGGACGCCCTGGAGCGGAACATCAAGAAGATGGGCCAGTTCGCCAAGGACATGGGCGTGCGCCATCGGGTGCACGGCAAGATGCACAAGTCAGTGGACGTGGCCAAGCTGCAGCATGAGCTGGGTGACGCCTGTGGCGTCTGCTGCCAGAAGGTCTCGGAGGCTGAGGCCTTCGCCCGCGGCGGCATCAAGGACGTGCTGGTGTCCAACCAGGTGCGCGACCCGGCCAAGATCGACCGCCTGGCCCGGCTGCCCAAACTCGGCGCCCGTACCATTTGCTGCGTGGACGATATCGACAACGTGGCCGAGCTCTCGGCGGCGGCACAAAAGCACGGCACCACCATCGAGTGCCTGGTGGAGATCGACTGCGGCGCCGGCCGCTGCGGCGTGACCACCACCCCCGAGGTGGTGGCCATCGCCAAGGCCATTGATGCGGCCGACGGCCTGAAATTCTCGGGTCTGCAGGCCTACCAGGGCGCCATGCAGCACATGGACCTCTACGAAGACCGTAAGGCCAAGATCGACATCGCCATCAACATGGTCACCGACGCGTTGGAGGCGCTGAAGGGCGAGGGCCTGGAATGCGATATCGTTGGCGGCGGCGGCACCGGCAGCTACTACTTCGAGGGCAACTCCGGGGTCTTCAACGAGCTGCAGTGCGGCTCCTACGCCTTCATGGACGCCGACTACGGGCGCATCCTGGACAAGGACAACAAGCGCATCGACCAGGGCGAGTGGGAGAATTCCCTGTTCATCCTCACCTCGGTGATGAGTCACGCCAAGGCCGACAAGGCCATCTGCGACGCCGGCCTGAAGGCCCAGAGCGTGGACAGTGGCCTGCCCACCGTTTTCGGCCGCGACGACGTGGAATACATCAAGTGCTCCGACGAGCACGGCGTGATCGACGATCCGGAAGGGGTGCTCAAGGCCAACGACAAGCTGCGGCTGGTGCCGGGCCACTGCGACCCGACCTGCAACGTGCATGACTGGTACGTGGGTGTGCGCAACGGCAAGGTGGAACAGATCTGGCCGGTCTCGGCTCGGGGGCTGGCTTACTAGGGAGAAAACAGCATGCTCATCGTTAACGAACAAGCCTGCCAGGAAGTGGTCGGCCGCGACCATGCCTTCGAGGCCGTGGAAAAGATCTTTGCAGCTATGGCTCGGGGAGATGCCTACAACTTTCCGGTGATCCGCGAGGCGATCGGGCATGCCGACGCCGTCTATGGCTTCAAGTCCGGATTCGACCGGGCCGGACTGGTCCTGGGCGTGAAATCCGGGGGCTACTGGCCGGGGAACGTGGAGAAGGGGCTGACCAACCACCAGTCCACCGTGTGCCTGTTCGATCCGGACACGGGCCGTCTGGCGGCGCTGGTCGGCGGCAACTACCTGACCGCCATTCGTACCGCGGCCTCCAGCGCTGTCTCCATCGCCCACCTGGCCCGCAAGGACGCCAAAGTATTGGGCATGGTCGGCGCCGGCCACCAGGCGGGGTTCCAGCTCCGCGCGGCGGCCGAACAGCGCGACTTCGAGCGGGTGGTGGCCTGGAACCATCACCCGGAGATGCTGCCGAAGCTGGAACAGGCGGCTCGGGAAATCGGTCTGCCCTTCGAGGCCCTTGAGCGAGAGGAGCTCTGCGCCCGGGCGGACGTGATCATAACCATCACTTCCTCCTTCGAGCCGCTGCTGGAGCGCAACTGGATCGAGCCCGGAACTCATATCGCATGCATGGGAACGGACACCAAGGGCAAGCAAGAGGTCGCCGCAGACCTGGTCGCCAACGCCACCTTGTTCACCGACGAGATCGCCCAGTCAGTCAGCATCGGCGAGACCCAGCACGCCATAGCGGCGGGCAGCATCACGGGGGCCGACATCACCTCCATCGGCGACGTCATCAACGGTACCCATCCGGGGCGTAGCTCCGAGGGCGAGATCACCCTGTTCGACGGAACGGGCGTCGGCCTTCAGGACCTTGCCGTCGCCTCCGTCGCGGCGAAACTCGCCGAAGCACAGGGTAAGGCGCAGATTGTCGAGTTGTAGGCTGCAACAAAGTTTATTACAGCCACCATTCTTGCAGCATCGATGGCCGCTTTGGCAGAGGCGGGTACCGACCAGCCTGGGCGGCACTATTATGAACTGGAGACCCGCTGGGTCCAGGATAAAAAGTCTAATTGCGCACGCGAAGTGGGAGTAGTCGAGGATATCCTCGATCAACGGGACCAAGGGGCCTCGTTTATGATTCTAGGGTAACTCATATCAGTCTCCTCACCGCCATACTCGTTGAGTAATCAGGTAAATCCAGGCGACAACTATCCTGACAGAGAGGGGCGCTGTGTTAAGGCGGCGTTTCTCAGTGGTTGTGAATTCCACCCGGTCGATTAGCGGCTATGTACGCTGTGAGCGATATCTTATTATTTACCAATTAATTTTAAAAAGTGATCGTTGTCATTGTTGGTGTTCTATCCGCCCTCTACCATCTTTACCTAATACAAGTTATCCACCTCCAGAGGGGCAATAATTATGAAAAGACGTGATTTTATTCGTGGCGGCATCAAGGGCACCACAGCGTACACTTTGCTCGCCACAACCTTGCTTGGCTCCCATCAGGTAATGGCCCGTGGGAGATTCGGATCCACTTCTAGTACTCCAACCACCGAGGAAGAACAGGAACACCTGGCATTCATGCGCGAGGAGGAGAAACTGGCCCGTGACGTTTACCTGAAAATGCACGACACCTGGGGCATGGCTGTCTTTTACAACATAGCCCAGTCTGAACAGGTACACACCGATGCGGTAAAGGCAAAGATCGAGAAGTATGGGTTGGTAGACCCCGTTATTGACGACACTGTCGGCGTCTTCCAGAATCACGACCTGGCCGTGCTCTACGACGCATTGATACAGCAGGGCAGTGTTTCTGCAATTGATGCACTATGGGTTGGCGGTGCTATCGAGGAGATTGACATTATCGACCTGCAGAATGCCATCGACGATGCTGAGCATGATGATATTGCCAGGGTCTACCAGAATCTGCAGATGGGTTCTCACAATCACCTGCGAGCATTCGTTGCCCAGCTCGAGCAGAACGGCATTGAATACAAGGCGCAGTACCTGACCCCTGAGGCCGTTGATGCGATCCTCAATACCTCCAGCGGCATTAGCGGAGGCGGTAGGCGCGGTCGCCGTTAAACCCCTTTGTTTGACTGACCGGGACAGGGAATGTCCCGGTATCATTTATTATTCGTATCTATTTCTATCTCCATTCCTCATTAGCACATACCGGCGATTGTTTGTGCCCCATCTGCACAGGGAGGCCCTGCAATAGATGCCCAACTGCTGTCCATGGCTGACTCTCTTCCTGGCTGTTCATATCCCATGCATCCCGCTGTACTCTTGATTGACTATAATCATTCTTTTACTCTATGTTTATGGGCTCCATAAGATGTCGTAAGTAGTCACAATATGAAAACAGCTGATTCCCTGTGTGCGGATGTCACCTGGGTCGGGCGCGCAGATTGCCGTCACTGCCGGGTGAGGAGCATGATGCTGTTTGCCGATCTGGACGCAACTTACCTGGATAATCTGCTTGCCCCCATCGACAATATGGTGTTCGAGACAGGGGCGGTGATTTACTCTGAAGGAGAGGGTCGCTCCTATATCTATTCGGTAAGATCAGGCAGGGCGAAACAGGTCGGCTACAGCAAATCGGGGCAGGAACGCATTGTCCGCCTGAATGGCGTGGGTGATGCAATCGGACTGGAAGCATGGGTGGATAAGCCTTATCAACATACGGCAATCGCACTGCAGAAGATGGATGTCTGTCGCATACCGGTTAATGTGTTAAAGCGCATCAACAACGAGGTTCCACTACTCTCCAGGCAACTCTTCTCCCGCTGGGAGGCAGCACTTGAGCAGGCCGATTTCTGGATCACGAGCCTCTCCACCGGACCGACACGAAAGCGCGTCATCCGCCTGATTCATTTTCTCGTCGACAGGGATAATGTACCCAACGCCATCGTCAGGCTTCTGAAAGCAGAAGACATGGCCGCCATGCTGGGGACCTCTAAAGAGACCGTCAGCCGCATCATGTCGGAACTGAAAAATATTGGCGTCCTAAGACGTATCGCGCCCAGGACCTATATCTGTGACATGGCAGCCCTCGATAGCTACGAATATCAATGAGACTGGATATGTATCTGGAACCAGGTGCGTCTTTATCTTATGGATATTGAACTACTGTAGTTTTCAATATTAGGATGATAATCCCTTTGCTGAAACCGAGATGCGTTTTCTGTCTGTTCCCAAGCGTGAATACGGCTCCTGAAGGAGCCGTATTATTTTGTGTTGTGAATGTCTAATTTTAGCCGGCTGAAGAAGCTCTGGTTGCAAGGTATGAATGTCCGGTTATGCTGCAGGCAACCGGCGTCGCTGGTGGCAACGTTTCCTCAACCGATGACAGTTGTAACTCCATATATATAGACAATTAACATTGTTTTACTTGCTGTATATCATATTTATCTAATACACTCTCCTGTCATGCGTCGGCCGGATTGCCCAGTTTGAATTGCACAGATATCACAATAATCCCAATGGAGTAACGACCATGAAAAAAGTAGCAAGCGTAATGATTTCGACTGTACTGCTCGCCATGAGTGGTTCTGTAATAGCGGGTGATGCGGATGCCGGCAAGGACAAGGCTGTCAGCTGTGCCGGTTGTCACGGCGCAAACGGTATCAGCAGTAATCCGCTGTGGCCGAACCTTGCGGGTCAGAAGGACGGTTACCTGGCCAAGCAAATGAAGGCCTTCCGTGACGGTACACGTAATGACCCGATGATGAGCCCGATGGCCATGCCGCTGAGCGATGCCGATATCGACAACATCGCGGCTTATTACAGCAGCCTGTAAGTTACTGCCTGCCGGTGCAGGTTTCAGTCCTGCACCTTTCCTGCCCGGACCATTCTCTGGTTCACAAACAAGACTACCGTTAACAACAGCAGCGCGTCCGCTCTTGACCATGTACCAGGCAAGCCCGGGGGTTATCACATCTTCACCGGTGTTTCCTGGATAAGTCGGAAACTTGTTGATTCAGGTCAATGAAAACGGCACTATTCGTTGGGAAAATCTCAAGCTTCATAGCCGCCGTATTATCAGAGTCCTGCAACGTTTGCGGCACAGCGAGGAAAACTGCCGGTCCATGCACGTCTTCACAAGACCCCTGATATTTCTGTTCCTGTCCCTGGGTACCTGCTGCCTGCATGCGGAAACTGCGGCAGAGGAAACGCCCGAGACCACAACCGCCAGCGGTACGGGCTATCTCGATAGTGAGACCTGTGGCGAGTGCCACTCCGGGCATATAGTGCAAATTAATCACCACAAGCACGGCCAGAAAGTGGATCTGCGCACGCCCTTTGCGGCGCAGGGTTGCGAGACATGCCACGGCCAGGGTGAAACCCATGTCATCAATATTCTTGCAGAAAGTGATGACATGGGCGGGCTGGTCACCTACTCGGGTGATAATCCGTCTCCACCCGACCAGCAAAATGATATGTGCCGGAGATGCCACCAGGGCGGGATGTTTCAGCACTGGCAGGCCAGTATCCACGAAAGCGAGGACCTTGCCTGTACCAGCTGTCATACCGTTCACAAGCCAGACAAGGTGCGCGAACGCACCACCCAGACCGAGGTCTGCTTCGGGTGTCACAAGGATATTCGTGCCCAGACCTTCAGGGCCTCCACGCATCCCGTCCGGGAGGGCAAGGTAGTCTGCAGCGACTGCCACAACCCGCATGGCAGCGCCGGACCTTCGGCCCTGAAGCAGTTGACAGTGAATGAGAACTGCTACACCTGTCATGCAGAGAAGCGCGGGCCCTTTCTGTGGGAACACTTCCCGGTCTCGGAGGATTGTACCCTGTGCCACAACGTGCATGGTTCGAACCATGCCGCGCTGCTCAATCGCCAGGGTCCACAACTGTGTCAGCAGTGCCATGGCAAGATTACAGGTCTGGGCGGTGGCGGTGGTGGTGGTGGCGGACACGGTGGTGGCGGCGGCGGTGGCAGTGGTGGCGGGGGCGGTAGCACACACGTACGGCGTTTGCATGGTTTCGCGAGCGTGGATCCCGCACGCGGGCGTTTCATCGTGGGTGAGAACTGCCTGAACTGTCACCGGCAGGTGCATGGTTCGAATCACCCGTCCGGTCCCAACCTGCTGCGCTAGTTGGAGATGTTGGTTATCTAACCAGGCTGAAATGACATGGATAGAAGATCACTGCTGCTGATACTGGCCTCATGGTCGGCTGTTGTTCCGGTTGCGGCACCCGCACTGGATATGTCGGAACCGACTCACAGCCAGGTTGAACTCGGTGTCGGCTACGTTACCGATGATGCCTACCGATTTGGGCGCTATACGGGGCTGGAGGAAGAGGGTGCCTACCTGCTGGGTGATATCACTGCCCACTATTATGGTGAAGAGGGAGAGTTCTGGCAGGCCCGTGGAACGAACCTCGGGCTTGACTCCCGCTACCTGCGACTGGACTTCGGTTTCCAGGGGCGGCACGAGTATTTCCTGGAATACGACGAGTTGCCGAATAATTTCAGTGACACCGTCAGTACACCCTATATTAATGCCGGCGATTCAACGTTGATACTGGGCAATGGCAATGGCCTGACACCGTTTGAGATCGAAACCAAGCGCGAGCGTATCGGCCTGGGGGGACGCCTGTTTACCCGCAAACACTGGGTATTCGACGTTGCCTACAATCACGAAACCAAAGAAGGAACGGGCAAGTCAGGCAGTGCCATGGCCTATGGTCCTACACAGATACTCCGGGACGCCTACTCTGCACTGCTGCCGGAGCCGGTGGACTACCAGACCGACCGGGTGGATGTTTCGCTGCAATATTCAAAGGAGCAGTTGCAGTTCGAACTCGCCTACCACATGTCCCTGTTCGATAATGACGATCAGTCCCTGACCTGGGAGGACTCGAACCCGGTAGCTCCTCTTGGGTCCACGGGCAGCCTGGCACTGGCACCAGACAACGAGTTTCACCAGGTGACTGCCTCGCTCGGTTACCAGCTGCCCCACAACACCCACTTCACGGGCGTGCTGTCGACCGGCCTCATGACCCAGGATCAGGACTACCAGGCGTACAGCGTGGCAGGGGGTCTGCCGCCGCGCAGTTCCCTGGATGGCGAGGTCTGGCTGACCACGGCGCAGCTGAAACTGGCTTCCCGCCCTCTGCCGAAACTGCGTCTGAGTGGTGTCTACAGCTATAACGAACGCGATAATGACTCCTCCGTGGCCAGCTACAATTATGTGTTGGCCGACGCTGAGCCGCGTGCATCTGTCGTGAACCGCCCCCTCAGCTACAAGCGCAATCGCCTGGACCTGACCGCGAACTACCGCATTAACAGCGGCATGAGCCTGCGCGGCGGTTACCGTTATGACGACATGTCACGCGACTACGCGGATGCCGAGCGTGAGGATACGGATGAAAACACGCTGTTTGCAAAGTGGAAGCTACGCCCGCATGCAGACATCAACCTGGCGTTGTATGCGGAGGCCAGTGACCGGGACGGCAGCAACTATCGTGCACCGGTTGATGAAAACCCCTTCATGCGCAAGTACCACCTTGCAGACCGGGACCGCAGCAAGGTGGGTGCACTGATCGACTATATGCCCGCAGACAACCTGAACTTATCCCTGAGCGCTGACTATATCAAGGACGACTACGACAACTCCGAGGTGGGACTGACGGAGGCCACGCAGCCTACCTATACCCTGGACGTGAGCTACCAGCCGATTCAGGAGGTCACTACCCATGCCTATTACACCCGGGAGGATATGGAGTCCACGCAATATGGATGGGAGGCCGATCCCGCCCTGGTCCGTGACTGGAAGGCGGAGTTTGATGACACCGTGGACACCTTCGGCATCGGCGCCAAGATCACCGAGATTCGTGGCAAATGGGATGTGGGTGCGGACCTGACCTGGTCCAAAGCGACCGGGGACTCAGACCTGACGAACCTGTCGGCCACGGGCACGGTGGGCCAGTTTCCGGACCTGGAAACGAAACTGACCAGCCTGGAGCTGTGGGCCCTGTACCGCTATCGCCATAACCTCTCCCTCAAGCTGAGTTACTGGTATGAGGACTATGATGCTGATAACTGGGCCTATGACGGTCTGCAGACAGACAGTGTTAATAATATGCTGTTACTGGGCGAGGAGACCCAGGATTACGACACCAGCTTCATTGCGGCGTCAGTGATCTATCATTTCGACTGAACAGGGCTGTCACTGGTGCTGAAACAGCCCGTAGGGTGCGCCATGCGCACCATGATCAACTAAGTGTTCATCCACTACATCAGCGCACTATTAAATCAGGTGACAGGTTGACGTCCGTCAATGAAGCAGACCCGTAATCCGGGTAGACTAAATACACTTGGAAATGTACCAAGCTGCCTTCAGGCCGCCGGGTTTTATTGGGTATTTATACCAGAGGAGAAAGACCATGGCCCTCAGACTTTACATGCTCATACTTGCAGTGGCCTGTTGCGCGGGAACCGCGGCCAGTGAAGAACTGGTAATTCCGTCTGAACAGGAAATAATCGCGTTCCAGACCAAGCTTGGGGTAGTGACCTTCAGGCATCAGATGCATGCCGGCCTCAGTATCACCGAATGCACGACCTGTCATCATACCTTCAAGGCGGAAGAGGGGCCGGTGAAGCCCTGTCATGAATGCCATGACAAGGCGTCAGTGGATGATGCACCCAAGGCAAAGACCGTCTTTCATACGCGCTGTATCGGCTGCCACGAATACACGGCCGAGCAGGGTGATACGGCGGGTCCACTGAAGAAGAAGTGCAAACTTTGCCACGTGAAGTGACTGCCGACTGAGCAGGGCGCCCCGCACACCTGTACTTGACACAGAACCGTAGGATGCGCTTCCCGAGTGGTGCGCACGGCGCACCCTACAAAGAGAATCAGTCACAGCCGCCTGCCTTGGCGACTTTTTTGAGCAGCTTTACCCGTGATGAGTATTCCCGTTGTGGCGCGATATGTTCATCCGGGCGCGCCGCTGCATGTCGTGCCCCCAGGGCCATTTTGAACGGGTGCCTCAAGGTGCCATCTGGCCTGGACAGGCTGGCTGCGGCATGACTATCGGACTCCTCGTCCAGCACCCCGTAGATGTTGAGCCAGTGGTTCAGTCCACCTTCGAGTATGTAGGCGTTCGGCTTGGCGAGTGCAATCACCTGCTTCCAGGCCTCGGTCGCAAGGATCTCGTCGTTGCTTACGATTACCACAACGGCAAGCGACGACTGGGCGCGCAGTCGCTTGCGCTGTGTCGGTAGCTGATCCAGCGGTATGCGTTCGGCGTCCACCAGGTGAAAGATGTTCCAGTCCCGTTCGTCGCGTACATCGTAAATGATCAGTTCAATGTAGTCGTCATTCATCAGGTGTAGCAGTTCAGCAGGATCGATGAAGACGTCCCTGTGCGTCAGCCTGGACTCGTACTCCGGTACAAGGTATTCCCACTTTCCCTCCAGGTCGGGCTGGCCATGCATGGTCAGCCCGGCCGCAGAGAGCAGTAGCAGG
>Ga0209578_10004439_pt1 | contig 10053 bp, 13 predicted proteins | sample tdAd472_FD_187127 | JGI IMG/M metagenome (GOLD analysis project Ga0209578, IMG submission 187127) | Marine sediment microbial communities from the Atlantic coast under amendment with organic carbon and nitrate - tdAd47.2 (SPAdes)... | ecosystem: Environmental > Aquatic > Marine > Coastal >...
CAGCGGACGTTTTCGTTCTACAACAACACATCCTACCGCTATTACCGGATCACCGTTTCCGCCGTTAACGGTGGCGCGACGACGGAAATTGGCGAAATGGAGCTTATGACCGGCACGGCGAACAATATGTCGCTTGTCGGAAACGCTTTAACGGTTGGCTCCGCGCCCGCTTCGATCTCCCTGCTCGCGGAGGTTTCGGAGAATGAGGCCATCACCGTCAACACAGACCTGATCGGGTCCGTTTCCAGGGATGGTGGTTCGAACTTCTCATCCGGCACGCTTGCTCTTGTTCAAACCAAGCAGAACGGAAACAAGGTTTATGCGGTGACGGCTGTTGACGTTTCCGCCCAACCGTCCGGGACCAGCGTGGTTTGGCGATTAGCGACGGCGAACAATAAGAACGTCGATTTCTGCGGTATCGTTTGCAAGGTGGCGTCATGATTGGTCTAGGACTTGGCCTGTCCCATAGGCCCGTATCCAGCGGGGGCGCGGCGGCCTACGCCACGACATCCGAGACAAGCGTGACGATTGCAGACGCGACCTATGGGGACGTGACATTCAACTTTTCGACGTCCGTAAATGTCGGGTGGTTCACGGACCTGAACGGGAATAATTTTGAGCCCTTCGTTGTTTCGGATCAGGCGTTCACAATTACATCCATTACACCGGCTGCATCTAACGCTTCGGGTGCATGGGCAAACGGGGCTGTGGTCGATCCTTTCACCGACTCAGCGCAGGGTTTTGACGAGTGGATAGGCAACGCAGTCACAGGATCGGGCGGTCAGGAAACGACCACCTATACCCATGCCTTGAACGTCGACCCGGGGGCAACCGCAGCGGCCTATTCAGTCTCGGTTGGTGACAATAAGACGATTGTAAAGACCACCCGTCTGGGCACGGCAACAAGTGGCAGTTGGCAGATCATCGGGGCCTACAAGGCCCTTCACATCGTTTCGGAAGCCCCCACTTCGGATAAACTGGCACCGGCACATAGTGAGGTTGGGGTAAGCGGGACGTTGAAGTCGATGATTTCCCGCAACTCCATAAACCTGTCCAAGTTCCGCGACATCGCCCTGCCAGCCGCATTTACTGCCACGCCCACGACGGCGGCGGCGAAGGTCCCACCCTGGCATGGTCACTTCGGCAGCTCCAATCCGGAGAAACGCCGTCGGTTTCGATTGGACAACGAGTACAACTCCAACACGACGACGCTCTATTCAGGTCATATCGTCCAGGAATACACCGACTACCTGATTGTCGGACATGACAATGCGACGACCGATGCGGAGCGTAGAGATATAGCCCATTGGGCAATTGTCAATGGTCAACAATTGGTTGCCTGTGTTGGCAGGGGCGGAACAAACAATATTACCCCAGGGGAGGGACCGGGCTTTGACGCGGGCCAAGGCGCTTGCATGGGCATCTTCCTGTGGTATATGGCCAGCCTCACGGGCAGCGCAGATCTACTTAGTACCGCGAGAACGACCCCGACGCAGACGACCAACGGCCCGTATTGGATGAAGACCACGGATGTGGATACGGTCGGGTCCGCAGGTTTGGATACCGTCCGCGACGACGTGTCCAACCAGACACATTTTGACGAGCATGTCGGGATGCCGGGGTCTTACCCAGAGGAAAAATCCACCAACTACGACGGGCGCTATACCCCGATCGGTCACAAGATCAACTACTGTGAATTGCTTGCGGTTCTGTACCTCACCGACGGCTATACGATGCTGGCCGAGGGCGCGACGGTCAACGACACGGCGGATGAAAACGCTGCACGTTTGGCATGGATGGATCGGGCGAGGACTTGGGAGCCTTATCCCACCACAGGAACTTACGATGTAAATGCGGACTACGAAGCCCTTCTGGATCAGGTCCGCCCGCTCATTTCCGCAGCCGCATGGACAGGCGTACCGGACCAGATTCCCTATACAGGCTTCACGTTCGGGGACGGTCAAGCGTCGTGGGATATCTCTTCCTATGAATACTACACCGAGGCCCCGACCCAGACCGACTTCCGATATTCGCTGGATGGGTATCAGTGGGTCATTGATACAGATGTAGGGGATACCTCCAGCAAAACTGGGCTTCTCAAGGGCGTCTCTCATTTCGTCGGCCTTCGCAGACAATCCGCCAGTGGCGCGGGGGTGTGGACGAAGAACCAACCCAGGGATGTAGACGAGGGGGCCGGAGAAACAATCAACGACCTAGCCCTTCAGGTTAACTATGATGCAACAACCGGAACAGCTACCGCTGCGGTGCCGGTCAACACGGTTGCCCCTGTGGTCCTCACCCCGGCGTTCCAGAATTGGGGCTATGACTTCTACGAAAGCACGAACGTCTCCGGGACCACATTCGACACCACGGCAACCGAGCTGATCGCGGGGGTCGGGTACTATACCGGCTATCCGGCTCCGACGTTTACGTACCAGTGGAAGAAGAACGGCACGAACATTTCCGGGGCTACGTCCAAGACCATAGCGGTCGATTCCAGTTGGGTGGCCGGCGACACTATTTCCTGCGTCGTCACCGCGACGAATGCTTCCGGGGCAATCAACACCGAGACGACGGCTACAACGGTCCCGACGTTCATTGTCAGGTTTATTGATAACACCGGCGCGATTACCACAAGCGGGTCGACTGTCAATATCGGCAATCCGTCGAGCAATCGTCACGTTCTGGCTGTCTTCGGTGGCTACGACTTCCCGAATACGGCGGCGGAGGTTACTGCCCTCACCATAGCAGGGCAGTCTTGTTCAAGGTTGATCCGCCATACAGGCGGCTGGGCTGGGGTCGAGGTATGGGTGACAGACGCCCCGATAACGACCGGGACCACGGGAACGATGTCGTGGACTTTAAGCAAGTCCACAGATGCCTATGGTTGGTTCGTCCATGAATTCAACACGACGAACACCACTCCGGCGGATACCGATTCTCAATACGATCCCGGAACCGATGCCGGTCCCCTCAGCTTCACCCTTAACGTCCCGGCGGGATCGTTCGTTCTGCAAGCCGCGCAGTGTGTGTCCGGCGTTGGTGGTAGCGGCATCACATCCTCGTCCCTCGCGCAATTCTATGAGGACGACGAACTTACCGCGAATGAAGAACTCGCAGTGGCCGGTGAGCATAGGGCGGCGGCTGATGCAGCATTCGCATCCACCATGACCGGCGTATCGATTCAGAACGATTTCGTCGGCGTGGCGCTGGCGCTGGCGGGATCGTGATGCACCATCCGTTTTGCCTTTTCGTACATTTCGGCGCTGTCTCCGGATTCGATGGGGCCGCCGTTCAGTTCGTCGATCATTGCAAGCGCCCATTTCAAAAGCGCCTCGGCCCCAGGGTTGCCCTGATAAATCGCGTCATAAAAAGCGCGGCGGTCGGTTTGGGTTGTGGTCATGGTGGCGTTCTCCCGTGTTTATTCCAAGCATGGTTGCGCAACCATCGCACATCATGGCCGCTGTTGTCTACGCGGTTTGATTGGGCAGCATCGTGAGCAACGGAGATCCCGTCTACAATCGGAGGAAGAAATGACCTGGACCGGAGAAGACCGCCGCAAGGGGCACGACCAATGAGCGGCCACGATCTTAACGATGTCTACAACCGCCTCGGGAAGCTGGAAGCCAGCACGGATGAAGTCCTTCGTCAGTTGCGGGCGCTGTTCGTCAAGTTGGACCAGCAACGGAAGGACATGCACGAGATCGGCGGGGTTGCGAAGGAAGCGGTTCGGCAAGCCAATCAAAACAAAGACGCGATAGCCAACGAATTGCGGCCTGTCGTCGATGATTACAAAGCGCTGAAAAACCGTGGGCTCGGCGTGATCGCCGTGGTCGGGCTGATCGGCAGCGGAGCAGGGATTGTCGCGGCGAAGATGTACGACAAGTTTCTAACATAGGAGACATCCCATGCGTATCCTGATCGCGGCATTGATTGCCGCTTTTTTTATGTCCTCTCCCGCCCTTGCCGATAAATGCGGCGCAGGCACCGGCCCGGTCGAAACGCTCATCGGGTTTCTGAATCAGCGCAACATCACGTCCAGTTTCGAGGTTCCCGAACCGAACGCCTCCGCAGTCACGGCCATGATTAACGACATGGAGCCGAAGACCGACTGGAAGGCGGATCGGGTGGTTGTTTACTACGATTCCAGGGCGGCGCTTCTGGTCCTTCACATAGGAGATTGCTTCTCATCCCCCGGACCTATGCCTCATTCCGCGGTGGAGGGCATCTTACGGGAGGCCGCGAAGGGGCAATCGTAAATGCGCACCTTCGACGCGAACCTTGAGCAGTTCGCGACTCCCCGGCAGTGGGAGTATTACGAGGCGCTCTTTGAACACGGCAGCGAGCGGCTTGCGGCAAAGGCTCTTGGTGTAGACTCGGCCAATGTCGGTAAGGCCGTGCGGATGATCGAGAGGAAGGCCGCTCAGTCCGGGTATGCGCCCGCCTACGATATGACCCATCGGGCGGCCCCAGGCTTTTCAGTCAAGGGGACATCCACCCTCTACCCCATGCCTGACGGCGGCGTGCAGTGGGTCAAGACCGAAAGAGACAAGGAGTCTCTAGCGGATCTAATGCGCGAAACCGTCGAGGCCCTGAAGGAAGACCTCCCACGGTACAAGCCGGTCAAGCCTCCCAAGCAAGGAACGTCCAGTTTATTAACCGCGTACCCGGTTGGTGACCATCATTTTGGCATGCTGAGTTGGCATGAAGAGACGGGCGCGGACTACAACATCTCCATCGGTGAACAGCTTTTGACCGGCGCGATGGATCATCTGGTCTCTATTTCCCCGGCGAGTGAACGCGCGCTGATCGTCACCCTTGGGGACTTCCTGCATTACGATTCAATGGAGTCCGTTACTCCGACATCGAAACACCAGTTGGACAGCGATTCCCGGTATCAAAGGATGATCCGGGCCGCGATCAAGACCGCTCGCTTCATGATAAAGCGGGCGCTTGAGAAGCACCAACACGTCAATGTTATCGTTGAGGTCGGGAACCACGACATATCCGGCACGCCGTGGCTGGCCGAACTCCTCAACGCCGTATACGAGGACGAACCCCGCGTAACAATCGATACGTCCCCCCGCAACATCCACTATTTTCATTTCGGTCGCTGCATGATCGCGACCACCCACGGCGACAAGCTGAAGAAGCCAGCCGACATCCCTCTGATAATGGCGACCGACCGTCAAGACATGTGGGCCGCGTCCGACCATCGATACATCTGGACCGGACATGTCCATCACGACCAGGCGAAAGACTTCCACGGGTGCAAGTGGGAATCCTTCCGCATTCTCCCTCCTGTGGACGCATACGCAGCCTAGCACGGGTATAGGTCTGGGAGAGACATGAAGGCCATCGTTCTGCATGAGACGTTCGGGGAGGTCGCCCGCCATATCGTAAACCCCGCAATGCTGGAGGCCGCGTGAGCATCCCTAACAAGTTCTATCTGATCCCCCGCCCTCATCCCGACGGTGAAGGCGCTCAAATCGTCGTTTGCTTCTCAGAGCATCACGACAGAACCCCAACTTATTTCGAGGCAGAGATGACGCCCGATCAACTAGACCAATTCGCGGATAGCTTCCGCCGCGTGGCGAGGGAGGTGCGAGATGGAAATCGGACTGCTTAAAACCGACCTTGTCCGCGACGAGGGCATGAAGCTGCACCCCTACACCGACACGGTGGGCAAGACCACGATAGGTGTTGGACGAAATTTGGATGACGTCGGATTGACTGAACAGGAAGTCCTGATCCTCCTTCAAAACGATATCACCAACGTCATGGACGAAATGGCCTATCAAATCCCCTGGATCTTCGAAAAGCCCGAACCCGTCCAACGCGCCGTGGCCAACATGCTTTTCAACATGGGATGGCCTCGCCTGTCGCAATTCAAGCGGATGCTTCTGGCCCTTGAGAAAGACGACTTTGAAACAGCCGCCAGGGAGGCGCTGGATAGCCGCTGGTCGCATCAGGTGGGGGATCGGTCCCGCCGCATCGCCAAACTCATCAGAGAGGCTTAAAATGGCTTTTGACTGGAAATCCATCGTCCGAACGGTCGCCCCTGTTCTCGGCACCGCACTGGGCGGGCCGCTCGGCGGAATGGCGGCTAGGACCATCGCGGGCGTTGTTCTCGGGAATGAGGGCGCGGGCGAGGATGAAATTGCCGCCGCGCTCCAAACCGCTACCCCGGAAACCCTGCTGAAGCTGAAGGAGGCAGATCAGGCGTTCGCGGTCAAAATGAAGGAACTGGACCTAGACGAGATCAAGCTCGCCAACGACGACAGATCCAGCGCCAGAGAACGGCAGGTGAAGACCAACGACCCCATGCCCGCGATTATCGCCCTTGCGGCGCTTGTGGGCTTCTTCGGCGTTCTGGGCATCATGGCCTTCGTGCTTGTCCCAGCAACGGCAGAGGCCCCCTTAAACGTCATGCTGGGGGCGCTCGGGACGCTGGTCACGCAGATCGGGGCGTACTACTTCGGATCGTCTGCCGGTTCCGCGAAGAAGAACGATATCATTGCGGCGAAGATGGCGGGGCGGTAGAGAATCTACAGGGGCGGTCTAGGTAGCCGTTTACACCCGTCAACGCGTGGAGTGAACAACCTTGAAGTCGATGATCAGGTCTTCCTGACCGTTCGGCCATACACGGAGCATTGCTCTCGCCCCCGCGTCCGCTTCGGTCAATCCATACTCCTTCGTGAGGCGTTCTCTGGTCGCGGCCATTTCCATTTGCTGTTGGCGTAGTTGTGCGCAATGGTCATGTTGCCGCGCCGCCTCTTGCGCAGCATGCGGGGATTCAAACAGGCCAAACATTGTTCTCTCTCCTATGGAAACGGGAGGCCGAAACCTCCCGCTCCATTGCCCGCCTACGTACATTGATCAGGTGCCGCAGCACGGGTTGAACTGTTGGCGCGGGCCGGGCGTTACTCCGGCTCAGAGGTCATCACCTTTCGGAATCGGCATCACCCGATTGCCTCCCGCATCCAGTTGGATTCTCACCGTAGCCATCACAGCCCGGCTCTGCGCCGGTCTCCGGCCCTGGAAGGGCTTCCACTTTCAGCGCCGCCGCGCCGCACCCCCTTATACCACGATAGGCGGTGAAGCTAAAGCGGGATCAGCGGTTTATGTCAGTGACCTAGTTGCGGGCCACGAATTCCGAACAGTGATAATCCGGCATGACCTTGTGCGGCCCCTGCAACATCCGGCGGAACCTTTCCAGCAGGGCGTCGTTGTCTGCGATCTGGGCCAATGCGAGGTTGCGCACGACCGGCGGAGGGTCATAGGCGCATTGTCCGCTTTCCCCGTTTGCCCAGGGCCGATAGTGCAGGCAGTGCTTGCAGGCCATCCCTCACTCCTTGGCCGCAGATATCATGGCGCGGTAGATCGCGCGGTAGATCTCTGGTATTTGTCCATCATCTACATCGCATCCAAGCGGATCGCTTATGTTTCCCGCCGCAATCATGGCCGACGTAGCCTCCACCGGCACGATAGCCAGCCCAGCGGATTCCAGAGCGGTGAGGGCGGCGGTGGCCAGTTCTGCCGACGACAGACAATGGTCGTCTTCACGGGCATCCATACCCCTCGCAATTATCTCGATCACTTCATTGCGGTCCATCGGGGGTCTCCTAGAGCGTTAACGGGGTTAGGCGGCTGCCTGCTCGTTCAGCAGCACATCCACGTTTTGCTTGTGAACCTTGAAGATGGTCACAGACACCCACGGGTTGGCATCCCAGCCGAAGCCGCGCTTTGCGTTCAGGGAGTTCCAAAGGTCGATGAATGCCCGACGGTCAGCATAGGCGCGCTGGGCCGGGTCTTTCGTGTTGTCGATTGGGGTAAAAATCCCCTCGTCATAGATATCATCCAGAGTGATATCCTGCACCCGCTCGACGCGGACCTCAGTTACTTCCAGCGTGAGGCGGCTAGCCCACCGGGGCATGTGGAGGGAGGGGCGCAGCCTTCCCATGCGACCGAGTGGCAGAGGTCGCGCGTCGCCCTTGTTTTCATCCACCTCGTAGGCAACCCACGCCTTTTCGGGGATAGGCCACGAGTTGAAGCGGTTCAGCGTGCGCCACGTTTCCCGCACATACAGCAGGTCGCCGGGGGCGTGGGGTACATGCAATTCAGTCATGTGCGAACCATCGGAAGCGGTCACATACCATTCGCCACTGCCGGAGAAGCCTACTTGGTCCAAGTCGCCCGGTTGCGGCTTCAACACCCGCCGTGTCATGCTTTTCCGGCCTTCCAGCATCGCGCGTACCATCGGCGCACTGAACAGGATTGGCTTAACGGTCATCATCCATTCCTTTCCAACTGGGCTTCTGTAAGCCGCAGGTTTCCTTGGGTGGTTTAGGTGTGTGAAAATCGGAAAACTGGCGCAGTTCTGCGGAAGCGTTCGGACTTCTAATCCGGTGCTCGCAGCGCAACACGAAGGGTTTCTGCCAACGGTGTTCGCAAAAACCGATTTTGTGGGGAATGTCTAAGGCGTTGATTTTGCTGGTCGGAGTGGCAAGATTCGAACTTGCGGCCCCTGCCTCCCGAAGACAGTTCCCGTGCATGTATCGTGTTGAAATCATTGCACACATCTCCCGGTTTTCCGCCGTTTGCGGGGACGGGTTTCCGCCGTTTCGGACATCTTCGGAATAGTTTTTGCGAACACCGTTGGCAAAAACGAATCCATCGTATCCGCCATGTCTCGCAGCGAGTTCGGATTGATCTTCCGATATATCCTTCTCACCGTCTCCGCGTCCGTCTCGGTGAAGTCCGATATTTGATCCACGGAATAGCCGCTCTCAGCCATCCAGCTAATTGCCGTGTGCTTCATGTGGTGCGGGGTGAGCCAGTTCAGCTTCGCCAGATCCTTGGCCGTGTTGAACGCCTTCTTGATCTTCATCACCCGCTTGCCCCGGAACTCGATCACGAAATCGGACTGCTTGATTCCGTGCGCGTCCTGAAGGTGGGCGGTCAGGGTATTCCCAACCGGGACCACGGCGCGGCGTTTCTTCGTGATCGGCCTGCCGGGCTCGTTGAAGTCGATGATCTTCCTTTCGAAATCCACCTGGTCCCATTTAAGCGCCAGCGCGGCCCCGATCCTGCATCCCGTGGCGAGGCAGATCCTGACCGCAAGGCGAAGGTGGTAGGGCTTGCACGCGCTCAAGAACCGCCCCGCTTCCTGCTTGGTCATGAACCTATCCCTGGGCGGGGGCTTCGGAGGGAGGGTGAAGTCGATCAGATCGACCTTCGCGGCTCTGGCGGCGGTCTTCAACAGGGAGAGTTCCTTGCGGATCGTCCCTGGCGCCGCGCCGCGGCCGGCGTGTGTCTTGATGTCTTCAGCGGTGAGCATGGACGCTCGTTTCTTTCCTATCGTGGCCTTCAGGGCCTCGGCTCCCCATTTAAGCCTTGCGTGATCGATGACATGGCCTTTCCGACCGTCGACGTATTTATCCAGGATGTCCGATATCTTCGGATCGTCTTCCAGGCTGTTGATGGCGATTTTCCATCCGTCTAGCCATTCGTTTGCAAGGCTTTCATCTTCATGGCCTGTGCTTTTAATCTTGGTGCGGCCGGATTCAGTCCACGAGACGTACCACTTGCGCCGCCCAGGAATTCGGATGAGGTGGGGTTCGGGCTTTTCTTTTCGCGGGCGGGACATTCGAATCTGGCCTCGTATTCTTCGATATGGCGCGGAAGAATACGGATAGACGCACCTTCACGCCTGATGCAACCGAGTTCGCCAGAGTCGATCAGACGGTACACGGTCTTCTCGCAGCAATTCAAGGCAGGTTGTTGGGCTGCCCAAGCCACACTGAATTTCACTACCGCTCTATCTGACATCCGGGTAGCCCCTCCCATTTCAGGATGTTTCTAGGCCGAGCATTGCCCTGACCCGCCGCACGGATTTGCCGTGTATCCATTCTTCGGCCTCATATGCCCAACCGCCCAGACGTGCGAGGCAGGTCAAGACAAACTGAACCAGCAAAAGCGGCGAAATCAGAACCGTCACAAGCAGAAACCGTGCAGCGGGTATACCTCTAATCATCATGATCACCCCTCCGT
>Ga0209578_10004440_pt1 | contig 10052 bp, 9 predicted proteins | sample tdAd472_FD_187127 | JGI IMG/M metagenome (GOLD analysis project Ga0209578, IMG submission 187127) | Marine sediment microbial communities from the Atlantic coast under amendment with organic carbon and nitrate - tdAd47.2 (SPAdes)... | ecosystem: Environmental > Aquatic > Marine > Coastal >...
CATCTTGGCCCCTATGCAGCGATGCGCTAGGCTGACGCAAAGCAATCACTTGTGGGAGGATCATCGGATGAGCGGACAGGAAATCACGATTAAATCGAAAGATGGTGGCGAGTTCATGGGGTATCTGGCGCTGCCCGAGGGCGGCACCGGCCCAGGCGTGGTCGTTATTCAGGAAATATTCGGTGTCAATGAGGTCATGCGCGAGCTGACCGACGACTGGGCGGCCGCCGGGTATGTGGCGTTGTGCCCCGATCTTTTCTGGCGTCAAGAGCCGGGCATTCAGATTACGGATCAGACCGAAGCGGAATGGGCGCGCGCGTTCGAACTGTTCAACGGCTTCGATCTGGAAAAGGGCGTCGACGATCTGGACGCCACGATCGATCATCTGCGGGGTCTCGATGCATGTACCGGCAAGGTCGGTTCGGTCGGTTTCTGTCTGGGCGGCAGGCTGGCCTTCCTGACGGCGACACGGACCAATGTGGATGCCGCTGTCGGCTATTACGGCGTCATGCTGGAAGAACATGTGGGCGAGGAACTTAAAGCCCCCGTGCTGTTGCATATCGCCACCGAGGACGGCTTCGTGCCGAAGGAAAATCAGGCCAAGGTACATGCGGCTTTGGACGGCAATCCGAAGGCGACGCTGTTCGACTATCAAGGCAACGATCATGCCTTTGCACGCAAGGGCGGCGAACACTATGACGAAACTGCGGCGAATATGGCGCGTGACCGGTCGCAGGAATTTTTCGCCGCACATTTGCGATAAGAGTAAGAGGCGGCATCGGTGAGTACCCTGTTCGAAGCCGATGCGCCCCGTCCGCTGGCCGACCGGTTGCGGCCACAGACCCTCGACGATGTCGTCGGCCAGGATCACATCCTGGGGCCGGAGGGTCCGCTGAACCGGATGATCCAGACCGGTAAACTGGCCTCGGTCATCTTCTGGGGGCCGCCCGGGACCGGCAAGACGACCATCGCACGGTTGCTGGCGAAGGCAACGGACCTGGCCTTCACGCCGCTTTCGGCGGTCTTTTCCGGTGTAGCCGATGTGAGGAAGGCGGTCGAAGAAGCGCGCCGCAAACGCGAAATGGGACAGGGTACGCTGCTTTTCGTCGATGAAATCCATCGTTTCAACCGCGCCCAGCAGGATGGCTTTTTACCGTTTGTGGAGGACGGCACAGTCGTTCTGATCGGCGCGACCACGGAAAACCCGTCATTCGAGCTGAACGCCGCGCTACTATCGCGTGCCCAGGTTCTGGTGCTGCGCCGGCTTGATGACGATGCGTTGGAAGAGTTGTTGAAGCGGGTCGAGGCGGCGGAAGGGCGAAAACTGCCACTTGACGAAAATGCGCGCACCGCGCTTCGTGCCATGGCCGATGGCGACGGACGTTATTTGTTGAATATGGCGGACTTTCTGATCGGCTTGCCTGAAGATGCGAAGCCGCTGAACCCGGATGCGCTGGCAAATATGGTGCAGAGTCGCCAGCCGCTTTATGACAAGGGGCAGGAAGCGCATTACAACCTGATATCCGCCCTGCACAAGTCGCTGCGCGGCTCGGACGCGGATGCCGCGCTATACTGGTTTGCACGCATGATGGCCGGCGGCGAGGATCCGCGCTATGTGGCACGACGCCTGGTGCGTTTTGCCTCCGAGGACATCGGCATGGCCGATCCCAATGCGTTGCCGCAATCGATTGCGGCGTGGGAGGCTTATGAGCGTTTGGGATCGCCAGAGGGAGAACTGGCGATCGTGCAGTGTGTGCTGTATCTGGCGACGGCGCCAAAATCCAACGCGGCCTACAAGGCGCAGTCGGCGGCAAACCGACTGGCCCGTGAAACCGGATCGCTGATGCCGCCGAAACACATCCTGAACGCGCCGACGAAGCTGATGAAGGAAATCGGCTACGGTGACGGTTATGCATACGACCATGACACCGACGACGGCTTTTCCGGGCAGGATTATTTCCCCGAGGACATTAACCGCCAGCGTCTTTACAGCCCCAAGGACACGGGCTTTGAACGCGAGATTGCAAAACGCCTGCAATATTGGGATACACTGCGCAGAAAGCGGCGCAAGGAATCGGATACGTGAATTTGTCTATGATATTTTATGTTGCCGCCGGTGGCGCGGTCGGTGCGGTCGGGCGGTTTGGCGTCGTTTCGTTAACCGGCGCAGTGCTTGGTCATGGATTTCCGTATGGCACGTTAATCGTCAATGTCGCGGGATCTTTCATTTTGGGCGCGGTGATTGAGGTGTCGGCGTTGGTATGGTCGCCGAGCCCTGAAATCCGCGCCATGATCGTGATTGGTGTGCTTGGCGCTTTTACGACGTTTTCGACTTTTTCTCTCGATGCGGTGACGCTCATGACACGCGGTGAAACCGTGAATGCACTGCTTTATGTTGCCGTTTCGGTAGTTGCCAGCATCGGGGCGCTTTGGGCCGGAATGACTCTGCTGCGGTCAATACTGGCATGAGTGGTGTCCGTAATGTTGTTGTCGAAGGCGGCGAGGGCGGTCAACGACTCGATCGCTGGCTGAGAAACAAATTTCCGGGCCTCAAACAAGGCAAGCTGCAAAAGCTGCTGCGTACCGGGCAGATCCGGTTGGACGGCGCGCGCTCGAAAGCGGCGGATCGGATCGAGGAAGGGCAGAGCATTCGCATTCCGCCGAATATCGAGGACACAGGTGACGATCCCGCAGTCGATAGGCCGTCGCTGGGAGGGATGGATATTGAGGCCGCAGGTCGCCTCGGCGACATGCTCAAGGAATGCATCATTTATATCGACGACGATATACTGGCGATCAACAAGCCGGCCGGTCTCGCCGTTCAGGGCGGATCCGGCACGGATACACATATTGACGGTGCGTTGGACCGGCTGAAATTGGGTGCCCGGGAACGTCCGCGGTTGGTGCACCGGCTGGACAAGGACACATCCGGCGTGCTGCTGCTGGCGCGCTCCCGTGCCTCGGCGGCGAAGTTGGCTAAGGCGTTCAAGGATCGCGACGCACGCAAGATCTATTGGGCGGCGGTCATCGGTAATCCGCCGCACGAAGGCGGTATGATTGACGCGCCGTTGGCGAAGCTGCCCGGAAAGCGTGGCGATCTGGTTCAGGTCGACGAGAATATGGGCAAGACGGCGAAGACCCGCTTCCGGGTTATCGATCGTGCCGGCAAGGCCGTTTCGTGGTTGGAACTGGAACCGTTGACCGGGCGCACGCACCAGTTGCGTGTGCACTGCCAGCTCATGGGGAACCCGATCCTCGGCGATGGTAAATACGGTGAGCGCGACAACGATGTTTTCGAAGAAACCGGTATTGCCAAAAAAATGCATTTGCACGCGCGGTCATTATCGTTGCCGCGGAAAAATAAACCATCGATTGAAATCACCGCGCCACTACCGCCGCATATGCTGGATACATGGAAAATACTGGGATTCGACCCAGATGATGAACAAGCTCAACCAGTTGAGCTATAAAGGTTCAACGCTTGCCCTATATGCTGAACAATGTACCTTGCAAGAGCGGGGGAAGGTTACGCGGGGCGGTTTTTTCCGCCCCGATTCCTCTGTCAGAATAGACCATTGATGTCGGCCGCGTTCCGCGCCGATAATCACCCGCGTTATTTTCGGAGGTAAAACGTGCGATTGTTGCTCGTTGAGGACCATGAACGTTTTGCGGAATTCGTCAAAGAAGGCCTCGAAGCCGGCGGATTTACAGTGGACGTCGTTTACACCGCCGGTGACGGCGATGCGGCGATGGAGACCGTCGACTATGATGCCGTCGTTCTGGATTTGGGTTTGCCGGACAAGGACGGACTCGATGTGTTGAAGAAATGGCGTGATGACGGAGATGTCACGCCGGTGCTGATCCTGACGGCGCGCGATGCGGTCGAGGACCGGGTGCGTGGTCTGAACGCGGGGTCGGACGACTACATGCTAAAACCGTTCGCGATGGAAGAACTGCTGGCGAGAGTCCGTGCCCTGTTGCGCCGTCCTGGAGGTGTGCTTGGCACTGTGCTGGCAGAGGGTAATATCGAATTCGATACCACGGCGCGGGAAGTTCGCATTAATGACAAGACGACTCCGATTTCACGCCGCGAAATGGAAGTCCTTGAACAATTGTTAAGGCGGAAAGGCCGGGTCGTGCCCAAGGATGTGCTGGAAGACAAGATTTACGGCTTCGACGAGGAAGTGTCGTCGAATTCGGTTGAAGTCCATGTGTCGCGTTTACGGAAACGTCTTCAAGGCGCCGGTGCCAATGTGACGGTCCATACGATTAGAGGTGTCGGTTATCTATTGTCTGGTGAGGAAGCATAGGTATGTCGGACGACGAATCGACTAAATTCGATGCGCATTTCCTGATGTCGCTGGCTCGGAAGAAGTCATCGGAAAGCCGCTCGGAACTGACGAGTATCATCATCGACCTGTTCGATAATCAATCCAGCGTGCTGAGCGAACGCCAGCGCGCGCAGATGTACGGGATATTGCAGTCGATCATCAACGATATCGAAATTTCCGTTCGCCAGGCGGTCGCCGGGCGTCTGGCGCTGATGGACGATGTGCCGCGCAATCTGGTGTCGAAACTGGCGAACGACGAAATCAGCGTGGCCTTTCCGATCCTGTCCAAGTCCGGTCTTTTGCGTGACACCGACCTGATCGAGGTGATCAAACTCAGGACAGAAGAGCACATGCTGGCAATAACCATGCGGAAATCCGTTTCCGAGCAGGTATCCGACGCCATCGTCGAAACCGGTCGAGAGCCAGTCATCATCTCGCTCCTGAAAAACGCGAATGCACGGATATCCACCAATACGATGGAATATCTGGTCGAACAGTCACGCCGCGTCGACAGTTTCCAGGAACCGATCCTCAGCCGCGAAGAGCTTGATCCGAATCTGGCGAAAAAGATGTTCCTGTGGGTTTCGGCTGCATTGCGCGAACACATCATCAACGACCTCAAGCTGGACCAAGCAACGGTCGATGAACTTCTTGAGCAGGCGACGGCCGAGGAAATCGCCGCTGCCGGCCGCGGCCACAAGAAAAAAGTCTCGGAACTCGCCGATGCGCTGAAGGAAGAAGGTCTGGTCACGGTCGAAATGCTGACAACGGCCCTCCGCGAGGGCGAGGTTCCTTTGTTCGTAGCCCTTTTTGCACAGGTTTCGAAGCTGCGCGAATACCTTATTCAGCGCCTGGTGTTCGAGCCGGGCGGTGAGGGATTGGCGATTGCATGCCGGGGGATCGGCATGTCCGAGCAGGAGTTTCTGCAACTTTATGAATATTGTCATCTGGCCAAGGCCGGCACCAAGGAAGAGGTTGAGGCGCAGATTCCCAAACTGAAGTCGTTCTACAGCAACACGCCCAGAAAGGCGGCCGTCGATGTGTTGAAGATGTGGCATCGCGGCTCCGACTATCTTGGCGCATTACGCGAACTGCAAACGCGACTGAAGGATCATGGCTGAACGCCGCCCCAGAAGCTGGCCGTCAATTTCCGGCTCCGAGACAGAGCGGGCGGCGGAAGCATTCCGCCGTCTGGAGGATATGACGCGGCTGATTTCTGACTGGGTATGGGAAACCGACAGCGATAACAATTTCACTTATGTATCTGAACGGATCATCGACCGGCTTGGTGTCCACCCGGTTCAGGTCATCGGCAAGGGATTTGACGACGTCGGCATTTTCCGGCTGCATGACGGTGCGGAGTCGGTGCCCCCTGATTTCAGGCGACCGTTTCGTGACAAGAGTTTCGAAGCCAAAGGGTATGACGGCGAGATTCGGCATTTTGCTGTTTCCGGCCTGCCAAGATTCCGTGCCGATACGGATGAATTCGATGGCGCGACCGGGATCGCCAAGGATATCACTGAGCTGATCCGCGTGGAGCGCGCCAATGTCCGCCTTGCCGACGCCATTGAAGTCTTGTCCGGCTATTTTGCCTTGTACGATGAAGACGACAAACTGGTCATCTCCAACGCCCGTTTCCGGCAGTTGAACAAGGACCTCGGCGATGTCGCGCACCCCGGCAGCCTGTTCGAGGATTTGTTGCGGGCCGAGGTGCAGTCGGGCCGGTATCCGGAAGCTATTGAATCGGCCGAGGACTGGATTAAGCGGCGTCTGGCCCGGCGCCAGAAGACGAGCGGCCCCTTCGAGATCGAAGCCGGCGCCGGACGCTGGTTGTATGTCGATGAAGAACGTTTGCCTGATGGCGGCACTGTCATGATGGCGCGAGATATCACCGATATGAAGCGCGCCATGGAGGCGCTGAAGAAAAGTATTACGACGCATCGGGAATTTGCCTCCAATGTCGCGCACAAACTGCGCACTCCCTTGGCGGTGCTGCGGGCCAACCTGGACAATCTCGGCTCGGATAAAGAAGTCGAGGGCCTGAAGAACGAAGTCGATACGCTGGCGCGGATGGTCGAACAGCTTTTGACACTGACACGCTACGAACACTTCGTGTTGCCGTCGGATGCGAAATGCGATCTGTACGGCATAACTGTGGATGTCATCAGCAGCTTGGCGCCGTTGGCGATCAAGGAAGACCGTACTCTGGAACTCGACGGCGACACCGGCGTTATCATGATTCATGGGGATGGGGGCGCGATCGAGCATGCGGTCCGCAATTTGATTGAAAACGCGATCAAATATTCGGCGCGGGGAACGGCGGTACAGGTCAAGCTGGAAAAGGAATCGGCGGCGATTCGTGTTTCCGACGAGGGCAGGGGAATTCCGTTCGAAGACCGTGCCCGCTTGTTCGAACGGTTCACGAGAACCGACCGGCGCGGCGCGGGAGCCGGCTTGGGCCTACATATCGTCAAGACCATCGCAGATATCCACGACGCCCAGGTCTCGATCGGGCACAGCGCCTCCGGCGGTGCCGAATTTTCTCTGATTTTCCCGCCCTATGACGAGTCCGTCACACAAAATGCAGCGGCAAACTGAACCTGAAAGGCCGTCAGGCTAACGTCAGGTTTCCTATCTAGCATCAAAAGCATTGGTTTTGCCAAACGATCGGCAATCCGGTCCGGTGGTGGTTTTCACCGGGCTATCAGTTCTATCGCCGCTTCCGGGCCTTGCCCGGGGACGGTCACACTCCCCCTAGGGTCGCCAATTAGGCGACCCTTTTTTTATTTGACCCGGTTTTTGGCGGTTGTTCTTCCGTATATGTGCTGCGTAGGGCGCAAAAAAGAAACGCCGGGCTTACACCCGGCGTTTCCTGTTCTTGCCGTCTTAACGATCAGCGCGTGAAGGTAATCGTCACCCGGCGGTTGCGCGCTTCCTTGGCGCCATCCGCGGTGTTCACTTCCGGCGACGCTTCACCGGAATATTCACGCTTCACCATGCTGCGTGCGATGCCCTCGGTCATCAGCTGGTTGCCGACCGTTGCGGCACGGGCACGCGACAGACCCTGGTTGTAGTCGTCGCTGCCGGCCTTATCGGTATGGCCGGTGACGACAACACCCTTGGCTCCGGCTTCCATTCCGGCTTTCGCGGCTTCCTTGATCACGGCCTCACCGGTCGCGCTCAGATCGAAGCTGTCGAAGTCGAAGTAGACGGTGTACGGACCCGGCAACGGCATCATCTTCTTCATGGCCGGTTTCGCCATCGGACGCGGACGCATGCCACTCAGTTTGTCGAGGGCTTCGTTAAAGGCCAGTTTGCAGGCGTCGATATGTTCCTGCTGGTTATTCTCTTCCTGCTCTTGCAGCCAGCAATCGAACATTGCCTGTGCCTTGGCAGCTTCAAGCGGCGCCCATTCGGTACCGCCGGAGAGAAGCTCGCCGCGCAGCGCCTGACGGGCTGCTTCAAGTTCCCACCGTGCGTCGCCTGTGATTTTACGTTCCTTGATTGCCTGCGGCTGGACGTCTTCGCCCTTGGCGGCGGCAATCGCCTTGTTGTTGAAGTAGACAGCGTCGTCAGTGTCCCATTCTTCGGCTTCGGCCATGGCCAGAGCAACGTACTCGTTCTGCAACGCCATGTGGAAAGGCGTGCCTTTGTTAGACATTGCCTTGGTGGCGGCGGTATCAGGGCCTGCGGCACAAGCAGCCAGAAGCGGCAGAAGTGCAATAGCGATCGCAAATTTAAAAAACTTCATTTTCGGTCCCCAAAAGTTGATGAGTGATCCAGTGATACAAGCGGGCCACTCCGTAAATCCATGCTGTGTGTCCCGGCGGCGTAAGCCGCTGAACAGCCGGATTTCTTGGGCGTAACCCCCAGATGTTTACTTAGAGTCTCTAGCAGAAACTCCTCCCTGTATTACGGAGAATGATCAAGAACAGCATTCCTCCGTTATTTTTATAGGTGGCTATTGTGCATGCCATGCATAGGAGGAATCAAGCATCATCGCGCATTGTGAAACACGGGGCGGGCCGCTAAGGTTGGAGACAGGCCGTAATTTCAACATGCCTGCCGGGAGTCCGGTTTGTCCTCGTTCATTAAATTAGCAGTGTTCGATTGCGACGGAACGCTTGTTGACAGCCAATACGCCATCAGCTCGTGCATGTCGGATGCGTTTCATCATGTCGGTTTAGTGCCGCCGCCAATTGCGCGGGTGCGGCGCGTCGTCGGCCTGCCATTGGCGCAGGCCATTGAAATCCTTGTTTCCAACGACAATGCGCCGATCGCGGATATGGTCGAGGCGTACTCACAGTCCTGGCATCGAATGCGGGCGGGCGGCACTTTGGACGAGCCATTGTTCGACGGCACGGTCGAATTACTATCGTCGTTGAAATCAGCCGACTGGACGCTTGGCGTCGCGACCGGGAAGTCCATGCGTGGCCTGCGGCAAACCCTTGCACACCATGGGCTGGACGATCTTTTTTCGACGTTGCAGACGGCCGATGTGGCACGTGGCAAGCCGGACCCGGAAATGCTACACCTGGCAATGGAAGAAACCGCCGCCCGCCCGTCGGAAACCGTGATGATTGGTGATACGACCTTTGACATTGAAATGGCCGTTGCCGCCGGGGTGCGTGCACTGGGCGTGGCATGGGGCTACCATGCACCCGAGGATTTAAAGGCTGCGGGCGCTGTTACGGTTTTCGAGACTGTGAACGAGTTGGACCGATATTTCAAAAACCTGGAGGATACCCCCTCATGAGCAAGTGGATCAAAATCGCGGGCGGTCTGGTTGTCTTATTGATCGCCGTCGTCGTCGCCGGTGTCGCCATTCTGGGGTCGATGGACTTTAATCAGTATAAAGGCGTGATCGCCGAGCAGGCTAAAAAAGCGACCGGCCGCGATCTGCAGATCGCCGGTGACCTGAATCTGGAAATCTCCCTCAATCCGGCGATTGCCGTCGATGGGGTGACGTTTCAGAACGCCGCGTGGGGATCCAGACCGCAAATGGTTTCGGTTGAGCGTTTCGCCGCCGAGGTCTCGCTTATTCCGCTCCTGAGCGGTCAGGTCGTCGTTAACCGGCTTTTGGTTGAAGGTGTCGATCTGCTTGCCGAAACCGACAAAAACGGCGTCGGCAACTGGGAATTCGCGCCGGGCGAAGAAACCGCGGCGACGGAAAGCGACAGCAGTGGTGCAACGGCGCTGCCCAGTGTCGACAAGGTGGTGATGCGCAACATCAACATCACCTACAAGGACGGTGTCAGCGGCGAAGAGCATCGTGTTATTCTGGATGAACTGACAGCAGCGGCGGGGTCCACAAATGCGCCGGTCACGATCAATGCCAAAGGTAGCCTCAACGAGAAGATCTTCACGATTGCCGGGACTCTCGGGTCGGTCGCGCAGATGACGTCCGCAGACGGCATCTATCCTGTCGATGTTGCCGCCGAGGCACTGGGCGTGAAGACAAGTTACAAAGGAACGCTTGGTACGCCGGGTGGCAGACTTTCTGTAGACGGTCAACTCGCCGTCGCCGTTGCCTCGCTGAAATCGACATTGTCCGAAGCATCGGCGCTGGTCCCGGCGCTTAAGGATGTGCCGCCAATCGGCGCCGACAAGATTGATCTGGCATCGCAGGTGAAATTCGACGGCAAGAAAGCCACGCTGGGCGGTATGACGTTGCTGGCCGGGAAAACCGATCTTGCGGGTAACGTGACGGCAACGCTTGGC
>Ga0209578_10004443_pt1 | contig 10048 bp, 8 predicted proteins | sample tdAd472_FD_187127 | JGI IMG/M metagenome (GOLD analysis project Ga0209578, IMG submission 187127) | Marine sediment microbial communities from the Atlantic coast under amendment with organic carbon and nitrate - tdAd47.2 (SPAdes)... | ecosystem: Environmental > Aquatic > Marine > Coastal >...
ATTTCGTTGGGGTCCAAACTTCCCGCTGGAAGCAATTCTTCGACCTCAGCTACGGTAATGGTAGCAGCTCCACACATACATGGATTAAAGTTTCGTGCTGTTCCCTTGAATATTAAATTCCCGGCCTCGTCTCCCTTCCATGCCTTTACAAAAGAAAAGTCTGCTTTAAAAGCTGGCTCAAGCACATACATTTTTCCATCGAATTCACGAGTTTCTTTTCCTTCCGCCACTTCAGTACCATAACCTGCTGGTGTATAGAAAGCCGGAAAACCGGATTGTGCCGCCCTACATTTCTCGGCCAGTGTTCCTTGCGGCGTTAATTCAACCTCCAGTTCGCCACTCAACATTTGTCGTTCGAACTCATCGTTTTCACCCACGTAAGAGGATATCATTTTTTTGATTTGACGTTTTTGTAGAAGCAGTCCTAGGCCAAAATCATCAACGCCCGCATTGTTGGATATACAAGTGATATCCTTTATGCCCAATCGCACTAATTCTGCTATGGCATTTTCAGGTATTCCACATAAGCCAAATCCACCTAACATGAAGGTCATACCATTCTCAACACCCTTCAAAGCTTCGGTAACATCGGCAACTTTCTTATTGATCATATAATTAGTATTTATGATTGCCTGAAATTACGATTTAAATAAAAAAACCCCAAGCAAATTAAGATATGCTTGGGGCTTTTCTTTAAAATATTTTAGGCTAAAAGTCTAGGTCGTCCAAATCGTCTTCTGTATCAATTTTTTTCTCCTCTTCGTCTTCCTGTTCTTTAGAACAATCTATATTGATTGACATTTCTTCGGGCTCTTCGAAAGCGTCTTTGGAAACACCTATTTCCTCATTGGCATAATTCTTCTTCATATACAAAGCCCAAATAGGCAATGCCATGGCTGCTCCTTGTCCATATGCCAAACGGTTGAAATGAATAGATCTATCATCACCACCAACCCAAACACCGGTAACCAAATTGGGAACCATACCCATAAACCAACCATCACTTTGGTTTTGCGTGGTTCCTGTTTTACCCGCGATCGGATTGGTCAACTCATAAGGATAGCCAGTTATAATTTCTTTGTAAACCGTTTGATCCTTTCCAAAGGTGTGCCTTAATCTTCCCCCTGAGCCATATTGTGTTACCCCCTCCAATAAATTTACCATGGCATAGGCCACATCCTTACTTAGCACATCCTTTGTTTCGGGAGTATATTCATAAAGAACAGTACCGTTTTTATCTTCGATTCGAGTAACCATTACAGGCTTCACATATACCCCTTGATTAACATAGGTTCCAAATGCCCCAACCATTTCATATACACTTACATCGGGTGTACCCAATGCAATGGATGGCACTGCCAGGATTTCCTTAGTGATTCCCATACTTTTAGCTATGGAAACTACAGAACCTGGTCCTACCCTGTCAATTAGCTGCGCTGTTACTGAATTTACCGAATTGGCCAAGGCGCTTTTTAAGGTCATGTTCTCTCCAGAATAGGTTCCATCTGAGTTTTTTGGGCACCATGCCTCCATGTTTCCATGTTTCCCAGGTTCGATACAATATTGGTTGTCGGGCAATGTGTAACAGGGTGAGTAACGTAACTGGTCAATAGCCGAGGCATATACAAAAGGCTTAAACAAGGAACCTGCTTGTCTAGAGCCCTGAATAACATTATCGTATTGGAAATGTTTATAATCTATTCCACCTACCCAAGCCTTTACATGACCTGTTTGCGGCTCCATGGACATCATGGCGGTACGCAAGAACGTTTTATAATACCTAATTGAATCCAATGGAGTCATGATGGTATCTTTTTCATAGGAATCACTGTTCCAATCAAAAACGGTCATTTCCTCCTTTTTATGGAATGTAGCCTCGATTTCTTTTTCAGATAGGCCATCTCTCTTTAAGTGACGCCATCTGGCAGAACGTCTCATAGCACGATCCATAATGGTGTCGATTGCGCCTCTTGTTAAATCCAAGAAAGGTGCCGTTGGGTTACGGTCCGGTGTGTTCTGATGGAAGAACTCAGCCTGTAAATTCTTCATGTGTTCTTGAACCGCTTCTTCTGCATTTCTTTGCATCCTAGAATCTACGGTTGTATACACCTTTAGTCCATCCAAATAGATATTATACTTTTCGCCATCTGGTTTTGGATTCTCCTCCACCCAGCGATTCAAAAAGCGCTGCATGTACATTCTAAAATAGGTAGCCAAACCTTCTCGGTGGGATTCTGGATTAAAGTTGATTTTCATCTCCAAATTTTGGAGCGAGTCTTTTTCCTCTTCTGTGATATAACCATACTTGGCCATTTGCGCAAGAACAGTATTGCGTCGGTTAAAAACCAATTCTTCACGGCGTATGGGATTGTATAGGGATGAGTTTTTTAGCATGCCCACCAATACGGCTGACTCTTCAGTTTTCAGCTCCGCTGGTTCTTTACCAAAATAAATTCTTGCTGCGGAACGGATACCATCTGCATTATAATTGAAATCATAGATATTCAAGTACATGGCTATAATCTCTTGCTTAGTATAGTTGCGCTCCAATCGTGTAGCGATAACCCACTCCTTGATTTTTTGTGTAACGGCCTCAAAAAGGTTTCTTGATCTTACCCCTACAAAAAGCTGACGTGCCAATTGTTGTGAAATGGTACTAGCTCCTCCTTTGGTTCCTAAATAAGCTAGAGCTCTTGCAAATCCCCGAGCATCAATACCCGAATGATCGTAGTACCTGGCATCTTCGGTGGCCACAAGCGCATCTACCACATTTTGCGGAAGGGTTTCATAATCTACCCAAGTTCTGTTATCGTCCAAATAGAGTTTTCCCAAGGTTTCCCCATCTGATGAGATAAACTCTGTAGCCAAATTGGTCTCGGGATTTTCCAAACGTTCAAAGGTGGGCATTTCCCCAAAGGCTCCCCAAGAGGCCAAAAGAAAGATAAGGACAACGGAAAACACTCCTGCTCCAAATAAAATCCAAAACCACTTAATAAAAGGGAAAAAATTCTGTTGCTGTTTTTTTTGACGCTTCTTTGCCATTATAATTTGGGTGCTTTTTCTATTTCCAAACCAACATCTGTTACGCCTTCTAAAATATGAAGGCCTTCCACATCACCATTTTTGCGCATGGCATGGGAAATGTTCACTTTATATACGCCAGAATTCGGAAAATCGATGTTTTCCTTGTACCAAAGTTTGTTTTCCTTGACACTGCCCATTCCTTTTCCGAGCCATTCTCCAGTGGGTTCGGCCATTCTATATTCCAACGTATCCTTAACGGTATTACCGCTCGGATATTCTAACTCCGTAATCAAGAATAAATTGCTAAAGTCAAAGGTGTCATCGTTTCTGATGTTGATAAACATATTATATGTTTCCGTAGAATCCAATTCTGAGAATTGAAAATCTACCCCTTGGTTCATCTCCCATTTCCCTTCTTTGATGGGTTTATAGTCCGAATACACCAACAACTCATTGCAGGAGGATAGAGCAACGACTGGAATCAGCAACAACAAAAATTTACTTCGCATTGGAGGATGCTTTAGATTTTGGTTTTCTGCGTTTTTTCTTTCTTCGCTTTTTATTCTTGGGTCTATCAAAGCGGGTAAGGCTGTCTTGGCCTACTACATTCTCAAAAGTAGTTTTTTCTTCGGCAACATTATCTGCGGCATATTCCTCTAAACTGGCCACTTTTTCATTTTTCTTGTTCCGCTCCAGTATTTCCAACACTTGATCCTTGGACAAGGTATGCCAAGTCGCAGGTTCATCTTTGTAGGAGAACCAAAGGGTTTCTTTGAAGATATCCGATTTTTGGCAAAATGCTATCCCTTTTTGGGTCTTAAGCTTACAATCGGAGGGTGGGAAGTTCTTGAGCGCTTCCAAGTACATGTCCAGCTCGTAGTTTAGGCAACATTTTAGTTTTCCACATTGACCTGCCAATTTCTGAGGGTTCAAGGCTAATTGTTGGTAGCGGGCAGACGCGGTACTGACCGATCTAAAATCGGTTAGCCACGTAGAGCAACAAAGTTCACGTCCGCAGGAACCTATTCCTCCCAAACGCTGGGCTTCTTGTCTGTAGCCGATTTGGCGCATTTCAATCCGAATCCCAAAGGCTTTGGCCATATCCTTGATCAACTGCCTAAAGTCCACTCGGTCTTCCGCTGTGTAGTAAAATGTGGCCTTGGAACCGTCTCCTTGAAATTCTACATCGCTCAACTTCATTTGAAGTTTTAACGAGATAGCTATTTCTCTGGAGCGTTTCTTTATTTCCTCTTCCCTATCTCTACATTTTTGCCAAATGTCAATATCTCTTTGACTAGCTTTTCTGTAGATTTTGGGAATGGTTTTATCATCGGGAGATACTTTTTTGCGTTTCATTTGGATCCGAACGAGTTCACCGGTTAAGGTCACCACCCCAACATCATGTCCAGATTTGGCCTGAGTGGCCACAACATCCCCAATGGACAATGTGAGATTCTCCGTATTCCTGAAAAATTCCTTTCTACTATTCTTGAAACGTACCTCAACGCAATCAAAAGGTTTTTGACCGTTGGGCAACGACATATTGGAAAGCCAGTCAAAGACCGTTAGCTTATTACAACCATCAGTGCCACAAGTTCCATTGTTCTTGCAACCACGCGGTTGTCCATCCTTGCCGGTTGAACAACTGCTACACGCCATATTTAATATCTTGATTTAAGGAAGTTTAAAGCACTTCCTTAAAAAGGGTTCATAAAAATTACTAGTGTAAATATACTACAATTTGTTGCAGCAGTGAAATGCTAATTTTTGTATTTCAACACAGGTGAACGCCCTTTTTTGAATATTTTGTTACTGGCTCTCTTACCTTTTCGCAAACGTTTTTGTTCCTCATACGGCAATGCGTGTACCTCCATGCAATCCACAGAGCAGCAATTATTCATTTTTTCACCACATTCCTCGCATTGGATGAAAAGCAAATGACAGGCTTCGTTGGCGCAGTTGACATGGGTGTCGCAAGGTTTGCCACATTGATGGCAATGTGCAATCACCTCATCGGAAATACGTTCCCCTCTCCTGTGGTCAAAAACAAAGTTTTTGCCCATAAATTTATTTTCCAAGTTTTTACCGTTCACTTGGCGGGTGTATTCTATGATTCCTCCTTCCAACTGAAACACATTTTTGAAGCCTTTGTGCTTGTAATAGGCACTGGCTTTTTCGCAACGAATACCACCTGTGCAGTACATCACCAATTTTTTGTCCTCTTTGTGCTCGGCCAAATCTTGCTCAATAATGTCCAAAGAATCACGAAAAGTATCCACATCGGGTGTTACGGCATTCTTAAAATGGCCTATCTCGCTTTCATAATGGTTTCTCATATCCACCAAAACGGTATCTGGGTCTTCAATAAGTTCATTGAACTGTTCCGCACCTACATGGATTCCTTTGTTTGTGACATCAAAAGTGGCGTCGTTCAACCCATCGGCCACAATCTTTTTACGAACCTTCACTTTTAACTTCAAAAATGATTTATCATCATGTTCAATGGCGATATTCAATCTTACATTTTCCAAAAATGATATACTATCCAAATGCTCCTTAAAAACGTTAAAGTTTTCTGCGGGAACCGAAAGTTGTGCATTTATTCCTTCGTGGGCTACGTAAATTCGACCGAGAACTTCCATATCGTTCCAAGCCAAGAAAAGATGGTTCCTCAAAATTTGAGGATTGCCTATATGTGCATATTTATAGAAAGAGATGGTAAGCCGTTCTTTTCCAGCTTCCTCAATAAGAGCTTCCCTTTCTTTTGCACTTAATGTGTTGTACAGTTGCATGCTATACTTGATTAAGTTAAAGAATGGTTCTTTGAAATTTGCCGCAAAGATAGGAATTAGAAGGGAGAGTAAATCAAAAGGGCCATAATATCGGCCCCTTTAATCCACTTCCTCTTTTTCATAGCTGAATTTTCTTCTTTCTAGCAATTGTGAGCTATTACAAGCTCTATAAAGATGAGTTAGTATGCTTAAGATGTAATGTTATTAAAAAGGTTGCGTGGCCTTTGTGGCATGTTGAAAGAAATGGTATTTTAGCCTTCCTAATCGTTTTTTACCATGAGCAAAGAAAAAGAAGCAAAATTAAAAGCCCTTAAACTTACACTAGATAAATTGGACAAAACCTATGGCAAAGGTGCTGTCATGAAAATGGGGGACAGTGTTGTTGAAGATGTTGAGGTAATTCCTTCTGGCTCATTGGGATTGGATATCGCCCTGGGCGTTGGGGGTTACCCCAGAGGAAGAGTGGTTGAAATCTACGGTCCGGAATCTTCCGGTAAAACCACCTTGACCTTACATGCTATTGCAGAAGCTCAAAAAGCCGGTGGAATAGCCGCTTTTATTGATGCAGAACATGCTTTTGATCGTTTTTATGCCAAAAAGTTGGGGGTTGACATCGATAACTTAATTATCTCTCAGCCCGACCATGGGGAACAAGCTTTGGAAATTACAGAAAACTTGATACGTTCCGGTGCCATTGACATCGTAATTGTGGATTCCGTAGCGGCACTGACTCCAAAAAGCGAGATCGAAGGTGAAATGGGTGACTCCAAAATGGGATTGCACGCTCGATTGATGTCACAAGCATTGAGAAAACTCACTTCCACCATAAGCAAAACCAAATGTACCGTAATCTTCATTAACCAATTACGGGAAAAAATCGGGGTAATGTTCGGGAATCCGGAAACCACCACCGGTGGTAATGCCCTAAAATTTTACGCCTCTGTACGATTGGATATTAGAAGGTCTACCCAGATCAAGAATACAGACGGAGATGTTCAAGGTAACAAAACCCGTGTAAAAGTTGTAAAGAACAAGGTTGCTCCACCATTTAGAACTGCAGAGTTCGATATTATGTATGGAGAAGGAATATCCAAAATCGGAGAAATACTCGATTTGGGAGTTGCTTATGAAATTGTCAAGAAAAGTGGTTCTTGGTTCAGTTATGGAGACACCAAATTAGGACAAGGAAGAGATGCAGTAAAATCACTTCTAATGGACAATCCAGAATTATCCGACGAATTGGAGAGTAAAATAAGAGAAGCCATTGCAGCGGTAAGCGAATAATCTTTTCAACGATTTTTTTGGAAGATTAACTTTTGGTTGTGAAAATCCTACGCAACCCTTGTTTGTACTGCACATCTAAGGGATAAAAGGATTTTTATTATGAAAAAAGTGCTAATGCCCTTTATGTTAATTGTGGCATGCTCATGGTTCGTTTCTTGTGAAGTGGACGATGATTCCCCAAATTTTTACTTTACTGCCTTAAATACAATTGAGGCCGATGTACCCGAATCATTTGAATTCGGAAAAACTTACGATATTGAAGTAACCTACCAAAGACCTAATGGTTGTACCTTTTTCGAAGGTTTTGACGTTGTGCAAACCGCCGAAACCGGTCGTGATGTAGTTGTGGTGGGTTCTGTCCTAACCGACGAAGACCGAGCTTGTACTCAAGCTGTGGAAGAAGTGGTGGCCATACTCAAATTTAATGTAATTTACACGAAAGACTATGTCTTTCGGTTTTATGCAGGTGATGATGACCAAGGGAATGCCACTTATCTGGAATATTCAGTTCCGATAGCCGAGGAGGGGGCACCCACAAATTAGATAGCAACAATCCAGAATTGACCAACATTTGGATCTTGATGAACTGATACATAACTGTAAAAAGGGAAACCGACAGGCGCAAGCTGAGCTATACCGGAAATATTCCGGTATTCTTTTCGGTATATGCCTTAAGTATTCTCGGAATAAAACGGAGGCAGAAGACAATCTGCACGATAGTTTTGTGACCATATTCGACAAAGTTGATCAGTTTAATTTTAAAGGATCTTTTGAAGGTTGGATCAAAAGAATAACGGTAAATACTGTACTTCAGAAATATAGAAAAGACCAATACCTCAATGTGGTATCGGAAAACACCGAAGACGAGGTAGAAGTAGATACAGAGGACACGGATATAAGCCTGTCTACATTATTGGGGTACATTCAAGAACTTCCAAATAAATACAGGTTAACATTTAACCTCTATGTACTGGACGGTTATAGCCACAAAGAAATCAGTGAGATGTTGGGGACATCTACAGGAACTTCAAAATCTAACTTGGCACGTGCCAAGGTTATTTTGAGAGATAAAATAGAAAAAGCCAAAATAAACATTGCTTAAAAAGAATGACAATGGGGAAAAAGAATTTAGAGCAATTGTTCAAAGAAAATTTTCGAGACTTTCAAGAAGTTCCAGATCAAAAAGTCTGGGCTTCCATTGAAACCTCATTGAACAACAAAAAACGAAAGAAACGGGGAATTCCAATTTGGTGGAGCTTGGGAGGTATTGCCGCTGCATTGGCAGTATTGCTAATGCTCATCAATCCTTTTGCTGAAGAACCAAAAGAAGAGTCCATTATTTCCGACAGGGAAAACACTGCTTTGCCCTATGAGCCGGACAATTCAATAGAAAAAAATAGCAGCAATTTTATTCCCTCCTCGACTGCTTCAGAAAAGCAAGAAAGTGTAGCAACCACTTCAGATGGTGAAAGTTTAGAGCAAAAAAACAACCCAGTTACAAGCAACAATTTAGGTAAAAACAATGCTACGGAAATCACTGAAAAGATTGCTTCCGCTTCAAAAATGGGTGGTTTGGTTGAAAAAACCCAAGAAAAAAGCAATAGCACTACCCAATCAGAAACTTTTTCTGTTAAAGAAAATGGTTCTTTAATTGATAATAGGGCAATAACCGCCAATGATGAAACCAACAAGTCTATAAAAGATAAGATCATTACTGAAGCCTCCAAGAATACCGAAAAAGTCGCCAGTAATGAGGAGAAAAAAGACGAAGTTGAAAAACAATCCATTTATGATGCAATTGAAGAGCAAGAGGTTTTAGAGGAAGTGGTCTCAGAAAACATGACGGGCAAATGGTCCGTTGGACCTTCTTTAGCACCCGTATACTTTGATGCTTCTGGGGATGGTTCTCCAATTGGCCCGGACTTTTCCTCCAACTCAAAATCAGGAAACCTGAATTTAAGTTATGGCCTAACAGTTGCATATGAAGTTGGTAAAAAATTAAGAATACGGTCTGGGGTACATAGGGTAAATTATGGATACAGTACCAATGATGTAGTTTTCTCTTCAACTTTACGCGCTGCCTCCAATAATAGAATAGCCAATATTGATTACAGTCAAAACTCTGAATCCATAATAGTTCAAAGTAAAGATAACGCTATAAAATCACCTGCAATCAGTTCTAAAGAAATCGCTTTTAACGAGGCACCCTCTTTGAACGGTAAAATGGTTCAACAACTAGGCTATATTGAAGTTCCTTTAGAAATAAATTATGCCGTTTTGGACAAAAAATTTGGTGTTGCCCTAATTGGGGGTCTCAGTTCTCTATTTCTGGTTGATAATTCAGTATTGCTGGAGTCCAACAATCTAGTTACGGAAATGGGTGAGGCCAATAATTTAAACTCCTTGAACTTTAGTGCCAATGTAGGCATGGGACTTAATTATCAATTTTCGCCAAAAATCAGAATCAATGTGGAACCTGTATTTAAGTATCAATTGAATACCTTCTCCAATGTATCTGGTAGTTTTCAACCCTATTCGATTGGGGTTTATAGCGGCTTTAGCTTTAGGTTCTAGCATAAAAGAAGTTGGTTAGGAAGATTGCTCCTTTAAGCGATCAGTTAAGCGCTCCATAATAACGGAGCGCTTTTTTTATGTCCAAACATTCGTATATTTTTCTTACATTATGACCCAAAACACAAACCAACTCTCTGATACTGTGAAATCTGAACAGTTTGAAGACATTCTTATTTATTTTTCCAAATCGCTCATGGGCAAGGAAAATGAAGAAGATATTTTATGGGATGTCGCAAAAAACTGTATATCGAAATTAGGATTTGTAGACTGTGTTATTTATTTGGTGGACAAAAATGAAAAATTACTTGTCCAAAAAGCTGCTTATGGCCCAAAAAGCCCAAAAGACCAAACAATCTACAATCCAGTGGAAATAA
>Ga0209578_10004445_pt1 | contig 10044 bp, 5 predicted proteins | sample tdAd472_FD_187127 | JGI IMG/M metagenome (GOLD analysis project Ga0209578, IMG submission 187127) | Marine sediment microbial communities from the Atlantic coast under amendment with organic carbon and nitrate - tdAd47.2 (SPAdes)... | ecosystem: Environmental > Aquatic > Marine > Coastal >...
CCCATTTCCGGATCAGCTGTTCGCGGCTCCAGGCTTCGCGGCGCAGTGGCTTGTCGGCCCTGATGATCTCGCGCATCTTTTCTTCGATGGCAGGCAAGTCCTCGGACGAGAATGGCTCGCGCGTGTCGGGCGCTTTGACATCGTAATAGAAGCCATCATCGGTCGCCGGGCCGAAGGTGATCTGTGTACCGGGATAGAGCGCCTGCACCGCTTCGGCGAGGACGTGGGCATAATCGTGGCGAGCGAGTTCGAGCGCATCCTCCTCATCACGCGCGGTGATCAGTTCCAGCTCGCTATCGCCGTCGAACGGACGGCCCAGATCGCGCACTTCGCCATTCACGCGCGCGGCAAGAGCGGCCTTGGCAAGGCCAGGTCCGATCACGGCAGCGACGTCCGCAGGCGTGGAGCCAGCTTCCATCTCACGCACACTTCCATCGGGCAGGCTGATCTTTACGAGTTCGGTCATGTGTCGCCACCTAATGTGTCCGGGCGGGGACGCCAAGTGCGGATTGCTGCTTGCCGCCGGCAGCGCTGCGCATCTAACACGCCTCCATGACGACAGTTCGCACGCACCCCTCCCCACTCGGCATCCAGCTTGCTAATCGCCATACGCCCGGCACTGGCCCAGCCGTGGTGTTCCTGCCCGGCTATATGTCCGACATGGAAGGCGGCAAGGCGACCGCCGTGTTCGACTGGTGCGCTACGCAGGGACGCGAATGCCTGTTGCTCGATTATTCGGGCTGTGGCCAGAGCGAGGGCGATTTTGCCAATGGTTCGCTCAGCATCTGGCGCGACGATGTGCTGGCACTGATTGACGCACAAATTGCAAGCGAACAGGTCATCGTGATCGGCTCTTCGATGGGCGGCTGGCTGATGTTGCTGGTCGGCATGGCGCTGGGTGAAAGGCTGGCGGGGCTGATCGGTATCGCCGCCGCGCCGGACTTTACCGATTGGGGCTTCGATGAGGCGCAGAAAGCCAAGCTGCGCGCGGGCGAGACGATCTATGAGGCCAGCGACTATGGCTATGGCCCGATGCCAACGCATGCCAAATTCTGGAACGACGGCGAGGAACGCAAATTGCTCGGCGGCCCGATTGCGCTGACCTGCCCGGCGCGGCTGTTGCATGGCGAAGATGATCATGACGTGCCTCCCAACATTTCGCTTCAGCTCGCCGCTGCTCTGGTGAGCGAAGACGTGCAGGTGACGCTGGTCAAGGGTGGCGATCATCGCCTGAGCCGCGACACCGATATTGCGCTCCTGTTGAATACTGTATCGGCAATCAGCAAACCGGTTTCCAATGAAACAAAATAGGTGCAATGCGTAGCACGCAGCGATAGAGGCGCTCAGGAACTTCGGGTAGAGCCAATCGCTGGGAGTTTCGAGTCGAGGCGATGGCCCCGCAGCGGGCCGCGCGGAGGAGAAGATACAGGCAATGGCCAAGACTAAGCGCGCATCCGATCCTTTTTCCGGTCTCAGCAAGGCAGAGAAAGGTTTCGCCAAGGTTCTGCGTGATCGCATCAGCGATTCAATCCTGCCCGGTGATACGCCGCTCGATGGGGAACGGCTCGATGATGCCAGCGCCTTCGTCATGAAGGCCGCGCGCAAGCGGGTCGATGGCAAGCCTTCGATCCTGATCCAGTCGGCCGCCGAAGGGCGACGCTTCATGCGCATTGCGATCGTCAACAAGGATATGCCCTTCCTCGTCGATTCGATCGGCGCGGCGATGGCTGCGCATGGCCTTTCGATCGATGTGCTGGTCCATCCGATTCTTCCTGTGCGCCGCAAGGATGGCGTGCTCGAAGATGTGCCCGAAGGCAGCGAAACCGGCGAAAAGAAGGAAAGCTGGGTCTATGTCGAAACGGCGCGGATCGATGCCAAGGATCGGCGCGGTCTCGAAAAGGCGCTTCAGGCAGCAATTATGGATGTGCGCGCCGCCGTGGCGGACTGGCCGCAGATGCGCGCGCTGATGGACGAGGACGCAGATCGCCTGCCCGACGCCGAAGGTGCGGCGCTGTTGCGCTGGCTGTCCGGCGGGATGATGACCCAACTCGGCCATCTCACTCGCAAACGCGACGGCAAGGAAAGCGACAAGCTCGGCATTTGCCGCCGCTCGACTCCAGATCTTCTGGCTGCGGACGCTTACGACAAGGCTTTCGCCTGGTTCGATGGCGAAGATGGCAAGCCGGGCCGCGCGCCGCTGATCCTGAAGGCGAACCGCGTTTCGAAAGTGCACCGCCGTGTGCCGCTCGACCTGTTTATCGCGCCGGTTGTCGAGAAAGGGCGCGTCGCCGCGCTTTCGGTTCACGCCGGGATCTGGACCAGTGCCGCGCTCGTTGCCCCGCCCGACAGCGTGCCCGTGCTGCGCCAGCAATTGGGCGCGATCATGGATCGGCTCGATTTCGAAACCGGGAGCCATGATTACAAGGCGCTGGTTCACGCGCTTACCGCATTGCCGCATGATCTGATCATCAGCTTTTCTGATGAGGACATAACCCGCGTCGCAACGGCGATGATGGGGCTGACAGACCGCCCGCGCCCGCGCGCCACGCTCGTTCCTGCACCGCTTGGCCGCCATCTGTTCGGCTTTGTCTGGCTTCCGCGTGATATGCTTTCGACCGCCGTGCGGTTTCAGGTGGAGGAACTACTCGAAAGCAAGACCGGCGCGAGCACGCTCGACTGGAGCCTGATGATCGAAGGCGGCAATCTGGCATTGCTCCGCTTTGTGATGGACTTTCGCGAAGCCGACAGCGCTCCTGACGACGAATCCGTCGATGCCGCATTGCAGACCATGCTGCGCGGCTGGGGCGATGCGGTGGAGGAAGCGCTTACCGAGACCGAAGAGCCAAGCCGCGCCGCTGCACTCGCCATGCGCTACTCGAACAGCTTCCCGGCATTCTATCGCACCGCCTATGGCGCTTCCGAGGCCGCAATCGACATCACCCGCCTGCGCAATCTGGCGGCCCATGCCGAAGAGAGCGGACAGGGCCGGGACGCGCGTCTCTACCGTTCGGATCAGGATGATCCAGGCCGGATGCGGCTCAAGGTCTACCAGTATCACGGCGCACTGCCATTGTCTGACGCGGTACCCGCGCTCGAAAATTTCGGCTTCCGCGTGCTCTCCGAAGTCCCCAGCGAGCTGAGCGGGGAAGATACCGGCACGATTCACGATTTCGTCCTCGGCCTGCCCGCCGGAATGGCACCGGACAGTCTCCTCGAACGCGCGTCCATCATCGAAGCTGCTGTCAGCAGCGTGCTTAACGAACGCGCCGAAGACGACGTCTTCAACCGGCTCGTCATTTCCAGCGAACTGGACGCGCAGGAAACCGACTGGTTGCGCGCATTTTACCGTTATCTGCGCCAATCCAACGTCGCCTTCACCATCTACACCGTGGTCGATGCGCTGGCCGGCGCAAGCGCGGTGACGCGCGGCTTGATCGAACTGTTCCGCACGCTGCACGACCCCGCCTTCAAGGGCGATCGCGCGCAGGCTGCGGGAATGATCGAGAACGCGATCCGTGCTGGCCTGGCCGAGGTCGTCGCGATCAATGATGATCGCCTGCTGCGCCGCTATTGGGACGTTATCCGGGCAGTCTTGCGCACCAACGCCTTTGCCCCGGCATCCGCTGACGCGCTCGCCTTCAAACTCGATTCCGCGCTCGTTCCCGGCCTGCCCAAGCCAGTGCCGTGGCGCGAGATTTTTGTGTATTCGCGGCGCGTGGAAGGCATTCACCTGCGCGCTGGCCCGGTCGCGCGCGGCGGTCTGCGCTGGTCGGACCGGCGCGACGATTTCCGCACCGAAGTGCTCGGCCTGATGAAGGCGCAAAAGGTCAAGAACGCCGTGATCGTGCCGACCGGCGCGAAAGGCGGCTTCTACCCCAAGCGCCTGCCCAATCCGGCGGTGGATCGCGACGCGTGGTTTGCCGAGGGCAAGGATGCCTACAAGCTGTTCATCCGCACGCTGCTCTCGATCACCGACAATATCGTCGATGAGAAGGTCGTTCATCCTCAAAGCGTGGTGATCCACGATGGCGAAGACCCCTATTTCGTGGTCGCCGCCGACAAGGGCACGGCAACTTTCTCCGACACCGCCAATGCCATCGCGCTGGAACGCGATTTCTGGCTCGGCGATGCTTTCGCCAGCGGTGGTTCCAATGGCTATGACCACAAGGCCATGGGCATCACCGCGCGCGGTGCATGGGTCTGCGTGCAGCGCCATTTCCTCGAAATGGGCGTCGATGTGCAGAAAGACCCGGTCACCGTGGTCGGCTGCGGCGATATGTCGGGCGACGTTTTCGGCAATGGCATGTTGCTGTCCAGATCGATTAAGCTGGTCGCCGCGTTTGACCATCGTCACATCTTCATCGATCCCGATCCCGATCCGGCGGCGAGCTGGAAGGAACGCAAGCGTCTGTTCGACATGGACCGCTCCAATTGGGCCGAATATTCGCAGAAGCTGATCTCGAAAGGCGGCGGCATTTATCCGCGCAGCCTCAAACAGATTGAATTGACCGCGCAGGCGATCGAAGCGCTCGGCATTCCCGAAAGTGCACTGACAGAAGATGCGCTCGATCCCGAAACGCTCATCAGTCACATTCTGAAAGCGCCCGTCGGCCTGATCTGGTTTGGCGGGATCGGCACCTACATCAAGGCGAGCCACGAAAGTCAGCTCGATGTCGGCGATCCGGCCAATGACGGGCTGCGGGTCGATGCCGAGGAGGTGCGCGCCAAGGTTATCGGCGAAGGCGCCAATCTCGGCGCGACGCAGGCAGCTCGCATCGAGTTTGCTCTTGGGGGCGGCCGCGTGAACACCGATTTCATCGACAATTCGGCCGGCGTCGACTGCTCGGATAACGAGGTCAACATCAAGATCGCGCTGACGGCAGTGCGGCGCGCCGGTCGCCTGTCCGAGGACCGGCGCAATGCGCTGCTCAAGGATATGACAGAGGAAGTCGCCGAACTGGTGCTCGAGGACAATCGTCTGCAGGCGCTCGCACTCTCCATCGCCGAGCAGGGCGGGAAGCGCGCAATCGGAGCGCAGGCGCGGCTGATCGAAGTGCTCGAGGAAATGGCCGACATGGACCGCGCCAACGAGGGATTGGGCGATTCCGAAGCGCTCGCCCGGCGCGCAGGCGATGGTGCCGGCCTCACCCGGCCAGAGCTCGCCGTGCTGCTGAGCTATTCCAAGCTCGTCCTGCAGGATGCCGTCGAAGCCGGCGCGCTGGCGGAGGATGAAGCTGCCCATCCACTCGTATTGGGCGATTTCCCACCGCAATTGCAGGAGCAATTTGCCAAACAATTGCTCGATCACCGGCTGCGCAATGAAATCGTCGGCACGGTTGTCGCCAATCAGATCGTCAACCGCATGGGCATGTTGCACCCGTTCGAACTGGCGGAAGAGGAAGGCGCTGGACTCGACGCCATCGGCACAGCCTTCGTCTCGGCCAGCACTTTGCTCGGCATGGCGCAGGTGTGGCACGCGCTCGATACCGAAACCATGCCCGAGAGCGCGCGGCTGATGCTGTTCGACCAGGCGGCATTGGCGCTGCGCGGCCATATTGCGGACTTGCTGCGGGTTGGCGGCGCGAATAGCTCTCCCTCGGTGCTGCGCGATGAAATCGGCGACATGGTTCGCGAATTGGTGGATAATGTCGATACTCTGCTCGGCGATGAGGCGCGCAAGCATATCGATGGCATTACGGCACGGCTCACCAAGAAGGGCGCCAGCGCAAAGCAGGCGGAAATGGTCGCGCGATTGTTCGCCGTCGACGGGGTGATCGGTCTGGCCCGGCTCGCCAGCGATACCGGCATTGCGCCGCAGGCTCTGGCCAACGCCTTTATCGAACTTGGCGCACTGCTCGGGATCGACTGGGCGCAATCGCGCGCGGCGGTAATGAGTCCTGCCGATCCGTGGGAACGGCTGTTGGTCGCTGGGCTTGCCCGCGATTTCCAGCAGATGCGGTTCGATTTCCTGCGCGGTCCGGCGCGCAAACGTGGCAAGCGTGCAGGCGATCCTGCCGCGCTGATCGCCGATTGGGCGAGCAGCAACGAATCCGCCATCGCGCAATTCCGCCGAATGATCGCGCGGGCGCAGGCCGCAACGCCTGTGGCTCCCGCCATGCTCGCACAGATTGCCAGCCAGGCGCGAAACCTGTTGCAGGAGTGATCCGCAAGACACCCCTGTGCTTGACGTATAGCGTGTTTTTGCGCACCCCCGCGCCATGACACGTCATGATGTTGTGATCGTAGGCACCGGGCATGGCGGTGCACAGGCCGCCATCGCGCTGCGCCAGCACGGCTATGAAGGCTCGATCCTGATGATTGGGCGCGACCGTGTTCCACCCTATGAACGGCCGCCGCTGTCCAAGGAATACCTCGCCGGAGAAAAGCCGCTCGAACGGCTGCTGATCCGTCCCGAGGCATTCTGGGGCGAGAAAAATATCGAGCTGATGCTCGGCCAGGCGGTGACGAAGATCGATCCGCAGGTGCATGAAGTGCAACTCGGATCGGGTGAGCGGATCGGCTATGGCAGGCTGATCTGGTCGGCGGGCGGCGATGCCCGTCGTCTGTCATGCCCCGGCAGCCATCTCGATGGCGTCCACGCGGTGCGCGATATGCGCGATGTCGATCATCTGTTGGACGATCTCGCGCATGGAGCGCAGCGCTTCGTCGTGGTCGGCGGTGGCTATATCGGACTCGAAGCCGCCGCTGTGTTGCGCAAGCTGGGCCGCGAAGTTGTGCTGGTCGAAGCAGAGGAACGGGTGCTCAACCGCGTGGCGGGCGAAGATCTTTCGCATTTCTACGAGGAAGAGCATCGCAAGCAGGGTGTCGATCTGCGGTTGGGCGTTGGCGTCGAGCGGCTGACCGGAGAAGAGCGCGTCACCGGCGTGGTGCTTTCCAACGGCGAGGAAGTGCATTGCGATGCGGTGGTCGTCGGCATTGGCATCGTGCCTGCTGTCGGCCCGCTGATCGCTGCGGGCGCAGCCGGAGCCAACGGCGTCGACGTCTCCGAAACCTGCCACACCAGTCTCGAACAGGTCTATGCTATCGGCGATTGCGCCGCCCACCCCAATATCTGGGCCGATGGTGCGGTGATCCGGCTGGAAAGCGTGCAGAACGCGCATGATATGGCGACCACGGTGGCCAAATCGATCTGCGGCGAACCGCAAGAATACACCGCATTCCCGTGGTTCTGGTCGAACCAGTATGATTTGCGTCTGCAAACTGCGGGACTGAGCCTTGGTTATGACAAGACAGTGCTGCGCGGTGATCCGGCGGAACGCAGTTTTTCAGTTATCTATTTGAAGGACGGACGGGTGATCGCAGTGGATGCGGTCAATCGCACCAAGGATTACGTTCAGGGGCGCAAGCTGGTGGAAGCGCGGGTCGAAGTCGATCCGGCAGACCTTGCCGATACCGAAAAGCCACTCAAGGATTTGCGCTAAGCCGCCCGCGCGCCCAGCGCGCCGCATCGGCCACAATTTCGTCGGGATCGCCCGCCAAAGCCTCGACCTGTGGCAACAGGCAGGCGTTGCCGCTGTTTCCCGCCGCGATCAGACAATTGCGCACAAAACGGTTCCTCCCGATCCGCTTGATTGGTGAACCGGAGAATTTCGCACGGAAGCCCGCATCGTCCAATGCCAGCAATTCCTCGAGCCGGGGCGCGACCAATTCCTCGCGCGGAGCAAAGGCGCGGTGGCGCGCGGCGGTCTGTGCAAATTTGTTCCACGGACACACCGCGAGACAGTCATCGCAGCCATAGATGCGATTGCCGATCGCTTCGCGCAATTCCTCCGGGATCGGCCCCTTGTGCTCGATCGTGAGATAGGAAATACAACGCCGCGCATCCAACCTGTTTGGTTCGGGAAAGGCATCGGTAGGGCACGCATCAAGACATGCGCGGCACGATCCGCAACGGTCCGAATGCGGCGCGTCGGGCAGCAGCTTCAGAGTCGTGTAAATCGCTCCGAGAAACAGCCAGCTGCCATGGTCGCGGCTCACCAGATTGGTGTGCTTGCCCTGCCAGCCCAGCCCGGCCGCCTCGCCGAGCGGTTTTTCCATCACCGGCGCGGTATCGACAAAGACCTTGAGCTGCGTGTCTGGCTCCTCGGCGCATAGCCAGCGCGCCAGCGCCTTGAGCGCCTTCTTGACCGTATCGTGATAATCGCGCCCCTGCGCATAGACCGAGATACGCGCCCGGTCCGGGTCCCCTTCCAGCGCCAGCGGATCGATTTCGGGCGCGTAGCTCATCCCCAGCGCGATGACGCTGCGCGCCTCGGGCCACAGGCTTTGCGGGCCCTGGCGCACGTCCGCACGGTCTTCCATCCAGCCCATCGTGCCGTGATGGCCGTCACCCAGCCATTCATGCAGCCGCCGCGCGCGCAGCGGGTCGTCCTCGGCAGGCGCAATGCCGACCGACACGAAGCCCAGTTCGCGCGCTTTCGCCTTGAGACGATGTTCAAGCGACATAATATCCGGCTTATTAACCATAATGCGGGTGTGTCCCGTTCATTCCTGAGCTCTAGCGGCTAGAGCATGGATATGGCGACAGCTGAATTTTCTCCCGTGCAAGATACGCAGCGCCCTCTGGCGATAGAGGCGCGCGGGCTGGTCAAGCGGTTCGACAGCACGCTGGCGGTGGACGGGGTCGATATCTCGATCCCCGCAGGCGCGATCTACGGCATTCTCGGCCCCAATGGCGCGGGCAAGACCACGACCTTGCGCATGCTGCTGGGCATTATCGACCCGGACGATGGTTATCGCCGCGTGCTGGGCGCAGACGATCCGCAGGATGTTGCGCGCCGGATCGGCTATCTGCCCGAAGAGCGCGTCCTCTATCCGTCGATGAAATGCTACGAAGCGATTGCCTTCATGGGTGCGCTGCGCGGCCTGCCGCTGCCCGAGGGGCGCGAGCGTGGCAAGGAACTGCTCGAAGCGCACGGCCTGGGCCATGCGATCGACAAGCAGATTCGCCAGCTCTCCAAGGGCATGGCGCAAACCGTACAATTGCTCGGCACGCTGGTGCATGAGCCGAAACTGGTGGTGTTCGACGAACCCTTCAGCGGGCTCGACGCGATCAATCAGGGCAAATTGGAAGTGCTGATCCGGGGTCTTGCGGACAAGGGCACGACGGTGATCTTCTCGACCCATGTCATCGCCCATGCGGAGCGCCTGTGCGAAGGCATCGCGATCATTGCAGGCGGCAAGGTTCCCTTTGCCGGACGGGTGGATGATGCCCGCGACCGTATTCCGGCACAGGTGCGGCTTGAAACGCGCAATTCGGATGGTCCGTGGCGCGCTGCGCTCCCCACCGATGCTCGCCGCGTGGGCGATTTCTGGAATTTTGCCCTCCCCGAAAGCGGGGTCGAACCACTGCTCAAGGCGCTGATCGAAGGCGATGCCGGAATCCAGTCGCTCTCGATCGAGCGCGCGGGGCTGCACGATGCCTTTGTCGCCATCGCCGGTGAAGCAGCAGCGCGCGACATGGTGACACAGGACACAGGAGACAGCGCATGAGCCAGAGCGCAGTCCGGGATGGCGGGCGGCTGTCGATGTGGCGCGCGGCCTGGGTTATCGCCCGGCGCGATTTCACCGCGATCCTGCTCAGCAAGACTTTCATTTTCTTCCTGCTCGGCCCGCTCTTCCCGGTGGTGGTGATGGGCCTGGCAGGCGGTGTTGGTGCGCAGGTGCAAAGCGAAGCCTCGGTCGCCGATGTCGGCATTGCGATGCAGAGCGAAGACGTCGATGCCATGCTTGCGGCGCACCGCGAGCTTTCGACACAGATTCGCGGATCACTGCCACCCATGGTCGATCTGAAGCGACTGGCACCGGGTGAGAGTTTCGATGCGCGCAGCGTGCTCGAAGAGGGAGAAGGCAGCCTTGCAGCAATTGTGACCGGAACACTCGATGCGCCCGTGCTCACTGCCACGCAGGGCCGCGTTGCGCGCTGGCAGGGCACGGTCGGGCTGATTGCCGGCCACGCACGCGACGGCGTGTCGCGAACCTATCCGCCAGTCAGCACCGCCGTGGTGGGCACCAGCGGCGCGG
>Ga0209578_10004450_pt1 | contig 10038 bp, 6 predicted proteins | sample tdAd472_FD_187127 | JGI IMG/M metagenome (GOLD analysis project Ga0209578, IMG submission 187127) | Marine sediment microbial communities from the Atlantic coast under amendment with organic carbon and nitrate - tdAd47.2 (SPAdes)... | ecosystem: Environmental > Aquatic > Marine > Coastal >...
GCGTTAAAGACGATGCCGGGGGGCGAATCGATCAGGATATTGAGCGCGACGAAGAAGACGCTGCTGAGCGCACCCCAGATGAATGCGTCGCGGTGTTTGTCGCCGACGCGCCAGAGGTAGATGCACATAAAGACGACGGCGAGCCAGTCCGTGCCATAGTACTGGAAGAGGTACTTGGTGATGGTTTCCATGCGGGGAGGGTAGGTGCACAGGGGGGCTGCGCGGCTGAGGAGCGCTCGGGTTGATGAGCTTGCGTTGGGTTGGTTCAGCAGCCGGCGTTGTAGTTTGCGACCCAGGCGCTGAAGTCTGCGGGCGAGCACGAGCCGTCGCCGTTCTGGTCGCAGGCGGACGATTGGGCGTTGAATGCTGAGACCCAGGCTGAGAAGTCGGCGGGGGTGACTGAGCCGTCGCCGTTGACATCGGCAAGACAATTGTTTGGAGTTGTGCCTTGGAACTCTGCGGCCCCGATATCGACGACGGGAGGTGTGCCTCCGTCGACGCCGGTGTCTGGTGTGCCGGTGTCATCGTGGAACCGGGGCTGGCCGTAAGCATCAGTGAAGACAAACGAGCCGACGAGCAGGTTGTTTCCGGCATCGATAGCGGGAGAACCTTCAGAGAGACGGACGTTATCGTCGCTTGTGCCGTAGGTGTTGTCCGGCCCGTCGGCGTCAACGAAGAGCGGGTCCAGACTTGTCGTGCCGAAGCCTGAAATGTTGGGGACCATCGGGCCTTGGCCTTTGTACTGGATGATGCATCGGTCGGCTGTAGCGGTGCCGCCGGTGATGAAGATGGATCGGCGCTGGTCGAGCATTCCGATTCCGGTGCTGTCAAAAATGATGGAGTTGTCCATGTCGAGAAGTCCAGCGGTGAGTTCGATTCCGCCGCCATACGCGGCGTCGGTGTGGTTGCCGGCGAGCGTGGATCCGATGATGCGGAGTGTTTCCGGGCCGTCTTTGCTGATAGCGCCGCCCTGTCCCGCGTTCGAGTTGCCGAGCATAAGGGTGTTCTCAATCAGAACAGAGTCGTTGGCGGAGTTCATAGAGATATATACCGCTCCGCCGCCGACCGCTGGCTGGGACGCGCGATTGTTCCGGAAGATGGAGTTGCGGATCTCGTGGTTGCCGTCACTGAGGTAATAAATCGCACCAGATCGCTGCCCACGGTTGTTATCGATGAGAGCGCTATCAATGTGTGTGATCGCATTGGGCAGGGTGTGTGAAATGTAGATTGGCGAAAGGGTGGCCGTGCTCTGGTGGTCCCGAAAATTGCAACGAAGTATGAGTTGGTAAGTATTGGGAGAAGCGCTATCGAGCCATAAGGCGCCAAGTTCGTTCGCGGTAAAATCAGTATCAAGAACAGTGGCCGATACGGAGGTACGCACGGCGTAAATGCCGAAGTTATTCTCGATGGTGCAACTGTCGATCGTGGCGCTTGAGGCTGTGGTTCCTCCGAGATAAATGGCGGCGCCAGCTTCGTTTGATTGACACAGTGTTAATACGAGATTCCGAAGAATGGGGCTGGAATCGGTGGCATAGATCCCGGCGCCACGAGACGATCCGCCTGAACCCGGCGTGTTGGCGAGTCCTTTGGTGACCGTGAAGCCGTCAAGGATTGTGTTTGAGTTGGCCGAGTTGATGGTGACGATCGAGTAGATTGTGCCGGCACCATTGAGTTCGGTGATATTGCTTTGGAAGTTACGCTGAGCGAGGCTCGATTCGTTGCCTTGGAATCCGCCGAAAACCTGCACGCCGCTGGGAATCTGGAAGGTGGCGTTTCTGCCCGCGGGCATTTCGGGGACGTAAGTCCCCTTGGCGACCCAGAGCTGGTCGCCGGCGATTGAAGCTGCCAAGGCATCGGTCAGCGAATCGAATGCGCGTCCCCAGCTCGAGCCGTCACCGCCAGGGGCGGCGTCGATGTCGACGCGGAGAATGTCGGCTTGAGCCATGCCGGTGGATGTCAGAATGATCGCGATGAGATGAGCTGTGCGCACAGGGGCCCCCTTCAGAATGGCAGACGGGCCCAGTATGACGTGTCGGCCGGTATTCTCCAACCCCGGCGCACATGAATTTCGGACAACAAACCACCCATAATGACAAATCACAGGTGTGGTGCAGCGAGATCAGCAGCCGGCATTGTAATTGGCGACCCAGGCGCTGAAGTCTGCGGGCGAGCAGGAGCCGTCGCCATTCTGGTCGCAGGCGGGGGCTTGGGCATTGAAGGCTGCGACCCAGGCGGAGAAATCGGCGGGGGTGACTGAGCCGTCGCCGTTGGTATCGGCCAGGCAGGGTGGCGCGAGATCGATGTCGAAGATGTACGCTTGTCCCTGGTTGGGGTTGATCGCGCTGGACTGGCTGGCGCCGATGATGGCGGAGTTGTTGTCGAGCGCGACGGACCAGCCGAAGGTGGCGTTGGCGGAGGTGTCGCTCGGGACGATCTTGGCCAGTTCGACGGGATTGGCCGGGTCGGTGAGGCCAAAGAGGTAGGCCGAGCCGGCGCCTGGGTGGATGTCGTCATCGGTGCGCGAGCCGACGAGGAGTGTTGTGTCTTCGAGCGCGACGGACCAGCCGAAGTCGTCGGTGGGGTTGCCGTCGCTGGCGAGGAGTTTCTTGGCAAGCGCGGGGTTTGCCGGGTCGGTGATGTCGTAGACGTAGACGGCTCCGGAATCGAGGCCGAGGTCGTCGTCGAACATCGTGCCGACGGCGACGATGTTGCCGGCGATTGCGACGGAGTAGCCAAAGTAATCGTTCTGGTCGGCAACGGGCGCGAAGAGTTTGGCGCGCTGGACGGGGTTGGCCGGATCGGAGATGTCGAAGAGGTACGCAGCCCCGCCATTGGGCGCGGACTCGTCCTCCCAACGGGCGCCGACAATCGCGAGATCACCCTCGATGTCGACAGACCAGCCGAACTGGTCGACGGATTCGCCGTCGCTGGCGACGATCTTGCCCAGTTCGGTGCCGGTGGTTGTGTCGAAGAGGTAGGCCGCGCCCGAGGTCGTGGTGGCCCCGTTGTTGAATGGGGCGCCGACGATGGCGAGTGAGCCGTCGATCGCGATCGAATCGCCGAAGTCGTCGCCATTGCCCGCGTCGCTTGGCTGGATGTGGGAGATGAATACGGGGCTGGCCGGGTCCGTGGTGTCGAAGAGCCAGATGCGCGGCGTGTATGTGCCGGTGAATGCCCAGTTGCGCGTGGCGACCATGGCTCGGCCTGGTCCGATGGCGGCACCGAAGAGCAGTTGATCAGGGCCATCGATCGCTGGGGTATTGAGCTTGGCCAGCTGTGTGCCAGTTGAGGTGTCGAAGAGGTAGGCCGCGCCCGGCACTGGAACGGTCCAGAGCCCGAGGCCCGAGACGATCGCTATGCCATCGTGGATATCGACGTGATCGCCGAACTGGAGCGAGTCGGTCGAATCGCCTGGGGCGAGGATGTGAGCCTCGGTGACGGGCTGGGCGGCGGTGCCCGCTGCGTACAAGAGGGCGGCAATAGCGGCGATAGATCGTTGCATGTGGTACCTCCGACAAGTACGCGTCGGCTGACCGCGCGGCGCATCAGTGTACCGGAAGAATGGGCAGATTCTGTCGTCCGAGAACTGTTAACAGCCGGCGTTGTAGTTGGCAACCCAGGCGCTGAAGTCGGCGGGCGAGCATGAGCCGTCGTTGTTTTGGTCGCACGCGGGGGCTTGCGCATTGAAGGCGGCGACCCAGGCGGAGAAGTCGGCGGGGGTGACGGAGCCGTCGCCGTTGGTATCGGCGGGGCAGTCGGGTGCGCAAGGGCCACCGAGATCGATAACGCTGATCGCATTGTCGGACGCGCCCAGGATGCTTTGGCCTTTGATGCGTGTCAGGATCGTGTCGTTGGTCGCGCCGACGGTGGTGAGCCAGAAGGGCCTACCCTGCTCGTCGAAGTTGTAGACGCGCGTGTCCATCCCCGCGCCCGAGAGGACCATGGTGTCGCCCTCGATGGTGATCTCGCGGAAGAAGTCGTCGATGTAGACGGGCCAGACGTACTGCTCGGTGGCCGAGAGGTCGCTCACGTCGATGATCCAGAGCAGGCCCTCTTCGTCGGCGAGGTAGACACGGTCGCCACGCACGGCGATGTCGGTGATGTCTTCGTTGTTGAAGTCGTAGATGTCGATCGCCACTATCTGTCCGACGATCGAGGGCATGAGCGGGTCGGCGAGGTCGTAGACGAGGATCTCGGGGACGCGGTCGTCCTGGATGATGTAGGCGGTGGTTCCTTGCATCGCAAAGTCAGCAACGCGGAGCCGGTAGTCGGGGTTCTTGAGGACGATCGGGCTGGCGGGGTTGGTGAGGTCGAGCTCGTAGGGGCCGTCGCCTCGGTCGGTGACGTAGGCGCGCCCACCGCTGGTCTGGATCTGGTCGAACTGTTCGCCGAAGTTTCCGGAGAGCCGAACGGGACTTGAGGGGTCGGCGATGTCGACGACGCGGAAGCCATAGGAGTACTCGGTAGTGAGCATGAAGTTGCCGACGACGGCGAGTGCGGTGTAGTCGAAGGTGTCGCCGTAGGCGCTGAGGAGGTTGGTGTTCTCGGGGTCGGAGATATCGTAGATCTGGATGCCGTGCTGGTCGGTGGCCCTGAAGAAGAGGTTGCCCTGCTGCGCGATGGCGAAGAGCTCGCCGGGTGCGCCGGATTCGTAAATGATGGGCTGCGGTGGCGGCGGTCCCTCGGCCTTGTAGGTGACCATGCCCGTTGCGGAGACGAATCCTCCGCCGAAGATGTAGCCGCTGCGGAGCGCGAGCTGGTTGTGCCAGCGGTCGGTCTTGGTGGTGCGGACAATCTCTGGGGCCAGTGGAGCCGAGACGTCGACGGTGTGGAGCGTGTTCTGCGTCGATGCGACGGCAAGCGTTGATCCCTGCGCGGCTATCGAGCCTGCGCCCGCGGGGAGCGCGAGTGTGTTGATGATCTCGGGGCTCGCGGGGTCGGTCAGGTCGTAGAGCAGGAGACCCTCGGTGCTGTTGGCGACGTAGAGACCGTTTGGATGCGCGATGCAGTCCCAGGCGTTGGCGGGCGTGGTGAGTGTGTTGACGAGCGTGGGTGCGTGCGGGCTCGAGATGTCGTAGACGGCGAGCTGGTAGCCCGCAGCGTATAGGTGGTCGCCCACGACGGCGAGCTCGGGGTAGGATATGACGAGGGGCAGCGAGGTCTCGGCCATGAACATGGGGCTTGCGGGATTGGTGATGTCGAAAGTGTAGAGGTCTCTCGCGTCGGCGAGGTAAAGCATGTCGCCAGAGATCGTGCCGCCTTGGGTCTCGATGAACGGCGAGCTGCCGAAAGTTATGAGCGCGAGCTGGGCGGGATTGGCGGGGTCGGAGATGTCGAAGACCTCGAGGCCCACGCCGTAGGTGGTGATGTAGAGTTCGTCGCCATCGGGGACGATCGAGATGGGTGCGTACGGGAAGAGCGCATACGGGGTGTACGGCACGATTCCGACGCGTGTGACGTTCTGCGGGTCGTCGATGTTGTAGATGACGAGCTCGTCTTCGCGGTTGGATGCGAAGAGCAGGCCATCGCGCTGGGCAATCGAGATGGGCGTGGGTTCGCCCAAGATACTGATGCGATCAGAGAATACGCAGAGCTCGTCGTCGATCTGGGCGGCCGCGACTCGGGAGGTGAGCACCGCGAGGACGGCGAGCGACGAGACGAGAGCCCATTGCGACAAGCTGCTGCTGTGCATGCGTAAACCCCTGTACGGCGAGACCCGTGCAAACAGATACCCTGTTTGACGCTCGGGTCCTCGCTTGGTTCCCGGTGGGGCGTATTTTGTGCCAACTCAGCAGCCGGCGTTGTAATTTGCGACCCAGGCGCTGAAGTCGGCGGGCGAGCAGGAGCCGTCACCATTCTGGTCGCAGGCGGGGGCTTGGGCGTTGAAGGCGGCGACCCAGGCGGAGAAGTCGGCGGGGCTGAGCATGCCGTCGTTGTTGGTGTCGGCGAGGCAGCGGTCGGTTCTGTAGGCGCGCATGATTGTGCTGTTGCCCGCGACCACGAGCGTGCCGTCGGGTCCGAGTGCTGGGCCGCCGATGTTGATGTTGGTGACCGCCTGGGACCATCTGAGCTGAAGGTCGGCATCAAACGAGTAGAGTCTGCCGTTGGCGAAAGAGCCGTTTGTGAGATAGACACGGCCGAGAGTGTCGGTCGCCATTCGTGGTGACATGCCCGAGCCGTCGTAATCGATCGGGTCGGCGGCCTGGTCGATGACGGCACCGGTCGCGGCGTCGAGCCTGGTCAGGATTCTGCCGGGCGCGATGAAGTAGACACTTGCGTCCGGGCCGACGGCGAGTTCGGTGGAGGTGGTCCACTGGGTCGGGACCGCCCAGCGCTCGGTGAGGGCCGAGCCGGTGTCATTGAACGCATAGAGGAAGTCGGTGACCGGGTTGTTCTGTGAGCGCGGGACATAGATGGTGCCGTCGGTGCTGACCATTGGGGTGTTCTGAAGTGTGAAGCCCGGCATGACCGGCGAGGTGTACTCGAGCGTCCCGGTGGTGAGGTTGATTTTCTTGACAGCCTGCCCGCCGGGTGCGGAGTCTGCGATGTAGACGGCGCCGTTGCCGATAGCGCCGCCGCAGCTTCCGGTGGCCGAGCAGGTGCGGTTGGTCCGCCACACGGTGTTGCCGGTGGCAGCATCGAACCGGGTGATGGTGCGAAAGTCTGCGACGATGGGGTCGCCGTTGTCTGCGAAGACAACGCCGTCGTATGGCCCGGCTCCGATGGTGTCCTGTGAGCTCCAGAGGAAGGCGCCGGTCGTCGCGTCGTAGCAGCGCAGCGGGGCGATCGAGGTGTCGCCGTTGCCCGAGCGGGCGGCAAAGAGTTTGCCGTCCTTGACGCCGGCGATCCAGGTTGTCCAGTTGCCGGTATTGAACGGGATGTTGATGCGCCAGTGCTCGGCCCCGGTGTCGAGATCGAGGCAGAGGATTGGCGATTCGTCTGAGTTGGGTTCGGGCGGGAAGCCGCTTTGGCGCACGACGTAGACCCGCCGGTCTTCGATGACGGGTTGCCATGCGATGATGGAGGTTGCGGAGGTTGACCAGAGGATCTCTGCTGCTGCGGGCCCGATCTCGCTGGACTGGCCGTTACGTCCCGAGTTGCCTCCGGCGTTCGACCACTGGGCACCCGTCGAAGAAGCACAACAAATCAAGAGGGCGCCAAGCCAATGTGTCCTAGAAGTGCGCATCGTACGAGTCCTCTTTCTCTCAATAGATTACGGGTTGCTTTGGGCCATCACAAGAACGAAATGAGAGTGAACGGCTTGGGTAGATTGATTAGCAGCCCGCATTGAAATTCGCGACCCAGGCGCTGAAGTCCGCGGGCGAGCAGGATCCGTCGCCGTTCTGGTCGCACTCGGGGGCCATGGCGTTGAAGGCGGCAACCCACGCGGAGAAGTCTGCGGGGGTGACTGATCCGTCGCCGTTGGTGTCGGCGAGGCACTGGCCGGTCTCGGTGATGACACCTGGGCCAACGATGGTGTTGGTAGAGGGCGCGATCGTACTGCCGGCCGACCATTGGCTGGTGACCCAGGTGTAGGTCTTTCCTTCGAAGAGCAGGGCGCTGACCTCAGAGGTGCCGCGGGGCGCACCGAAGGGCGAGTTGCCGTTGCCGAGGCCGTAGTCGAACAGATTGTTCAGCGGCTGCGCCGGGTCGAATTCGTCTTCGTACAAGAAGGTGAAGTGGTCGCTGCCGGAGGAGAGGACGCTGGTGAGGTCATAGAGCCCGGATTCGCTGACGGTGAACTCGAACGTGTGGTACGCGACGGGGCCGAGACCCGAGACGCCCGCGATGAAGTAAGGACGGCTCCACGAATTGCCGGTATCGGGAGTCGCGTCGTAGTTGGTCGTGATGTCCTCGGTGTCGGCGAGGAGATACACGACCGTGTCGTCGAGACGGTAGATCCAGTTGGAAATCGGGACATCGCTCTGGAAGTCGAATGTCCACGTGCCGTTGCCATCTGCGGATGCGATGCCGGTGGTGCCGTCTTGCAATGGAAAGTCGGCGATAGTGACGTCGCCGCCGATGGGGTGCCAGACGAGCGGCGAGCCGCCGGCGGGCGGGGTGGAATTGAGGATGACATCGAGCGACCACGGGCCGAGGCCGTCCTTGAAGTCGCCGGTCTGCACGACGAACGTGCCCGACAAGCCGACGCCCGTGACGGGTTCGGTCAGACCTTCGAATGTGGGCATGAACGTTGCGCCGGTGGTGGTCGGGACAACGATCGAGCCGAGCTCGATGGAGGCGATGATCTTGTCGGCGGCGTGGGCGCTGCCCGCGACTGTCAGGATTGCGGCTGCAGCGATGGCGCGATTGGTGAACCGCGTGGATGTGCTGTGTGTCATGTGGAGCTCCGTGTGTCTGTGTGATTATCTGCGGCGACGGCTGGCGAGCAGGCCGCCCATCCCGAGGATGACGGCGCCGGCCGGTGCGGGGATGTTGTAGTAGACGGCATCGATGTCGTGGGTGTTGACGCCGTCGGTGAAGCTGCTTTCGCTGAAGAACGGCCCGGAGTTGTCGCTGCCGGGATCGTAGAAGAAGACGTCGCCGTCGAGAAACTGGTTGCCGCTGATCATCTCGTCCTCGTTGGCGCTGATGAGCAGCGAGCCATCGCCCATCCAGTGCAGGCCGTAGACATCGCCGTCGCCGTCGTCGAAGAGGTCGGCCTCGGCGAGGAAGAGCGATGCGATGCCGGTGTTGGCGTCGACACGAACGATGTCGCCGTCGGTGAATGTGATCGAGCCGCCGGTGTGGTTCATGGTGTTAGTCGATCCGAGCATGCTGAAGTAGAGGTTGCCGTTCTCGTCGGTGGTGGCGGCCGAGATGTCGGGGGCCGTGCTGGTGAAGGAAGTGAGCCCGATGCCGAGGTAGTTGCCGACGATCGTGCCGGTGTTGGGGTTGTACTCGATGAGGTCGGCGTCGTCGAAGGTGTTGCCGCCGATGTTGCCGTTGAAAAGGCTGGAAATGAGGTAGTTGCCGCTGGGCAGGATGTGGAAGGCGTCGAGGTCGCCGCTGTCCATGGAGAAGAAGAGGCTGGAGAACGTGCCGCCGGTGTCGGTCTGGATGACATCGTTGTCGGTGTAGGGTCCGCCGTTGATCTCGGTGCCGAGGTTGTCGGCGACGGAGATGAACAGCCCGTTCTGGGCGACAGCGGTACCAGCGAACGCGGCGAGCGCAACGACAGCGATTGTGCGAGCGTGAATCATGTCAGTCTCCTTCATGTCCCATGGCGGCGGAGCCTCGTCGGCTCCGCACGGCTCCACAGTAAAGAAACGGACAAGACCGGGCAAGCACTTTGTGAAAAGGGGTGGTTTGTGTCAGCAGCCGGCGTTGTAGTTGGCGACCCAGGCGCTGAAATCAGCGGGCGAGCAGGAGCCGTCTCCGTTCTGGTCGCACTCTGGGGCTTGTGAGTTGAAGGCCGCGACCCACGCCGAGAAGTCGGCGGGGGTGACCGCCCCGTCGCCGTTGGTGTCCGCCAGGCAATCGCTGCCCGGGGTCATTGATACGTTGTCGAGGTGGGTGATGTCGGAGGTCATGGTGCTGAACTCGCCCCGGATTCGCAGCGCGGTGATGTTGGCGAGCACGGCACGGATCTCGGCCTCGGTGGCGACGGCACCGCTGACGGAGTTGACGCGCCAGTCGTCCGAAACGTCAAGATTCACGGAACGATGGATCCACGAGCTGTCCGCGGGAGCGGGGAAGTCACGCACGATCCTGAGGCCGCCGTTATTGATCTCGACGTCGGGCTGTGTGGGGCCGGCTCCGGTTGCGTTGTTGGTTTGGATATCAAAGCTCAATGTGCCGCCGTAGTAGCTGGACTTGTCACCTCGGTAAGCGGCGGGTGCAAGATAGCCGAAATATGAACCAGAGCCGAAGTCAACCATTCGCGCCGAACCGGCCGGGTTGCCGAACGCGGCATTGTGCGAGATCGCACCGTCGCTGTAAACTGCCCAGCCTTCGAGGTCGGCTTCGAAGTTGCTTGTGATCTGTCCAGTGGCGGTGCCCGCAAGGCTCATAGCCGCAGCGAGAAGAAGACGACGC
>Ga0209578_10004452_pt1 | contig 10034 bp, 5 predicted proteins | sample tdAd472_FD_187127 | JGI IMG/M metagenome (GOLD analysis project Ga0209578, IMG submission 187127) | Marine sediment microbial communities from the Atlantic coast under amendment with organic carbon and nitrate - tdAd47.2 (SPAdes)... | ecosystem: Environmental > Aquatic > Marine > Coastal >...
TCGCTGCGTTCCCCATACATATTTCGGGTCATTTCCATTTCGGAGACCATGGTGGTTCCCTTGCCATCACCCTTCCAATGCCACATGGAACTGGAATAGATCAATCCTTCGGTATCAAATTCGTTGGTGTACATCAAAAAACGAATAAAGGTGTCCACATCGTCTATTTCACCATCGGTGGTAACAATGGTTCGTTTATGGTCTTGTTGCGCCATAACGGAAAAAGACATGAATAGAAGTGGCAATAAAAGGTTGAATTTTGTCATTTTGGTTCTGATGGCTATCAATTTTTATGTTGATAGTGGGTTTTTTATGGTCATAAAATGGTTTCCGAAGGATGTTGCCAAGGTTCTCGATACTTGTGCTTAAGCAATGAGGAGGCTTCGGTATCATCAACAATAATCCTTTTTTGTGGATTATAAACCAATGGGCGTTCCAATCCCATGGCAAGGTTGGCCAGGATACAACTGGCTGTGGAAATATGGCCCTGCTCTACATCGGCCACAGGAAATCTATCACTTTCGATGGCATCCAACAAATCCAACATGTGGCCTCGTGTAGCTGGTGCTGTATGGAGCTCGATATCCTTTTCCTTTAAATCCTCTGGATATTTTTCACGCTCGTAAATCGCTTCTTTTTTTATGGTTTTACCACTATCATGGGGAATAAACTCATATTGGAACACACTTCCCTTAAAAGTTCCTTTTTCGCCATAAATAAAAAATGCCCAAGGGTAATCTGGATCCGTCGGATTGCCCCAACTACGATGCTGCCATACGCAATTGAGTTCATCAAACTCAAAAATGGCGGTTTGTGTATCCGAAGTATTGGCTATGGAATCTTTTTGCACGTAAATCCCTCCCGTGGAAGATACTTTTTTGGGCCACCCGAGGCCGAGCATCCACCGAACGGCATCCAGCATGTGAACGCACATATCGCCGACAATACCGTTTCCGTACTCCATGAATGCCCGCCACCTTCTGTGCGGAAGACCCACGTAGGGCCTTAACGGTGCGGGTCCGGACCAAAGGTCGTAATCAAAATGATCGGGGATTTGTTGTACTGGCGGATTGGCATTCCAACGCATGTGGTAGTAACAGCACATTTCCACATGGGATATTTTTCCCAGTAGTCCAGCATCTATAATGTTTTTCTTGCCTTCGATCAAGTGCGGCGTACTTCTACGTTGGGTGCCTACTTGCACTTTTTTGCCCAATCTTCGGGCAGTGGCCAAAATGGCTTCGCCTTCCAAAATATCAAGGCTAATGGGTTTTTGTAAATAAAGATGTGCACCAGATTCCATGGCTTCTATGGCTTGTAGCGCATGCCAATGGTCTGGGGAACCGATAAGAACAATATCCAAGTCTTTTTCGGCAAGCATTCTTCGATAATCGCTATACAACCTTGGTTTTTTACGTGATTTTTGTCGCTGAGACACCAAATGTGCAGCTTCTTCCAGATGTTTTTTGTCCACATCACAGAGTGAGACCACTTCGATATTGGCTACTTGAATCAGTTTGAACAAATCACTTACGCCGTACCAACCACAACCTATTAGTCCTACAGTCCACTTTTTTGATGAGTACATCAAATCCATGCCATAGGCGCCAAATGACGATAGGGCCAAAGTAGCGGCCGAGCCAGTCAGGAATTTTCTTCGGTTGATATAAAAAGACTTGTTTTGCATAGGTTAAAGGCTCCATTTATTGCCCACCTCTGCCAACGGTATACAACCGTGATATGCTCCTGGAACAGGGTCATAGTTAAGTACATTTTCACCGATTTCCTCGGAGGTAAAATAGCCCCATAAAATGGTTGATTTTAAGGACCGATAGAAGCCTACTGGTTCTGGGTTTCCTACTGTGGTTCCCCAAACCCCGCTTCCAAATTGTCCCGAGTTTTGTTCTGCCTTATCCAAGACTTTGATTTGGTCGGATTCGGAAAGGTTGACAAAGCTGTCGCCAAAATCGGATATACAATCGGAATTGAATTTTTCTATTTCTTTTCTAACATGGTTTTGACCATTGGCATCATACAATTTGGCATAGACCTTATCGATAAAAATATCGACTTTGACGTCCAAAGCTCCCGGTGTTTCGGTACGTGGTAAAATCATATCCACTATTTTGGACACGAAGGCAGCCTCATCCATCGTTAAAAATTGTGGTTGCCAATCTACACGTGCTTCATTTTTGCAAGACTGAAGCAGGGATAACAATGAAGGGCCGGCAACGGCAGCTGCGGCCATACTTCCTGTAAATTTTAAAGCTTTTCTGCGATCCATAATTTTAAAGGTTCATTTTTTTGAGTTCTTTCACGGCATGATCGGCAGCCCTTGCAGTAAGCGCCATATAGGTAAGTGATGGATTTACACAAGAGTTGGAAGTCATACAGGCACCATCTGTCACAAATACATTTTTGACAGCATGCACTTGATTGGTTCCGTTCAAAACTGAGGTTTTTGGGTCGCGGCCCATACGTGCGGTTCCCATTTCGTGAACCCCATACCCCGGTTCGTGCTCGTTATCAAACCCAAGAACATCATTTACCCCAGCTTTTTCGAGCATTTCCACCGCATCTTCTTGAATCTGTTTGTTCTGGGCCAATTCATTTTCCTTGTACTCACAATCTATGGACAAAGTAGGTTGTCCCCATTTATCCGTCACCTCCTTGTTGAGGTACACTTTATTATCATGATAGGGCAAACATTCGGCAAAACCTGTAATGAAGAATTCCCATGGCCCAGGTTTCATGATACTATCCTTGTAATCGCCACCGAATTCTTTACGATTGGCCGCTTCACTATTTCCCATGCGATAACCACCTCCCTGATAACCAAAACCACGGAGGAACTTGTCGGTTTTGGATTTTTCGTCAATATTCCAATAACGGGGTATATAAATTCCGTTGGGCCTGCGGCCACTGTAGTATTTGTCATCATAACCATCTACCTTACCCAGTGCCCCCACACGGTAGGTATGATCCATTAAGTTATGGCCCAATTCACCACTGTCGTTGCCCATTCCATCCGGGAAGCGGTTGGAGGTGGAATTCAATAGTATTTGGGTGGTACTCAAGGTAGAGGCGTTGCAGAAAACAATTTTGGCCTTGAATTCAATGTCCTCATTGGTCTCGGCATCAATAATGCGAACACCGGATGCCTTGCCTGTTCCTTCATCATACATAATGGACTGCACAATGGAGTAAGGTCTAAAAGTAAGATTCCCGGTTGCATTGGCTGCTGGCAAGGTTACGGCATTACTGCTAAAGTAGGCGCCATACGGACATCCCCGGCTACATCGGTTGCGGTATTGGCATTGTCCCCTACCATTAAGTGGTTGGGTCAAATGCGCTACCCGCCCTATAATCATGTGTCTTCCGGGGAAGTCCCGTTCTATACGTTCTTTGATATGTTTTTCCACACAGTTCAACTCCATGGGAGGTAGAAAGTGACTATCGGGAAGCTGTGGCAGTCCAAGGGCTTCGCCACTGATACCTGCAAACTTTTCTACATAAGTATACCAAGGCTCCAAATCTTTATAACGGATGGGCCAATCCACTCCATGTCCATCCTTGGCATTAGCTTCAAAGTCCATTTCGCTCCAACGGTAGGTCTGTTTGCCCCACAAGAGCGAACGACCGCCCATTTGGTGTCCCCGTATCCAAAGGAATGGTTTAACCTCGGTATATGGATTTTCCTCGTCGTTAGCATAAAAATGTTCGGTGTCTTGGCCTATAAAACCTGACCGTATGCCTTTATAGTGTTTTTTTTGTTGTTCAGGAGTTAATCCTCCCCGAAGCTCCATATCCCAAGGGTCTAGATTGGCGGTAGTGTAATCTTTTGGATGTTCCACGACAGGCCCCCGTTCTAAAACAAGGGTCTTCAATCCTTTCTCGCAGAGCTCTTTAGCTGCCCAACCACCGCTGATTCCCGAGCCGATTACTATGGCATCGTAGGTGTGTTTAGGGTCGGCATCAATATTGAAATTTGGCATTCGTATATTTCGTTTAGATTTTAAAGGTTGAATTATTCAACAATTTCTTGTGGTGAGTTTGATTTTTTTCATGGCTTTTCAGCCTTTTCCATCTTTTTTGTGTTGAAACTGTACAGATAGGGTGCCTTGTTTGCGGCTCCAGTATATAGTTTTTCGTGCCGTTTTAAAATATCCATGCCTAACATTTTACGTTGAAATGTAGTACGACGAAATTCTTTGTTTAAAATAATTTCGTAGACCTTTTGTAGTTCTTTCATCGTAAATTTTTCGGGCAACAGATTTTCCCCTATAGGTTTCTTGCCCAGATCATGCTGGATGGATTCCAATGCTTTGTCAACAATTTCCGCGTGGTCTATCATTAACTTTGGGAGCTTGTTAATGTCGTACCAATTGATTGAATCCGAAAATTTATCTGGGGTAGGTTGCACTTGGTTGTAATTGATCAGCGCATAATATCCTACAGTGATGAATCTATCAAGGACCCAATGATCGGATGTTAAGGTGTACCCTTTTCCGGCAGCAATCTTTTTAAAGGGGTAGGAACTGTCTCTGTTTTTTTTTCCAAAGGTGTGAAATTGTTCCAAATGGATTTTTTCTAAACCCGTTCTTTCCCGCACTCCTCTTTTAACCGCATCGTACAAATCTTCATCGCGCCGAATAAATCCTCCAGGCAATGCAAACTGACCGGAATTTTGATATTCCAGTATCAAAATCTTCAATTCTTTACCTGTAAAACCTAGGATTACGGTATCATAGGCAAGGTTGGTTATATGGTCTTTTTCGATTGGTAACATTTTGTAAACATCGTAAAATTTACATCAAAAAAATATAAAAATAAAAAAAAGAGCAACTTATTGTATCATTTTGATACAATGAATGGTCTTATCTTGGGAATGTTCAATTTTACTTCGACCGATATTTAAACAGTGGCCATGTTTAGGTGCTTTTGGAAACCTATGATTGCATATATATAGATTGATAAAATCAATTACATCAACAACTCCTAAATTCAATTATAAATATGTTGTAGGAATTTCTTAAAAAATCAGTTCAATGTCCTAAATCGAAGTAGCCACTAATTAGGTCTCAAATTCACCTTGTGTAAAAATAACAATTAATCGCATATTTGTTGTAAATTTAAAGGCGACTTGCAGAGCATCCAATAAGCTATAAAGTAAGGTGGATGCTCAGCCTAGGCATATTAACGTTTTCTTAGCATTGGCATTTTTATATTTTCAAAGTACTCATTTTATCATTTTGAATATTTAATGTTAAAATATTGTCAATTCTAAAATTTTACCTATTATTGTTCCTGATTGAGACAATATGCACGGTCTCGATTATGGTAAATAACTAAACTAAATAGACTATCTATGAATCAAAACAGATTTAAAGTTTTGACAAGATTGTCTGATTGCTTTAAAGCTTTTCAGGCTCTCTTTTTGTCAATGACAATGATGCTGGTGGGTGGATCTGCAATGGCAGCGGCCCCAGACTTGGATGAAGCTACTTCACCTCCTTACCAAATTACCATTACGGGAACCGTTGTGGATAACTTTGGAACTCCACTACCCGGAACAAATGTTATTGTAAAGGGTACTACCAACGGTACGCAGACGGATTTTGATGGAAATTACTCCATTACGGCAGCTTCGGATGCTACTTTGATTTTTTCTTACGTAGGATTTAAGACCATTGAAATTCCAGTAAACGGCAATACTACGATCGATGTAACCATGGAAGAAGATGCCGCAGCCTTGGATGAGGTGGTGGTAACAGGTTATGGTACACAAACAAGAGGGGAATTAACAGGATCTGTGGCAACAGTTGATGTTGAGGAAGCCACAAAAACTCCTGTTGTAAACGCCGCAGAAGCCTTACAAGGTAGGGTGGCAGGTGTTACAGTTACCAATAACGGTGCTCCTGGTTCAGCTCCAGTAGTTCGTATTAGGGGTTTTGGTACAGGTAATAGTAACGACCCTCTTTATATTATTGATGGCGTTCAGACCGATGACCCAGGTATCTTAAACTCAATTAACCCAGCGGATATCGAGCAATTTAACGTACTTAAAGATGGTGCTGCCGCTATTTATGGTGCAAGGGCATCCAATGGTGTTGTCATTATAACCACTAAAGGAGGTGGTTATAACCTTAACACCGCAAAAGTTTCTGTTGATTTGCTTACAGGATTCTCCGTAGTAACGAATAAGCCAGATATGCTAAACCCACAGCAACATGGAGAAATGCTTTGGCAAAGTATCCTGAATGATGGTGGAACGCCTTCGCACCCACAATATGGTGACGGTGCAAGTCCGGTTGTTCCTTCCACTATTCAAGGTGTTCCTGTAACTATGAATGTTAGACCAGGTGGTACCGATTGGGTGGATGAAATCTACAGAAGTGCCATTACGCAAAACGCTTCCATTACTTTGGAAAATGGTAATGAAAAATCAAGATTTCTCTTCTCTGCTAACTACTTAAACCGTCAGGGTGTTCAAATCCATACAGGATTTAAAAGAGGGACGGTACGATTGAACTCAGAGTTTAAAATCGGTGACAGAATTCGTATCGGGCAACACGCCAACATTTCTTTCGATAGAAGAGCTGGTGGGCAGTCATGGTTCAATTTTGCACAAAGAATGTCTCCTTTGGTGCCAGTTTATGATACTGATGGGAACTTTGGTGGTAACTACAGTAACGATACAGGACTATCCAACCCTAACAACCCTGTGGCGGAAGCTACTCGTCAAAAAGATGACTATGCCAAGACACTCAGGGTATTCGGTGATATTTATGCTACATTGGACATTATGGATGGATTGCAGTTCAAAACATCCTTCGGTGGTTCCATTAGAGCTTACAACGACAGACGTTTTAGGGCGTTGATTCCAGAATCATCTGAGCCTATTGCCACAAATACATTGAGAGAGGCCGATCAAGACAACTACGAGTGGGTATGGACAAACACCTTAAACTATAACAAGTCTTTCGGAGATCACAAGATTAATGCTCTAATTGGTATTGAGGCTTTGGATAATCAGGCAAAAGGAAAGGAAATTACTAGAAACGACTATTTTTTCGAAACACCTGACTATTATTTGTTGAGCAATGGTGGTGGTGCACCAAACGTGGCTTACGCCTATGACAATGCAAATTCTTTGTTCTCTTTGTTCGGAACGGTAAATTATGACTATGATGGTCGTTACTTGTTGACTGCTACCGTACGTCGTGATGAATCCTCTCGATTTTTGGGAGACAATAAGAGTGATACCTTCCCATCTTTCAGTGCTGGTTGGGTAGTGAGCAACGAATCCTTTTGGCCAACAGACTCTTTCGTGAGCCGATTGAAGTTGAAAGGTTCTTGGGGACAATTGGGTAACCAGACACTTCCGGTGAACAACCCAACCATCAATATTTCTGTATTGAGCGAGCAATATGCAAATTATGTTTACACAGGTAACGGAGGCCCATCACAAGGTGCGTTATTGTCTGCTGCGGGTAACCCTAATTTGAGATGGGAAACCAGTGAAACCACCAACTTCGGTGTTGAACTTGGCTTCTTTGACAACAAATTGAATGTTTCTGCAGAATATTTTAAAATCAAGACAAAGGATTTGATCAACCAGGATGAACAATTGTTCAGTTCAACAGCTATTGATGCAGCTCCACCGTTCGTGAATCTTGGTTCCATTGAGAACACAGGTGTGGATGCTACTTTAAGCTATAGAGATCAAACGAACTCTGGCTTTAGCTATGGTATTGACCTTAACGTCTCCCATTACAAAAACGAAGTGGTGGATTTGATCAGTGCCTTCCAAACAGGTTTCGGAGGGTTTAGAACCACGGGTACTGTTACAAGAACACAAGAGGGGCAACCGCTTTCATCATTCTACGGTAGAGTAGTTGACGGCATTTTTGCTTCGGAAGCAGAAGTTACAGCAGCTGCAGATCAAGGATTTGCAACTCCTGCCGATGGTGTTGGAAGGTTCAGATATGCTGATTTGAACGATGACGGTGTGATCAATGATGACGATAGAACTTTCATCGGATCGCCTCACCCAGATTTCACTTATGGTATTAACTTGACAGCTGCCTATAAAGGTTTTGATATGTCTGCGTTTTTCCAAGGGTCGCAAGGGAACGAAATATTCAATAACGATAAAGTTTATACTGACTTCCCAACATTCTTCAATGCAAACAGAAGTGTAAGGGTTTTGGATTCTTGGACTCCAGATAACCTAGATGCCGAATTGCCGGCGTTGAGCCAGAGTATATCCAACAATGAAGGTAATGCAAACTCCTTCTTTGTGGAAGATGGATCTTATATGAGATTGAAAAACCTTCAAATTGGTTATACTTTTAATGAGCAAGTTTCCAGTTATTTAGGAATGAATAGTGTTCGCTTCTACCTGCAAGGTACCAACTTGTTCACCATAACAGGTTATGATGGAGTTGACCCTGAGCTACAACCTAGATTTGAAGGTGGTGCCATTGACAACTTGACCATTGGTGTTGCGGATAACAACTATCCTTTAGCTGCAATTTATTCTTTCGGAGTTAATCTAAAATTTTAAAAAAATGAAAAAGAAGTTATTATTTACAACAATGCTGGCAGGTCTATTGCTATGGGCCTGTAGTGAAGATTTCACGGAAAAGCCGGCCACTGGTGCGCTCTCGGATGCAGCGCTTCAAAATGCTTTGGGCGTTGACCTAAAGTTGACCGCGGCTTATTCCGCTATGGACGGAGAACGTATTAATGCGCAGGGAGAAGCTGTTTCTCGTGGCGGAGACAACTGGTGGACGGATGTGGTATCGGATGATGCCCACAGGGGAAGTACCGATGGAGATAACACGGAACTATTCCAGATAGAAACCTTGGACTGGCAAACTGGTAACAGTTGGTTCCTGGGAAGATGGAGCGGACTTTATGCTGGTGTAAATCGCTGTAATGCCGTATTGGACCTGATCAGTCAAATTGAGGAAGGGGACTTTACCCAACAAGAAGGAGAAGCATTATTCCTTAGAGGTTATTACAATTTTGAGCTTCAGAAACATTATGGTAATCCACCCTTTCTTTCTGTGGAGAATTTAGTGAATACAGAGTTCAATCAACCAAACCCAGGTCCAATATGGGCAGAGATTGAAGCTGATTTTCAAGCTGCTGCTGATGCGCTGGGCGACGATATTATCGTAGGTAGAGCCAATGCTTGGGTGGCAAAAGCCTTTTTGGGCAAAGTTTATTTGTACCAAGGAAAATATGACCAAGCCTTGCCATTGCTCAACGATGTGATCAATAATGGACCATATTCTTTAAATGAGCAATTCGTGGACAACTTTAACCTTGCTGGTGAAAACGGTCCTGAATCTATGTTTGCCATTCAGTTCGCTGCTGATGATGGACGCTCTTTTAATGGTAATGGTACAGGTACGTTGAACTTCCCAGGGGGTGGTCCATTGGGTACTTGCTGCGGGTTTTATCAGCCAACACAAGATTTGGCCAATGCTTATCAGACAGACGGTTCTGGATTGCCATTATTGGATTCCTACGCTGCAACTGATGTAACCAATGATTATGGAATCAATAGTGATGAACCTTTTACCCCTCATACAGGACCATTGGATCCACGTATTGATTATACCATTGGTCGAAGAGGTATTGATTATAATGGTTTTGGTCTAAACCCTGGAAAAGAGTGGATTAGAGCAACCTTTGGTGATATTTCAGGACCTTATTTGCCTAAAAAGAATTTTTATCAAGCGGACGAGGTGGATGCCCAACGCGGTACAGGTGGTTGGGGATCGGACTGGTCCGGTATCAACTATAACGTAATGCGTTTTGCAGATGTATTGTTGATGGCCGCTGAAGCAGCTGTTGAACAATCCAGTCCAAATTTACCTTTGGCATTGGAATACGTAAATCGTGTACGAAACAGGGCCAAAAATATGAACTATGTTCAAACTGTGGATGGAACTGGAGATGCTGCCAACTATCAAATTGAGCCTTATGCTTCTTTTGCAAGTCAGGATTTTGCACGACAA
>Ga0209578_10004459_pt1 | contig 10025 bp, 5 predicted proteins | sample tdAd472_FD_187127 | JGI IMG/M metagenome (GOLD analysis project Ga0209578, IMG submission 187127) | Marine sediment microbial communities from the Atlantic coast under amendment with organic carbon and nitrate - tdAd47.2 (SPAdes)... | ecosystem: Environmental > Aquatic > Marine > Coastal >...
TTGAAGAGAAAAAATAAGTTAGCGACCGAGGGGCCCATCTAATGCGTATCGAACGCCGTTTTACCACCGAAGGTAAATCACCCTACGACGGAATTGATTTCCGCACTGCCACCAGTGAAATTCGCAACCCGGACGGCTCGCTCGTCTTCCAACTTGAAGGCGTCGAAGTGCCCGAAAAGTGGAGCCAGGTGGCGTGCGATATTCTGGCGCAAAAGTATTTCCGCAAAGCGGGTGTTCCCTCCCAGCTTCGCCGCGTCGAAGAACCAGGCGTTCCTGATTGGCTCCAGCGGCACGAAGCCGACGCAGATGCCGAAGAACTGGAATATGATTCCGAGCGGTCTTCAAAGCAGGTCTTTGATCGCCTTGCCGGTACCTGGACCTATTGGGGCTGGAAAGGCCGGTACTTCGATGGCGAGGCCGACGCCGAAGCTTTCTATGACGAAATGCGCTACATGCTGGCGACGCAAAAAGCGGCGCCCAACTCCCCGCAATGGTTCAACACTGGTCTCCATTGGGCTTACGGCATCGATGGCCCGAGCCAAGGCCACTTCTATGTCAACTATCTTACGGGCAAGCTTCAGAAGTCGAAGTCTTCCTACGAGCACCCCCAGCCCCACGCCTGCTTCATTCAGTCGATCTCAGATGATCTGGTAAACGAAGGCGGCATCATGGACCTCTGGGTCCGCGAGGCGAGGCTCTTTAAATACGGCTCCGGCACCGGCTCGAATTTCTCGAACCTGCGCGCCGAGAACGAACCTCTGTCGGGCGGCGGCAAATCGTCCGGCCTTATGAGTTTCCTCAAAATCGGCGACCGCGCGGCGGGCGCAATCAAGTCGGGCGGCACCACACGCCGGGCAGCGAAGATGGTGGTTGTGGACATCGACCACCCGGACATCGAAAAATTCATCGACTGGAAGGTCAAGGAAGAACAAAAAGTCGCCGCGCTGGTGACAGGCTCAAAGGCGCTCAACAAGCACCTCAAAGCCATCATGAAGGCGTGCGTGAATTGCGAAGCTGATGGCGACGATTGCTTCAACCCGAAAACCAACCCGGCCCTTAAGCGCGAGATTAAAGCCGCAAAGACCATGCAGATCCCCGAGAATTATATCAGCCGGGTGATTCAATTTGCGCGTCAGGGATTTCGCGACATAGATGTGCCCACCTACAACACAGACTGGGACTCTGAAGCCTATCTCACCGTCTCGGGCCAGAACTCGAACAATTCCGTGCGCGTGACGGATGATTTCTTGAGCGCGGTCGAAAAGGACCTCGACTGGAACCTTCATTTCCGCACCACGGGCGAGCTTGCCCATCAAACCAAGGCGCGCGATCTGTGGGAAAAGGTCGGCTATGCGGCCTGGGCCTGTGCCGATCCTGGCATCCAGTACCACACCACGATCAACGATTGGCACACCTGCCCTGCTGGCGGTGAGATCAAGGCGTCTAATCCGTGTTCGGAATATATGTTCCTGGATGATACGGCCTGTAACCTTGCTTCACTGAACCTGATGGCGTTCCGCCGCGAAGATCGCAGCTTTGATACAGAAGCCTTTGCCCACGCGGTACGGCTTTGGACCATGGTGCTCGAAATTTCGGTTCTAATGGCGCAGTTCCCGTCGAGAGAAATTGCGCAGCTCTCTTACGACTACCGCACGCTCGGATTGGGCTTTGCCAATATCGGCGGGCTTTTGATGGCATCGGGCATTCCTTATGACTCAGAGGAAGGCCGCGCGATCACAGGCGCCATTACCGCGCTGATGACGGGCCAGTGCTACGCCACCTCAGCGGAGATGGCGAAGCAGCTTGGCGCTTTTGATAAGTACTGGCTCAACGACGATCATATGATGCGAGTCATCCGCAATCACCGCCGGGCGGCCTTTGGTGAGCACAACGGCTATGAAGACCTGCACATTAGGCCAGTGCCGCTCGACATCGCCAACTGCACGCAAAGCGACATTGTTTCCGCCGCGCAATCTGCGTGGGATGACGCGCTTGCGCTCGGTAATGAATACGGCTTCCGCAATGCGCAGGTCTCGGTAATCGCGCCCACGGGCACCATCGGTCTTGTGATGGATTGCGACACCACCGGGATCGAGCCTGATTTCGCGCTTGTAAAATTCAAGAAACTTGCTGGCGGCGGGTACTTCAAGATCATCAACCGCACGGTGCCCGAGGCGCTTGCAAACCTCGGCTACAGTGAAGATGAGGTCAAAGGCATCATCGATTATGCGGTGGGCCTTGGCACGCTGGAAACCGCGCCGGGGATCAATTTCGATGCCCTCAAGGCAAAGGGCTTTACGGACGAGAAACTGCAGGCGGTTGAAGGATCGCTCGCGACCGCGTTCGACATTCGCTTTGCCTTTAACAAGTTCTCGCTTGGCGAAGATTTCTGCACCGAGACGCTTGGCCTTGATGCGGAAGCTTTGAACGACATGGATTTCGACATGCTCGCCGCCTTGGGTTTTTCCAAGAAGGAAATCGAGGCAGCGAACCTTCATGTTTGCGGCGCTATGACCCTTGAAGGAGCGCCGGGCCTTAAAGATGAGCACCTGCCCGTCTTTGATTGCGCAAATCCTTGCGGCCGCATCGGCAAGCGGTTTTTGTCGGTGGAGAGCCACATCCGCATGATGGCGGCATCGCAGCCGTTCATCTCCGGTGCGATTTCCAAGACCATCAACATGCCGAGCGAAGCGACGGTCGAAGATTGCCAGGAAGCCTACATGCTTTCCTGGAAGCTGGGGATCAAAGCCAACGCGCTCTATCGTGATGGCTCTAAGCTGAGCCAGCCGCTCTCCTCCCAGCTGCTCGATGACGCCGAGGAAGAAGCAGAAGACATGGCGGCCTCTGACGTGCCCATGGTCGAGCGCACCAAAGTGCTCACCAAAACGGTAATCAAAGAAGTGATCCGCCAAAGCAAGGATCGCGAGCGCATGCCCCATCGCCGCAAGGGCTACACCCAAAAAGCGATTGTCGGCGGGCACAAGGTCTACTTGCGCACCGGTGAATACGACGGTGGCGAGATCGGCGAGATCTTCATCGACATGCACAAAGAAGGCGCGGCGTTCCGTTCCCTGATGAACAACTTCGCCATCGCCGTCTCTCTGGGCCTGCAATACGGCGTGCCGCTGGAAGAATATGTGGATGCCTTCACCTTCACGCGGTTCGAACCAGCGGGCATGGTGCAAGGCAACGACGCGATTAAGAACGCCACGTCGATCCTCGATTATGTGTTCCGGGAATTGGCAGTTTCTTATCTCGGCCGTCACGATCTTGCGCACGTGCCGCCCGGCGCCGAAGACGACCAACTTGGCGGCGGCGCGGACGAAGATCGCCCGACCCAGCGCCCAGTGGAAATGCCCATCGAGCAATTGGCGAGCACGGGCTACATGCGTCAGGCCTCGGCCGGTCGTTTGATCCGCCTTGCCTCGGCAACCCAGCCCACGGAAGCGGTGGCAACTGCCACGGCAGGTGAAGCACTTGCTGAAATCGCCGAGGAGGTCGCTGAAGCAGCGCCCGCGACCATGGAACTTCACGAAACCACGGTGCACGCGGAAGCCGCGGCGGGCGAAGCAACGATTGATGTGGCGGAAACCGAAGTCACCATGCCCATGAGTGACGATGCACAGCGCGTTCTAGAAGCGCGCATCAAGGGCTATGAGGGCGATCCGTGCACCACCTGCGGACACATGACGCTGGTGCGTAACGGCACGTGCCTTAAGTGCGACACCTGCGGCTCGACAACAGGCTGTAGCTAGACCCAAGTTTTGAGAGGTCCCTCACAGGATCGACCAAAGCGGTAGGGGCGGGCTTCGGCTCGCCCCTTTAATTTTGCTCCATTAATTTTGCCCCTTAGCTTTTGCGGCCCGGCAATTGCATTTTCCAATGCCAGAGACAACAAACAGCAGAAGTGTGTCACGATGAAACAGCTCGGGTACGGATTGGTGATCTATGCTTTGGCAGCGGCCATGGTATTGGCCATCGCCCTTCCGACGCTTCTTTAGTGCAAACTAGCTCTTCTCATTTTCCGGCGGCGGCGCCAGGCGAAGGAAAAGTTTGTGCAGGTGATGCGCGTCAGCCTCGTCTGCCACCCGGCCGACCGCCGGAACGACCGCCCCTGCCACTCGGCCTGCTGGCCCTCGGTGATATGGGAAGACTTCTTTGGGTTTGTTCGAGTTTCACAAAATTGTCCACGCGACGCGCACCTTCATCTAGTTCCTGATCGCTTAAAGCAACACGCAAGCTGGCAAGCTCGGCTCGCCGGGCATCGTGCATGAAAGTGGACCTGGCATTTCTTTCCGCCAAGATCAGATATTTTGCGGCCTCAAAGTTGTCCGCCGCCACGCCCCTACCCCGATGCAGCAACTCCGCAAGCCGCGCTTGGGCCTTCACGTACCCGGACTCTGCGGCAAGGCCGATCCAGATCAGCGCTTCGCGATACTTTTGACTGGTGCGTGTCGGGTCAGATTCAACATCGCCGAGGCGCACAAGGCAATCCCCCAGATGATACTGCGCCACTTCATACCCGGCACCGAGGCCCGCCACTTGCGCGAAAAAGGGAATTGCTTCTTCGAACTGGCCGGCTTGCTTGAGTTCAATACCGCGTGCTGAGCCTTCTGGAGACATCGAAGGCCCGCCTCGGCCGCGTGGCCCCACGCAAGCGCCTGCGGTCAGGCCCACGGCCCCAATGCCAAGCAAAAAATTCCGTCTGGTCGCCACAAAGCCTCTCCCGATTTCAATGGACTAATCGGGATTGAACGATTGGCGCGCGAAACTCCGTCGCTCTATTCGTCTTGTTCTTTTGTGGGCGGCGGCGCCAAGCGAATGAATAGCTCGCGCAGGTGGTGGGCGTCCGCTTCAGAGGGCGCGCCCATCATCAGGTCTTCGGCCTGCTGGTTCATGGGGAACATGGTGACTTCACGCAGGTTCTCTTCGCCCGCGAGCAGCATGACGATGCGGTCGATCCCCGGCGCGATGCCGCCGTGGGGTGGTGCGCCATATTTGAACGCGTTGATCATGCCGCGGAATTTGTCGTCCACCACGGACTTATCATAGCCCGCGATCTCGAAGGCTTTGTACATAATCTCGGGCCGGTGGTTCCGGATAGCGCCAGAGGAAAGCTCAATGCCGTTGCAAACGATGTCGTACTGATAGGCGAGGATGTCGAGCGGATCGCGCGTCTCAAGCGCTTCCATCTCGCCTTGCGGCATCGAAAACGGGTTGTGTGAGAAATCGATGCGATCGAGCTTTTCGTCAAACTCAAACATCGGGTAATCGACGATCCAGCAAAACTTGAAGACGTCTTTCTCACCCAGATCGAGCTCTTGGCCGATCCGGACCCGTGCACGCGCGGCAAAATCATGGAACGTCTTCGGCACGCCTGCGACGAAAAACACAGCATCGCCATCTTTAAGGCCAAGCTGATCACGAAGCGCTGCAGTCCGTTCCTCGCCGATGTTCTTGGCAACGGGGCCTGCGCCTTCACCATCGCGGAAGAAGATGTAACCAAGACCCGGCTGACCTTCATCCTTTTGCGCCCAGCCGTTCATACGGTCGCAGAACGCGCGGCTGCCGCCCGTCGGTGCGGGAATGGCCCACACCTCGGCCTTGTCGTCACGTTCGAGAATGCCGGAAAACACTTTAAAGCCCGAGCCGCGGAACGTGTCTGATACGTCCGACATCTCGATCGGGTTACGAAGGTCCGGCTTGTCCGAGCCGTATTTGCGCAAGGCTTCTGCATAGGGAATGCGCGGGAATGGCGCGGGGCTGACTTTGCGGTCCCCAGCAAATTCTTCGAAGACGCCGTGCATCACAGGCTCAATCGCGGCAAACACGTCTTCTTGCGTCACAAAGCTCATTTCCATGTCGAGCTGGTAAAACTCACCCGGGCTCCGGTCGGCGCGCGCATCTTCGTCGCGAAAGCACGGCGCGATCTGGAAATAGCGGTCAAAGCCCGAAACCATAATGAGCTGCTTAAACTGCTGCGGCGCTTGGGGCAGTGCATAAAACTTGTTGGGGTGCTGACGCGAAGGCACCAAAAAGTCACGCGCACCCTCGGGGCTTGAAGCCGTCAGGATCGGCGTTTGATACTCGGTAAAGTCCTGCTCCACCATGCGGCGGCGGATCGAAGTAATTACCTGCGAGCGCAGCTGGATGTTCTGGTGAAGCCGTTCGCGGCGCAAATCGAGGAAGCGAAAACGAAGGCGCGTGTCTTCTGGATAATCAAGTTCACCAAAGACCGGCAGCGGCAATTCGTCCGCCGGGGAAAGGAGCACATATTCCGTGATCCGAACTTCCACCTCGCCCGTGGGCAAGTCAGAGTTCACAGTCTCATCGGACCGGGCCACCACTTTGCCCGTGATCGAAATAACGCTCTCAGCGCGCAGGCGCTCGAGCTCTGCAAAGATCGGGTTTTCAGGTTCGATGACCCCTTGGGTGATGCCGTAATGGTCGCGCAAGTCGATGAACAATAGCCCACCGTGATCGCGCTGGCGGTGTATCCAGCCCGAAAGGCGAACGTCCGTTCCGACGTCGCTTTGGCGCAATGCGCCACAGGTATGGGTCCGGTACTGATGCATCCCTGATATCCCTGGAAAATAGGTTTACGCGGGCCGAGGCGCAGGGGCCTCGGCGAAGCGGCGCAAAGGCACACGGGTTGCCCCCTTTTGTCAAGGCCGCGCCCCCAAAACCGGGGCGACAAGCGGCCCGAACCGCGCTATAGGGAGCCCCATGCAAATTGTTACCAAAACTCGCGAGCTGGCTGACCTTATGAAAGCCCTCGCCGGGGATGCGTTCGTTACCGTCGACACCGAGTTCATCCGAGACACAACCTATTGGCCAAAACTCTGCCTCATCCAGATCGCGGGTGAGGACCAAGAGGCGATTATCGATCCCCTCGCCAAGGGGCTCGACCTGGCACCCTTCTTTGAGCTGATGGCCAATCAGAAAATCACCAAGGTCTTTCACGCCGCGCGGCAGGACCTTGAGATCTTTTTCCATGAGGTGGGCGCCCTGCCCGCGCCCATGTTCGATACGCAAATCGCTGCCATGGTGTGCGGCTTCGGCGATCAAGTGGGTTATGAGACGCTGGTGCGCAAAGTGCTCGATCAGGCGCTCGATAAATCTTCTCGCTTTACCGATTGGTCGCGCAGGCCGCTTTCCGACAAGCAGCTGAATTATGCGCTTGGGGATGTAACGCACCTCCGCCCGATCTACGAAGAGCTTAGGCGGCAGGTGGAGGAACAGGACCGCGCCCATTGGCTCGAAGAAGAACTTGCGGTCCTTACGAACCCGGGCACCTATCAGCTTGATCCCGAGGCCGCCTGGAAGCGGCTTAAGATCCGCACGGGCAATAAGCGCTATCTTGCGATCCTTATGGAAGTCGCCGCCTGGCGCGAGCGCGAGGCACAAACCCGAGACGTGCCGCGCAACCGCATTCTCAAAGATGACGCACTCATGGAAATTGCCGCGCACGCGCCCAAGTCGGAAAGTGAGATTTCAAACCTCCGGGGTGTGCCCAATGGGTTTGGCCGTTCAGCAGCGGGCAAGGCGCTATTAGTGGCGGTTGCCGAGGGGCTTGAAACCGATCCCAAGTCACTTCCCAAGGTCAAGCGCAACGAGCCTTTACCCAATGGAATCGGGCCCTTAGTGGAACTATTGAAGGTCCTGCTAAAAGCCAAATCTGAAGAACATCAAGTGGCCCCGCGCATGATTGCAACGGTTGCAGATCTTGAGAAAATCGCCGCTGATGATGAAGCAGATGTGGCCGCCCTCCAGGGCTGGCGCCGCGAGATCTTTGGCTCCGCTGCGCTCGAGCTCAAGCATGGCAAAGTGGCGCTGACCATCCGCAAGAACAAAGTAACGCCGATACCGTTCGACAATGGCGACGGGCGCGTGGCGGCGGAATAGCCGCCATTATTCAGTTGTTCCGATTTCCTCGAGGACCTCAGCCGCCAACCGGACGGTGGCGCGCCGCTGCGCTGCCAATGTGCGCCGCCCAAGTGCTTCGGCTACAAGATGCGCCGCCTCAAATGTGCGGTCCATTCGCGCAAGCAAATAGCGCATCATTGCGGGATCAGGATCAACGCCCTTATCAGTGAGGCGCTTTACCAAGATGGCCTCAAGGAGAGCCTCATCCGGCGCACCAATCTCAGCGACCGGAAGCGCCTTTAACCGTGATGCCAAATCGGGCAACGCGACCATCCATTTTGCGGGCACATCGCGCGCCGTAATGAGCACATGTCTTTTATCTTCCCGCGCAAGATTGATGAGATGAAAGAGCGCATCTTCATCAAACTTTTCTGCATCATCATGCATCAACCAAAGGGGTGCATCTGTGGTTTCGGCAATATCTGTTGACGCCAAGTTGCCGAGGCTCGCAACGGCGGCATTGGCGCGCGCTGCCCACATCTCGCCCAGGTGGGTTTTTCCGGAATGCGCCGGCCCGACGATGGCGGCCACAGGACCGGGCCAATCCGGCCAGGTTTCAACCAGCCGTACGGCGGCCTCATTCGCGGGCGCCCGGGCAAAGGCCGATGGCGATGTGTCGTCAGGTCGGTTGAGATCGAGTGTGAATTGGGGGTGTTTCATTCACCGATGGTCTCGCGATCAATCTTCCACGGGCTGCATGGTGCCGCGCCGATCGCCCAAACCGCGGGCGCGACGCTCTTCAATTTCCTCAGGCGTCAACACTTCGTCAAAGAGGCCTTCCAGATCATCATCCGTAAGTACCGGCGCGTTTTGTTCGCGGCGCTGCTCGACAGTAACTGTTTCGACAGGCGGCGTGGAACGTGAAGCGTTGAAGTTTCCGGATCCGGCGCCGGGCGCACCCGCCACGGGCAGCTCGCGGACCGTCGCACCCCGCACACGCAAATCCCAGTAGCCGCGAATACCGCTCAGCGCGACGCCGCTTTGGCCAAGCGTAATAGAGAGCTGTTGCGGCGAACCTGCGAACGTCACGGTAACTTCCGCACCTTGAGCCGAAAGCGCATGGGTATCGTAGCTGTCGACGGTGGCGGAGGCCTCCAGGGCCTGGCGGATGATCTCCCATTCCTGGAGCGAATTAAACAGCGCGGTGGCTTCGAGCCGGTGAAGCGCGTCGTATGAAACAAGCGTTCGCGACTTCCACCGCTCTTGAATCTCGCCCGAGAGAAGCGTGATGGAGCTTTGCGCCATCTGCATCAACGCATCTTCATCTGGAGTGGATACAGGTTCGGTGGCGGCACCCGTTACGTCGTCCCCAACCGAAACGGGCAACACGCCAGCGACGCGGGTATCCACGATTTGCCCCACACCGTTTGCTGTGATCTCCGTCATGCGGGCATAGAGCGACGCATCGCCAGTGGGACGCGAAACCAAAATGGCGTGTGCAACGTAGACCGCTTCAACATTATAGCGGCTCGCAAGGAACTGCATGGCGTCCCAATCGCCTCGCACCACGTCTTCGACACTTACAACGGTTGCGTCAGACAAGTCCCCAAGCGGCAAAACCATCGGAACCAATTCGTGGCTTAAATCCATATCGCGCCACGCGCTAGCCCATTCGTTTTCCTCTTCCCAAAGAAGACGGCTGGTTTCGCTTCCTTCGGTTCTTATTTCAAAAACCGGCAGGACCAAGGCTGGTGCCGCTTGGCTTTCGGAAAATGCAATCCCGTCGCTTCTCAAAAGAGAGCGAATGCGATCGGGTCGGAAGGAATACGTAATGTCGGCGAGGTAGCTGTTTTGCGCACCGGCCAGGGTGGAGAACCGTTCGTTCTCCACTTCAAAGCCCACTTGAATGTCCAAAAGCTCATTGAGCTGCGGCCGCGGCAGATAGGGCCAATCCCCGCTTGGGGTCAGCCGCCGCAGCAGAATCTGGAGCGCCTGGGCACGCCCGCGGTCCTGCGCGATAAGGCGTGCTTCTTCGGCAGAAGGCGCCTCAGCCTCCACCGGCACCCCCGCCACGGTGAAAATATCGCCCGCACCCGTTGATTGAGCTGCCACCAGCCCAGGACCAAGGGTCGCCAGCAAAAACGCAAAACCCGCTAAAA
>Ga0209578_10004469_pt1 | contig 10012 bp, 7 predicted proteins | sample tdAd472_FD_187127 | JGI IMG/M metagenome (GOLD analysis project Ga0209578, IMG submission 187127) | Marine sediment microbial communities from the Atlantic coast under amendment with organic carbon and nitrate - tdAd47.2 (SPAdes)... | ecosystem: Environmental > Aquatic > Marine > Coastal >...
CGGCCAAGTCCCGTAAAACAGGACGCGAGCCGGGATCCAGAAAGAGTCTGATTATATTGAACTTTCACTGGATTCCGGATCTCGTCCGCTTTAGGCGGCCTCGTCCGGAATGACGGGTGCGGCGAATTGTGACACAGCCCCTCAAGGGGAGAGGAGATCTTTTTGCGGAGTTAAGTGCATAGCCATTTGGTGAATTCAGCCAACAAGGTACTGCCATGAAAAACAAAGAACGGGGCGTCACTCTCAATGAGCTCATAATCTCTCTGGCTGTCGTCGGTATTGTGGCCGCAATTGGTCTGCCAAACCTGATCCAGATGGTGCCCAATTACCGCCTTGCCAGTGCCGCCCGCTCCCTGGTGGTTCAAATCCATAAGGCTAAACTTACGGCCATCCAACGTGGCAACGCCTACTATCTCGACTTCGATCTTGACGGTGACGGCAAGCTGGAATCAGGAGGCTGTTTCCTGTGGGGAGACCGCAACGGCAACCGACACAAGGAACACTTAGAAAGAAGCGAAATGGTATTGGACCTCGAGAAGTCCCCAGGTGTGCACCTTCAGGCCTACCCTGCTGAACTCGACGGACCAGAGCGCGGACCTAACAAAACCAAGATCGATGCCGGCGGCGGCGACGGGGTTAGCTTCAGTCAGAATCGAATCAAGTTTAATCCCAACGGCACAAGTAGTACCGGTACCATTTATCTCCATAACAGCAACGGTCGGACCTTTGCCATCCGTCTACGCTACAATGGCCTGACCCAGCTCTGGCGCCACGACGGCGACCAGTGGGAGCGGTGGTAGGCAACAGGTCTCTGCAAGTACCGGGCTAGCCCGAGGATTGCTGGGAAAAAGCCGCTTGGCTTTTCTCAACGTCTTCTGGGCCTCACCCTCGTTGCCTGTTCTCCGATAGAGACCGCTCAACCTCAAATACAGGCTCGGATCCTGGAGGGGATAGTATAGGAACCTGTGGCCATCCACAGCGAGGGATCGACACGCAGGGTCACCAGACCTCCCGCCAGGCCTTCAGGAGGACATTGTTGGCCTGGCCTGCTGTGAAATTGTCATCCCCGATCTGGCGGATCTCGTTGTTGATGGTGGTCAGGTAGACATGCCGCCTGTCCACGTAAACGGAACTAAGGCCTTTGCCGACATCTACCCGACCTTCGGGGTTGTCGTCGGACGTCCAGGCCTTGTCGCCGGTCTTCAGGTCAAGGGAATATAGGTAACCGCTTCCGGCTACATCTTCGCCCGGGTCGGTGCTCTCCATGGTGCCGGAGGCGGTCGCCACATAGATCCGGCCGGCGGCAATGGTAGGCGTGGACCGGACCTTTTCGCCCTCATCAAGCGTCTGTTCCCACAGCAGGGTGCCCGCTCCCTCCGCATAGGTCGGCGTCTCCTTCAGTTCGGTGGCATCCACGGCGTAGATGGAATAAGCCTGGTCATCGGCGGCCCAGTCAGCACCGCCGCTGCCGAAGATCAGAACCACGTGGCCACTATCACGTATGATTGCCGGCGATACCGAGATGGGGTTCCCCACCCCGGCGTTCCACAGGGGTATCTGTTTGGTGACACCTTCAACGTCCTCGGTACCATGGGGGTTGGTTCCGTCCATGGCGTCGAGTTCCCAGAGTCTGCCGTTCATATCTCCCACATACACCCGGTCCACAAATTGGTCACCGGTGGTGTCAAAAAGGGTTACGGCCCCGGGGATGTCATTCACTGCGTCAACGTATTGGTCGGAGAAATGCCACAGTTTGTCACCTGTCGTCAGGTCAAAGGCAAAGACGTTGATCCCCCCGTGATCTTCGGCAATGTTGAGATAACCGGTGGCCACATAAACCACCAACTTCTGCTCGTACCCGGTGATATCACCTTTGTGGTCTTTGACAGGCCACTTCACCCTGTTGACGGAGGCGCGATAGGCGTGTCCCATTTCCACTTTCTGGGTGACCGTAACGCTGTCCTCGTTAGGATCAAGGGTGCCGTCATTATCAAGATCCTCGAATACGGTCTCACCATTTTGAAATGAGCCGACAGTAGCCTCAAGGCTTAATTCACCGTTTTCTGTATCATCAGCTACCACCTCACCGGTCGCTCCCGAGGTTTCACCGGTTACCGTATCTCCAGGGCTGAAGCCCCCGCTACCGGCATAGCTCAAAATGGCCTCAACCGTAAGTTCCCAGAGCACCGACCAGTTGTCGGGATCGGTAACATCAAGGGCAAAGACATAGTTGCCCCCCCGGCCCTCGGTAGAGACCAGGATGGTGCGCCACTGGTCAGCAGTACCCTGGTTGCCGTCGTGATCATAGTAGACGTCCTTGACCGCAGGGGAGCCGTCCACAGCGGCAAAGTCCTGGGTCGCGTTGGGATCGGTGCGGTCGTTCTTGAGCTTCCCCAGCAGGTTGCGCGGGATAAATGCCCACTTTTCATTACCGCTTGCGGTCTCAATGGCGTGCAACATGCCGTAGAGATCGCCCACATAGGCTACTTCGTCCCTGCTGCCGGTGCGGCTGTTGTGATCGACGATCGCCGGCGCCGAATGCATGATGCCGCCCAGCTTGTTTGCCCGTTCAACCCATTGGCTGTTGTCGCTGTTCCAATACTTTCCTCTCACCCTGGTGATGACTGCCAGCTCATCGTTAGTGTCGCCTCCCGGCGTGACGTCGAGAAGGTCGTCGAGGTCGAGGAGTTTGGTCTCATCAAAGGGAATCGGGGTCCAGGTCCCAGCACTAAGCTCGGCCGTATATACTTTGCGGCCATTATCGTTGTAATCATTGGCGTCTGCTATATGACCGGCATCTGCCGTATCCCAGTCGGCATCCATCTCCGCCGCGGTCATGGTCACGTCATAGCGACGAAAGTGACCGAAGTAGCTCGGATATTCGAAGCTCCCCTGGTAAAGCCAAGGGTGCTTCACAATGGGGGCTGAACGCGCGTACTCTCTGCTCTGGATCTGGTACTTGATGTTGAAAAGGGTGTTGAGCACGTAGCGGACTCCGGCAATGTTCTTCCAGTCGCAGTCGTCATTGTCGGTGCAACCGGCGGAGGTAGTTGCTAAGGCCGGTATGGCGAAACCGGCCGTTGCCAGTCCAAAGGGAGTGTTTGCCTCACCGTCGTAAAGTCTGACATCGGTAGTGGTGTCCGTGATCTTTTTGATTCTCTGCTCGCCTGCATCACCACCGCCGCCGCTCCAGAGAAGGCCGATAGCGTTAACGGTGATGTCGCTGCTTCCATTGTTCCTGAGGGTTACGCCAAGGAGCTTCTTCCTCTTCACCGAGGCCGTGGTGAGGTCAATCTCCAGGGGATCTCCAACATATTCCGCCTCCAGATAAGCCGCCGCTTTCGTATCCGGGTCGGTCGAATCGGCAAGCCGCACATAGACCGTCTGGTAGCCGAGGGAGTCATTATCTGCCCAAGCCCACTTGCCCGCGGCAAGGCTACCGGCGGTGCCGGCGGTCATGGCGAAGTCGTTCGCAGTCAGCACCGAGGGCGGGTAAATTCCCGTCACATCTCCAGCCGAGGTGGTAAGATAGTATTCGCCGGTGCCGGATCCGGAAGGTTGCCAGGCATAGCTCGCCGAGCGAATGCTCAAAGCGGGGTCGGAGAAATCAGCATCCGTGGTGAAGGTTACCCCACTGCTCTTGTCGGCACCGTCATTATATGCAACCGCAAAGGTGATCGTGTATACCTTGTCACTCTTATCGACGTCCTTTTTGAATTCAAAATCCAGGGGCTTTACGTTTATCTGAGGCTCTACCGCGATGGAACCCTCGCAACTGGCATACTTGTGACCGCCCAGATAAACCACATAGCCGTTATTGGTATCGCCGTAGGCATAGCCGCCCACGTAGTAGTCCCAATCCGTGTCGTCCACCGCGCTGTTATCATTGGTGTCGTCTACGGTGAAACGGGTTACCGCAGTAACGTAGGCACTATCGCCCCCGGTAACGTCCGGAGACACATCGAAATTGTAGTTGTCACCACTGTGATAAGGGCGCCAGTTGTGAAGGTGGCCCCCTTCGGGATCGTATTCGAAGTCACCAACCTGAACATTGGGACCGGTCACGTCGTTGTAGATAACCCTGGTCTCATCGTTGGTTCCTTGGTTATGGCCGAAGCCCTTGGTGGAGAGAAAATGGCCGTTTTCGCTGTGCTCGAAGGTTTCGATGGAGGCACACTCGGCGAGCATCCCCTTGCCGCTCTCGAGGAATAGTTTTATCTCCGTCACTATATCTTCCACGTCGGGGGTGCCGTTTCCATTCCCGTCTGCGTCATGCTTATCATAACCTGTCCAGTGCGGAGCCCAGAGAAAGTCATAACCTGCAGTTCGCAGCTTGCCATCCCTGATCTCATTTGGGGTCACCACCTCGTAGGTGTCCGTACACAGACCGGCCAGCCGCAGGTAGGCTTCCAGAATCTGGGCGTTGCCTTTGGTTTTATCTTCATCGTTGTTCATCAAGGCGATCTTGGGAGGGGTGCCTATCATCTCCCGAAAGACCGGCGCCGAGAAGGGCACCTGAGCCTCATGCACCTCTACCTTTAACCAGTCACTGGGGTTGATGATGGCCTTGGCATTGGCCACATCCTCCGCCTCCACTATGAAAACACCGCCGCTGTACGAAACCCTTACGTTGCTGTCGTCATCTCCACCGTCATAGGTCTTGTATTGACTTAAAACTGAAGTTGTCCCGTCGGCTGAGTTATAAAGCTTGACCACACTCTCCTTATTCAGATCTTCAAGGGTAGCAGCGTCGACCTCGATTTCGAGGTCAATGCCGTCGATGGCGGTCTTGGTTTGATTAATCACCCAGTATACGGTGATGTCGTGCTCGCCATTCGTGTCCTTGTGATTCAGCAGGTAGTAGACCAGACCATAAGCCTCCAGCACGCCGCCATCAGCTTCCGGCTGATAAAAACTGTCCATGGGGATAATGAAAGATCCCGCGGCAAAGGTGTGTTCCTCGGCCGGAGCCTTCAGTGGCAGGCAGAGAAGCATGACCAGCACTATTAGAGTGAGAATCTTTCTTTTCATATTTCCCTCTCCTTACTCAACACCTCACTTGAGCGATTCTAGTGGACAGCACGAGTACAGGCAGCATCATGCATGTCATTCTGAGTCCGCCGCAGGCGGACGAAGAATCTTCTGGGTGGAGCCGTCTTCTGAGATTCTTCGTCGCCCGCCGGAGGCAGGACTCCTCAGAATGACACCCCGGAACACGGTTTCCGCCTGGTGGTTTTTCCTACCAGCGCTGTTCATCTGCCACCGTTCCGCTTTCTCTTGCTGCCACACCGGAACTGTCGGTATCATAGTGTTCCTGGGCATATTGATCCCCACCTCCGGAGTAGCGCACCTGGGTCTCGATTTGGACCGTTGCGTTCTGGTAACTCCCGGTAGATCTAAGAATGATGATATTGTCCGTATCCACCGTGGCATCGCCGTCCAGATCATCATTATCCCGCACCCATAGCTGAAAGCTGGCCGGGCCCACATCGAGTGTGCCCACTGCCAAAACCAGTGAATTTATCAACATGTCACCGTCAGGGTTGCCGGTTGCAACGCTGGTGGCGCTTACTCCATTCCCGTCTGCGTCTTCCCAGTTACACTGGTTGGCGTCAAGGAGATTATCCCAGTTACCACTATCTGCCGTTTTCAGATCATTTAGGAGGGCGCGACCCACCTCGATGCCTGCGTCGGCGGCATAGAACGTCATGCTGTGGACCTTTTCGTTACTGGCAATCTGAATATCCGTCGTGGTTGTGGTGGTCGCAGAAATGCCGATTATGGTCAGGAGGACAAGAACCAGCAGCGCAATGATCAACACCGACCCTCTGTCATTTGTTAAAATCTGAAATTCTGTCAGCATCATTCCACCTCCTACCTCGCCTTTATTCCTGGCAGGATAAGGGTTCTTTGCGAACCTCTATCAGTCCAGGCAACCGTGATAGTTATTGTCTTGGTGTTATTGGTTGTGTCATCGTCTGCAACATTCCAAGTGATAGTGTAAATATCTTCTTGAGGAGAAGTATGATCTCCCGCTGCCAAATCAACATCAGCGTAAGGCAAACTCATCAGCGTCTCCATTTGATCCGCTGCCCAGTTTGAAGCCTCTGTCAGCGTACCGGAAAAGTAGTTTCCCTTGATGGCCGTCATCTGCATCGAGGCTACCGCCAGCAGACCAACGCTGAAAATAAATAAGGCAATTATGACCTCAAGTAGAGTAAAACCATTTTGCTCTTTCATCATTATTTCCTCATCGGATGTATTCTAGAGCCCAAGATTACGACATCTTAACTGGGTGGTTAACCGCCGGCGTCGAAAGTGATCACCGGGTGCGGCTAATATTTCTTCTGGCCCATCCGGATTTTGATTGCTATAGGCAGTGTTATTGGTGTAGTCCTGGTCCCTGAAGTCGGCCCTGGCCACCAGTGTTATCTGTACCGACCTTATACTTGCCGGATCATCTACAGAAAGGTCCAGAACATCGGTTGGGCCTCCTGCACCCAGATAGACGAAATCGAGTGCGTCGATGTCTTGGCCAAGCGTATGCCAACTATTGGCGCCGGCGCTCAGTCTTTGCAACTCATCCCCCAATAACCTGTAGGCAACCCGTTCCTCATTGCTATCCCCTATTGTTCCATCTCCATCGTCATCAATGGTAAAGGCCACCCTATTGTCATCTGTGGTGGCCTTTTTAGCGTCGTCGTCCTTGTCGGGGTCGTCGTCAGCGAGAGCTGTAACAAAGCCTAAATTGTCTGCTCCGCTCGGGTCATACCCGGCCATCCTGATTTCTCTTTTCATCATGTACATTGCCGCGCGCAGGTTCTGCTGCATCTCTGCCACCCGATCCTGGACTACATACGACTTGTTCTGAGAGATGTAAACATTATAGACGGCAGCACTGACTAGCCCGGCCAAGGCGAGCGCGACTAAAATTTCCACCAGAGTGAATCCACTCCTCTTTCTTAGCATACCAACCATCTCTTGAGCCCCCTATCAGTTTATGCTGACGTTACCTGCTGGACTGACTGTGATTGTTTTTGTTCCAGGTGGATCGAGATCATTAATGATGAAAACAGAGTCAGCTCCGGCAGTTATGACACTTCCAGTGTCATCGATTGGCAGTCCTCTCGAATTGAATGCGATGGAAGGCTGACCACTGGCATTATCAGCAAGAGTGACACCGTCTCCCCCGCCTTCGTCTGGATCGAGACTTATAGTTCTGTAAGTCGAATCAAAGGGCCTTCTCGAGATCTCGATATCACCGCCATTGTATACTAGGTCCCCAGCAACATCCACGTAGACAATGACATCCGTGAGTGTATCATCCATCGCAATATTTAATGTTACGGCACAGACACCATTTCTTTTTGTCGCTTCCATTTTGGCGACTTGGAAATTGCTCGCCAGGTCCCTTGCCGCCCCGTTTAACCTTGCACTGGCCCGCCAGCTTGAGATGTTTGGGAGAGTAAAAGCCGCGGCGATGACGATAATCCCGATGACGACCATCAGCTCCGTCAGGGTGAATCCCTCATTTCTGCGTAAGTTCTTCATGACCATAAGGCTTTGTCCTCCTCGAGATCTATGATGCCGGATTCAAAATCCCCCCTAACCCCCCTTTATCAAAGGGGGGAACTTAAAGGGCTTAGCCCTAGGAAGGTTGACCGCTTGGGGGGCCAGCACCCATGGTGATCTCCTGAATACTCATGGCCCCGGCGGGATCTTGCGCCACCACCTCAAATTTGTAAGTAACCGGTCTTTCAAGGGCCACCACCTGCCACTGCACCACCCCGGTTTCGCTATCAACTTCCATGCCGGCCGGCGCCTGACCTTGAAGGGAAAACCGCAAGGGATCGCCGTCCGGATCCTCTGCCTGCACCCCATAGCGGTAAACACCTTTTGCCGCCCGCTCGGGCGGCTCGGAGACGATTTTGGGCGCACTGTTCAGGATAACCAGCACACCCGAGCGTCTGGTGTTTCCCTTATCGACATCATCAAAGGGGGTGGCCGCCACCTGCACCTTGTTTCCTCGGCGAAAATAGCGGCTCGCCAGTGAAGATTCCTCCTGGCCGATTATTGTCTCATCATCCACCGTCCACTCGTAGATAAAGCTCAAATGATCGCTGTCCTGGTCGCCGGCGGCGACCACTGCCCGGAGGGTATCGCTGGAGGTCGCAGGGTTAGGCGCAATCGCCACCCGGGTAACGACTGGCGGGATGTTGCCGATGACCACCGTCATAGATACTCTCCGATCCATGCCGCCTCCAGGATACCTCGCTCCGACCTCAACCGCGACAAAATCTCCCTTGTTAAGGTGATGGCCGGAGAGCTTAGGCCGAATGGCGCCGGGAATGGGTGTTGCATTTCTCAGCCACTGGTAGCTCACACTCTCAGGGTCATTGCCGCCAAAAACAACCTCTGCCTCCAGTTCGGTCATTGGGGTGGGATTCTCGGGAACAATGAGTACGGCCCTAATTTTGCCTTTATCAAGCCCCTGCAGCCTGGCCTTGGCCTCCGTTGTAAGCTGTTCAGACTGCTCCCCACAGGCAAGGATTCCAAATCCCACCAGCAAAAGCATTACTCTGAAGAGTTTCCTGGATCCTTTCATCTCAACCTTTAAAACTGCCGCCAGGCCTTCAGAACTGCATTGTTGGCATTTCCTGCGATGAAATTGCCATCCCCGACCTGGATGACATCATTTTCAATGGTGGTCAGGTAGACATGCTGGCTGTCCACGTAAATGGAACCACGGGCTTTGCCTACCTCAAGGCGACCTTTTTGGATGTTTTCGTCATCGGAGTCCTCGTCCTCCCAGGTCTTGTTGCCGGTCTCCAGGTCAACGGCATACAGGTAACCGGCTCCGGCTTTATCTGCGTCCGGGTCATCGCTCTCCATGGTGCCGGTGGCGGTCGCCACATAGATCCGGCCGGCGGCAATGGTAGGCGCAGACCAGACCTTTTCGCCCACATCAAACGTATGTCCCCACAGCAGGGTGCCCGTTCCCCCCTGTTCTGTGTCAGAATCCCAATAGACGGGACTCGTTTGTTTCTCCGTGGCATCCACGGCGTAGATGGAATAAGCCTGGTCATCGGCGGCCCAGTCAGCACCGCCGGTGCCGAAGATCAGAACCACGTGACCATTGATGCGAGTGATCGCCGGCGATACCGAGATGGGCTTCCCCACCCCGGCGTTCCACAGGGGCATCTGTTTGGTTACAGTGCTCCCATCGATAGTAACCTCCACGGTACCGTTGGGGTTGGTCCCGTCCACGGCGTCGAGCTCCCAGAGTCTGCCGTCCATATCTCCCACATACACCCGATCCATGAAATTGTCACCATCGCTGTCAAAAAGGGTTACGGCCCCGGGAATATCATTCACCGAGGACAGGTATTCGTCGGAAAAATTCCACAGCATTTGACCTGTCGCCAGGTCGAAGGCAAAGACCTGGATCCCCCCGGGATCTTCGGCAATGTCGAGATAACCGGTGGCCACATAAACCACCCACTTCAGCTCGTACCCGGTGATATTACCTCCGCCGTCTTTGACAGGCCACTTCACCCTGTTAACCGAGGCGCGATGGGCGTGTCCCATTCCCACTCTCTCTACCTGGGTGACCGTAACGTTGAATTCTCCATTGTCAAAGTGGCTGTCACCATCCCCATCCACGAATACGGCCTTACCAACTTTAAATTCGCCGGCAATATCTTTAACGGTTAGTTTATCGTTTTCTGTATCATCAGCTACAACCACAGCAGTCGCTTTCCAGGTTTGACCGATTACCTGGGCTCCAGGGGTGAAGCCTCCAGCACCAGTATAGTGCAAAATGGTATCAGCCGTAACTTCCCAGAGCACCGACCAGTTGTCGGGGTCGGTAACATCAAGGGCAAAGATATAGTTGCCCCCCCAGCCCTGAGGGCAAACCAGGATGGTGCGCCACTGGTCAGCAGTGCCCTCGTTGCCGTCGTGATCATAGTAGACGTCCTTGACCGTAGGGGAGCCGTCCACAGCGGCAAAG
>Ga0209578_10004473_pt1 | contig 10011 bp, 13 predicted proteins | sample tdAd472_FD_187127 | JGI IMG/M metagenome (GOLD analysis project Ga0209578, IMG submission 187127) | Marine sediment microbial communities from the Atlantic coast under amendment with organic carbon and nitrate - tdAd47.2 (SPAdes)... | ecosystem: Environmental > Aquatic > Marine > Coastal >...
GGGTTCCGCAACGGCTTGCCACCGCTCAGCCGGATTATTTTTCCGGCTCGGCGTAGCCGACAGCGTTAAAAAACAGCTCGATCAGTTGATCGCTCAATTCGTATAGATCGAGTTCGCGGTAGCGGGAAGATCGATAAATACACTTGGAATACAGGGCTTCCCGGATCATGCCCTGAAAAGCCATGGCGGCTACCCGGCCATTCACCGATGCAACGCTTTTTTGTGCAGCGAGCTCCTTCAGACTGAATTCGATGAAATCGGTAAAGGGCCGCCAGCGGTTTTCAAAGAATTGCCGCGTGGCATCACTGCCCTCCAGTGCGCTCTGCAGCTCCATACGCAGGTAGTCCGGATCTTTGGATACACTTTCGATATAGATGCGGGTAATCCTGCGCAGTACATCGGCAAAACTGCTGTCGCTGTTGACAACCGCTTCAACATAGCTCTCGCGTTTACAGGCGATGTTATTCAGCACTTCTTCGTACAGTGCTTCCTTGGACGGAAAATGCCGGTACAGGATTGCCGGACTGACACCAAGGCGCCGGGCGATTTCATCGACCGAAACGCCGTGGTACCCCTTATCGGAAAACAGCACCTTGGCGACCGCCAGAATCGTGGCTTTTCTCTCAGAGGCGTGCAGTCGTTTTGACAAGCTGATTCCAGTAAAACGCTAAAAAGGGAATCGGTTACACTCATTGACCCTTGCGTATATCGAACCTGTATTCACCACTTTCCTGAGTCGCGGCCAGTAACTCGTTACCGGTCTGCTTGCAGAAGGCTTCGAAATCCTTAACGGAACCCGGATCCGTCGCAATAATGTGCAACACCTGTCCGGGGCTTAAGGTTTGAATGCTTTTTCTCGCCCTCAAAATGGGCAGGGGACAATTCAGACCGCGAGCATCCAGTTCCAGATCAAAGTCAGACATGAATCACCTCCAATATGTTAGTGAACGTTTACTTTTTATAACATACCAGGCAGTATGTCAAGATCGGATCGTGATGGCGGTGCGCAGGCCCTAGTGTACTGTCTCGTATTAAATGTACATATCAGAGTCCCACAAATGGTTCACAGCACCAACAGTAGGCGCTTTAGGCGAGGCGCAGTTCGCAGGCAATGGTTGAGTACCCTTGTCAAGAGCTGCAACGCGGCTGTGGGCCATTTGTGGGGCTCCCTCCGGGCGAGGCGCTAAGCGGCCATCTGCGTTGTTGCATTGGCTCGGCGTAGGGGTTCCACTATGCTTGCGCCAATGCGCCTCGGCAACTGCTCCATGCGTTGCTCTAGCTCCTGCATCCATGCAGTCGTAGCAGCTGACCACTTAGCGCCTCGCTGATATGTGCATTTAATACGAGACAGTACACTAGCTTGTATTATCCGGATTCGGAGCCAGGGGCCCACGGCAGGACTGCGCACAAAAGTCCGCCCACGGCACTGTGACCGGGAAACTATGGAGTGCTGAATGGCGGATCTCTTCTCTGTAACCGCAGCACTGGCAATCCGTTTTGCCAGCGGTGAAAAACAGATCATGATTGAACGACTGGCCTATCAGGACGGTCTGTTGTTCCTGCCCACCTTCTGGACTGAATCCGGCATCGATAAGGCACTGCGCTTTGTCGCCGGTCCGATCAAGGGCGATGGGCCCTGGAAAGTTGGCGATGCAGTGGTCACTGTTCTGGGCTGTCACGGCACCGACGCCGAGCTGGCCAATGAATTCGCCTGCTGGCAAACCCATCTGACACAGATGGGTGAAGCTTACCCAGCCGGCGACAAAATCGGGAAAATGATGAAGACCCGCGCAGCGACGGTCGCCAACATCGCCTGCTCCCCTGATCCATCAGGTAAGCTGATCCTTATGCAGACTAAGCGCCAGGGACACAAGTAAGCACGTTGTAGCTTTATGCGCTTCGGGTATTTATGACCTGCCCTTTGTGGTTGTGGCGAACCTTGAAGGGGTAAGGGACTCGTTGTAATCAGTCTTGCTTAGAAATGGCCGGTCCGCAACATAACAAGCGTACAGCCGTGAATGCATTCGATGTGATGCGACCTGAGAGTGTCCTCCAGTTCCCGGGATTCCGTACCGGGATTGAAAATCACCCGGGCCGGGTTCAGATCGGCGATATCCTGCATCATCCCGTGGCTTCGCTCCGGCCCCACGTAAAGCGTCAGTGTATGCACTTTATCACTGATCATGCACAGCCTGGGGCTGACGGCAATGCCTTCAATCTCGGCAATTTTCGGATGAACCGGGATCACGCGGTAACCACCGGATTTCAGCAGCCGCAGCGCCTGATTGGAATACCTGGCGGGTTTACGGCTGGCGCCGAGCACGGCCACGACATGATCGGCGGGAGCCTCGGGCCACTTGTGTTTGAATTGTCCGCTGTGCATAGCAGTACTCCTTCACACTGAGTTTGACCGGTTCAGCAAGCTATTGAGCCTGTTACTAAGGCGTGCGCAAGCTTGTGCCGGCCAACTTGCGCACTGATTGATAACAATATAAAAACGGCAGCCATTTCGTTTACTTCTCTGCGCTGATCATACAGATCCAGCCAGGGTCCGCTTCACCACTGGTGGCCGGCTCGAAGATACCGCTGGGTTCGTCGTCTTCATCCCAGTCCTGCCAGTAAATGGTGACATTGCTGAAACCCGCGTCCAGCAATATCTCCTTTACCTCAGGCAGGCCGTAAAGGCGCCATTCATAGCTGAACGCCTTTTTCATTTTTGAGCCGTCTTTAAAGTGGAAGTGAATATGACAGACCATATGCCCGCTAACGGGGTCATAACTTTCCTGTTCCCACACATAGGTGAAACCCTTGTGCTTGGTTTTTTCCTCCAGTTCCTGATAAGCCTCGTAGCCGCCGAAGATATCGAGAAACAAAATGCCATCATCGACCAGGCTGTCACACACTGAGCTGAAATAGTTGCGTAGTACGTCGCGCTGTTCGAATATCTGCCAGCTGAAATTCATCGCCAGCACGATATCCACAGGATCCGTCTTCACCGCCCGTACGTCATCCTGCAACAGGGTGACACGGGCTTTCTGTTCCGGATCCAGCGCGGCTATATGGTGTTCACGGCTCCAGGCCAGGACTTCCGGATCAAAATCCACGCCCACCGCCTGATTGTCAGCACGCCCCCGCACCCATTCACAACACATCTGTGCCGTGCCACAAAAATCCTCGCGTAGCAGCTTTGCCTTACGCCCGCGAATCCGCTTGAAATTGGTATCGATAAAGTCGTATTCAAAATCTGTTGCCTGAACCGACTGTTCGTATAACAGATGCCTGTCGCTGGTGTCTGCCTTACGGGGCTTGCCGGATTTTTTCTTTTTACCAGCCTTCCCGGAATCTTTATGCCGTGTTTTCTTTATGTTCATGGACGCCCTTTGTGCGAGAATAGTATTATTTACCCGGTGATAAAACCGACAGGGTAACAGTGTCCTGCCGGCCGCGAACCCGCGATGTAGCTGATCATACCAAGTAGATCTATTCGTTCAATGTTTCCAGAACCGATAAACGAGCTGGCCCGGATTGTTCGCGAAGTTGCCGATCGTGAACTGCCGGCACGATTCGGCTGTCACTCGGGATCCCGCAAGACCGATGGCAGCCTGGTCACCGAAGCCGACCTCGTCATGCAATCAGCATTGGCAGAAACATTACAGCGACGCTGGCCGGATATCGACATACTGGGCGAGGAAATGGATGTCCCCGCCCAGCGAAAAGCCCTGCAACAGTCGGGGACAGGCGTATGGTGTATCGACCCGCTGGATGGCACCAGCAACTTTTCGATCGGTGTACCGTATTACGCCGTATCCATCGCCCTGCTGCGCAACAATCAAATCGAAATGGGCGTCGTCTACGACCCCAGCCGCAGAGAGTGCTTTGCAGCAGTCAGGGCACAAGGCGCCTGGCTGAACGGCCGGCGTTTGCAAGGACAACAATTACCGACTCCGCTTGCAGAGGGCATGGCGCTCATTGATTTAAAGCGCCTGTCAGGTGAACTTGCCAGCCGCCTGGCCGCCAACCCGCCATACAAATCACAACGCAGTTTTGGTGCTGTGGCCCTGGACTGGTGCTGGCTGGCTGCAGGACGCTGCCACGTGTACCTGCACGGGCAACAGAAACTCTGGGATTATGCAGCAGGCAGCCTGATTTTACTGGAAGCCGGCGGATCAGCGGTTACACTGGAAGGTGGGCCGGTATTTTCGCCCACACTGCAACCACGTTCATCGGTGGCGGCGCTCGACCCGGCTATCTTTACGCAATGGACGGAATGGCTGCAAATACCCGCCGACCGGAAAAACAGCAAAGCGGCGCCGGACAGCTAAGATTTATCACCACAAAGGATTTCAACATGCACGTTACCCTGGTCCACATCCACGTGACCCCCGAAAATATCGAGGATTTCATCGCCGCTTCACGCGCCAACCATGAGGCATCCATCCGGGAACCCGGCAATCTGCGCTTTGATGTCCTGCAATCACCGGAAGACCCCGGTTATTTGATACTTTACGAGGCCTACCGCTCGGCACAGGACGCTGCCGCCCACAAGGAAACAGAACATTACCAGCGCTGGCGTGAAACAGTCGCCGACTGGATGGCCGAACCTCGCCAGGGCATTCCCTTTACCGGTTTGCTGCCAGACTTCGATTGATCGTGATAAAGAACTTTTCCATCGCCCGTTTTCCGCGCATCGAGTTCGGCCCGGGCAGTATAAACAAGCTGGCTGCCTTGGCCGCGCGTTACGGCGATACCATTCTGTTGGTGACCGGGGCTAAATCCCTGCAGCAGTCCGGCGCCTGGCCGGGTATCGAACAAAGCCTCAAGGTCGCGGGGTTTACATGGCATACGCTTGCCATCAGCGGCGAACCTTCACCGCAGGTGGTTGATGAAGCGGTTGCAGCACACCAGGCCAGCAATATCGACCTCGTCGTGGGTATAGGTGGAGGCAGCGTGCTGGATGCTGCCAAGGCGATTGCCGGCCTGCTGCGTGTGGGCGAACCGGTTATGAACTATCTTGAGGGCGTTGGTCCCGAGAAAAAATACCAGGGCCCTGCGGTTGCTTTTATCGCGGTCCCCACCACCGCTGGCACCGGCAGTGAAGCAACCAGGAATGCGGTACTCAGTATCGCCGGCAAGGATGGTTTCAAAAAATCGTTCCGCGATGAACAACTGGTTCCCGAATACGCATTACTTGACCCCGACCTGCTGGCCAGCTGCCCGCCCCGGCTGGTTGCCGCTGACGGTATGGATGCACTGACGCAACTGCTGGAATCCTATGTTTCAAGCCGCGCCAACCCGATGACCGATGCTCTCGCCTGGAGTGGACTGAAAGCCGCCCGCGACGGCCTGCTGCCCTGGTATGAAGGTAGCGGTGATCAGTCAGCTGCACGTTGCGCCATGGCCTATGCAGCATTGATATCCGGTATCACGCTGGCACAGACCGGACTGGGTTCGGTGCACGGCCTGGCTTCACCCCTGGGTGCATTCTTTCCCATTCCACACGGCGTGGCATGCGGTACACTGGTTGCAGCAGCAACCCGTATCAACATAGACGCCATGCTGTCGCGGGAACCGGAAAATCCGGCACTGGATAAATACACAAAGGTTTCAGAATTACTCTGCCGGCAGCACTTCACCACGCAGGAACAGGCCTGGGAAGAACTGCTCAAGCTGCTGGATGACTGGACACAACGGCTGCAATTGCCGACCCTGGACGATTACGGCATTACACCCGCCGACTTCCCCCATATCGTTGTACATTCACGCGGCAGCAGTATGAAGACCAATCCAATCGTGCTGAGCGATGAAGAAATAACGGCGGTGCTGGAACAACGCTGTGCAGCGGGCCGATGAAACCTTTTTCTGAATCCTGCCAGCAGAATCGCGCACCGATTCTTGAGGTGTTGCGTATTGAGCTGGCCGGCAAATCACGTCTGCTGGAGATCGGCAGCGGCACGGGTCAACACGCGGTCTATTTTGCACCGGAATTCCCGGGACTGCTCTGGCAAACCAGCGATGTTGTTGAAAGCCATGCCGGGATCAGGGCCTGGCTGGACGATAGCGGTGTGGCTGACGTGCTTCCGCCCTTTGCCCTCGATGTCTGCAAGGATGCCTGGCCCACCGCTCGCTACGACGCGGTATTCAGCGCCAATACGGCACATATCATGTCCTGGCCGGAGGTTGAATGCTTGATTGCAGGTGTTGGTCAGACGCTGGAGGCAGGCGGGGTATTCTGCTTGTACGGTCCGTTTAATTACAACGGCCACTATACCAGTGAGAGCAATGCACGTTTTGACCACTGGCTCAGGGAACGCGACCCGTTAAGCGGGGTGAGGGATTTCGAAGCGTTGCAGGCGCTGGCCGGAAAAACGGGCCTGCTATTGAAGGAAGATTATGAAATGCCGGCCAACAACCGAACGCTGGTTTGGTGCAAACACAGCTGATCCGGTTGCGGCCGGCCTGGCAGGCTACGGAACATCCTTATTCGAGGTGACCTTCAAGCCAGGGCTTGAGCAGCAGCGCAACCCCGAAAGCCACCACGTAATCCATTGCGGGTCCGGCAGAAGCCATTGATTCCAGGGAGGGAACACCGACAACCGCCAGTACTGCGAACAGAATTAATAGATACTGATACATCATCCTTACTCCTGATACGTGTATAACAACGCTATTTGACAATTGCAGTATGCGTGAATCAGGTCAAGGCTTCTGTGAACAGCTCACTGTTCTTACATGAATCCCTTCACAAAATCAGAACGTTTTCGTTTTTTTCGTGTTTTTTATCTTACACGACCGTCACCGGTGGCAGTCCGGTACGGTTGTTTTTCGAATCCTGCCGGCGAATGACCTCCTGTACCGAGGGCCGGCTAAGGAACTCTTCCAGCGATATACTATCCAGAAAACCATATATTTTTTTTGACAAGCCGCACCACAGTTCGTGCGTCAGACAGGATTCTTCGTCTTCACAGTTGGAATCTCCACCACAGGTGGAGTCCACTTTCTCGTCTACAGCGGCAATAATCGAAGCGATGGTGATTTCACCGGCCGGCCTGGCTAAGCGATAGCCGCCGCCGGGCCCGCGCACTCCGCGCACCAGGTTGTCCTTGCGCAATTTGGAAAACAACTGTTCGAGATACGACAGTGAAATACTCTGGCAGTGCGAAATATCCGCCAGCGTCACCGGCCCCGCGGGCTCGTGGATGGCGAGATCCATCATGGCGGTAACGGCGTAACGACCTTTCGTGGAAAGCCTCATCGGGTAACCTGCTGCAATTGCGACTGTCGCCCACCATAAATAAACCCTGCAACGCAGTCAAGTATTACCGGGGGATCTCTGAGCAATCAGGATTCGAAACTGAGTGCCTGTTCACTTTCAATCAGTTGCAGGGCTTCGCTGAGCTGCTCCCGGGCCGGAGAGAAGGCGTGCCCGTGATGGAGACAGTAGCCCAGCCACTTGTGCAGGAAACGATTCGCCTGCCACTTGATTTCTATGGAATACTGGTGCCGGAAACGGTCATATTCGGCATCGCCGCGACCCGGCCGGCCACCCCGCGAAATAATTTCTGCCATCTGTGCATCATGGTACATGCGCACCACAACATCAGGTGCTGGAAAAGAACCACCGTTATCTGCAAACTCATAGGTAAGATGCAGGGTCGACGTATACCGACAGCGCTCTCGAACAGTCAGGTGCAAATCCAGCGTACCTTTCACCGTAGACGTACTGTGGTCTTGTACAGCGTCCAGATCAGGTACAAGCTGCCTCAACTGAATATAGTTCAGTTCATACAGCTCCATGAGTGCCGGCAAGTCACGTGCCCGCACACCTGGATGAACTACTTGTTGTTTGCTCGAATAACGCATACACAGAGTCTAACATAGTAAAATAGTGCTTCGTTCAAGACTATAATTTATTTAAAGCCTCTATCGGCTGTATACAGTTAAGCTTAATACTTGACAAACCGGATCAAAGAACTAACCAAACAGGATCGTTGCCGCAATGAACAACATTGAAGTCGATACGCAACCCTACTTCGACCAGCGACCGGGCACCTCCGGTTTGCGAAAAAAGGTTCCTGTGTTCAAACAGGAAAACTATCTGGAAAATTTTGTACAGTCGATATTCGACAGCCTTGAGGGTTATCAGGGTAAAACGCTGGTGGTGGGTGGTGACGGCCGCTATTACAACCGGCATGCAGTGCAAATCATATTACGCATGGCAGCGGCCAACGGTATCGGGCGCGTCCTGGTCGGGCGCGGCGGGCTGCTTTCCACACCCGCAGTTTCCTGCATTATACGCAAATACCAGGCCTTCGGCGGCATTGTACTTTCTGCCAGCCATAATCCGGCCGGACCCGATGGTGATTTCGGTATCAAGTACAACATCGGCAACGGCGGACCTGCACCGGAAAAAATCACCGAGGCCATTTACCGGAACAGCCAGCAGATCCAGCATTACCATATTGCCGACTGTGCCGAACTGGACCTGGATCATACCGGTGAGCAACAACTCGGCGCCATGCGTATCGAGATTATCGATCCGGTAGCGGATTACGCCGAACTCATGCAACATCTGTTTGACTTTGACCGTATACACAGTCTCATCAACTCGGGCCTGTTCAACATGCGCTTCGATGCCATGCATGCCGTCACCGGCCCCTATGCGGTCGAGATATTCGAGAGCCGCCTGGGTGTGACTCCGGATGCGCTCATGAATGTCGAACCCAGGGAGGATTTCGGTGGCGGACACCCGGATCCCAATCTGGTGCATGCAAAACAGCTGGTGGATATGCTGTTCGCCGCCAATGCGCCGGACTTTGGCGCGGCGTCCGATGGTGATGGTGACCGCAATATGATTCTTGGTCACAGATGTTTTATCACACCCAGCGACAGTCTCGCGGTTTTGGCGGCCAATGCCCACCTGACACCGGGATACCGCCGGGGTCTGGCCGGCATCGCCCGTTCCATGCCGACATCGCAGGCCGCTGACCGTGTTGCCGAACGGCTGGGTATCGAATTATTCGAGACCCCGACCGGCTGGAAATTTTTTGGCAACCTGCTGGATGCCGGAAAAGCCACGCTGTGCGGTGAAGAAAGCTTTGGCACCGGCTCCGACCATGTGCGGGAAAAGGATGGACTCTGGGCTGTGTTGTTCTGGCTGAATCTGCTCGCCGTACGCAGGGAATCCGTCCAGGAAATCATTACCGGTCACTGGCGCAGTTACGGCCGCAACTATTATTCACGTCATGACTATGAAGCGGTGAATGCCGATGGCGCCGGCCAGTTGATGGATGCCTTACGTAATGCGAATGGCGCCCTGCCGGGTAAGCGCTACGGCGACTATGAGGTCGCCTTCACTGATGATTTTTCCTATACCGACCCGGTCGATGGCTCCATCAGTGAACATCAGGGTATTCGCATCGGCTTCACCGATGGGTCGCGCATGGTATTTCGTTTATCCGGCACCGGCACCGAAGGCGCCACCCTGCGGCTGTATCTGGAACGTTACGAACCCGACCCCGAACGGCAGTCACTGGATGCTCAGGAGGCGCTTTCAGAGCTGATCCGGATTGGCGAAGATATTGCGCGTATTCGCCACTACACCCAGCGGGAAGCACCGTCGGTCATCACCTGATGGATGAAACAGCAGACATCACAGACCGCGGCGACTTTCTCGCAGGGCTTGATTTACCCGCTCACTGCATACTGAGTGAGGACTCGGAACTGCGCCCGTACGAATGCGACGGTCTATCGGCCTATCGCCAGGTGCCCTGGCTGGTACTGCTGCCGGAAACCGTGCAGCAGGTACAGTCGATTCTTGGCTACTGCCGTCAGCGCAAAGTACCGGTCGTCGCGCGCGGCGCCGGTACCGGCCTGTCCGGAGGGGCACTGCCATTGGCCAATGGTGTTTTACTCAGCCTGGCCAGGTTCAACAGCATTCTCGATATCGATTTGGCCAACCGCCTGGCGCGTGTCCAACCCGGTGTGCGTAACCTGGCCATTTCACAGGCCGTT
>Ga0209578_10004475_pt1 | contig 10010 bp, 9 predicted proteins | sample tdAd472_FD_187127 | JGI IMG/M metagenome (GOLD analysis project Ga0209578, IMG submission 187127) | Marine sediment microbial communities from the Atlantic coast under amendment with organic carbon and nitrate - tdAd47.2 (SPAdes)... | ecosystem: Environmental > Aquatic > Marine > Coastal >...
TCTCACTGACTCGGTCTTTTTGGTTGTTCTCATAATCGAGATTGACGATCATCACAGTCAGACTCTTGCCATGCTTGTCTTTCGTCACCTCGCAGGGCCAGAAGCGTGTATATCGCACGATATGACTGAACTGCCACACCGCGATCCCGGCGAGCAGGCCAAGCATCGCAAAGCGCAACGGTGAGCTGCCATCCAGCCCGATGACCAGCGCAATACAGGCTATCGGCAGGATACTCAGCGCCAGAATTTGCACCCGTGGAAAGTCACAGATCCTGGCAACCCAGTTCCCTGTTTTCAGGATTGGGAGCAGCGTCAAAAAGAGCAGCGCTCCGGTCAGGACAATACCGAGCCATGACAGGATCGTTGCCACGATTAGCGGCTCCAGGTGCTCGTGCCGTACACCGCACTCTCGCCGAGTTCCTCGGCGATACGGATGAGCTGGTTGTACTTCGCGTTGCGGTCGCTCCGGCAGGGGGCACCAGTCTTGATCTGACCGCAGTTGGTCGCCACCGCGAGATCTGCAATAGTCGAGTCCTCGGTCTCACCCGAGCGGTGGCTGAGCACGCACGCAAAGCCGTTGCGCTGGGCATAATTCACTGCATCGAACGTCTCGCTGAGTGTGCCGATCTGGTTCACCTTGACGAGCACCGCGTTGGCGCTCTTCTCAGCCACACCCCGCTCGACGAACTTCTTGTTGGTCACAAAGAGGTCATCGCCCACAAGCTGGACCTTGTCGCCCAGCTTGGCGGTCAGTTCGGCCCAGCCCGCCCAATCGTTCTCGGCCAGTCCATCCTCGATCGAACGGATCGGGTACTTCTGGCACCAGTCGGCCCAGATGCTGATCAGGTCGCTCGAGCTGATGATCTCCTGGCTGCTCGAGAAGAACTTGTAGCCCTTCTTGCCGTCTTTCTCGGCCTCGTTCCACAGCTCACTCGTCGCCGGGTCGAGAGCGACAAAGATCTGCTCGCCCCATTTGTACCCGGCCTTGTCAACAGCCTCTTCGATGATCTTCAGCGCATCCTCGTTGTCCTTCAGGTTGGGCGCAAAGCCGCCCTCATCGCCGACAGCCGTCGACATGTTTCGGCTGGACAGCACCTTCTTGAGCGTGTGGTAGATCTCGACGCCCGCCCGCATCGCTTCGTGGAAATCGTCGAAGCCCCAGGGCTGGATCATGAACTCTTGGAAGTCGACGGTGTTGTCGGCGTGCTTGCCGCCGTTGAGAATGTTGAGCATCGGCACGGGCAGCGTCTTGGCCGAAGAGCCGCCGAGGTAGCGGTACAGCGGCAAGCCCGAAGCCTCGGCCGCGGCCTTGGCGACCGCCATCGACACACCCAGGATCGCGTTGGCGCCCAGTTCGGCTTTGTTGGGTGTTCCGTCGAGTTCGATCATCTCGGCGTCGATTGTTTCCTGGTCACGCGCGTCGTAACCCTCGATCGCCGCGGCGATGCGCTCGTTGACATTGTCGACCGCCTTGGTCACACCCTTGCCGAGCCACTCGCTCCCGCCGTCGCGGAGTTCGACGGCCTCGTTCTCGCCTGTCGAAGCGCCCGAGGGCACCGCAGCACGGCCGGTCGCGCCGCTCTCGAGGACGACCTCGACTTCAAGCGTCGGGTTTCCGCGGGAATCGAGGATCTGCCGGCCGTGGATGAGGTCGATCGAAAACGCCATGTCAGAGCTCCGTCTTTCGGGCCGTGTTTGCCCGGTTTGGTGAAGCCTGACTGTAGCCTGCCGGGTGTGCTGGCCGGATGGATACAGGGTGTGCTACTGTTCTCTCGGACAGCGAGGATTCGACGCCCAATGCCAGAAGAAGCCGCACAATTTGAGACCCATCTGGACGAGATCCGCCGGGAGCTCGTCACCCAAGCCTGGCGGGTGCTGGGTATCTGCGAGGACGCCTTCGAGGCGTTCTTCGCTGCCGATGCGACAGCCGCTGCGGGCGTCATCGAACGCGACGACGAGGTCGACCGCGTGGACGTTGCCATCGAGAAAGACTCGGTTTCCCTGCTTCAGGCCGCGGCCCGGATCGCTCACGACGTCCCATGCGATCAGATTCGCGAATTGCTCGTTGTGGTCAAAGCCAATAACGAGTTCGAGCGGATCGCCGATCTGGCTGTTGATATAGCAGCCAAGGCCCAGGACCGAGCGGGCATCGACGTCCCCGAAACGTTCCGTGTGATGGCCAACAGTGTGCTGGGCATCGTCCGCGACACCTGCTCGGCGCTCGAGAAACGCGACTCGGCGCTGGCCAAACTCATCCTCCGCAGCGAGGATACCGTCTGCGGCTTCAAAGACGCTCTCCTCCGCGAGGCCGAGAACGACATCGCCGGCGGATCAATGTCTGTCGATTGCGGATTCCTGCTTCACGAGATCGCCAGCCGATGTGAAACGATCTCCGACCACGCGACGAACGTTGCCGAGCAGATCCTTTACGCCGTCACCGGCGTGATTTTCCGCCACGCCGAAGAGGGCTGGATCGAGATCAAGGGCGACGAGAAGTCCTAACTTGCCAACCTAGTTCTTCGGAGCCTTGTAGAAAGGCAGCGGCACGACCGTCGCGCTCAGCTCATTGTTGCCGCTTTTGACGACGAACGAGTTGCCCACTTCTGCCGCCGCAGCATCGACATATGCCATCGCGATCGATTTGCTCAGTGTCGGGCTCTTGCAGCCGCTGGTGACGACGCCGATCTCGCTGCCGTCTTTGGTGATCGGCATGCCCTGACGCGCGGTGCGCGGGCTGTCGATTTCAAGCCCCACAAGCTTCCGCTTGGGACCGCCCTCGGCCTCGATCTTACGAAGAGCCTCAAGCCCAACGAACGATTCCCCATTCTCGTCCTGGTCCTTGTCCATACTGATGGCAAAGCCAAGCCCCGTCGAGAGGGCATCGGTCTCTTCGGTAAGTTCGTGCCCGTACAACGGCATCCCCGCCTCGAGACGCAGCGTGTCGCGGGCGCCAAGACCCGCGGGCTTCATGAACGCCTCGGCTGCGCTCATGTCGATGTCCTTCATGAGCATCTTGAGCGCCATGCTCGTTGCTGCAGCGGGGAGAATCACCTCGACGCCGTTCTCGCCCGTGTAACCCGTGCGGCTCACGATGAGCTTGATAACGATCAGGTTCTTCATCACGAATCGGTACCGCTTGAGCGTCGGCACCTCGCTGGACACCTTTGAAGCGAGCTCCATGACGTTCGGGCCCTGGATCGCGATCATCGCGGTGGACTCGGTCTGGTCATCGATCTTGACGTTGAACTCGCCAGCGGCCTTCAGGTCATTCAAGTGCGAAACGATCTTCTCTCGGTTGCTCGCGTTGACGACCATCATGAATTCGTCGGCATCAAACCGGTAGACGAGGACATCGTCGCGGATGCCGCCGTTCTCATTCAAGACGAGCGTGTACCGACACTGACCGTTCTGCATGTCGGAGACCCGGCGAGAGCACGCCCGCTCGAGCAGACGCCTTGCGTGACGCCCTTTCAGCTTCAGACGACCCATGTGCGAAACGTCAAAGACCCCACCGGAGCTGCGGACCTGATTGTGCTCGTCGGTGATGCCCGAGTAGGACATCGGCAGCGACCAACCGGCGAAATCGACCATCTTGCCGCCGTGATCGACGTGCCACTGATAGAGAGGGGTTTTCTTGAGTTCCAACGCATACCTCCTTGGGATGCATGAACCTACGCCCGGGCATCCTCGGAATCCATCACCGGGCCGGGCCAGGGGCCGTTGTCCAGCAGGCGAACACCGGCCGCACGCGCGGTAATAATGCAGCGGAACGGCCCGGCCGGGGCCTCGTCCGGATTCTGCACCAGTCCCCCCGCTTCGCGCACGACCGCGTAATCGACTTCCATGCCTGCGGCAGTCAATATCTCGCGCATCACCCGCTCGGCCTTCTGCCAATCCAGCTCCTGCCCACCCGCGCGGATCGCCCGGCTGATCGCAAGCGCCCGAGCATGTTCCTCTTTGTCCAGGTGCACGTTCCGGCTGCTCATCGCCAACCCATCCGCCTCGCGCACCGTTTCACCCGGGATGATCAGAACAGGCAGCCCAAGCTCACGCACGAGCGCCCGTGCCACCTGGAGCTGCTGCCAGTCCTTCTCGCCAAAGACCGCAGCGCTGGCGCTGCACATCTCAAACAACCGCGCCAGCACTTTGCACACACCCTCAAAGTGCCCCGGCCGAAACCGATCTTCCAGTCCCGGCAAACGAGCCACTTTTGGGATGGGAACCGACCAATCCCGGCCCGGCGGGTAGACCTCATCTACCGCGGGGATGTACACCGCATCGAGCCCCTCGGCCTCGAGGAACGCCTTGTCCCGCTCGAGATCCCGCGGGTACTTGGCCAGATCGCTCGGGTCATTGAACTGGGCTGGGTTTACAAAGATCGTCGCCACGCTAGGCACATCGTGCTGCTGGCTGTACAAACGAGCCTTACGAACCAAAGAGAGATGCCCGTCGTGCAGGTAACCCATCGTGGGCACCAGCACGCAGGAACGACCATCCAGAAATCCGTCAAGCTCGGCTTGTGTGGGAACGCTCAGCATCACACCAAGGGTCACGCGTCAAGGACCAGAGTCAACCGGGCCGACCCAGCTATCCTGACCCAATGCCCGACACACGCCAGAACTGGACCCACCGGCTCCACCATGCAGCGATCGCAACGCTCGGAAACGGTGAGCCCGAGCAGATCGCTGCCATCGCGGGCGAGCAGATCAAGAACCTGACCGTCGCCCGACTGCTGGCCGTCACACTGGGCGTCAAGCTCTCGCCGCCTGATCGTCAGCCAAATTCACTGGACGAAACCCTCTGGTCTGCACTGGCAGGGCGGATCGAATCGCCACCTGCTCCTGCGCAGAGGACCGGCCCGCTCACCGGCTCGTACGAAACCGGCGCGATCGAGGTCTGGACGGAAACAGAGCTCGCCTGCGTGCATGCGGCCTGGTCACTCGGCACGGGCTGGCAGCAAGCCGCCCGAGTCTCGGCCCACTGGCTCCTCGATAACATCCAGCCCGACAACGCGACCAACCACCCGTGGGCCGCCCACGTCTTTGCCAGACTCGCTGAGGAAACCGGGAATTTCGAGTTTGATCTCTACGCCCAGACGCTGCTGCACAACTCGGTCGTCGGCACGGGGCGTCCCGATGCGTACTCGGCTCTGATTCTGCTCCACGCGTCCAGAGCGATTCAGGCCGGTTGAGTGCTGTTTGACCCGACCGGGCGGAGCCATCGCGAATTGGCCCCGAGCGACTCCTGACCGTGACGGATCGCCAGCGAGGCCGCGATCAGTCCCATGAATGTGGGCTGGGGTCGCAAAGGCCTACTCGTCAGCTCAGGGTGGTACTGCATCCCGATGAAGTACGGGTGCGTCGGGCGGTCGTCGCCCTCGGGCCGTTCACGCGGGAGTTCGAGGATCTGCATGATCGAGAACTCGGGGTGATGCCCGCTGAACTCAAGACCGGCCTCGGTCAATCGATCGATATTGGCAGGGTCCACTTCGTAGCGGTGACGGAACCGCTCACGGATCGTTGTGCTGCCGTAGAGGTGATGCGCCAATGAGCCCGGCTCGATCGCGACATCCTGTGCGCCAAGGCGCATCGATCCGCCAAGGCCCTCAATCTTCTTCTGCTCGGGCAGTTCGCTGATGACCGCGGTACAACTGGGCGAGAACTCCGAGCTGTGCGCATCCTCGATCCCGAGCACGTTCCTGGCATACTCGATAACCGCGACCTGGAACCCGAGACAGATCCCAAGGTAAGGCAAACCGTTCTCGCGACAATGCCTGACCGCGTTGATCTTGCCCTCGACGCCCCGCATCCCAAAGCCGCCCGGCACGATCACGCCATCGAGATTGGCAAGCGAGGACGCGGCCCGCTCGGGCGAGGTCAGATCCGCGACTTCGAGCCAGTGCTGCGTGATCTCCGCATCGAGATGGCTGCTGCAGTGCTCGAGCGCTTTGTCGATCGAGGCGTACGCGTCGCGGACCTCGGTGTACTTGCCGAGAATGCCGATCGTGACCGGCTTGCGGTTGGTCTTGGTCAGCCCGACGATGAACCGCGTCCAATTCTGGCGGGCCCGGTCCTCGTGAGACTGATTCACCCGGTTGTGCAGGTCGAGGATGGACAGGATCTCCCGATCGATCCCCTCGGCCCGCATCTCGTCGGGGATCGTGTACACACTCGAACGGTCGTGCATGCTCATCACGCGGTTCAGCGGCACGTTGCTGAACATCGCGATCTTCTGGCGCACAACATCGGAGACAGGATTGCCAGCTCGGCACGCGATGATGTGCGGCTGGATGCCCGTTTCCATCAGCCGCTTGATGCCAAGCTGGGCCGCCTTGGATTTCTGCTCACCCAGCGCCTTGGGCTCGATGACATACGTCAGCGTCACAAAGCACGTCGAGCCCGGGCCTTCCTCGAAGGCCAGCTCGCGAAGCGCTTCGATGTAGAAGCCGTTCTCGTAATCGCCCGCGGTGCCGCCGACCTCAACAAAGACCACATCCACCGGCTTGCCGTCGTCGCCCGTGAGCGCCAATTCGCGGAGTCGACGTTTCACCTCGCCCGTGACGTGCGGGATCATCTGAACATCGCGGCCCAAGTAATTGCCCCGCCGCTCGCGGAGCAGAATCTCCGAGAAGAGTTTGCCCGAGGTCGTGTAGTTCTGAGCCGTCATGTTCTGATCGAGCACACGCTCGTAGGTGCCAAGATCCATGTCGCACTCGGTTCCGTCGTCGAGCACAAAGACCTCGCCGTGGCGGTACGGGTTGAGCGTGCCCGCATCGACGTTGAGGTAGCCCTCGAGTTTGATCGGTGCGACCTTGAGTCCCTTGTCCTTGAGCACCTTGGCAACGCTCGATGAGAAGATGCCCTTGCCCAGACCGCTCATCACCGTGCCGATAACAACGACGTACTTCGTTTTGCCTTTGACGTAGCCCTCAGGAATCGGCGAGTAGAACTCGGTCGACACGCTCTCGTCAGCCGTCGAGGCCAGCGTGCGCTTGGGTGCCGCGGTTTCGGGTGATTCTGACTTTCGGTGGGAAGGCTTTTGCGCGAGAACACGGAGTTCGGGGATCGTGTCGCCTCGAAGGGTGGGCATGTCCGAGTGTACCACTCCCCGCTTGCGCTGTCACCTTGCAGCCCAGCGTTTCACGAATTCGGCGTACTGCTCGGGCGTGTCAATACCGGGATGAGACGCCTCAACCCGAGCCACAGCGATCGCGTAGCCATGCCCCAGAAACCGCAATTGCTCCAGACTCTCGGCCAATTCGAGTCGGGTCGGCTCCAGTGTCGTGCAGGCATCCAGGAAAGAACGCCTGTACGCGTACAGCCCGATGTGTTTGTATCGGACGGGCTCACCCACACGCGGATACGGGATCGGTGAGCGGGAGAAGTACATCGCCAGCCCGCGTTCATTACACACAAGCTTGACGATGTTCGGGTTCTCCGCTTCCTCATCCGACGAAATCGGCGCCCCGACCGTCGCAACGGGCGAGCCGGCCTTTGCCAGTGCCTCGACGGCCGCGTCGATCGTGCCCGGCTCAATCTCGGGTTCATCGCCCTGCACGTTCACAACGATCAGGTCTTCGGTCACTCCCAAATTCCGGGCAGCCTCGGCGACCCGGCTTGTGCCGTTGGGGTGACTCGGATCGGTCAAGACGGCTTCAACATCATGCCGCGCGGCAGCCTCGGCGATCTCTACGGAATCGCAGGCGATGACCACACGCTCGACCGTTCGGGCCTTGACTGCTGCCTGGGCGACATGAACGACTATGGGCAGCCCCGTCTCATCCGCCAGCGCCTTGCGGGGGAACCGCTCCGAGGCGAGCCTGGCCGGGATGATCGCAATCGCTCTGGGCGGATGTGCACCGGACGCGACTGGGTCGGCAGCGTCCATCAGCCTGCGCGGAGCTCAGCGACCAGCTTCTTGGCCTCGTCGTACCGCTCCTGGATATCGCGGTAATCGAACCTCGAAACCGCGATGCCAGATGCGAGCTTCTCGGCCTCCTGGGCCGCCTCCAAGTTCTTGTCGCTGCGGGCTTTCTCGGTCAGTGTCAGCATCAGGGCATACCTGAGCTGGAAACCGAGATCATCGTTCGGGTCCGAGTGGTTCGAGATCGCCTGCTTGAGTGTGTCGATCGCAGGATCAGTCAGGCCGATCTTGCCGAACGACTCGCCCAGCATCGCAAGCGACATGGCCCGGTACTTGTTTTCCTGCTGCGATTTCTGGAACTGCGGGATGGCCTCTTTGTACATGCCCGCGGCAAAGAGCAGACGTCCAAGCTCGAACCGCGGCGCGTTGTCCGTCGGGAACGCACTCACCCGCCACTGCTGGAACTCGACCTGCTTGGCAAAGAACTTCTTCTCGGCCTTGGGGAGCAGCTCAACCGCGTCGGCCTGCCCCGCCTCGGCTTTGGCCTTGATGTTGGCGACCTGACGCTTCATCACGCGAAGCTCGATCTCCATCGCCTGCTGCTTGAAAGAGATCTGCCCGGTCGTTTCGTGTGCCTTCAGGGCCAGGTTGTAAGCAACTTTCTCGTCGTCTCCCTTGCCACGATCGAGCAGACGCTTGATGTACATCTTGTTGGCAGGCACGTCCTCGGGACGGGCTTCATAGTCGGCCTTTGCCACCGCAACAAGCTGGTCCTTGACGTCATCGGTCTTGGTGATCCGGTCGGCCGCATCGAGGAGCTTCTGCTTCTCAGAGTCGCGGACGTTGTCGCGGAATCCGCCCTGCTGGCCTGCGTTATCAAAGCCTCCCCGCCCGATCGTTGCCTGGGCCGCCATGTTGCGGACGCGCGAGGCGAGCGCGTTGTCCGAAGGGTCGAGCCGGACAGCCGCTTCGCCGGCCCGGACAGCCAGGTCGTAAGCGCCGATCTCTTCCATCGCCTTCATGAGTTTGACGAGGCTTTCCTTCTTCACCTTCGGGTCGGCAAGCGTGAGCTGAATCGCCCGCTCGCCGATCCAGTACGCCGGCTCGGACAGGTTCAGGCCAGATGCAGCGATCGCGGCCCGGACCGCAGCCCCGGCATCTCTGGGCTTGCTGCCCCAGCTCAGCAGAGCCGACGTGTACTTGAACACATCACCCTTGCCAGCCGCGGCCTTCTGCGTTGCCTTGCTGGGTCCCTTTTTGGATTCTCCAGCCAGAGCCGCCGACGCGTTCATGAACGACTCAAGAGCATCCATGTTTGTCGGGTCGAAGGCCATCCCCGAGAGCCAGCAGGTCATGGCGTAGTCGTAGCTACCCGTTTCCTGAACGGTCTTGGCCTGGCTGAACCACGCCTTAGCCTTGGCTGGCTGACGATCACCATCGTCATCACCACCAGCTGCGACTGCACCACCCGTATTATTTTTACCAAAGAATGCCAAACCGATACTCCACCAAACGAAAGACAACCGGCTAGGTGCGGTGATTGCGATTCTAGTCCACGCAGCGGCTGCGTGTGCCCCTAGCATCGGGCGTGAACGTCGATCCCGATCAGCTTCATCTCCAACTCTTCCCCGAGCCCATTCTACGTGAATCGGCTCGCCCCGTCGGGGCTGTCACTGACGAGATCCGCCGGGTGGCAGCCCGGATGATCGAGATCATGCGCGAGGCCGACGGCATCGGGCTGGCCGCCCCGCAGGCGGGCATTGGCGTGCGCATCTTCATCTGCGATGTCCCGCCGCCCCAGGACCCTGAAGTGCCCGCCGACGGCACTCAAGCCTGGACCGATGGCCCGATCGTCTGCATCAATCCAGAGTTCACAGGATTCGGTGACACCCGCTCGCCCTTCGAAGAGGGCTGCCTGAGCCTGCCGGGTATCCGCGGCGATGTCATCCGTCCAGATGTCGTACGCATGAAGGCCCTCGATCTGGAAGGCAAGCCCTTCGAGATCCACGCTTCGGGACTGCTCGCCCGGTGCCTCCAACACGAGGCGGACCACCTCGATGGCGTCCTGATCGTCGACAAATTCACCCAGATGAGCCGGATGAAAAACCGCACCCGGCTCCGCAAACTCAAAGGCGGGTGATTCGCGC
>Ga0209578_10004478_pt1 | contig 10005 bp, 7 predicted proteins | sample tdAd472_FD_187127 | JGI IMG/M metagenome (GOLD analysis project Ga0209578, IMG submission 187127) | Marine sediment microbial communities from the Atlantic coast under amendment with organic carbon and nitrate - tdAd47.2 (SPAdes)... | ecosystem: Environmental > Aquatic > Marine > Coastal >...
GCGGACGATGGAGCCGTGCGTGATCTTGGGGTCCTGAGCATCCTTCATGTATTTGAAGCCCTCGCCGAGGGAGACAAACAGCGTGCCGTCATTGGCAAATTGCAGGCGCGAGCCATAATGATAGGCCGTGTCGCGCGGGTCAGCCCAGAAGATTTCCGTGACGTCTTCCAACGTACTGTTGTCATCGCTCAGGCGGCCCTTGACGACGGCCGCGGCGTTGGCGGCGTCATCGCCCTTGGAATAGGAAATGTAGACAAGGCGGTTGGTGTCAAAGTCCGGGTCTAGCGTAATGCCCAGATAGCCGGCCTGACCCTCAATATAGGCGTCCGGCAGACCGCCCACTGGGGTAGGGGTGCCTTCGCCGCCGGCGACGAATTTCAGGCCGCCTTCCTTTTCGGTGAACAGCAGATCTCCTTCCGGCGTGAAGACCAGGCCCCAGGGCCATTCGGTCTCAGTGACCACGGGGGTCAGTTTGACATCGAAATTGCTGGTCGCGGCAGGGGTCTGGTCGGCTGAGCCACCGCAGGCTGCGAGCAGGGCGGTGAGAGATACGAGGCTGGCAGTGCGCATGGGCAGTCTCCTGTAAAGGGGGCTTGTTTGCCTGAAACAATAGGGCAGGGGGCCGCCAAGACCAAATAAAAAGGGAGCGGCCCTTTCAGGCCGCCCCCCGGTATTCGACTTGGATATCTTGTTACCAGGTCTTGCTGACGCTGATACCGAAGGTTCTCGGCTCGTTCAGGAACACGTTCGTGAACAGGCCAGAGGAGTCGTCGGTCAGATAGGCGCCGGTGATGACATCATCATCCGCAATGTTCTTGCCGAAGATCTCGACAGAGACATTGTTGGCTTCATTGTCGAAGCGCATGGACAAGTTGATGTTGTCCCAGCTCTCCAGCTGGTCGCGGCCGGTATTCCAGACGCGGCTGTAGCTGTCAGCCTGATAGTAATAGTCGACGCGGGCGGTTGCGGACCAGTCGGCCAGCGTACCCTGGCCGCTTGGCAGCCAGGTGTACTCAGCCCCGAAGCTGAACGTCGTGTCCGGCGTACCGGGCAGTTTGTTGCCGTCCAGATTCTTGGCTTCGCCATCGAACGGGGTCAGCGCAGAAACCGTCTGCGTGTTGCCCTCGGAGTCGACATAGGTGACGGTCACGCCATCCAGGCCGAAGGCCGCTTCCTGACCGGCAAAGGCGCCGGTGCACAGGCCCAGCGTGGCGCCCGGGTCCAGAATGTTCGCCTGGATCGCGCCGAGCACGGTCGCATAGCCTTGCGCGGAGACCACACAATTGGAGGCAGACGGGAAGGTTTTCAGCGTGACCAGATCTGCCCGCCCATTGGTGCGGTCCAGAACGTCGATGCCGTAGGTATCCTTCACCTTCGCGTCCAGAAGGCCGAGATTGGCGTTCAGTACGAATGTGGAGACTGGATTCCAGACTGTTTCAAGTTCGAAGCCATTGATCTTGGCGTCGACGTTGAAGTTGGCCGAAGACCGGTTGACGATCTGGCTGATCTGATAGCCTTCATAATCATACATGAAGCCTGTTGCGTTCAGCTGCAGCGCGCCGTCGGCCAGCGTGTTCTTCGTTCCGATCTCATAGGAATTGATGAATTCCGGATCGAAGAATTGCGGGAAGGCATCCGGTGTTTCTGCCGGTTGCGGCGGGTTGATACCACCGCCCTTATAGCCTCGTGAGTAGAAGCCGTAGATCAGCGTGTCCTCGGTGAAGCTCAGCTCCGGAGACCAGTCGAGACCGATCCGTCCTGTGACTTCTTCAAAGCTGACATTGTAGGTGCCATCGCCGCCCTGATCGTTGGATGCGCCAGGCACCGGCACATAGGCCAGCGGATCTGGACGCGCAGCATCCGGGACCAGCAGGAAGGTCGGGATACGGCCAACTTCCTTGTCATCACTTGTATAGCGCAGGCCGACGGTCAGTTGCAGATCGTCGGTGACATCATAATAGCCTTCCCCGAAGACCGCGAAGCTGTCGAGCGTGTAAGGTGTGATTGACCGGTAATAATTGCGGCCATCGCCGTTGAGGTTGTCGATCGGTGTTTCACCGGCATTGGCCGGATCAGCGATCGTGAAGGCCGGGACGCCGTTTGCGATCAGGGAGGCTGCATTGTTCAGCTGCACGAATGCCGATGCAGCGTTGAACATCACATAATAGCTCTCCTGAAGTTTCGGGTCCGTATTGGTTTCATAGTCAACCTTGATGGCGCCAAGGTTGAAGTTGAACCGGCCGTCAAAGTCAGACTGCAGACGAAGTTCGTGCGTTGTCTGCTCGGCATAGGCCCCGGAAATGTCGGTTGCGACCGGGGCCGTGGTCAGGCCCATTTGCGGGTCTGCGACAACGCCGCCCGGGAACAGGCTTGGGTACAGGGCGGCAAATGCGCTGGCCGTTGCGCCATTCAGGGCAATGAACGGGCTGGCGGTCGTGTTGAAATTCACGTCAGCGCCGTACTCGTTATAGTCCTCCTGAGAGATCGACTCATACTCATTGTAGCTGCCCAGATAGGTCAGGGTCAGTGAGTCCGTTAGATCGTATTCACCTCTCCACATATACAGGGTCTGCTCAGACTCGTAGGTCGGATCGATGAAGCTCTCCAGGGTGCGCAGGCCCGGATTGATGCCGCTGGTGTTCGCATCGACATTGACTGCGTTGCCATTGGCATCGATGCCGCCAACCAGACCGGCCAGGATGCCGAGAGACCCTGCCAGCGTACCCGCCGTGTTCACACCGCCGAGAGAGGCCGGGTCATTGATGTCTGCCTCGACACAGCCCTGAGACGTGATGATCTGGTCAAAGGCAGAGATAGCGATACCGCCAAAGGACGTCTTGATCGGGTCTTTCTTACAGTATTGCTTGCCGGAACGGAGGCGGTTGTCGTCCTCCTTGAAGTATTCCGCCATCAGCAAGCCGCGGAAGCGATCCGTTGGTTCCCATGCGAATGAACCGCGGATCGCATACAGATTGCGGTCGTCGATGTCGTTCTGGGTGGTCAGATTGTCCACATAGCCGTCGCGCTCAAGATAGGAGCCGGCGATGCGCAGGGCGGCTGTGTCGCCAAGCGGAGCGTTCAGCATGCCCTTGAATTTGTGCGTATTGTAATTGCCGACCGTGGCTTTGACATTGCCCTGCCATTCGCCCAGCACCGGCTTTGCGGTGATCATGTTGACCACGCCGCCGGTTGCGTTCCGGCCATACAGTGTGCCCTGCGGACCGCGCAGGGTTTCGATGCGTTCCACATCGTAGAATTCGGCTTCGAAGAAGGCGTTGGCCGTTAGCGGCACATCATTGATGTGGACGCCCACACCTGCATCGCCGGTCGTTGAGACCGCATCCACACCAATGCCGCGGATACGGAAGTTGTAGCCGGTGAAGTTGCCTTTGGTGAAGTTGACGTTCGGAATGGATTTGACGAGATCCGGGCCGCCAGCGAGCTGCATCTTGTCCAGGGCGGCTTCATCAAAGGCCGAAACGGCAATCGGAACATCCTGGATGGATTCTTCCGTTTTCTGCGTTGTCACCGTCACAGTGGACAGGGTGCGCTGAATGTCGTCGGTTTCCTCTTGTGCCATCGCAACAGGGGCCGTCAGGCCGATCACCATGGCGGATGCACCTGCCAGCCAGACGCACTTCGAGTGTCGTTTAAATCGCATGTTTTTTCCTCCCCTCGGGCCGCTTGATTGCTGGCCTCGAGCAATTCGTACCGAGCGAGCCTCTTGGCGGGCCTGCTTCGCTTTGCATCAGACTGCATGGATGACGGGTCTGTCAACATTGCCGAAGCGTAAGACATCGGGAAAAAATAGCGGGTGTTAAAAATGTTACGCCCAGCTTGGCCGTGACTGTCCGGCCTGATACAGGCGAAGACATGGCTGATCCTTCTTCTTCTGCATTGGTTCTGTTCTCCGGCGGGCAGGATTCTACGACCTGTCTGGCCTCGGCGCTTTCGCGTTTTGAGCGAGTTGAAACCGTGGGTTTCGACTACGGTCAGCGCCACAGGATCGAACTGACGTGCAGGGACACTGTCCGCAAGGGGATCGCGGCGATAAATCCCCTTTGGGGCGACCGTCTGGGCGAGGATCACATGCTGGACGCCACCGTGCTGAAAAGCCTGGGGGAGACGGCGATGACGCATGAGGTCAGCATCGAGATGACCGAGGCGGGCCTGCCGTCAACTTTTGTACCGGGGCGCAATTTGCTGTTCCTGACGCTCGCTGGCGCGCTGGCGAGCCGCCGGGGCATCGGCGTTCTGGTCGGCGGCATGTGCGAGACAGACTATTCCGGCTATCCCGACTGCCGGGCTGACACGATGGCCGCGCAGGCCGAAACGCTGCGTCTCGGCCTCGATGTTCCCATACAGATAGACACCCCACTGATGTATATCGACAAGGCCGAAACCTGGGCGTTGGCGCACCAACTGGGCGGGGACGCGCTGGTCCGACTGATCGTGGAGGATACCCATACCTGTTATCTGGGCGAGCGCGGAGAGCTGCATGAGTGGGGTCATGGCTGCGGCACCTGTCCGGCCTGCGAGCTGCGCGCAAATGGCTGGGAGAAATGGGCTGCCAGCCGCTGACGGTGCGCCGGGCCTCTCGCAGCCGAAACAGCCTTAAAAACTGGACTTTTTGCCTGTTTTCCATCATTTGGGGGCAAAATTCGTGCGGGCCGCCTGTTCAGGCCCGCTAGATACCGGACATTGAACCACACCGCCATGACCACCAAGCTTGAAACATCCAACGCCGCGCACACGACGCTTTCTCCGGAAGGCCGCGTTTTCGAGATCACCAAATCGGTGACTTTCGAGGCGGCGCATTTCATGGGCGGCAAGCCGGAAGGCCATCCGTATCGCAATATGCATGGCCACTCCTTCCAGCTGGAAGCGACCGTTGCCGGCGTTGTGAAGCCAGGCGAGCAATGGGTGGAGGATTTCTCCCATCTGACGGCGTGTCTGCAGGCCACGGCGGCCAAGCTGGACCATACGCTGCTGAACGAGATTCCGGGCCTTGAGGTGCCGACGCTGGAGCGTATCTGCCTGTGGGCGGCGGCGGACCTGGCCGATGGCCTGCCGGGCCTGAAGCGTGTCGCGCTGGCACGGCCCAGCCTGAATGAGCGTTGCGAACTGGTGCTCTGATCCTGAAAGAAACCCCCGAATGCGTGGCATCCGGGGGCTCTTGGGGGCTCAGACAAAGGGGTGAGGGGGGTTAGCTGCCGCCTTTGCCTGCGGTGAGTTCTTTCACGAATTTCCGTGAGAATTTGTCAGACGCCCGCTGGGCATCCTGCCAGGTGCTGATGCCGGCCAGACGAATATCTGTCTCATACCATTTATAGGTCAGATCGCCGGTCGGGTTTCCATCCGCATCATAGGCCACGGCGGAAAGCTTCATGCCGCCGATGCTTTTGGACGCGCTGTAATCAAGTCCAGGCGTATCGCCGAGCTGTTTGAAGGTCGGCTTGTTTGGCTTGGCATCCAGAATAGTGACGTCGATGCGCGGAATGTCGAGTTTTGCCTTGGAGAGTTGGCGTGTCAGGTCTTCCTGGATTTCATGCGTCAGGTATTCGCCTTCGCGCGCGCCATATTCATCCTGCAGTTTTTCGGCGAATTCCGGATCATAGCTGACATTGATTTCACCAGCGAGCGCCACAGGGGCGGCCAGCAGGGCAAGGGCAGCAAGGGGGGCTAGCTTTTTCATCGGAATCTCTCCTGATTTGTTCTGCTTGCAGCATATCACGCTGGCCCCGCTCACCCAAAGTCACACCCTCGTGAGGCGTTTTAAATCGTGTCCACGAACACGATTTCCGCGTCCTCGATGCCTTCCAGCGTCAGGCTTTCCGCGCCGGTGATGGCCGCGCCGTCGCGGGCCGTCATCACCTGACCATTCAGCCGGACAGAGCCGTCTGCCAGCACGAGGTAGCCATGGCGGCCAGCTTTGACCTCATAGGTAAGGCGTTCGCCGGCTTTAAGTGTCGCGCCCAGCACGTTGGCGTCCTGATTGATTACCAGACTGTCCTGATCGCCTGTGCCGGAGGCCAGCACCGCCCATTTGCCGGACCGGTCGCCTTTCGGGAATTTCCGTGCACCCCAGCCAGGCTCGCCGCCTTGCGTGCGCGGCAGGATCCAGATCTGGAACAGCGTGGTTTCTTCATCCTCGGCATTCCATTCCGAGTGCTGGATGCCGCGGCCCGCGCTCATCACCTGAACATCGCCTGCTTCCGTGCGGCCGCTATTGCCCATGGAATCCTTATGCGTGATAGCGCCCTTGCGCACATAGGTGATGATTTCCATCGACTCGTGCCCATGGGGCGGAAAACCCGTATGCGGCTGTATCGTGTCGTCATTCCACACGCGCAGGGCGCCTTCGCCCATACGGCTCGGGTCGCGGTAGCCGGAGAAGGAAAAGTGGTAGTTCGCATTCAGCCAGTCATTTCGGAACCGGCCAAGCTTGTTGAAGGGTCTGAAATCGATCATCCCGATCTCCTTTCGCGTTCTGTTGAAGCGAATATGCGCAGGCTTTGGCAGGGGGAGTAGGCGGGGGCGGATGAATTCACTTATGCCTGCTCTGCATAAGTGGAAAAGGGCGCAAAACCCTCTAATCTCCCGGCCTGATGCGCCTGCCGATTGTCCACCACCCCGACTATGACGCCAAGACTGTGGCCGACGACCATCGCTTCCCGATGCGCAAATATGCGCTCGTGGCAGAGCTGCTGCGCGAGGCGGGGCATGACTTCATCCTGCCCGGCTATGCCAGCGCGGACGAGCTGCAGCTGGCCCATGACGAAGCCTATGTCACCGCCATCCTGACGCAGACCCTGGACGCCAAAGCGGCCCGCAAGGTCGGCTTCGAGATCACGCCCGCCATTGCGCGGCGCTCCTCGGCCTCTGTCGCAGGCACCATCCTCGCCGCGCGCCACGCGCTGGAGCAGGGGGCTGCGGTCAATCTGGCAGGCGGCAGCCATCATGCCGGGCCGGAGGGCGGGGCAGGCTTCTGCGTGTTCAATGATGTCGGCGTTGCGGGCAAGCTGTTGCTGGATGACCGCACGGTGCAGCGCGTTGCGGTGATCGATTGCGATGTCCATCAGGGCGACGGCACGGCGTTGATCTTCCGCTATGATCCGCGTGTCTTTACCGCCTCGCTCCATTGCGAGCAGAACTGGCCGCGCGACAAGCCGCCGTCAGACCTCGACATCGGCCTGTCCAAGGGCACGGGCGATGCGGCTTATCTGTCTGCACTGGAAGAGCTGGTCGAGGCTGCGCTGGGCACTTCGCCGGGTATTGTCTTCTACAATGCCGGCGTCGATCCGCATGAGGAGGACCGGTTGGGGCTCTTGTCTCTCAGTGATGACGGCTTGAAGGCCCGCGATGCCCATGTCGCCCGCGCCTGCCGGTCAGCCGGTGTGCCCGTATGCGGCGTCCTCGGCGGCGGCTATGCCCGCGACGCCCGCGCCGTCGCCCGCCGCCATACGTTCCTGGTGGAGGCGTTCGGCACGCCTGATTAAACGGTCCCTGTCTTTCACGGTGTCGCTATCCATTTTGGCGTAGAGCCACATGAAGGGGGACAGCAAGCCAAGGCCGACCAGGCAAGCGATGGCAAAACAGGCCAGAAAGATCAGTGTTTTTAAAAACGTGGACCAAACGATCAGAAGGGCGTTGCTATGGGTTCCTGGGTCTATCAGGTCCAATGGCTTCATCAGCGCAAAGGCTATCGGCAGACCGAATACAAAGACAAGGGCTAAGATAATCACAACCCAGCGCGTTGCTTGGCTTCTGTCTGGGCCGGGCGTCAGCGTGACACTGCCATACTCTGCCCAGCTTTTGACGTCCGTATTGGGATTGGCGCCTGCCTTCAATCTACGCCCGCGCCGACGCAGCAACCGTCCAAGGCTTTCACGGTCTTCAGTATTGAGCGGCTTTTCCGGCTCCATCAATCCGTCCCTTCCTTTTCAATTTATGGAGGAGAGGTCGCAACCGCAAGATTTTTCGGTCCTTACCTCCCTCCGGGAGAGGAGGGGCCCGCGCCCGGCAGGGCGTGGGAGGTGAGGGACATCCCGGCACATACAGCCTCTTGCCCCGACTCACTTCGCCCGCCACAACTGGCGCCATGTCTGCCAGCCCCACACTTGATGACGCCCGTGCGCTGCTGAAGCGTATCTATGGCTATGATGCGTTCCGGGGCCTGCAGGAGCATGTGATCGAGGATGTGCTGGCAGGCCGCGATGCGCTGGCCGTTCTGCCGACCGGCGGCGGCAAGTCGCTCTGCTACCAGATCCCGGCCATCCTGCGCGAGGGGGTCGGCATCGTCGTCTCTCCGCTGATCGCGCTGATGGCCGATCAGGTGGACGCGCTCAAGCAGGTTGGCGTGCGGGCCGAGCGGCTCGACTCCTCGATGGATTTCAATGCCCGCACCGAGGCGCTGGAGGCGGCCGCGCGCGGCGAGATGGACATGCTCTATGTCTCGCCCGAAGGCATCGGCAATGGCCTCGCCCAGCGCCTGTCGCAGATGCAGGTCTCGCTGATCGCGGTGGACGAGGCGCACTGTGTCAGCCAGTGGGGACATGATTTCCGTCCGGACTATCGCGCCCTTGGCCGCTTGAAGGGCCTGTTCCCCGGCGTGCCGCGCCTTGCGGTCACCGCGACGGCAGACGCGCGGACCCGCGAAGACATTCTCGCCCAGCTGGACCTGACCAGACCGGCCCAGCATGTCGCGAGCTTTGATCGCCCCAATCTCGCCCTCGCCGCCGAACCGAAGGAAGGCAACCGCACGCAGCGCGTTGTCTCGCTCGTCAAGGCGCGCAAGGGCCTTTCCGGCGTCGTCTATGCCGCCACCCGCAACGCAACCGAAGACCTGGCCGAGGCGCTGGAGCGGTCCGGCATGCCGGCGCTGGCTTACCATGCCGGCCTCGACGCCGATGTGCGGGCGGAGCGTCAGCGGCGTTTCCTGCTGGAGGATGGCCTCGTCATGTGCGCCACGGTTGCCTTCGGCATGGGGGTCGACAAGCCGGATGTGCGCTTTGTGATCCATGCCGATCCGCCCAAGACGCTGGAGGCCTATTGGCAGGAAGTCGGCCGGGCCGGGCGTGACGGGGAACCTGCCGAGGGCATCGCCCTGTATGGCCCCGCCGACATGCGCCGCTCGCTGAGCTGGACCTATGAGAGCGATGTGCCGGACGCGATCAAACGTGTACAGATCACCAAGACGCGCCAGCTGTTTGCCTTCTTTGATGGCGATGAGTGCCGCCGTGCCTCCGTGCGGCGCTATTTCGGGGAAGAGAATGTCCAGCCCTGCGGGGCGTGTGACATCTGCCGCGGTGAAAGCGGCGAGCCCTATGATGCGACGCGCTGGGCGCAGATGGCCGTCTCTGCCGTCTTGCGCTGTGGCCAGAAGATCGGACGCGGACGATTGGTCAATCATCTGCTGGGGCAGGCGCGCGATGATTTCGATAAGGAAATGGCGGCGCTCTCTACCTTTGGCATCGGCAAGGAATTGCCCAAGCAAGGCTGGACGCGCGTCTTTGATGCGCTGCTCTATGATGGCCTTCTGGCTGAAGGGGGAGAGGTGAACCGTCCGGCGGTGGTCGTGCCGGATGCGGAGGCGGCGCGTGCCTTTTTCCGAGGGGAGAAAACCATCATGCTGCGCGCAGACCCGGCGACCAGCCGCAAGCGCAGCAAGGGCCGTAGCGCCGCGGCGACACAGGCGCTGGCGGACCTTTCAGCCCGCGATCAGGTGCTGTTCGATTCCCTGCGCGCCTGGCGCACGGAGATCGCCAAGACGCGCGGCGTGCCGCCCTATGTTATCTTCCATGACCGCACGCTGGCAGAGATCGCCCGCGAGCGCCCGACAGACGCGGACGAGCTTCGCCTGATCAGCGGTGTGGGCGAGAAAAAGGCCCAGCGCTATGCCGAGGATGTCTCCCGACTCATCGTCAGGTGGCCTGATCGCGCCTGCTGCTGTCACAGATTTTCCCGCAGACAGGCAGGTCCAGCCTTGACCCGGCGCGCGTGGCA
>Ga0209578_10004483_pt1 | contig 10001 bp, 6 predicted proteins | sample tdAd472_FD_187127 | JGI IMG/M metagenome (GOLD analysis project Ga0209578, IMG submission 187127) | Marine sediment microbial communities from the Atlantic coast under amendment with organic carbon and nitrate - tdAd47.2 (SPAdes)... | ecosystem: Environmental > Aquatic > Marine > Coastal >...
CGCACTGTTTCGTAATCCGTTTCCCAATGGGTTAGGTCACAACGGCCATCATAAATACCGGAAGCCAACACTGAGGCCTTGACCTTAACCGCTCTTTTCATGCGCGCCGCAAAATCATCGCTAGCTAAAATCAGTGCTGCCGCGCCATCAGCAATCGGGCAACACTGCGAGCGAGTCAGTGGATCAGCAATCAGTGGGCTTGCCAGCACCTGTTCCATACTTTCCAGTTGCCGAAATTGAGCTAACGGATTAAGCGCCGCATGGCGGCGACTTTTGACAGTAACCTGCGCCAGCTGCTGAGCGGTAGTACCGTATTCGTACATGTGGCGTTGTGCTTTGAGTGCAAACCCAGCGGGCACAACCATACCAAGCTGAGTATCCAGCTCCGTCGCGCCGGAATTAATTAAACCAAAATCCGGTACACACATTTTCTCTGCTCCGACTACCAACGCCACCTCACAATCACCCGCCAAGATGGCGTTACGCGCCAGATGAAATGCCGTTGAACCCGAGGCACAGGCATTCTCCACGTTGATAACTGGAATCCTATACAAGCCGGTTGCAGCCGTTAAATTCTGACCAAGTGTGGTATCGCCAAAAATTAGCGGGCCTAGTGTGTTAGCAAAATAGCAAGCGCCGATGCGCTCCTTGGCAAGACTCGCATCCTGCAACGCCAAACGGGTCGCTTCAATCGCCAATGATACGATCGTTCGATCTAGATGCCGACCAAAAGGAGTCATTGCTGCGCCAATAATTGAAACCATGATGTTTCCTTAAGAATCAGTCCCTGTGAAATAGGGTCTCAGGCAAGGCTTGCCCTCAGAATTTAGGCCCACCTGGGCCACTTTTAGATGGACGTTTTGACCAATTGACAACGGCGACGTCTCCGAGTCGAGCAGTGTAAAAATACGTAATGGCGCAGAATCCAAATCAACATAACCAACTCGATAAGGCGTTGGTAATCCCAGGGGCGGTTTGGTCCGAATGGTGGTTAAGCTATACAAAGTCCCAGTGCCGCCAAGATTAACCTGTTCAACCGCGCCAAAGCAGTTAGCACAAATTTCCGGCGCGGGGAATTGATAAGAGTCGCAGCAGGGGCAATAACCACCCACCAGGTGTAACTCACCTTGGGTAGAAAAAATACCGGGATAAACCGGTGGAAAATCAAGCATCACTGTCATATCGCTACCCCCTCTCTCCCTCATTTTCCCTATCGAAGGTGTCAGACGTCACGCCCTGCTCACGAAGCAAGTACTTTTGCACTCGTTCAGTGGGCGTTTTCGGTAACGCAGACATGAATCGAATAAATCGTGGCACCATAAAATAAGCCATTCGCTCTTGGCAATGTTCAACAAGAGATGCGACTGTAAGTGTTTGGTCAGCTTTTAAGGCCACACAAATCATTACTTCGTCTTCGCCTAGTTCCGATTTAACAGCGATAGCCGCCGACTCTAGAACGGCTGGATGCGAGTTCACGCCCCGCTCTACTTCAAACGAGGATATATTCTCTCCGCGACGGCGCAGCGCATCTTTTTTTCGGTCAACAAAATAGTAATAACCCTGATCATCTCTTTGCAAATAATCCCCGGTGTGAAACCAAAGGTCTTGCCAGGCTTCAACGGTTTTTTCCGGCATTGCATAATATTCCAACATCATACTGTAGGGTTTGAGCGGTCTTACCAATAATTCACCCGGCGTGTTTGCGCCTACTTCATTACCCAAATCGTCGATTAATCTAATCTGATAACCCGGGTTCAGCGTACCGCAGCTTCCTGGTTTTCGATCATCCATCTGATTACCTAGAGGCGCTCCTATTTCACTCATGCCGTAGCTTTCTACCAGCTTGACATTGAAACGCTGTTCAAAAGCGGTAAAGGTTTCTCTGTTGGCTCCGGCGCCTATCATCACCCGTAACGGGTTGTCGATATCTTCAGGTTTGGGCTCGGCTTTCAGTAAAATAGGCAAAATACCGCCAATATAGTTGAACTCGGTACAGTTATAGCGGCGCACATCATCCCAAAAACCACCCGCAGAAAATCGTTTTGCCAAGACCATACGCGCCCCACTCATCAAGGCAGGCATCGTCGATAAAGTCTGTGCGTTCCCATGAAACAAAGGCAAGGCGTTATAGAGACAATCCTCTTCTGTGTATTGCGCCATCTTTATAATCATTTCAGCAAGGGACAACTGGTAGTTTTGAGGCACCACCGCACCCTTTGACGGCCCGGTAGTACCAGAGGTAAACATGATTGCGGTCGGATCTGAAAATGCAACTTGCGCCGCCCTGTAATCCCCTGAGTTTGCCGTTAGCGAGCGGTAAGTTAACTCCCTGCCATCCAATTCAGAGCCCTGCCCCTCATCCAGAATGATGATATGCTTGAGCATAGTCAGCTGCGGTAGCACTGCGCGTAGCTGCTCGACATATTCAGCATTAATCAGCAGCGCGACACAGTCTGCCTTATTGAGCATATAAGCCAACAACTCGCCCCGGTGGGCAATATTAATCGGCACCTCGACCGCTCCGAGTTTCGATACACCAAACCAGCTAAACAAAAACTCAGGGCGATTACTCATCATAATGGCAACTTTATCGCCCTTAACGATGCCTAATTGTTGCAGCCCAGCGGCGACTTGATTAGCCGAGTCATTGATGGCAGCGTAACTATAGGTCTGGTCTTGATAGTAGAGAAAAATATCACTACCACGACTCGCCGCCAATTCTTCCACAACGCCATGAACGGTTCGGCTTTTGAATTGCATCCACATAATGAGTCTCTTTAACTTGCCTTTTTGATCCGCATTTGTTGCTGCGCCAAAGCCCCTACCTCCGGATGAGGAAAAGTGCCATAGTAGGTAAGCACCTGTGACGGCGGCGTTTGTTTTTCCCAAGTTTTGATGAATTCTTCATAGCTTTTCCCGTTTTGCTTGCGCTGTTCACGGGCTGCCACACGCGCACGTTCAGTGGCAGCTAAGTCAACCCGTAGGGATTCTTCATCATAGACGAGATGATAAATATTTTTCGCCGCCCAATGAGTCACCATGTTATTTTCCAAATCATTCAAAATGCTCAGCGGATCGCGCTCCAGGGCATCACCAAATCCTGCGCCACCACCGGAGTATGCGTATAAAGTGTCGCCATCGCGCGCAGGCTGTACCACCAATGAAATATTGTTGTACTGCTCCTCGCCATGTTCCGGATTGTCAGGGCTATAAACCTCATCCAAGCGGTGCGGCAAATGCTCATTACTTTCCGCCATCAGTTGATTGTAGTTTCCTTTTTTGACCATTTTGACAAATAACGCTGGCAAACCATAACCACCAAAGAGCCCTTGAGTGGTCGGAAATTTTGAGCCTCCACCATGAGAACCTAGCAAGAGATTATTCGTATCATGTACAGCGATACCATAGCCGACACCCGCACCACCACGCTGTTTGCCGTGGCCATAGGAACTATTGAAGTAATTACGGAAGGTATACATCACCGGGCGATCTTCCTCCGTGGCTTCGGCATCAGAACAATCCGCCATCGTCGCAAAAAAAGCACCCGCAGCATTAACACCATCCATATCGTAACGACCACCGCAACCGGTGGCGTTGATTTCGGGGGTAATGTCGGCGACAGGCTCACCATGCTGATTAATCCCCGCAAACATGGGAATGGAAAACCCACAAAACCAAGACGCCACCGAACGCGAAGGATCGACACTGTAGGTCATACGCGCGCCACATTGGAACATGCCGTGGGTAAAACAAACCTGCACCAACGGTGCGATGGAAGTGGCAGCATCGCCTTTGGCGTTGACCAGAGAATCTTCGGGGAAATTCCAATCCATACATTCCAACAAACCATTGTTGGATGGCAGGTCATGAAACAACCAACCACACAAATACACCATGGACAATCCGATAATGCCCTGGAAATAACTATTCGCAGGACGATCAACCAGCATCGGCGAACTGTTGGTCAAATCTAGAGTTATTCTATCTCCCTTTTTGATCACCTTGACATCGATCTTGACCAAGCCGTTATCTTCACCCAAGGTATCGAGGAAGCGAGGCTGGCGGTAGATACCATCCGGCAGCTGTGAAATTTTCTTTTTCGCCGCTTCTCCGGTGAGAGCCAACACCCGTCGCAATGACCCAAGAAAAAAGTCTACGCCCTTTTCTTCCACGACTTCCAAAATACGACGTTGCGCAATTCGGGCCGCTGCCAGGCGCGCTTTGATATCCAGAATCATGGTGCGTGGGTCGCGGTTCATCGCCGCGAACATATTGAGCAAATCTTCTTTTAACTGGTAGTTTTCACCAATTTTGATGGGTGGGCAGAGTAGCCCTTCATCATATTTGCTGCGTGCAGCCGTCACTGTGCCGCCCGGTTCCGAGCCGCCGGATTCACCGGTATGCACCGCTGCACCGACAAAGCAAAGCAGTTGCCCTTGATAAAATACCGGTATCGACAAACCCATATCGGCATTGTGCACGCCACCATAGAAAGGATCGTTATAGAAGAAACTATCGCCGTCTTTACAGCCGACGGAAGGCTCATTTACCCAATGTTTCACCACGTATTTAAGCGGTATCTGCCCCAACACTGCGTGGTGGTAGATACCCGTTGCACAGATGGAAAGATCACCTTGTGCGGTAAAAATTCCGAACGCCACATCGCCCCAGCGCATCGCCGTCGAGGCGCCAAGCTTCATGGTGGTCTCTTTGCCTTCCAGTGCAATCATATGCATCTTGTGCTTGAAAATTTCAAACTCAGTATCGTCAATTGTGGATTGTGCGGCTGCTTCAACTGCCGTCATCGGCTCCGGGCGCAGACGCTGTACTACTTCATGATCTCTTTCGTAAGCCATTTATAATCTCCTCGGATTGCCTTAGCCTAAACCTGTTCCATTATTCCGTTACCATAGCCATCCAGCGTGAACTGCCAGCTCGGCGCTACCACATAAGTCGTCTCAATAGATTCAATAATGGCGGGGCCAACAATCTGGTTGCCTGGTAATAAACGCCCATAATCATAAACCGGCGTTTGCAGAAAGCCACTGTCGGGACTCCAATACACGGGCCGTTCATCAGTCAGTGCATCCTGCTCGGGCACCAACCCTTGCAAGGGGAGTGGTTCCGGTAACCGGTCGATCACCCTTACTGCCGCCGTCAATGAGAAATTCTCTACATTAATACCGCCGGCGGGAAAGGTTGCTTCAGGCGAGTATATTTCAGCATATTGCCGGGTGAAATTATCACAAAGTACCTTTGCATCCTCCGGGCCGGACAACTCAAGGCTAGCGGTTTTCACCTTGGTCATGTTGTACTGGCTACCGTAGCGCATGTTGAGTTCAAGACTAAAGTCGATCTGCTTCTCCTCGTAACCCTCTAATTTTAAGTCACGCAAAGCCAAGTCCTTTAGATCCCGAATAATTGCATTGAACGAAACCACATCTTCTAAATAGGATTGCGAGCCGTAATTAAATAGCTTTAATGAACGGGATCGATCCCATACTTCCTTAATCTGCATGAGAGAGGCGCCATAGGCACCAAATACGGAAGATTGACGCGGCGCAATAATTTTCTTTGCCCCGATAAATGGTGCAATACCGCAGGCGTGCGCACCACCGGCTCCGCCGCAGGCCAACACCACAAAGGTACGCGGATCGTGTCCTTTGAGCGCCACTTCGTTGAATACCTCCTGCCCCATGCGCGCATCCACCAGACGGCGAATACGGTAGGCGGCTTCCATGACATCAATACCCAGAGGTTTGGCGACCTTCTCTGAAATGGCTTCACGCGCCAATTCCACATCCAGCAGCATTTCGCCACCCAGATAATTTTCAGGGTTGTAAAAACCCAACACCAGATCAGCATCAGATACCGTGGGTTCCTGACCACCTTGATCGTAACAGACAGGGCCCGGCATGGAGCCAGCGGAATGTGGGCCGACCTCCAAGGCATTGCCCATCAAATCATTGACCCAAGCGATAGAACCGCCACCCGCGCCGATTGACTTTACCTCAATAGCAGGGATATTGGTGCGCCAGCGGTCAATCACGGGGATAAAGTCGTGCGCTTTAATTTGGCCGCCTTCGATCAAACCGATATCGAAGGATGTGCCGCCCATGTCGGTGAAGACAATATTTTCATCTCCCGTTAATTTACCCAAAAAGGCAGAACCATGCAGACCGGCAACCGGTCCCGCGTTATGGGTCAGCACCGCCCGCGTGCGCGAGGCTTTTTTAGTACCACCGGTGTTATGCACCAATGTTAAAGGCTTTTTAAAACCCTTGTCGCGCAGTTCATTCCCCAGTTTATTCATCTCATCGGCCATCACACCGTGAATATAGGAGTTGACGATGGCCGTCATGGTGCGCGTATATTCACCTGATTTGGGGGAGATGTCCGAAGCCAGGATGACCGGCATGGCACCCAAATAATCCTCCGGGTACTCCTCTTCAATGATTTGTTTGATCATCTGTTCGTGCTCAGGATTGACAAAGGACCAGAGCAACGACACTACAAAACCCTGTGCGCCCTTATCGACCAATTCCTGCAATTTCTCCAAAACCTCTTCCTTGCGCAGCGGACTAATTACTTTCCCCGCATAATCAACCCGTTCGCGCACACCCACTACCATATTCGGTGTAATTAACGGTTCCGGTTTTTGGATACGCGCCTGATCCCGGCCTTCCTGCCACCCCAGACCATCCGCCCAACTGCGCGCCCGACCGATAAAAATACTGTCTTCAAAACCGGCGGTCGTAATCAATCCCAGCTTAGGGCCGGTTCGTTCAATTAAGGCATTAGTGCCAACCGTGGTGGAATATCGAATCGAACTAACCTGTCGGAGAAAGTCATTCAAGGGCAATTGGTTTTGCCGCGCCAACAATTCAATTCCCCGCATAAAGCCAACCGACAGATCATAATGTGTTGTCGGCGTTTTGCAGGTGCTGGAATGGGTGCCGCCGCTAGCGCAGAAGAAGTCGGTGAAGGTACCGCCGACATCAATGCCGACACTAAAATTATTTGCTGATGTACTCATTATTCGATCCTAAATAACAGATTAATGCTGTAACGTACTGATGAGCATGCGGGCCTTTTCCAGATCAGTATCCCTTGTTAGCTCCTGCGTACTGGTATAGAGGTAGTTCAGCCCCGACAGCTGTGTTTCATATTCAGCCGCCAATGCAATGGCACGTTCCGGGTCATCAAAGGGTAGTGGCAGACCGACACCAGTGACATTGGCCGCTAACTCCCGAACACTATTCAAATCAGGTGGTGAGCCGTTTTTATCAGCACCCAGCAGGATAAAATTCACCTTCAGTTTGGCCAAGTCTGGCAACAGCTGAGAATCATATTGCTCAAGATAAATCGCCAACGGTACATTAAAATAGCTCGCCATGTTTTTTAGCGTGTTGTACGCCTTGCGTTCAGGCATGCCGATCGAGGTATTACCAAGCGCAGCTCCTTCGCGAAAGATCAACAGGTCTGGGCGGCTCTTACAAAACCCTTCCGCTAATTCAACCATGGTCTGTTTCAAATCACCGACACGACCGATATCAGCGTAGAGCGTTTGCGCCAAACCGATTGGCCCACTCAAGCAAGCCATACAACCGTAATGCGCTCGTTCTGTTTGTGTTATCCGGTTGAATGCTTCCAATGCCGTACTGAGTTGATTATCCTCGCATGGCACTTTTTTAGCCTGTGCCGCGTCATCTGATTCAACCCCTGCCCCGAAGGTTGCTAGCGATAATCCATGATCAAACCCTAAAATTAAGCCACTCAGGTTGAGCAAGCGTCCTGCTTTAGAAAGACAAGATGCCCAGTTTGCCGGGTCCGACTGCATCACGCCAAAATCCATTCCTCCCACCCTCGATGCTAACGGCTCCATCGCAACTAACAGCGGCTTTTCCTGGGTGCTGTGACCTGATAAAAAAGCATCTAATGCAACGCGTGCCATAGGGTTATTCTCCCCGTGCCTGTTTGTCTTTCAACGCATCGATATCGAGTTCAATCTCATGGGTAATCGGATGTCCGGGCGGCAAATATTCATTTTCCAACATGGTTCCACAATTGGGGCAATAGAATTCCAGCAGCCGACAATAATCCTTGTCCGGAGTAAAACTGTAGGCAACGCCCTCTACCATCGGCGGATGCACATCCGTCATCTCGCGCTCGGCGATCAAGCAACCCTTTTTGTAATTTTCCCGAGCGTCATACAAATCTTGTCCGCAGCGGTTACAACACCAACGCTCTTTGTCCAGGTCAATGTCAAGGCATTCCGTAATACGCAACCTGCTCATGCCTGCACCTCCTCAAGAATGGCGTTATTGTATTGGTCGATTGTCATCTGCCAATTTTCCGAAACCAGGATAGTCGTCTGGTTTGATTCCACTAACGCTGGACCGACCAACTGGGCACCGCGATTCAGCTTGGCGCGATCATAAATAGGCGCATCCACATAATCGCGCAATGAACCAACGTAGAGTGATCGCGTTGACTTAATGGCGCTCGACTCTTCATCTGTACTCTCTTCCAGTTCCGGCTGTAAAAAATGTGGAACCGGCGCGCGCACCATTAATGCGACAGTCGCTAATTGCATGCCTGCCGCCGGGTTTTCCCCCGCCTGCAGCAACGCCACTTTAGCCTGTTCTACAACCTCAGACAGACTAGCCAATTCACGATAAAAAGTAGTGGGCGCCAACAACATAACCTCCCTCTCACCTTCGCGCGCGCGGACAAAAAGTTGTAGCTCTGAAAAAAGTATTTCAGCAGCAAAACCTTCACCGCGCATATCTCGCACCGCCTCTTTCATCATTTTGTTGATTGCGCTATCCAGTAAATCTTGCTGTAAGTCTTGGCTAAGCGGTTGATCAATACGCTGATAATAAAGATGACCCGCATCCAACAGCGACGAAGAATAGGCAGACGAGACCGCAGAAAACGGCGTCATGATGATTTTTTTAATCGGAGAGGCGCTCGCAATATCACAGGCATGTAAGCCGCCAGCACCACCGTAGGCCACGATCGCGGCATCCTGATCCGAAGCTAAGTTTTCAGCCACTTTTGCGATGGCGGCCCCCATCTTCGAATCCACTTTAGATTTAATTTGCCAGGCCGCCTCGGCAACAGATATCCCCATGGGATCTGCAATATCGCGCTGAATGACTTCGCGCGCTTTTTCAACATTGAGCCGCATTTCTCCACCGAGAAAGAAATCCGGATCCAACACACCCAACACCAAGTTGGCGTCAGTCACTGTGGGAAGAGTACCGCCTAAGTTAAAGCAAGCCGGGCCGGGTAACGCTCCCGCCGATTGCGGGCCCACTTTGAGTTCGCCATTGAGCATATGTGCAATAGAGCCACCGCCTGCGCCTAAAGCGGTAATGGCCATCATCGGCAAATTGCAGGGGAAACCTTCCACATCAGGTTGCAACGCATAGCTGGCTTGACCATCGCGGACATAACCGATATCAAAAGAGGTGCCACCCATATCAGTTGAAATTAGATTATTAATACCATAACGCTGGGCAATTTCCCGCGCGCCTAACAACCCGGCGGCAGGACCGGAATTATAAGTATTGATGGCTCTGGTTTTAGCGACCCGTGCGACCGAGCCATTGTTATGACCGATAAAGAGGGTTTTGCGATATTGGCGCTGACGTAAATCTTCGCCGGCCTTATACAAAAGACGCGCCAGCTTCGGATGAATATAGGCATTAAGCACAGCACTGTTCAAGCGTTCTGCCAAACCACTGCGCGTTGAAATATCTGAAGATAAAAAGACCGAGACAGAACCCAGGTAATCACGCGGATACTCTTGTTTAATAATCTGCCTCACTCGGCGCTCATTGGCAGGATTTTTCTCAGAGTTAGCAAAGGAAACCACCAAACCACGCGCACCACGGTCGATTAATGACTGCGCCGCTCGCAACACTTCCTGTTGCTCCGGCGCGCTGACCACGGAGCCGTTTTTGTCGGTCTCCTCCGATAAGCCAAATAGCATA
>Ga0209578_10004486_pt1 | contig 9998 bp, 10 predicted proteins | sample tdAd472_FD_187127 | JGI IMG/M metagenome (GOLD analysis project Ga0209578, IMG submission 187127) | Marine sediment microbial communities from the Atlantic coast under amendment with organic carbon and nitrate - tdAd47.2 (SPAdes)... | ecosystem: Environmental > Aquatic > Marine > Coastal >...
TGCAGGGCGAAGACGCCATTGCACAGAACCGCAAGATCATGGGCGCGACCAACCCGGCCAACGCCGACGAAGGCACGATCCGCAAGGATTTCGCCGAAAACGTCGAAGCGAACTCGGTGCACGGCTCCGATTCGCCGGAAAACGCCGCCATCGAGATTTCGTTCTTCTTCGCGGAGACCGAAATCGTCGGCTGAACCGACTGCGTTTCAGTATCGAAAACCCCGCCCATCGGGCGGGGTTTTTTGATGCCCGCATGCGCGTTTCCGGATAATATCCGTTCACTTCCGGGTGTTTGTTTCGGCCCTATGGTGAACCCTTGAAAACTCCGACGTCTTTACTGCAAGCCATAGAGCAATGCCTCTGCGTGATGATGGTGCTGGCATTGTTGCTGCCGGTGTCCGCCGAAGGGGCTGCGCGTGGCGACAGCGAATTTCTGCTGGATGTCCCACAGGGCACGATGCGTGTGCTTTTGCATACGTCCGACGGCTTCTCCCCCGACAGTCCGGTGCTGGTCGTCATGCACGGCGTGAAGCGCGATGCGGACCGATACCGTGACAATTGGCGGGAAATCGCCGCCGAACATGCAGCGTTGCTGATCGTGCCCGAGTTCACGACGGCCATGTGGCCGAAGTCGTGGGGCTATAACCTCGGCAATATCCGCTCACCGGCGGGCGCGGCCATTCCACGCGAAAACTGGAGCTTTACGGCGCTCGAAAGAGCCTTCGATGCCGCCGTCGCCGCGACGGGCAGCCGACGCACAGGATACAGCCTTTACGGCCATTCCGCCGGGGCGCAGTTCGTCCACCGCTTTATCACCTTCACCGGCGCGCCGCGTGTCGAACGCGCCGTCGCGGCCAATGCCGGGTGGTACACATTGCCACAATCGAACACGGCATTCCCTTATGGCCTCGGGGGTGTTCAGATCACCGCCGAAACGCTGCGCCAAGCCTATAAGACGCCCCTGACGATCCTGCTCGGCGAAGAAGACACGGACACAAGTTCGCGCTGGCTGCGCCGGACACCCGAGGCCCTTATGCAGGGGCCGCACCGGTTTGCGCGCGGCCACTATTACTTCGAAGCCGCCCAGCGCGCTGCGGCGGAAAGTAGCGCAGCGCTGCAATGGCAACTGGCGACGGTGCCGGGTGTCGGGCACAGCAACGCAGGCATGGCGCCTGCGGCAGCGCGCATTATATTCTCGCGGTAAGATGGCGCGCGGCGATGCCGCGTCAGTCCTGAAAATTGATCAGCGCGTTTTCCGGCGCGTGTGCACCGGATACCTTCACGGTCTCGCCCGAGATTCTGACCCGGCCTTCGGCGATCCATTTCACCGCCAACGGGTAGATGACGTGTTCCTGTTCGAGAATACGTTGCGCCAACGCGTCGGCATCGTCGCCTGGATGCACCGGCACCGCCGCCTGGACGATGATCGGCCCGGTATCCATTTCGTGACGTACGTAATGCACCGTGCAGCCGCCGAATCGCACCCCGGCGGCAATCATCCGCGCATGCACGTCCAGCCCTTTGAACGACGGCAGCAACGACGGATGAATATTGATCAGGCGGTCCCGCCAGGTTTCGCAGAATTCCTCGCTCAGCAGCCGCATGAAACCCGCCAGCACGACAAGTTCGCATCCGGCGGCCTTGATCTCCTCGGTGACGCGCTGATCGAAGCTGACGCGGTCAGAGAAGTCCTTGTGTGCGATGGTCACCGCCGCAACACCTGCCTCGACGGCGCGATCGAGCGCGGGGGCACCGGCAATGTTGGAAATGACGACCGCAACCTCGGCCGGAAAAGACGGGTCGGCGCACGCATCGAGTATCGCCTGCATGTTCGAGCCCCGGCCCGAGACGAGAATGGCGATTTTCATCCGCGCCATAGAATGTCGCCGTTTTCGATGTGCACGGCCTCGCCCGCGCCGGCCTCGGTGATCTGGCCGATGACCTGGACGGTCTCGCCCGCCGCGTGCAAGGCACCGGCGATCTTTTCGACGTCGGTGTGCGTACACACGATGACCATGCCGATCCCGGCATTGAAGGCGCGGAACATTTCCGCGCTGTCGATGTTGCCGGTTTCCTTGAGCCACTTGAAGACCGGCAAGCCGCGCCATGACGCGGCGTCGATTTCGGCACCCATGCCCGCAGGCAGAACACGCGGCAGGTTTTCCACCAGCCCGCCGCCGGTGATATGCGCCAGCGCCTTCACCCCGCCTGCCTTGATCGCCGCCAGACATGGCTTCACATACATCCTCGTCGGCATCAGAAACGATTCGGCGACAGTTTGCCCATCGGCGAACGGCGACGGGTCGTTCCAGCCGAGACCGGCGCGCGCGATCACCTTGCGCACCAGCGAAAATCCGTTGGAATGCACTCCGCTCGATGACAGGCCCAGGATCACATCCCCGACTGCCACATCCGGCTTCGGCAACACGTCGCCACGTTCAACAGCGCCGACACAGAACCCGGCAAGGTCATAGTGACCATCTTCGTACATACCGGGCATTTCCGCCGTCTCGCCACCGATCAGCGCCGCCCCCGCCTGGGTGCAGCCTTCGGCAATCCCCGCGACGACGCTTGCCGCAACACCGACATCGAGTTTGCCCGAGGCAAAGTAATCCAGAAAGAACAGCGGCTCCGCCCCCTGCACCACCAGATCGTTGGCGCACATCGCGACCAGATCGATACCGACAGTGTCATGCACACCGCTTTCGATAGCCGCCAAAAGCTTGGTCCCGACGCCGTCGGTACCGGATACCAGAACCGGGTCTTTGTAGCCGGCCTTTGCCACGTCGAACAGCGCCCCGAAACCGCCCAGGTCGGCGACAACACCCGGTCGCATGGTTTTCGCGGCTATCGGGCCGATCCGGCGCACCAGTTCGTTCCCGGCATCGATATCGACGCCCGCGTCCTTGTAGCTGAGCGAATTCGGCGCTGTGCCGTTCGGCTTGTCGGTCGGCTCGGTAATGGTCTTTCTCCTTGGCGTTAGTGTGCTAAATTACGCGCCGTCCCCTGTGCCAACAAGGCATAACAGGGTTAAAGAGCGACCACCCCGTCCGGAAAGAAAAATCCATGGCGCCTTTGGCAGATACACGCTTCACCTCTTCGATCCGGCCGCTGGCCGGTCTTCTGGCAGCGGTGTTTATCGCCGCCGGGGCGCTGTTTCCAGCGCAATCTGCGCATGGCGACGTTTTCGAGGTTCAGAACATCAGCGTAGACGTCAAGGCCGCCACCGCCGCCGACGCGCGCAAACAGGCCCTGGCCGAAGCCGAACGCCGGGCATTTTATGCACTGCTCTCCAGACTGACACTGAGCGAGGACGAAGAGCGAATCCCGGAATTCTCCAATGCCGAGATTGCCTCGTATGTCCGCGATTTTTCCGTCGCCCGTGAAAAAGCCTCCAGCGTGCGCTACATCGCACGGCTGAATTACCGCTTCAAACCGGACGAAATCCGCAGCCTGCTGCGCTCCTATAACGTGCCGTTCGCGGAAACGCCGTCCAAACCGGTGGCCGTACTGCCGGTCTACGAAGTCGGCGCGAGCGCGGTTCTGTGGGACGAGCCGAACCCGTGGCGGCAGACGTGGAGCACCCGTGATCGGCCGGCCGGGCTGGTGCCGCTGGTGGTGCCGATCGGCGATCTGTCGGATATTTCCACGGTCGGCGTCATCGAGGCCATGGCCGGCGATCCCAATCGGTTGAGCGTCATCGCCGAACGGTACGGCGCAGTCAACACCATCGTCGCGCACAACAACCTGACCGTCGATCCCACCACCGGCAGGCAGACGATGACCGTCACCCTGTTGCGTCCAACCGACCCGATCCCAATCGAATACAGGACAGTGAGCTATGTTCAGAACGAAAGCGAGCCGATCGACACCATGATGACCCGGGTCACCGAAGCGACGGCGCGCAGAATCGAAAACATCTGGAAGCGCCGCAATCTGATCTCGCAGGCGGGGACCGGCGTGCTTGCCGTCACGGTGCCGATTACCGGCCTCGGGGACTGGCTGACGATCCGCAGCCAGTTGGCCCAAGTCGGTATTATCCGCCAATCGGAAATAGTGCTGATGTCGCGCGACCAGGTGCGTGTGAACGTCCATTTCGTCGGCGGTGCGGAGCAACTGATCACCGCGCTCGAACAGGCCAACCTGTCGATGATGCAGGAAAGCGGTGAATGGATCATTATGCCGATCGGTGTGTTTCAGCCGCCGAAAACCTGACCGCGCGGTGCGTGTAAACGCATGAACATTCCAAACCTGATATCGCTGGCGCGGCTGCTGTCGGTGCCGGTCTTCGTCTGGCTGCTTATCGATGGATCGACAGCGGCGGCATTCTGGCTTTTCATGCTTGCCGCCATCAGCGATGCCGTCGACGGCATCATTGCCAAGAAATTTCACCTGCAGACAGATCTCGGCGCCTACCTGGATCCGATTGCCGACAAGACGCTGCTGGTTTCCGCCTACATCGTTCTCGGCAGCATGGGGCTTTTACCGGTATGGATCGTCATTGCCGTGGTATCGCGCGACTTCCTGATCGTCGGCGGCGCGCTGGTCTTCGAGAAACTGACCGGCGCGTTAAGCATGGAGCCGCTGCTGATCAGCAAGGCCAACACGCTGATGCAGATACTGCTGATCATCGCCGCCATGCTGCCGAGCGTGTTTGCATATCCGCAAGCGCACGTCGTAACGTTGCTGAGCGCCGCAGTGCTGATCACGACGATGGTTTCGGGCGGCGCATACGTTTACATTTGGACCCTGCGCGCGCATGTATTCGAGCGCACAACCGGCGCAGAGAACAAAGGACGCAACCGTGAGCCGTGAACAACGCCTGCTGATCTGGATCGCCGCGCTGATCGGCGCCGGTTTCGTGCTGCATTTGCTGAGCGACGTGCTTTTACCCTTCGTCATCGGCATCACCATCGCCTATTTCTTCGACCCCGCCGCCGACCGGCTCGAACGTCTGGGGCTATCGCGCACGTTGGCGACGTCGCTTATTCTTCTCGGTTTCTTCGTCGCCGCCACGGGCATCGTGGTGCTGATTTTCCCGGCCCTGCAAAAGCAGATCGCGGCTGCCGTCAAGCTGGTCCCGGCAATGATCGATCAATTGCAGGCACTGCTGACGCCTCTGATGGAGCAGCTTCGCGCCGATTTCACGGCGGAAGCCGTGAACAACATCAAGGAGGCGGCAGGCAACTATGCAGGCACCGTGTTCAAGTGGCTGTCGGGGCTGATCGCCAAGGTCTGGAGCGGCGGCCTTGCCGTGCTCAACCTGTTATCGCTGATCCTGATCACGCCACTGGTGGCGTTTTACCTGCTCCGCGACTGGGACGACATTGTCGCCAAGGCTGATAGCTGGCTGCCGCGCCAATCCGCCGAGACAATCCGCGAACAGGTTCGCATCATCGATGCGACGCTGGCGGGATTCGTGCGCGGACAGGCCAGTGTGTGTCTTGTGCTCGCCGTATTCTACGCAGTCGGGCTCAGCCTGGCCGGGCTCAAGGCCGGGCTTTTGATCGGCATCGCCGCCGGGGCGCTCGCCGTGATCCCTTACATCGGTGCGGCGGTCAGCTTCATCATCGGCGTCGGCTTGGCGATTGCACAGTTCCAGCAGGACTGGGCATCGATCCTGATTGTCGCCGCGGTGTTCGTCACCGGGCAAACGCTCGAAAGCTATTTCCTGACGCCCAAGCTGGTCGGTGGTCGTGTCGGCCTGTCGCCGATCTGGATCATCTTCGCGATGCTGGCGGGCGGCTCGCTGTTCGGCCTTACCGGTGTGCTGATCGCGCTGCCGGTCGCGGCGATCAGCGGCGTGCTGGTGCGCTTCGGAATCGAACAGTATCTGCAAAGTGAACTCTATCACGGTGAAAGCACCGGCAAGACGGGGGACCAGTGAGTCCCAAGCAACTTGCCTTCGATCTGGAACTTCGCCCGGCGCTCGGTGCCGAGGATTTCCTGGTCACGCAATCCAATGCCGAAGCCGTCGCGTGGATCGACCGGTTTCCGGACTGGCCGGCACCGGCATTGGTGCTGAGCGGCGAGACCGGTTCCGGCAAGACCCATCTGGCACGCGTTTTCATGGCCGCAAGCGGGGCCACGGAAATGTCCATCGCCGACCTGTTGCTGTCGTCGGCGCCGCAGTTTCCCGAATGCGATGCCATGATCATCGAGGATTGCGACACCATCGCCGGCGACGCGACCGCCGAAGAGGCGCTGTTTCATCTATATAATCAGGCACGCGAGGCGAATCGCGCCATGCTGCTGACGGCACGCAGACCAGCGTCGCGTTGGGGCATCGCCCTGCCCGATCTGGCATCGCGGCTGCGCGCCGCCCCGTCGGCAGAAATTTCCGCCCCCGACGACGCACTTTTGACGGCGTTGCTGGTGAAGCTGTTTGCCGACCGGCAAATCAATATAGAACAGGCGATTCTGGATTACGTCGTACCGAGGATCGAACGCTCATTCGGCGCCGTTCAGGCATTCGTTTCGCAAATGGATAAAACCGCCCTTGAGGGCAAGCGCCGGATCACCGTACCGCTTGCGCGCGAGGTTCTGAGCCGCCAGCAGGAATTGCCGCTCTCCGATTGATCGGCTGCAGGAAATCCAGAAACTGGTCGGTAACCTGATCCCACGAAAAGCCGAGCGCCCATTCGCGGCATTTTTCCGGCGTGATTTCCAATGCTCGGACGGCGGCACTCGCCAGGTCTTCGTCGAGCACGCCCGGCCCGTCGGGACCAATGACATCCAGCGGCCCCGTCACCGGGAACGCCGCCACGGGCACGCCGCAGGCCAGCGCTTCCAGCATCACCAGTCCGAAGGTGTCGGTAAGTGACGGGAACACGAATACATCGGCGGCGTTATAGTAGCGCGCCAGCTCGGCATCGTCCTCGGCGATGAAGAACGGTGTCTCCGGATATCGCTTGATCAACTGATCTCGTGCCGGGCCGCTGCCGACAACGGCCTTCGAGCCGGGTAAGTCCAGATCAAGAAACGCCGGCAGGTTCTTGTCGACCGTGACACGTCCGATGAACATGAACAGCGGCCGCGGCAGATCGAGATAATCCTTCGCCATCGGCCGGAAAACATCCGTATCGACGCCGTGCGACCAGAGCTTGAGGTTCGAAAAACCGCGCGCTTCCAGTTCACGGTAGACAGCCGGCGCCGGCACCATCACCGCGCCCGACGGCGCATGAAAGCGACGCGCGCCCTTGTAAAGCCAGTCCAGCGGCAGCCCAGTCCGCGCCTGCAGGTATTCCGGAAACTTGGTATGAAACGCCGATGAAAACGGCCAGCCGTGTTTCAGGCAATATGCCTTGGCCGCACTGCCGATCGGCCCCTCGGTGGCGATGTGCACGCAATCGGGTTGAAGTTCGTCCAACCAGCGCGCCACCTTTCGCGCCGGTAACACGGCGAGGCGGATTTCCGAATAGGTCGGACACGGAACGGTCCGGAACTGGTCCGGCGACATCACCCGGACATCGTGTCCGCGCGCCACCAATTGATCGCGCACCGTACCGACGACCCGGACCACCCCGTTCGGCTGCGGGTACCATGCATCGGTGGCAATCGCGATCAGCACATTTTTGCCTTCACAGTTGATGTAAAACGACTTTCGCGTCACCACATGCAAACTCAAGTGACAATAAAATGACGCCGGAAAGGCCCGCTTGACCGGGCTTTTTGACGTCATAGAGTAGTCGCACGTACATTATTTCAACGGGAGGATCGAATGGATTTGGGAATCGCCGGCAAGAAAGCCATCGTCTGCGCGGCATCGAAAGGGCTCGGCAAGGCTTGTGCCGAATCACTGGCCCGCGAAGGCGTCGATGTGACGATTTGCGCACGTACCGAGGAAACGCTGAATGCGGCGGCGGACGAAATCCGCGCCCTTGGCGGCGGTAGCGTGCAGACGGTCGCCTGCGACATCACCTCGGATGAAGGCCGCGCCGCCGTGCTTGATGCCTGCCCAAACCCGGACATTCTGGTCAACAATGCAGGCGGCCCGCCGCCGGGCGATTTTCGCGACTGGGACCGCGACGACTGGATCAAGGCGGTCGACGCCAACATGCTGACGCCGATTTTCCTGATCAAGGCGACCGTCGACGGCATGATCGAGCGCAAGTTCGGCCGCGTCGTCAACATCACGTCCAGTTCGGTCAAGGCGCCGATTGAAATCCTCGGCCTGTCCAACGGCGCACGCGCCGGGCTGACCGGGTTCGTCGCAGGCCTTGCCCGCAAGACGGTAAAGCACAATGTCACGATCAACGGCCTGCTGCCGGGTGCGTTCTATACTGACCGCCTGAAATCGAACCTGAAAGTGCACGCCGACAAGGACGGCATTTCGATGGAGGAAGCCGCCGCGCAACGTGCCGCGAGCATTCCCGCCGGTCGTTTGGGCGACGCCGCGGAATTCGGCGAATACTGCGCGTTCCTCTGCTCGGCGCAGGCCGGATATATCACCGGGCAGAACTGCCTGATCGACGGCGGCAACTATCCGGGCACGCTTTAGGCCGCTAGTTGCAGGGGAACGCGTTTTTCAGTTCGAGTGCGACAAGGACCGCCATCGGTTTGCCGACGCGGTCCTTGAGCACGCCTTTGGCACTCAACCGCTCGATCGCTTTCTGAATGAACTCGTCGAGAAACCGGGGCGACAGCGGCAGATCGTCGGACATGCAGAAATGCAGCTTGGTGCCGAGCGCCGATGCCGGGGCTTGCACCGACTGTATGCCGTCCATCAGACCGATGATGTAGTAGCGCCAGCGCGCTTCCGCCCCCTTGTTGCCGGTCTTGGCCGCGGCACGGAGCGCCATGTATTCGCCGAGCGAAATATTGGCGCTTGCCGGGCCGGTCATGCCGAGCCACAGGCACAGTGCCATTACTAATCCTGCTATCAGTCGGTTTCGCCGCACGCAGACAAGCCTTTCCAGCGTTTGTTCAAGGCCACGATTAGAGCATGATGCCCCCCCGCTTTGCCAGACGGACGCTGTAAATTCGGATTTTAAAATTGTCATAATTCCACTCAGTGACATCTCCCGCATGCGGCTGGTATTATTCAGGTCATTGAAAGCGACCCATTGGTGAGCCAGATGGACGAAACAACGCCGGCCAAATCAGGACAGGAAGGACGCACGCCTGAAAGCGCATCCGGCGCGAACAGGAAACCGCGACTTCGTGCCTCGGACGAGCCGCATCTTCTAAACCGTGAATTGTCGTGGCTGGCCTTCAACACCCGGGTTCTCGAGGAAGCGGAGAACACCGCACACCCGCTGCTTGAGCGGCTCCGTTTCTTGTCGATTTCGGCGGCCAACCTGGACGAGTTTTTCATGGTCCGCGTTGCCGGTCTGCGCGGTCAGATTCGCGCCGGCGTGACGCAGTCCAGCGATGACGGGATGACGCCCGCCCAACAGATCGAGGCGATCCAGCAGCACGCGCAGACGCTGATGCATCAACAGCATGCGATTTGGGACCGCTTGCGTCAGGAACTGCGGACCCGCGATATTTTCGTGCTTGGCCGCGACGAGGTATCGAAGGAAGATTTGGTCTGGCTGGAACAGCAGTTCATGGAGCATGTGTTCCCGGTGCTGACGCCGCTCGCCGTCGATCCGGCCCACCCGTTCCCGTTCATCCCGAATTTCGGGTTCTCGCTGGTGTTGCTTCTCGAACATCGCGATTTCGACGAACACTTGCGCGCGCTGCTGCCGATCCCGTCGCAGCTTGAACGCTATGTACGGCTGCCGGGGCCGGAAATCCGGTTCCTCGCGCTCGAGGACTGGGTACTCCTGTTCATCGATAAAATGTTCCCCGATTTCAAGCTGGTCGAAAACGGCTCGTTCCGCGTCATCCGCGACAGCGAAATGGAAATTGACGAAGAAGCCGAGGATCTGGTCCGCACCTTCGAAAGCGCGCTCAAGCGTCGCCGCCGGGGCTCCGTGATTCGCCTGACCTTCAATGCCGATATGCCGCAGCAACTGCAGGATCTGATCATCGGCGAGATGGGCGCGGAGTCC
>Ga0209578_10004488_pt1 | contig 9996 bp, 4 predicted proteins | sample tdAd472_FD_187127 | JGI IMG/M metagenome (GOLD analysis project Ga0209578, IMG submission 187127) | Marine sediment microbial communities from the Atlantic coast under amendment with organic carbon and nitrate - tdAd47.2 (SPAdes)... | ecosystem: Environmental > Aquatic > Marine > Coastal >...
GTCCTCGCTCGCACCGATACGAAGGAGCCGGGCTACCGCGGCTTGTCGATGTTCCTCGCCGAAAAGACGCGCCGAAGTCGCGACGACGGTGAAACGGAGTTCGTCGACGAAGGGCTGACCGGGACCGAGATCAAGGTGCTCGGCTACCGAGGCATGGGGGAATACGAGCTCAGCTTCGAGGACTTCAAGCTCCCGGCGGACTCATTGCTGGGCGGCGAAGAAGGCGCAGGCTTCAAGCAGCTGATGCGCACTTTCGAAGCCGCACGTATCCAGACGGCCGCGCGTGGCGTGGGCGTAGCGCAAGCCGCTCTCGAGGACGCGATCCTCTACGCCACCGAGCGCGAGCAATTCGGCGGACCGATCTTTCAGTTCCCCCGCGTCGCCCGAAAGATCGGCCGCATGATCGTCCGCATTCAGGCCGGCCGGCAGATGACGTATTTCAGCGCCCGCGAGAAGGACCAAGAGAAGCGGTGCGACCTCGAGGCGGGCATGGCAAAGCTCTTGGCTACCCGCTCCGCATGGGAGGCCGCAGACGCCAACGTACAAATTCACGGCGGAAACGGGTATGCGGAGGAATACACCGCATCCCGTCTGCTGGTCGATGCACGAGTCCTCAGCCTCTTCGAAGGCGCCAACGAGATTCAGGCCCACGTCGTCGCACGCCGGCTTCTCGAAAGCTGACGGGCACGGCCCGACTAGCCATACTTCCTGGGATGGTGATGGCAAAGGGTTTCGCACCTGCCGCAGAGCGCAATCGGCAACCGATCCTCGACGTCCTTCGGCGGGTGCTACCGACGGCAGGGCTCGTGCTCGAAGTCGCGAGCGGAACCGGTCAGCACGCGATCTTCTTTTCCGAGCACCTATCCGCGCTGCGATGGCAGCCCACCGATGCCTCCTCCGAGGCCCTCCTGAGCATTGGCGCCTGGGTCGAAGAAGTGGGACGCGAAAACCTTCTGTCTCCGCTCGAGCTCGACGTACGGTGGCAACGATGGCCCATCGTCAAAGCCGATGCCTTGTTGTGCATCAACATGATCCACATCTCGCCATGGGAAACCACTGAAGCCTTGTTTCGCGGGGCCGGTGAGCTGCTTGCCAATGGTTCGCATCTGATCACGTATGGCCCGTATCGGCTCCATGGCGAGCACACCGCGCCCAGCAATGCGGCATTCGACGAAAGCCTTCGATCTCGCAACGCGCGTTGGGGTGTTCGCGACATCGAGGAGCTCACCGATCTCGGCGCGCGAACGGGCTTCGCGCTCGAAGAGCAGGTCAGCATGCCGGCCAACAACATGACTCTCGTGTGGACGCGAAACCCTTAGGAAGGCGACCCAAGGAACGACGGATCCCAGAAGAGCATCACGAAGTAGACGATGAAGACGATGATGAGGGTGATCCCTCGCTTGCGGCCAATGGAGCTGCGCTGGTTCACCGCCATCATCACGAGCAGCAACGTCGCGCCCACCATGATCGGGAAATCGCGGGTGATGATCGAGCGACCCACCTTGCCGGGCGCGATGATGCCAGGGAGCGCAAGCACGCCGAGCAAGTTGAACATGTTGGATCCGACGACATTGCCGACCGCGATGTCGTCCTCCCCTCGGCGCGCGGCAGCAACCGAGGCCGCAAGCTCGGGAAGGCTCGTCCCAAGCGCAACCAGCGTCAGACCCACGACGAGCTCGGTGACCCCGAGGTCGTGAGCGATACCCACTGCGCCCCAAACCAACACCCGAGAGCCGACCAATAGAAAGACCAAGCCGATCGAAAACGAGGCAATGGCCTTGGCGGTGGGGAGCGAGTCGGGAATGTCGTCGTCCTCGAAGCCTCCGGTGAGCGCGTCGGGCTCTTCCGCTTGCTCTTTGCGACCCTGCACGCTGATCCAAGCGACCAACGCGAACATGCCGGCCAGCAAGACGAGTCCCTCGGGCCGAGTGAGCTCTCCGTCCCAAAGAAAAGCCGAAGCGATCGCCATGCTCAGAAACAAAACCGGTATCTCGCGGATGAGCAGGCGCGAGTGAATGCTCAAGGGGCGAACGACCGCGGCAGCCCCGAGCACGAGCGTGACGTTGGTGATGTTTGAGCCGATGGCGTTCCCAACCCCCATCTCGCGGCTGCCGGCCGCCGCGGCCATGCCGGAGACCAGCATTTCTGGCGCGGACGTGCCGAACGCGACGATCGTCAGCCCGATCACGAGGCGGCTGACCCCCAGATTGCCGGCGAGCCCCGCCGCCCCGTACACGAAGCGATCGGCTCCCCAGACCACGGCGATGAAGCCCACGATGACCGCGGCGATGGCGTAGAACAGCGTCAGGGCGACCTCTTCGGCGAAACGAGGAACAGGCCAGTCTTGCTCAGGACCCAAGGCGCGCAAGCCCCTTGCAGTTCGCGCTGGCAAAACCACCCCGCAGAGCGCTATACGTGTCAGACCAACGGAGGGGACAGGATGGGTGAGCGCCTACGGGACAAGGTCGCGATCGTCACAGGGGCAAGCCGGGGAATCGGCGCAGCGATCGCAGCCAACATGGCCGAAGAGGGAGCCAAGGTCGTCCTGGTCTCGCGAAAGATCGAAGGCCTACAGGCGGCGGCCGACGAGATCCGGGGCCAAGGGGGCGAGGCGATGCCGATCGCCTGTCACGTCGGCCATCCCGACCAGCGGCAGGACATGCTCGAACAGGCGTTGAAGGCCTACGGCAAGGTCGACATCCTCGTGAACAACGCCGCGACCAACCCGCACTTCGGTCCGATGCTCACCATCGGCGGCGGCGCCTGGGACAAGACCTTCGAGGTCAACGTCAAGGGCTACTTCGGAATGATCCAGCTCGTCGTAGGCCACCTCCAGAAGCGAAAGGCGAAGGGGTCGGTCGTGAACGTCGCCAGCGTGGCGGGTTTGAGGGGGGCGCCAATGCAGGGCGTCTACGGGATGACCAAAGCCGCCGTGATCTCGATGACGAGGACACTGGCCATGGAGCTCGGCGGGTCAGGCATCCGGGTCAACGCGATCGCGCCGGGGTTGGTCGAGACGAAGTTTGCGCAGGTGTTGGTCGATAATGACGAGATTCGCACCAGCATCGTGAATAAGACCGCATTGGGGCGGGTCGGTCAGCCTCGAGACATAGCCGGAGGCGCGGTCTTCTTGGCTTCGGACGAATCGGATTATCTGACGGGGGATGTCATGGTCATCGACGGCGGCTGGACCATCACATAACCGGGGCGGCCGATGATCGGAAAGCCGCCACCGAACCCGGCAGGGGCCGCGCGCAAGCGTGACTTGGTCGAGTTGCGCATCGCGAATCTACGCCGTGAGCTAGAAGCCGAGGCCGAACCGGCGCGGCAGGCGGCGATCCTGTACCAGATGGGCGCGCTCCACGAGCACGAGCTCGGGCAGGTCTCCTTGGCGGTCGATCATTACGGGCAGGCACACGGGGTCGAGCCGGGCTTCCAACCCGCCATGATCGCTCAGCTGCGTATCGCCGAACGCTCGAAGAACGGACACGACCTGGCAGCGCTTCGTTCGGAGCACGTCGCCACGGCCCGGAGCCCTGCGATAAGCGCCGCGGCGCTGCTGGACTTGGCGATTGATTCGGAGGATTGGGTGTCGCTGCTACGAGAAGCGATCGCGCGTTCTCCGGAGCCGGTGGTACCCGCCCTCATCCTCGAATGGCTCGCCGAAGCGCGCGGCGATGGTGACGCGGTGCGATATGCACTGCGCATCCAAGCGGAGCACGCCGCCGATCGCGATCTACAGGGTGCACTGTGGATCGACGTGGCACTGAGTGAGCTCGACGCAGGCCACCCCGACGAAGCGATCCAAGCACTCGAGCGCGCTTGTGAATCCGACGCCCTGCTTTGGCAGGCAAGGTCGGTGCAACTTCGGACCGCAAGAGAGCACGGGCGTTGGAGTGTCTTCGTTCGCGCGGCGGCCTCAATGGCCCGACTGCTCGAGGCTGCCGTGCAAAGCGATGAACCTCCGGACCCGTTGAACCTTCCGATCCCCGAGGAGGAACGCCTGCCGATGGCGGCGTTCTTGTGGCACGAGGCCGCGATGTGCAGCGCGGAACAGCTCGACGACGCTGACACGGCGGCGGACTACATCGATTCGGCGTTGCGCTCGTTCCCGGACCAAGGGGCCACACGGCTCCAGGCGCTACTCATCCAGGAACGCCGCGGCGACGAGTCGGCCTTGGAAGAGGCGTCCAATTGGTTTCTGACCATGGCGCCCGAAGATCCCGCCTTCGTGACGCACGAGATTCGGCGCGCACTATCGAGCGACGACCTCGAGCGGGCCGTAGGAATGCTCCGGGATGCGGCAGCTCGATATCCGGATTCCAACTATGCCCAGGCCGCGCTCGACGTCGCCTTGATCCGTAGTGCGGCCCACTCCGAGCGGGCGGAGCGGTTGCGCGAGCGGGCGGAGTCCGCGGAGGGGGATGCAAGCGCTCGAGCGTCATGGCGCGCCGCACAGCTAGAGGCTACGAGCTCGGCGACGTCGAGCCGGGCGCAAGCGCTCTATAGCCAGGCTTCCGTTGCGGCCACGACTTTGAGGGAGCCGATCCTACGCGAAGCACTCGGCGCGGCGCTCGTGGCTAGGCTGCCGGATGTGATCCTCGAGCGCTGCGACGAGCTGATGCAAAGCGACATCGAGCCCGCCGAGCGAGCGATGCTCGCGTTTACGAAATACGACGTGACGCAGAACGTCTTGGGGGCGAGCGCGGAAGCCCAACTGCTCCTTCGCGACAGCATCGAGGACCGAGGCAACCATCCTTGGGCTCCACACGTCGCTCGAGCCCAGGCCGCGTGGTCAGGCAACGACGGCTTGCTGGCGCGCGCCCACGAGACGATCGCCGAGCTGACGACCGGAGACACGCAACTCGGACACCTGTGCGCTGCGGGACAGGCCCACGCGCGAAACCGAGACTGGGACGCAGCCGGACGGGTCCTTCGGCAGGCGTTGGATGCTGCCCCCGACGACCGCTACATCGTCTCGTTGCTCGATGGGGTCTTGCGTGAGGGAGGCCGGCCCGAGGACGTGGTGTCCTTGGCGCGCGAGCGCTCCGGGGGTGAGCCGAGCGCCGCCCTAGGGGAGCTGTCGCTTCTCCTCGCAGGGGCGACCGCCGAACGGAGCGGGAATCTGACCGCGGCCCGCCACGCCTACGAGCAAGCACTCCTGGAAGCGCCGAGCTCGCCCTCCGCCGCTCTCGCGCTGCTCGACATCGCTCGCCGTCAGAACGACGCGGGAGCGGTGGCGCGGGCCTACGCTCACCTCTCGGACGATGCTCTCGGTGGGGGCGTGTCGGAGCTCTATGCATTGCTTCGGGGCGACGCGCTGAGCTCGAGCACCGAGGCCGGCGTGGAGGGCGCAAGCGAAGCCTACGAGCGAGCCCTCGAACACCCTGCCACGGCGCTCGCGGCGGCGGTCGCCGTGCTGTCGATGCCCACGCGGCTCACGACTGCCGAGCAACGGTCGGCTGCGGAGGAGGCCATCGGGGACGCTGGCGGTGCATCTCAGGAGGCCGCCAATGGATTCGCCGCGGCCTATGGCGCGCTGCGCGCATCCCTCGGCGAGGAGGGCTCGTCGGCCGGTGACGCTTGGCTTCAGCTTGCCGCGTTGGCGCCAACCCCGAATCTGCAGGCCGCGGCGCTGCTGCAGGGTCTGCGTGCCACGCGGATCGCACGAGGCGTCGAAGCCGTCGATGAGCTCTTCATGCTTGCCCACGAAGCGGAAGACTTCGCGGAGGTCCACGCAGATGCCGCGACCGCGATCGACGAGGCGATCGCCCCTGGGGATGACCCGGAGCTTCGCGCCAATGCCCTCGAGCGAAAGCTCCAGCATAGTGAAGACCTCGGGCGCGGCGCGCTCGATGCCGCGCGGTGCCGCGCGTTGGTGGAATCCGATCGGGGTGCCGACGCAGTTGCGCTGCTCAGCGAGACAGTCGACGAGCGGCCCGATGATCTCGCGCTGTGGGAAACGCTCCGAAGCGCGGCGCGCCAAGCACGACAGTGGCCGCTGGTCGCTCAAGCTTGTGAGCGGCTGGCGCCGTTCGTCGAAGGCTCGCTGAGAGCCGACCTGTTGGAGGAGGCCGGCGTCGTTCGGTTGGACTGTCTCGAGCAGTACCAGCAAGCGGAGGACCTTTTCCGGCGAGCTCTCGAGGAGGACCCGACGCGCGACGTCGCCTTTCGTCGGCTGCACGACCTGCTCACGCAGCAAGAGGACGCTGAAGCCCTCGAGGAGCTCGTATCGGAGCGACTTGCCCAAGGCGGTCCGAAAGACCGACTCGATCTGCTCTACGAACGCGCCCGCCTTCTTCGCGGGTTCAGCGATCGACCGGGGGCGCTCGAAATGCTCGACGAGCTGTTCACCGCGGAGCCCGACCATCCCGGCGCACTGGCCCTGGCCGCGGAGGTTCACGTCTCGCTCGAGCAATGGGCCGAGGCGGTCGAGTGCCTGCGGCGGCTGTCCAAGGCCAACATCCCGGAGGAACAACGCCGGGTCGCACACCTAGGCGCCGCTGACTTCCTCGAGACTCATCTCGGTGCGAAAGACGAAGCGTTGGGAGAGTTGCGCGCGGTCGAAGCGCTCGGCCTCGCCGACGCGCAGACGTGGACACGGATCGGTGCTCTCGAAGTCGGCTTCGAAAACCGCGGGGCTGCGATCGACGCCTACGCGCGCGCTCACGAGGCAGAGCCGACCAACCCCGTCGCGATCTCCTGTTTGGTCGAGCTCATGGACGAAGCGGACAAGGACGCGGTCCTGGCGAGCTACGAACGGGCGATTTGGGAACGCATCGGCGGCGGCGAGCTCGACGAGTCACTCCTCGAAGGTCTGAGAAACGCTGCAACGTGGCGAGGACAAGCTAAACGGGCGGCCGCGGCTCGGGCGCTGCAGGCCGCGCTCGGCCTCACCCCTTCGGACGACGGTGGCGGTGCGGCGGACCTCGGCCACGTCTCGGTGGCCGCGGTCTGGGATAGCGCCGCCAACCCGATTCTCCAGCAGGTGGTGCTTCGAGCGGGTCCTGCCCTATCGAAAGACCGTCTGCGCACGAAGAAGGCCGCGCCGGGGGATCCGATTTTCGCCGAGCTCGACCGGTTGTCCCAGCGGTTTGGCGCCCGTGTCGGTTCCGTCGGACTCTCCGATGACCTTTCCGTGGCGATCGCCCGAAGCGGCCGCGACGGCGAGATCGACTGGGTGGTTCCGCGCGGGGCGCACGGAGGCCTCGATGGCGAGGGGCGATTCATCGCAGGGCGTCTCGCTTGGGCCGCGCCACACGGCGCTGCGCGGCTGCTCGATGATACGCCACAGAAGGTAGCGGGCACGCTGGCGGCGGTCCTTCGAGCCGCGCGTTGTGAGGTCACCGCCGGCGAACCGGCCTTACCGGCGGCCGACGTCAAGCTGCGGCGAGCCGTCCGCAAGGCCATTCACGATGTGGTCGGCGGCGCGCAACTCGGGCCCTCGGCGTTGCTCACCTTCGCCCGCAGCCTGCAGCGTAGTGCGGACCGGGCCGGGTTGCTGGCGTCAGGCGATATCGCGGCCGGGCTCGGGAAGCTGTTGAACGGGAGAGTCACCTTGGACGCTCTGAAGACGTCGGCGCGTGGCCTCGATCTAGTTCGGTTCTGGCTCGAGGACGACTCGCCACTGTGGGGGAACGATGGCTGAGGACGACCTGTCTCAGCCGGACCGCGGGTCGGCGCCACCCTCGTTTGATTTCGACGATGATGCGATCTCCACGCTTCTCGATACTTTCGTCGAGACGCAAACCGGCCCGCAGGCAAAGCGCGTCAGCCGCCCTCCCGATCCGTCGGACTCGGGCGCACAGGCGGCGCAGCGCACAGTCTTCCAACACACGTCGCGTCACGAGGCGCTGCCACTCGTCGGCGACACGCCAGAAACGAAAAGGCGCCGCATCGAGCTTCTCGAAGCGCTCGCGGAACGCGCGGTTGGCTCGGCGCGTGCAAGGCTTCTGACTTCCGCCGCGGAGCTCCGAGAGCAACTCGGCGATCACGAAACCGCCGCACGGGATTACGAACGGGCACTGAGGGCGGACGCGCGGGACGTCGTCGTGCTCCGCGCGCTGCGGCGGCACGCCATACGGCGTGAAGACTGGACTACGGCGGCGGACGCGTTGGAAAAGGAAGCCGGGCTCGAGCTGAGCGCGCCCGACCGAGCCTCGGCCCTCAAGCTACTTGCCCGCATTCAGCTTTCAAAGCTTCACGATCCCGCCTCGGCGGAACAAGCGGCCACACACGCGGCTGAGCTCCAAGACGACGACTTCGTTGCGCGGGTTCTGATGGCGTCAGCGCGACTGGCCCGAGGCGACGCGGTGCACGCTGCGGAAGCCCTGATCGCCGCAGCGGAACACTGGCCGAAAGCCGAAGCTCAGGCGGTAGTGCTCTTGCACGCCGGACAGCTCTTGGAGAGCGCGGGCGCGCTCGAGGCGGCAAGAAGCGCGTACGGCCGCGTCCTCGAGCTCGAACCCGCCTTGCTCGCGGCACACCTCGGCGTGATTCGCGCGGCGCGCGGGCTCGGCCAACCAGAGGCCGCGATCGAAGCGCTGAACGAGGCGGCCGAGAGCGCCCCTGCCCCAGTCGCCGCGGCGCTCCGACGAGCCGCTGCGGGCACGACTCACCAAAGCGGCGGGCTCGGCGCGGTGCTCGCGCTTCTCGACCGAGCAGACGACACCGCGTCGCTGTGGACGCTCGCCGAGGCTGCGGCGCTCGCCGGCGATACGCAAAGGGCGATCGAAGCGCTCAGCGCCGGCATGGCCTGCCCGACGCCGGAGACGCGCGCGGTGAGCAGCGCGCGGCGCGCACGCCTTCACGCCGAGCAGAGCGAGAGTGCCGACTTCGAGCAAGCGTCACGCGACGCGCAGACCGAGCCGAGCTTGAGCGTCTATCTCGAGGCCTGGCGGCGTCTGGTCGCGGCCGAGGCCGACGACGGAACCGAGCTCGAGCGATTGCTCGAAACCTTGTCCCACGAGGCTGCAAGCGCTTCGTCGAGCAAGGTTCGGACCGACGAGGCGGCACGAGCGAGAGACGGTGCCTCTTTCGTGACCTCGCTCGAACGCGAGCTCGAGCAGGCTCCATACGAGCTCGCAGCCGGCGCTGCGCTGGCCATCGCCGAAATCGCGGATGACGCGGGCGTGATCGATCGTCGAACGGCGTTGGTTCGCGCGGAGGAACGCGTTGCTGGCGACTCGACGATCGGCAGGGCGCTGCTGCTCGACGACGACGACCCCGAACGGAGCGCCAAGCGTTGGACTAGCGAAGGAGATGCGACCAGCGGCACACGCAGTGCGTTTGCCTTCACGATGGCCGCACGGATCGCGCCGCCGGGCTCCGAGAAGGCCATTGGCGCCTGCGAAGCCGCGTTGGCGCAGGAGGCGAGCTACTGGCCCGCGCTGTGGGAGCTCGAAGACAATCTCGGTTCTCCCGAAGCTCGGGCCGCGAGCGCAGCCGCCCAAGCCGCGCTCGACCCGTCCGACACGATTGCAGGCATCCTGCGGGCGTCGATGTGGACGCCTTCGGCCAGCGAGCGGCTTGCGAATGCGGAAGCCGCGTTGAATCCGGCTGCCCCTGACCCTCTACTCGTGGAGCATCTCGTTGAAGCTGCCGGCGGCGCCACCGAGGCTGCCGGCGACCTCCTGGCGCTGGCCGGGCGCCGACTGGATTCGATCCCGCACCTCGAGCGTGCGGCCGCCTCATATCGATCCGCGGGTCTTCCCGATCGGGCCGCAAAGGTTCTGAGGGAAGCCTCGGCCACGCAACCGGACGACCCATCGATTCGGGTGCAGCGAAAGGACGCAGAGCTTCAGGCATCGGAGTTCGCGCGCTTGGCCGATTCGGCAATGCGGCGCGCGCGCGAGGCGACCGACGATGCAAAACGACTCGGTGCGTTCTGCGCGATGGCCGAAGTCGACCGGCTCGCGCGCCGCGACATGCAGAGCGCGCGCCTTTCTCTTCAGTCGATCGCGGAGATGCGGCCCGAGCACATTCCTACGGCTCGGG
>Ga0209578_10004494_pt1 | contig 9985 bp, 9 predicted proteins | sample tdAd472_FD_187127 | JGI IMG/M metagenome (GOLD analysis project Ga0209578, IMG submission 187127) | Marine sediment microbial communities from the Atlantic coast under amendment with organic carbon and nitrate - tdAd47.2 (SPAdes)... | ecosystem: Environmental > Aquatic > Marine > Coastal >...
CTCGTCCTCGTGTTCCGCCATCCAGCCGCTGCCCGCCGGATAATAGCTTGTGGTGATATAAATGCCATAACACGACGGATCCAGGTACTCGCCTTCACGCTCATCCAGTTCGGCAATGCGGTTTCGCATTCGACTCAATGCAATACCGACGTCGCGGGTCGGGGCGTGCAGTGGTGTGTTCCAAAGGAAATCGTATGACCGGTGAAAAGCATGCGTCGGGCTAGCGTCCCAGACGAGCCGGTTTACTTCGCCAAGATACGGCCCCCAAATAACCGGGCGCGTGTCTGAGCTTTCGGCGAATGCATCCAGCCAGTGATCACGGATCGTTGCGACGGTCGCGGCCGGGACGACATCGTGCACCACGGTGTAACCGTGCGCGATGATGTCTTCGCGTATCCGGCTTTCGTCAGTCGGCTGCACTCCACCCAAAGTGGCCAAGGGTCTGTCCTGCTTCCGTTGCGATCCGACAACGATGTGTTGCCTTGTGCGAAAAGATGTACCCCTTTGCCAGCGCCAGTTCAACTGGACTGCAGAACGCACTGGCATGGGCTTACGCACGCTTCGCGGCACCTCCCGTTGGAAAGATGTTTTGACCCGGTTGAATGCGCCGGTAGCTCAGCGCTTCGGCGATATGCATGCGCGAGACGTTCTCTGTGCCATCGAGATCGGCCAGCGTGCGGGCGACGCGCAACACCCGGTGATAACCGCGCGCCGAAAGCCCAAATGCTGCGACGGCATCGCGCATTAACTGTCGTCCCGCATCGTCGGGCGCGGCGATTTCCTCGAGTGCCTGACCGTCGATCGCGGCATTGGTGATCGGCGTGCCGTCACCGCGTGCCTCAGCCCGTATTCGTTGGCGGCACCTGGCGGCGGCGACGCGTGTCGCGACGTCGGCGCTGTTTTCGCGTGGCGCCGGCAGGCTGAGGTCCGCCGGGTTGACGGCCGGCACCTCGATCACGAGGTCCATGCGGTCCATCAGCGGGCCGGAAATTTTCGTCTGATAGTCCGTGCCGCACTTGGGCGCGCGCGAGCACGCGGCGCCCGGATCGGCGAGATACCCGCAGCGGCATGGGTTCATGGCGGCAACAAGCTGAAAGCGTGCCGGGTAAACCACATGGGCGTTGGCCCGTGCGATGCTGACACGGCCGGTCTCCATCGGCTGGCGCAAGGCTTCGAGGGCCTGACGATGGAACTCGGGCAACTCGTCCAGAAACAGAACGCCCAGATGTGCCAGCGAGATTTCACCGGGACGCACCCGATGCCCGCCGCCGACCAATGCGGCGACGCTGGCGGAATGATGCGGGTCGCGGAACGGGCGGCGCTTGGTCAGCCCGCCGTCCGGCAGTTCGCCGGCCAACGAGTGCACCATCGACACTTCAAGGATTTCACGCGACATCAGCGCCGGCAAAAGCCCGGCCATGCGGTGCGCCAGCATCGATTTGCCGGAGCCGGGCGGCCCCATCATCAGCAGATTGTGCCCACCAGCCGCCGCGACCTCGAGCGCGCGCTTCGCCGTTTCCTGCCCCTTGACGTCGATCAGATCCGGATAATCCGGTAGATCGTCATAAAGCCTTGCTTCGGGCGCGGGCAGCACGTGTGTGCCTTTGACGTGGTTGATCAGCGACAATAGGTCCGGCGCGGCGATGACTTCCAGGTCGCCCGCCCAAACGGCTTCGCTGCCCTGGGATGCGGCGCAGACGAAGCTGCGCGCGTAGGCGGCGGCGTGAATGGCGGCGGGCAGTGCGCCCAGCGACGGCGAGATCGAACCGTCGAGACCCAATTCCCCCATCGCCGTCATGCGGTTGGTTTCGTCCGACGACAACACCCCCATGGCGCCGAGCAGCCCGATGGCGATCGGCAGATCGAAGTGGCTGCCTTCCTTGGCAACGTCGGCGGGTGCGAGATTGACGGTGATCCTTTTCGGCGGCAGGGCGAGGCCCATGGAATTCAGGGCCGCGCGGACCCGCTCACGGCTTTCCGCGACGGCCTTGTCGGGCAGACCGACGATGTGAAAGGCGGGCAGACCGGATGCCATTTCCACCTGCACATCGACGTCCAGAACGTCGATCCCCTGAAACGCCACCGTACCAACGCGCGCAACCATATCCGCCTCCGTGCAATTTCATTCACAGGGGCTATGGCAGGGTCAGCCGGGTTTTTTCCCGGCCTTGGTGAATCTTTTTGGACTACGCCGCTTTCAGGATCAGTTCACTGAGCGCGCCGTCGCTTTTCATCACGTCGGCAAGTCGGTTGAGGCTTTCATCGATGGCTTCGGCGAGCTTTTCCGGGCCGCCGAACTGGGCCACGGTCTCGGGCGGCAGGAACTTGATCATCAGCGCCGCAGTGCCGGGGGGCAGGCCGGCGAAGTGCACCGAGACGATGCCGAAATCGCGCAGCATGATCATGGCGAGACCCGCCGTTGCCTCATACGGCACGCACGGTGCCGTCTCGATGCCCGCGCGCTCCATGGCCATTTCCAGAATATCGTCGGCGGTCAGTTGCACGATCACCGGGGTCTCCATGACCCGGTTGTCGCCCAATAATTTCTTCAGGTGCCCGCCGACGTCCTTGGTCAGCGCGACCCGTTCGCGAACCTTGTCGGCGCTGTAGTTGCGGAGGCTCTCGACCACCGCCGGGTACAGCATCTGCCGCGCCTCGACACCCATTTCGTAGGCGCGTGCACGAATCTTCGCGACCAGATCCTTATTGCCGCCAAGCAACCCGAGCCGGGGACCGGTGGTGCCGTATTTGTCCATCCCCGTCGCGCCGACATCGACACTCAGCTCCAACAGTTTCGGCTGGCCGAAGCACGCCGGGCCGACACGTGCACCGCCGGCATCGTCAACCATGATCATGGCGCCGCGCGCCCGGGCAAGCTTGACGATTTCCCTCAGGTCCGCTTCCGGCAGGATTTCGTAACTGACGGACAATCGAGTAATGAACACCACGTCGACGCAATCGTTGGCATCCAGCGCCTCGCGGAACGCGCCGATGCCGGCGGTGTCGGTAAAGCTGCCGCCGCCATGCGCCACCGCGCGCCGGACGGCGGGATGCGAATAGCGGGGCGAGACGCCGATCACCACATCGCCCGGCTTGATCATCACGTCGGCCGCCGTCAGCAACGCCGCGGTCAGCCGGTTGAAGACGAACACGTCGTGCTTCGCCGGATCGCCGCCAAGGTGTTCCAACCCCAACGCCGTGACGTCATCGGTAAAAAGCGCCGAGGCGATTTCGTCGTCCATGATCGACAGGTCGACCTCGTCCAGTTGCAGGTTCCGCTCCAGCCCGCTCAGCAGATAGACGCTGTCCTCGCCCAGATCGGCGCGGCGGCGGCGAATGTGCGCCCATGCGGTTTTGAGCTTTTCAATATCGTCCGCGGTGCCGGGCAGGATATCGCCCCGCGCATAGCTGAGGCCCTCTGCGAAGGGATTGCCGAAGCGGTCGTGCTGGGATGCGGCGGACATGGCGAACCTCTGGAATGTCTGATGGCTAAGGCCAACAGTCTGTGGGCATCGGGCAGGATTTGTCCATCAAATCCATATCGTGGCGATCCATGCAGGGTGGTGTTAGAAAGTTCCATGATCTACATCACGCCCGATATTGTTCTGGACGACGCGGAAATCGAGGAGCGCTTCATGCGCGCCGCCGGTCCCGGCGGCCAGAAGGTCAACAAGACTGAAAGCGCCGTGCAGCTTCGTTATGATGCCAGGCATTCGCCGGCGCTCAGCAATGCACAGTTCCTGCGCCTGAAATCTTTGGCCGGCCGGCGTATGACGGCGGACGGGGTTGTCGTAATTACGGCGCGTCAGTACCGGACGCAGGAGCTGAACCGTAAGGACGCACTGGATCGGTTGATCGCGTTGATCCGTGACGCCGCGACACCGCCGAAACATCGTCGCCCGACGAAAACGCCACGCGCCGAAAAACGCAAACGTCTGGAATCGAAAAAACGCACGGGCGAGGTCAAGAAGGCGCGCGGCCGCGTGCGCGGCGACGAGTGATTTAAATTCATTCGTCACTCAGAGCGTGATTCAGGATGACGAGCGAGGTCACCCGCAACGCCTGATCAGAGCTTGCTTTCGATCGCATCCCAGATATCGGCCTCGAGCGACACATCGTCGAAGCGGTTGATTTCCTGCAGACCGGTCGGTGAGGTGACGTTGATCTCCGTCATGTAGCCGCCGATGACGTCGATGCCGACGAAGATCATGCCGCGTGCCTTCAGTTCCGGCCCGATGGCGGCGCAGATATCGCGCTCGCGATCCGTGATCTCGGTTTTCACGGCCTTGCCGCCGACGTGCATATTGGATCGCGCCTCGCCTTCCATCGGCACCCGGTTGGTGGCGCCGGCGATCTCGCCGTCGATCAGGATGATGCGCTTGTCGCCGGCGCGCACGTCCTTCAGATATGCCTGCGCGATGATCGGCTCGCGGTACAGCATGGTGAACATTTCCAGAAGCGCATTCAGGTTTTCATCGCCGGGCTTGATGTGAAACACCCCGGCGCCGCCGTTGCCGTACAGCGGCTTTATGATGATGTCTTTGTGTTCTTCGCGGAACGCCAGAATCCGTTGGCGGTCGGAAGCGATCAGGGTCGGTGGCATGAATTCCGGAAAGTGCGTAACGAAAAGTTTTTCCGGCGCGTTCCGGACTTCGCGCGGGTCGTTCACGACCAGCGTTTGCGGATGCACATGTTCGAGCAGATGCGTTGCCGTGATATAGGCCATATCGAACGGCGGGTCCTGGCGCATCAGCACGACGTCAACATCGTCGGCAAGATCGATGGTGCGCGTTTCGCCCAGCGTGAAGTGATTGCCGTGTTCGCGACGGACCTCCATGGCTTCGGCTTCGGCAAGGATTCGCCCGTTCGACATCGCGAGCTTGCCGGGGACGTAGTGCAGCAGATTGTAGCCGCGCTTCTGTGCTTCCAGCGCCATGACGAACGTGCTGTCGCCGTTGATGTCGATCGAGCTCACATGATCCATCTGGATCGCGACGTTCAGGGTCATGACGGGTTCCTTGAAAAGTTCCGGTGCCGGTTATGTGAGGCGCGTACGCAGTTCCTGCAAGAGAATCGTTGTGTTGTAACGCGCCTGTTCGCCGGCGCCGAGCCGAAGATATTCCTCGAGCGCTTCGACCGCCGCCTGAATACGGTCGAGCCGGGCATTCAACAGACCGCACTCGCGCCACAACGTCGGTTCCTCGGGTGCGATGCGTAGCGCAAGGTCGAGCACGAACGCCGCATCTTCCAGCCGCTTGGCCCGCAAAAGCACCGATTTACGGCCTGCCAATAACCGCAGCAGGGCCTCGCGGTCGTCCAGCACCTTGAGCCCGTCGGGCGCCAGTTCGGATTCGTTTCCGTCGAAGGCCTTCAGCATGGCGCGGATATCGACCGGCTCCAGCGTCCGGCCGTCGCCAAGCGGATCGGCAACCAGCCGTTCGCCCATGCCTTGCAGGCGGATCAACATGCGGCCCGGAATGTGAATGATCTCGGCGTCCCAGCCGAGCTTGCGCGCGGTCGTGGCATAAAGGATCGCCAATGCCTCGCTCGATCCGGTACGGCTGTCGATGACGCGACTAAGGTCGTAACTGTCCTCGTCGGTACCCTCTGCTTCGCCGCCGCCGTATCCGTAATGACGCGCCAGCACCTGGCGCAGTGCATCGATCATGACGGCGACCGGCACCGGGCCGTCATCGATCCGAGCGTAGTCGCCGACCTTGGCAATCAGTTTTTCGCGGTGTCGGCGGTAGCGGTCCAGCGCCAGCGCCGGGCGGTCGACGGCGCCGACCAGAAGTGCGGCATCGGCGACGTCCATCCCTGCCTCGCGCCCGCGACCGAAGCGGGCCAGTTGTTCAATGATTTCCGCTTGTGTCCTCACGACGCCTTGGGGTCCTTGACCCGGACGTGGCTGACCACGTGTTTGACGTATTTGATGGCGCGCGCGTGATTGATGACGCGCTGCAGTTCGGCGTCATCCTGTGCGATGCCGATCAGATAGATGACGCCGCCGACGGTCTCGATCGAATAGTTGATGGCGAGGATTTCCGAGTCGAGTGTCATCGTGGTTTTGAGCTGCGTCGTGATCCAGGTGTCATTGGCCATGTCGCTGAGCGGGTTGGGGCTGATGACGACCTCGTTGATGACGTCCTTGACGTCGGCGACGCTCCAGGCGATTCGCACCGCCTGTGCACGCATCTCTTCCGTCGGGACGCGACCGGTCAGCAGCACGCGACCTTCGTAGACTTCCAGCCCTACATCGCCAAACAGGTTTTTATCGGCTTCCAGAAGCTTGGCGCGGATTTTCGTCGCCGTTGCAGTGTCGATGGCGACGCCCTTCACGCCGCGCTCCTGATAGGCGGCGACACCGGCGGTTGCCGCGCCGCCGACAACCATCCCAACGCATCCGGTCAGTTGCAGCACGACGGCCACGGTGAGGACCGGGATGAAGAAGCGGGCCATTCGTCGGGTTCGGTGCGATGACGGAGCGTGACGGTTCATGGAGCGATCTGACCTTCCAAGGTTGCGTGTTTGGAATGCTACATCAATTGCCCCGTCGGCGAAAAGATCGCGGGCGGTCTAATTTCCGGGTCGCCGCCGGTTCAGGGCCGCCACGCGCCCGCAATGTGTTGGGGTAGCCGCCGCGGACACACGCTTACAACATCGAAACGCAGATCGCACCCCTGCAGGCCGGCGTGCTGCGCCATAAAATGCTCGCTGGCGCGGACAATGCGCCGGCGCTGCTTGGACCCGACCGCGTCCAGCGCATCCGTCAGCGTTGCGCGTGCCTTGACCTCGACAAAGGCAATCACCCGACCGCGCCGTGCGATAATATCGATTTCACCGGCGGGAACGCGGTAACCGCGCGCGAGAATCCTGTAGCCTTTGAGCCTGAGCAGGATCGCCGCCAGCAACTCCGCGCCGTGGCCGCGCCGGTTCGCCTGCTTGCGCGTGGCCTCGCTCACGGTTCGCGTTCGGCCTTGAGCGCCAGAGCGCGGTTATAAAGATCGCGTTTGGGAAGTCCGGTTTCCGCCGCGATGCGGGCCGATGCTTCGCGTACGCTTTCGCTTTGCAGTGCCGTGCGCAGACGCGCATCGACATCTGCCGCGTCGGGTGGACCGTCATCCAGCGGGCCGCCGACGACAAGCGTGACCTCTCCCTTGGGCGCACCGGCTTCTTCGTAATGGGCGGCAAGTTCGTTCAAGGTGCCGGGCCGCACTTCCTCGAACATCTTGGTCATTTCACGCAACACGCGGGCCGGACGCGGCCCGAAAATATCGGCCATATCCGCGAGGCTGGAAGCCAAGCGTTGCGGCGATTCGAGGAAAACCAGCGTTGCCTCGATGCCGCTAAGCGCGCCCAGCCAGGTGCGCCGCTTGCCCTGTTTCGGCGGTGGAAAGCCGCAATACATGAAGCGGTCGGTCGGCAGGCCGGCCAGCACCAGCGCGTTGGTGACCGAAGACGCGCCGGGAACGGCATGGACCGGGACACCGGCATCCCGGCAATCGGCGGCGAGACGGAAGCCGGGATCGTTGATCATCGGTGTGCCGGCGTCGGAAACCAGCGCCACGATTTCGCCGGAATTCAGGTGTTCCATGATGCGTGGCCCGGCCTTGGCCGCATTGTGTTCGTGATAGGAGACAAGCTTGCCGTGTTCGATACCGTGTATATGCAAAAGCTTGCCGGTGACGCGGGTATCCTCGCAGGCGATGACGTCGGCATGGCGAAGTACGTTGAGCGCCCGCAGGGTAATATCGGCGGCATTGCCGATCGGCGTAGCGACGATATAAAGACCTCGCTCAAGACTTTGTTGCGGTTTACTCGCTTCGGGCAAGCGGCTACCGTCAGCGCTATCGTGTCCGGCACCGGTTGAACGAGAGACAGATGCTTCGAGTCCCCCCTTCGCGGTTTTCGTTTGTGATTTTCGGCCGTGCTTTTTGCCTGCCTGCGACATGCCTTGCCCTTTTGCTTCTTGCCGGGTGCCAGCAAACCGCAAACCAGACCGGCGGGCAAGGAAAGCCGATGATCGCCGGGCCGTCGTCTTCAGGTGCTTCGACCGCAAGCTTGCCGCCCAGCCAGCAACTGCCGCCGGTTTCCGGTCCGCGTGTCCCGCCCGGACCGAAATTGCAACCGGTGCCGCGCACGGCGCCGCAAGCCCGTGCAGGCGAACCGTTGCCGTCATTGGCGGAATTGCTGAACCGCCCGTCGAATCCCGACATACAGCCGCAGATCATGACGTCCACGGTCCCGGCGGCGAATGTGGACGCGGTTCGCGTCGCGCTTCTGGTGCCGCTCAGCGGGCCTGCCGCCAAGCTCGGTCAGGCGATGTTGAATGCGGCGCAACTGGCGTTGTTCCAGTTCGCCGACGATCGTTTCGAACTTTTGCCGCACGACACTGGCGGCACCGTCGACGGTGCGTTGGTCGCGGCGCAGCTTGCTATCGGTGACGGCGCGCAACTGATCGTCGGGCCGTTGCTGTCGGCGTCCGTGCAGGCAGTGGCGCCGATTGCCCGCGCCGCCAACGTGCCGGTGGTGGGATTTTCCAGTGACCGCAATGCGGCCGGTGACGGGGTGTACGTGATGGGTTTTCTGCCCGCCGCGCAGACCGAGCGGGTGCTGGGCTATGCCATCTCGCGCGGGTTGACGCGATTCGGCCTTCTGGCGCCGGACAATGCGTACGGCGCTGCGGTATTACAGGCGATGCAGCAGATCACGATACGCTACGGCGTCGAGATCACCCGGGCGCGGCTCTACGATCCAAACGCCGAGGACTATACCAACGTGGTGCGCGAAATTTCCGACTTCGATGCCCGCAAGCAGGAACTGCAGCGCCAGGTTGCCGAACTGAAGCAGCTCGACGATGAAATTTCGAAAAAGACGCTGGAGCGATTGGAGCAGCTGCAGACGGCGGGCGACCTGCCGTTCGATTCGCTTCTGGTGGCAGACGGCGGCAAACGATTGCAGCAGATCGCGGCGCTGTTGCCGTTCTTCGATGTCGACCCGGCAGTGGTGCAGATTCTCGGCACCGGTCAATGGGACGTGCCTGGTCTCGGCAACGAACCGGCGCTGGTCGGTGGCTGGTACGCCGCCCCCGATCCCGGCGCACGCGCCGAATTCGTCAAGGAATACGCGGCAACGTACGGCGAGCAGCCGCCGCGGCTGGCGACGCTGGCCTACGATGCGACGGCACTGGCGGCGGTGCTGGGTCAGGGCGATAGCGGTGCAAACTTCACCGGGCAGGCACTGGCGTCGCCGAACGGATATTGGGGCCGGGACGGGATTTTCCGTCTGATGCCGAGCGGAATTACCGAACGCGGCCTCGCCGTGCTTGAGATCACGCGGCGCAACAGCAAGGTCATCGACCCAGCGCCGGAAAGCTTTCAGCCGCGCATTAACTGATCAGGTCAAAAGCGCCGACAACACGGCGTTCAGCCGCTGGCGGCCTTCGGCTGTGGCACGCAGTACCGCTGCGTCGTATTCGACAAGCGCACCGTTCGTGAGTCTTTCAAGCGCATCGGCATCGACGATTTGCGCCATGTCGACGCCGGCGATCGCGGCGAACCTTTTCAAATCCACTCCCTCGACCAGCCGCAACCCCATCATCAACAGCTCGCGCGCCCGATCTTCGGCATCGAGCGGGCGCCGCTTGGCGGTGCCGTGACCATTTTCCGACGTCCGTTGCAGCCAGCGCGCCGGGTTGTGGATCTGATGCGTCCCAAAGAACTTATCGCCGATGGTCAGCCGCCCGTGCGCGCCGGGGCCGATCCCCAGATAGTCGCCGCCGCGCCAGCACGTCAGGTTGTGACGGCTTTCTTCCCCGGCGCGCGCATGGTTGGAAATCTCGTACGCCGGCATCCCGGCGGCGGACAGAATCTCCTGCGTTGCCTCGAACATGTCGGCGGTGATGTCTTCATCGGGCGGCGCAACCCCGGCACGGGCAAACGGTGTGCCGCTTTCGATGGTCAGTTGATACAGCGAAAGATGTCCG
>Ga0209578_10004500_pt1 | contig 9968 bp, 7 predicted proteins | sample tdAd472_FD_187127 | JGI IMG/M metagenome (GOLD analysis project Ga0209578, IMG submission 187127) | Marine sediment microbial communities from the Atlantic coast under amendment with organic carbon and nitrate - tdAd47.2 (SPAdes)... | ecosystem: Environmental > Aquatic > Marine > Coastal >...
CGCAGACTAAAACCACCTTGACAGCAAGCGCCTCATATAAGCGGTCGTCGTAGGTCCGCTTTCTCAGTTCGCCTCAACTCCCAGCCAGGCGACTTCCGCTTTCAGGGGGAAAGCTGACGACTTGGTGGGTGCTCAATTTGGTCTGCTCATAGCCACAAGCCGTCATACTGAAATACTTCCCTCGTATAGATTCTTCCCCTGCGTTTCGCTAGTCTCGGCACCAAGGGAGGATCGTCCATGGAGCGCCGTCTCGCGGCCATACTCGCTGCAGACGTGGTTGGCTCCCATCTCAGGCTGTACCTCCGCATTCCCGCTGCGCTTCCAGCGCCGCCATGGGCAAGAGAATTTCCTCAATTCAAACGGGGGCGACGCTTGGCGCCCGGCGAAGCCGAAGCCCTGTCGAGCCGCACTTGTTAGGTCGAAATTACCCCTGGTAAAATTGGGCTTAGCCGAGCTTCTGTTATCTTACAAAAAAGAAAGGCAGATTAATGCTCATCGGTGAAGTGGCGGGATATGTGGCTTCGGCACTCGTCTTCATGACTTTCTATATGAAGACGATGACGCCGCTTCGCGTCGTTGCCGTGATGAGCAATATTGCGTTCATCGCGTATGCGTTCATTGAAGGCTTGCTACCAGTCCTCATCCTTCATCTATGCTTACTTCCCCTGAATCTTTTTAGGCTTCGCCAATTTAACAGACTGGTGAGAGAGACGCGTGAGACCGCGCGGGGGGAACTTTCCTTCGAATCGCTGCTTCCATTCATGAGCCCGGGGCGCTTCAAGGCCGGAGAAATACTGTTTCGCAAGGGCGACTTATCGCGCGAGATGTTTTACATCTGCGAGGGCGAGATCCGTTTACCAGAGCTTGATAAAACGATCGGCAAAGGTGAAACGCTCGGAGAGATAGGCCTCTTCGCTCCGGAGAAAACACGGACGGTAACGGCAATATGTGAGAAAGACTGTGAACTGCTGCGGATGTCGGAAGACAGATTTCTCCAGCTTTACAATCAGAATCCACAGTTTGGGTTTCACATAGTCCGCGTCATCACAAGTAGGTTGATGGAGAATTACACGAGATTATTGCTCGCGCTCACCCCGGGAGAAAACTCCGCTGGATCACTCAGCGCGGGTAATTCCATAGAGAGCCAAGTCAACAAACTTGACGCGAAACGAACCGGAGCAGATTCGAGACCGACACGCAATTGGGCAAGAAGACAATTGTTCGGTTTCTATGTTCCGGCGGCGATTGTTCTGGCGTTTCTGGGTCTACTCCTTCTGAGCTGGCAGGCCGCCCCCTATTTGCAATCGGTCATCGTTCGCGATGCTGCTGTTACGTCTTGGTTGAATGTGGCCACCGCCCCCATCGATGGAATGCTGGAAATCAGACCGCGATCGGTCGATGGAGTGGTTGGTCCGGATGGCATCATCATGGTGATCCGCAACGACCGCTTGAGCCGGAAGACTTTGACCGATGCTCAGATCCAAGTCGACGGCACTGCGGCGCGGGTCAAGGAGCTTCGAGCGTTCCTTGACGATATCGCTGAATTGGAAAAAGACCGTGTCGAGTTGAAGTCCCACTACGCCGATGTTTTTCGCGCTGAGCTGGATGAAGAAATCACAGGTATTGCACGCGAGATTAGCGTTACCCGAAAGCGACTGGGCCTCATCAACAAGATTGCCGGGCGCCACGAAAAACTGCTCACGAAAGATGCCGTATCGCAGGCTGCAACAGATGAGGCATGGCTGCGCGTATCGGACTTGGAACTGCAACTCACGAAGCTGGAGAAGAACTTGGCGTACGCCCGGGTACGACGCGAGGCCGCAGACAACGGCGTTTTCATAAGCCCGGACGGCGATGATCCCGACTGGGTCCGCGGCGCGCGCGTGGAATTGAAGCTGCAGAAGAAAGAAACGCGCCTGGCGTTGAGGCAGGCCGAGGCGGATCTTGCCACGGCGCGGGCTGCTTTAAAGGTCGCGCAAGAGGACTACGCGAGACTGGCCGAAGGCTTCGTTCGCGCGCCTGCGGGCAGTATTGTGTGGAACGAAATGGCGGCGCCGGGGGCCACTGTGCGATCGGGAGAGCCGGTTGCCGATTGGCTGGACTGCTCGAACCTCATGATAGACGTGCCGGTTGCCGATGCCGAGGTTCCCCTGATCAAGATCGGCATGGAGGCCGACGTTGTACTTGAGGGAGATTCTGCCGTCCGCCATGGGCAGGTGCTGCTGACTCGCGGTTCAGCCTTCACGCTGGGACGCAACGACCTTGCCGTTCTTGCGAAGGGCCGCACCGACGGTGTTGCACAGGTCCTGCTCGAATTCTCCCATGAGCGGAAGAAGTTCACGACCTGTCCGGTGGGGCGGGCTGCCCATGTCGACTTTCCGGATATCGGAGTAATCGACATTATTCGAGCCCGGCTGCGTCTCTGAAGGGTGTTGTTAGAGGAAAATATCTCGAGGCGACGAAGGGGCGATCCATTGCCTCAGGCGATGCGCGATTCCTTTTGTTTTCCCAACCGTTCGTGCGAGGGGATCCACTTCGCGGTGATGAAACCTCAAGCGTCTCGACCTAACCGGAACACACGCCAATTGCTTCAGTTGCGATGAGAGCGACGGCGGACCATGGCGGCTGCTCTCGGCGGTCCAACCGACACGGTTTCCGAAAGAGCGGACTACTGTCGTTCTGACCTCCACCCTGCGCGGATGAGCGGTCGCCCTCACGACCCCCTCCCAACGTCGGTGAATAGCCGGACTCGGACTTCCGATCCCAGTCGCGTCTCGTCAATCGTCATTGCAAATGTGCTAGCCTTCCGAGCGAAGACGTCAGAGAGTTAAACGGCTTGCGGCCGCTTGCCGGGCGGCGACGGGCGCCGGCTCGGGCAAGGGCGAGATGTCATCGAGTAACTGCCGATACGGTAGCGATATGGGCAAGCTGCGAGGGCCATATACCGGGAGGCCGAAATGAAGGGACCGTGGGCAGCGGTCATCGTTGCGACTGCCATCGCCGCGTTCAGCCAATCAGCGTCGGCTGAACGCATCCTCCGTTTGACCTTGCAACTGCCAATCACGAACGTGCTTGGACAAAATGTCACGGCGTTCAAGGAGATTGTGGAGCGTGAGAGCAACGGCGAGATCAAAGTTGAGATCTATCCATCGGCGGAGCTCTATATGGATAAGGAGGTGCCACAAGCCGTCAGCTCGGGTTCCATCGAAATGGGCGTGGCGCCAGTGACCCGCTTTTCACACCAGAGACCGGCGGTGAATTTGTTCAATTTGCCCTTCCTGTTCGTCAACAACGAAGACATCGCCGTAGCGACGGCCCCGGGACATCCGATACGCACCGCTCTGGATCGCGAGATTCTCACTACCGGGGCACGGCCGCTCTGGTGGCAACCGTTCGGACTGGCCGTCATGCTCGGCAGAGAGGAGGCACCGCTTCGTCCGGATAGCCTCAAGGCCAGAAAAACCAGGGTGTTCGGCAATACCATGAGAGAGTTCGTTGCGGCAGTTGGGGGAGATCCTTTGCCCGTGTCGGGTTCCAAGCAGTATCAGTACTATGAGCGCGGCGACGTCGATTTCGGCATGACCGGCATCACCGCGGTGAAAAGCCGCAGGTTGTATGAGGTGATGCGACACATCGTGACCACCAATCATGCCGCGCTCGAGTTCGTCGTCGTCATCAATGAGGTGCTTTGGAACGATCTTTCCGAGTGGGAACGTGCGATCATCAAGCAAGCGGCCGCTGAGGTCGAACAAGATCTGCGGATGTCTTACCGCTCGATCCATGAAGAAACGCTCGATTGGATTGCGGCAAACACGACGATGGAAATAAAGGACCTCGACGCCGAGCAACTTTCTGCTTGGCGTGACGCCGCCGCCCCTGTCTACGACTCATACATTGAACGCGCAGGACAAGTTGGCAAGGAATTGCTGGGGGAGGCGCAAAAGTTTCAGTGACGGAAAACCGCGAGGAGACGCCCGCCAGTCGACCTTGAACAGGCGGCATAGGAGCCCGCTCTGGGTCATCACCTCCCCGCCGTAACCCGAGCCGACACCGCGCGGCTACTTTCAGTGGTCGAGCCGACAAAATTTTCGAGAGAGCGGACCTAAGATTGCCGATGTCACGATACGGGACTATGGCGGATGCCCTGACGATCCCCCTCTAACGTCAGCGAATAGCCAAATCCAGTCATTGGAGGAGGTCACGGCTGCAAACAAATCGAGCCACTGGAAATAACCTCGATCATGCGATCAATATGTTACTTCAGAATCTCTTTGATCAAAGCTTCGGTAAGTTTGAGTCGCTCACCGAAAGTCGAAATGGTCAAGAACTCGCCGTCGGTGTGCATGCCTTCGCCGTAAGGGCCCAGACCGACCAGGAGATCCATACCGGTGTCGGCCAGGTGGTTGGCGTCCGAGGTGAAGCCCACATGGCTGCCCGTAACCTTCTGATTGATGTTCTCGCCAGCGATTTTCAAAAGACCATACAAGCGCTTGGTGTGAGACCCGGGCATGCTGGGAATGGCGACGATGGCTTCTAACTTGGCGGTGGGCGCAGCTTCAAGATGGTCATTGTAGACGTAATGTCTGTCGGTTATGTCCTGGATCTTTCTGACCGTCTCCTTTTCATCTTCCCTTTCGACGAAGCGAATGTCGATCATGGCCTCGGCGTGTTCACACACCACATTGGGTTTGGTTCCGCCATCAATCACGCCAACGTTGACCGTGAGCTTTTTGGAATATTCGGTGAGTTTCGAGATCTCGACAACCTTGTGGCTAAGCTCCACGCAGGCGTTAATGCCTTTTTTGGGTTCTAAGCCGGCGTGAGAAGCCTTTCCTTGTACCGACAGAGTCAGCCACCGCACTCCAGAATGGCTGGTGACCACGGCGCCGCCAGGCAGGCCCGGTTCAAAGACCAACCCCGTTTTGGCGTCAGCCACCAGTTCCTTCACCAACGCATGGGAGTACGGAGAACCAATCTCTTCGTCGTCATTGAGGATTACCAAGAACTTCTTAAGCTGGTCGGTGCCCTCGAACTTCCTGAGAAGTTCCAAAATCAAGATGATTCCGGCTTTCATGTCGATGATACCGGGGCCGAAGATTTTATCCCCCCTTACCTCAAATCTTTGAAACGCGGAATCCTGTTTGAATACTGTGTCAATGTGACCCATTAGAAGCAATTCGGGCTCGCCGCCGGAAACCGCCATAGCGAGCAGTTTGTGGCCGTCATCGAGATCGTAAATTTCAGCCTTAAATCCGAGCTTTTCGAATTCGGGCATCAACACCTCTCGGACGGCGTCCAAACCCTCAACGTTTTGCGTGCCAGAGTTTATGTTGACGATTCTTTCCAACAGGGCCTGCCACTCGGGTGCGGTTTGGGCGGAGACAGTGACGGACCATGTGATGAAAACGGCCGCCAGTGCCAAAAGAGTCCCTTTGGCCACGCGCTGTAGCTTCTTCTTCACTTGGTTCACAGCAGTACCTCTACGTCTCTATTTTCGACTAAGCCCAAGGCCCACTCCGAGGCAAGTTTGTCGAGCAGGGTGCCGTGGTTGGATCGTTGGGTCTCAACACTCCCTCGTCAAGCTCCGACACCTTCATGGCTATGAGAAGAGCCTCCTTGTATCGGCCCTTTCTATACGGCTCCGAGCACTGGCTATGTGCGTCCATAAGCTCAGCGGACCGGCTGTGGTCAGCGGCAGGCCAGATAACGAGGCACAGCAAGGCCGCCACCCGTCATCTGACTTTATGTCTGATCATCAACCTACCCCCCCCTCCATGGAGCGTGGGCGCATGCAGTTAGTCTATTAAATCGGGCCGCTTGGGGGTTGAGGCCGTATGACGGCTCCGGGTCTTGGCTGTGCAAAAACGCGGTGCGTCAGTGCTTGTTGTTATGCGCCGGTGTTGTGGGGCGATGAATCAGATGATTACCGGTTTTGAGGTCGAGAATCGCGCCTAGGGGCGTGATGGGGACTTTCTGAGGCGTGTGTGAGCGGGCTATAGGCAAGCGATGAGAGGGGCTCATGCCCTCATGGCTTGGAGCAGAGGCCCTATGCCGAGGATGTTCATAACGCGCGTCAGATTGTAGGCGAGCACGCTGAGTGCCATCTCGGTGCGGACGTTCTTCAGCCGCCTCATCAGGAAGTGAGTTGCGCCCATCCGGGCCTTGATGGTGCCGAAGGGATGCTCGACCGTCTCCCGCCGATCGCGCATGGCCTGCGGGTTCTCGTCGAGCCGCCGCTGGACGGCTTCCAGAACCTCCTCGTGCTCCCAGCGCGAGACGCGGCGCTGCTTGCTCGGGGTGCAGAGCGCCTTCATGGGGCAGTCAGCGCAGACGCCCGTCCAATAGCGGCGTATGGCCAGTCCGCCTTCTTCGCGTGTGTAACGGTAGGTGAGACGCTCGCCGGCCGGGCAGATATAGACATCCTCATCGGCAATGTAGCGGAAGTCCTGCTTGCCGAAGCGCCCTGAGCAACACGAGGCAGGGCCGCTCCTGCCATGAGCAGCGCCATCGCAACCGTAAGGCTCTTACACCAGCGCATCGGTCTTGCCCTCTCCAACCCTACCGGCGTTGAACTTCACGCCTAGACATTCGGCGCCCGGGATCCATGCCGGCGGTGCCGAAATGGCACATGCTACCAACCGGGATCCAAGATTGACCGAACACCCGCCACTCCGGGGCCGGGAGAACGCGAGGGCATCGTGTCTCCCAACACCCTGGAGAGGCATCGCGGAGCGCGCTACTTCTCGAACTCGATCAGAATTCCTGCGGGCGCCGGGGCGCTCAACTTCAAGCCTTTGCTTTCCGCCGTCGCATTGATGTAGACGCAGTGATCGTTGCTCATCGTAACGGCACCGGCGATGCCTTTGCCGATCGTCAGGCCCGCCTCGATCGCGCCGTAATCGCCTTCGAAGTCCTCGAGCTTGGCAAGGTTCAACACCTCTCCCGTCAGGGTCTCCTCCGAGGCCCCGGTCTCCAGCAGCTTGGCGCCCGAGAGGTGTATCTTGTGCTGGCTGCCGTCATTGAGGGTCAGCATTCCTTCGCCCCAGCGCGCGCCGACGATGAAGCCGACGGTCGTGATCTTGGCCTCGAAGGTTCCCGATTTCGGCACGTCGCCCTTCGGGCATTCCTTCTCGGCGGCCATGGCCGGCTGGAAGGTCATGCAAGAGAGGGCCGCGGCGGCAAACAGGGATGGAAGCAGTCGGTAGTTCGACATCGGAGTTTCTCCTAGAAATTGAGTGCCGTTAGCTCGAACTTTGGTTAGCAAGGACCGGTCCGGTCGGGGGCCGGTCAATAACAGGTCACACCGGCGGCGCAGCGCCGCATGGCGTGCCGGACGTGGCGTCTGTGCACGCCCCCGATGGACATGGGGGACCTGGGCCGGCCGATGATATCGATGAACAGCGAACCCGCTCCCGCCGTCTGTGGGGCCTCGCCCTCGATGATCCGGACGTCGCTATAGGTGAGCTCGTCGCCGTTCACTGTGGGTTTCTTGGCGAGCTCCACGACCACGTCGACGATTTCGTCGCCGCTGACGACCGAAAGGACCGCGTTCGGCGGGTTCTCGGCGAAATTGTCCTTTCCGCTGGAGACCGAGCTCAGAAACTCCTCGATGCTCAGGTGACCGGCCATGCGCACGGGGCGATCGCAGAAATAAATCACCACCGGGCTCACTCCCTTCATAACGATCGTGCCGGCGTCCATCGCAACGTTCCGGGCGCTGTGAACGAACAGGGCTTGGCATTCGTCCTCGGCCGCGTCCGCCTTTGCGGGGAGCGCCAGGGTCAAGGTCGCCAAAATGAGGGTCAGGACGAGTCTCGTCATACAACAACACTCCTATTCTACCGCCCTTACCGGGTCGGTTGAGAGTTTCAAGAGCTTCAAGCACGATGACCTTCCGCCGATAGAGGGGACAGGACTTCGTCCCCTTCCCCTCCACGTCGAATTGCGACCGGCACCGGCCAGCTTCGGGCTATTTCAGCTGGTACTCTTTCTTGAATTTCTTGATCATCCCGCCTTGCGCATCGCTGACGTCCCACGAACCCGCCTTGATGAAATCGCTGACCGGATCGGGGGTGCCTTTCACCGGGCTGGGTGGGTTCTTCGGGCCCGGCACGGCCCACGCCTGATCAGGCGATACCGTCATGCGCTCGACAATTTTATCCTTGGTGATGTTCCAGACCATGTTGTCCGCGGCCAGGGAAAGCGGCCCCGAGTAGGTCTGACGTACGCCATCATAGATACCAAAGCGCGTGGCCTCTTCGTTGAAGAAGTGATAGCCGATGGCTTGCCGGGGCTTGATGGTGCTCATCACCTTGCCGAAGGCCTGGGGGGAGGTGTGGATCTGTGTGCCAACGCCGAGCGCCGTGGCCGGCGACTGGCCGTAGAACTCGACCAGTTGGTCCGGGGTCAGGAAGCTCTCGTGAATAGCGATGTCGGCATCCTTGGCATATTTGATGTACCACTTGTTGGGGAAGGTGTCCCCGCCGATGACGATCTTCAGGCCGCTCCATTCCAGGGCGTAGCTGACCGGCCCGTCGCCCGCATGGATCGCCGGCCAGGAGCGGATGGTGACGCCGTTTTCCTGATAGACGACTTGGTTTTCGCCCTTGTAGTCGAACTCCACCACCTTGATTTTGCCGGGCTCGGGGTTGATTCTGAAATTCCGCGTCGTGGCATCCCAATTGTAGGCCTTGAGAAATCCGTCGACGGCATAGGCCGTGCCCATCTCCGCCGTCGCACCGCTCGGCCCCCACACGCGCAGCGGGCCGGTGCGTCCGGCCGTCCACCCACCGGCCCAAAGCCCGGCCAGATCACCCCAGTGATCGGTATGCAGGTGGGAGAGAAAGACCTTGTCCAGGAAGTCATAAGGTATCATCAGCGCGGCGATGTTGGGCATGGAGCCACTGCCGATGTCGAACAGGAACTTGTCGCCGTTGCCGAGCTCCACCAGCCAGCAGGTCGCGGCCTGATCGCGTCTCGCCGCCGGCATGCCGGTGCCGCAGGCGAACAGGCGGATCTCCCCTTCTCCAAGCTCTTCCGTGCCGGGGTAGTAGACGTAGCGGTCGGGCGCGATTTTGTTAGGGCCTTTCACCACACCGCCGGCCGCCCGCGCTTCGGAGATCAAACCTGCCCCGCTTTCGAGGCGCGGGTCCCCAACGCCCCAAGAAAAGCCAATGGCCAGCACGATGGCCGCCAGACCGAATATCCCTAGCTTGTTGAAGCGAGGTTTCCGCCGCATCGCGCGTCCTTTCCCTACTCGGTAGAAATCGAAATTCCAGGCTTTTGCATGAAGAAAATCGAATATATTTGCACCACGTTAATGGCGCCGCGGCAAGATCGGTCCGCCAGCGTTTCCTTGTTATGAGCGTTGAAAAATCCATACTTGATGGTATGTTGAATTCACCACAGCCCGTTCACCCTGTCAATACTACTTAACGTCGAAATGAGCGAAAAGAAATCCGCCCTCCGCACGCCACAGACCCCGAGCGCCCCACGCGAGCGCCGGTTGTCGCGAGAAATGTGGCTGGCCGAAGCGCTGCAGGTTCTGACCAGGAGCGGCAATGCCAAACTCCGGGTAGACACCATCGCGCGGGCCCTGGGGGTCACGAAGGGGAGTTTCTATTGGCATTTTAAGGACCGGGAGGACTTCGTCGCCAGCATCATCGACTATTGGGAAACGCGGTTCACACGACCGGTGATCGAAACCGTGAGCGCCAGCACCGGCGACGCACGCCATCGGCTTTGGGATTTGATGGAGATCGTCCATAGCCGAGACTACGCACGCTACGACGCAAGCGTGCGGGCTTGGGCGGCGCAGGAGCCGTGGATCTTCGACCTTTGCTCGCGGGTCGACGCGAAGCGTCACCAGTTCGTGCGATCTCTCTTCTCCGAGATCGGCTTCGAGGGCCTAGAATGTGAAGTGCGTACGCGGGCCTGCATCGCCTACCTGAGTTACGGCGTGACCGCCG
>Ga0209578_10004502_pt1 | contig 9966 bp, 10 predicted proteins | sample tdAd472_FD_187127 | JGI IMG/M metagenome (GOLD analysis project Ga0209578, IMG submission 187127) | Marine sediment microbial communities from the Atlantic coast under amendment with organic carbon and nitrate - tdAd47.2 (SPAdes)... | ecosystem: Environmental > Aquatic > Marine > Coastal >...
GACTGGCTTTATCCTCAGCACTGTCAGAACCACCAGGCGATTTTTTCTTGCCGAAGTTAAACATGATCTAATTGGTATTTGTAATTACGAAAACAGACGCGACAATTACTACTTTGGTCGCCACATAAGAGGTCGCTATCCTATCATCACCCGGGCGTTAAGGACATACACCGGACTTGATCGGGAGCCAGCATTGCGAGTAGTTTGCATTCCTCGTCAACAGTGCCAAGCTATTGCATCACTGCGAAATAGCAAACCTTGCTTAATACTCTTGTCAGAGACAACTGATGGTGGATAAACAGCGTAACCAGTTAAGAATTATTGCCGGGCAGTGGCGAGGCCGCCAGATCAGCTTCCCGGATGTTGACGGATTACGCCCTACGGCGAATCGGGTGCGGGAAACTTTGTTTAACTGGCTGCAGTTTGAAATCATGGGCAAACGCTGCCTGGATCTGTTTGCCGGTAGCGGAGCTTGTGGAATAGAGGCACTTTCCAGAGGCGCTGATAGTGTCGTATTTGTAGAGTCCAATAGCAGTGTGGCTAAGGCGATGGAAGACAATTTATACAAGCTGAAAGCGGAAGATTATGAAATTCATATTGCTGATGCATTAACCTGGTTACGAAACTCAACCCTTCAGGATGCAGCTGCATTTGACCTGATATTCCTTGACCCGCCCTATAGTGATAATTTGGAGAACCAATGCCTTGAGGCTTTGCTGGAGACCAAAATAGTGTCCCCTGAGGCCCTGGTTTATCTGGAAACTGACAAGTCACCACAGGACATCCAGTGGCCAGCGCAATGGCAAGTTTCCAAGCGTAGCCGAGCGGGTGAGGTAAATTATTTTCTAGCCAGAAGGTTTGCCTGATGAGTCGGGTGGAGAGGGCAAATACGGTTGGTTCATTTACTGAATTTAAACCTTGTCTGTGGTTGCCCGGCGGACATGCCCAAACCCTTTGGAGAAAATTTTCACCAACCCCTGAAGTTTCTGTTCAGCGACAGCGTCTCGAATTAAATGACGGCGACTTCATCGATCTGGACTGGTACAAACCGCAACCAGATGGCACTCAAAACAGATCGAGAGTTCTAATATTACACGGGCTGTGCGGTTGTTCTCGCTCCCCTTATATTCAAACTCTCCAGCACCATCTGGGGGGAAAAGGAATTACCAGCGTTGCGGTTAATTTTCGAGGCTGCAGCGGCCAGATAAATCGACTGGCCAAGGCGTACCATTCCGGTATAACTGAAGATGTGCAGGAAATTGTTGAGCATCTGCTGTCCTGTGACCCTGACTCACCTCTGGCACTGGTGGGTTTTTCATTGGGGGGAAACGTCTTGTTGAAGTGGTTGGGAGAAACCAACCTGGCAAGCTCGCTGCTTGCTGCAGTTGCTGTTTCTACACCGTTTCGACTCGAACTTTGCTCCAGGGCAATGTTGAAAGGATTCGGTAAGTATTATGGCAAGTATTTTCTCTATCGCCTGGTAAAAGATGTTGAATCAAAAAAGCGTCACTTCGAACATATTAATAATCAGAAGCAGAGACAAGTTCTCCACTCGCTGGGTGATCTGCGTTCACTGAAGAATCTGTGGGAATTTGACGATCGGGTGACAGCACCATTACATGGATTTGAAAGTGCTCAGGACTATTATGACCGTTGCAGCAGCATAAATTTCCTGACCAAGATCCCTACGCCGACACTATTGATTCAAAGCCACGATGACCCAATTATTCCCCGGCAAGCTATCCCTGCCGCAGATGAACTGAACAGCAATGTATTTCTTGATTTAATTAGTCATGGCGGTCATGTTGGATTCAGGTCGTCATCAGATAACAGGTGGCTGGAAACACGTATCAGCGATTTCATTCGGCACCATGGTAGTTGATAAATTGAGCAGTTCATGCCATTCCGTTAGAATGCAGGCATCAGACAAGGCGCATGAAGATGAAAATTGCTGTTTACCCAGGCACGTTTAATCCGATAACAAACGGGCATACAGATCTGGTTGAGCGCGCAGCAGGCCTGTTTGACCAGATTATTGTCGCAATTGGCACCAGTGCTCAGAAAGACGTGGTGCTTTCCCCCGACCACAGAGTTGAACTGGCCAGTCAGGTGCTGGCACATGTGAAAAATGTTGAAGTCTGCGCTTTTGACACGCTATTGACCGAATTTGTCAGGCAACGCAGAGCGAAAATCATTTTGCGAGGCTTACGATCAGTTGCCGATTTTGATTACGAGTTTCAACTGGTCGGCATGAACCGTGCCCTTGATCCTGGCATAGAAACAGTATTCCTCACACCTGCGGAACACCTGTCCTATATCTCATCAACCCTGGTACGGGAGATCGCCTTATACGGTGGCGATCTTTCCAAGTTTGTCCACCCTCTTGTTGCTCGCGCCTTAAAGGACGCCTGCGGGACCTAACTCGATCCAGTTAGTGTTGACATCGAGGGCAGTAAATCGAACTGCGCTGACCGATACGTCGCTCCCGTAAGGCTGTATTGCAATCGACACATGGCATGCCAAGGCGACCATAAACCTTGAGGTTTTGTTTGAAATAGCCTGGTTGGCCGTCTCCGCCGGTAAAATCGCGCAATGTTGTTCCACCTACCTCAATGGCATGATTCAGGACAGATTTGATTTCCCGGGACAGAAGCTGGTAACGCTGCAGTGATACTTTTCCTGCGGCACGATAGGGCAGTATTCCAGCCGCAAACAAGGCTTCATTGGCGTATATGTTTCCAACCCCAACCACAACGTGGTTGTCCATGATGAAACTCTTTACCGCTGTTTTTCTGTCTTTGCTGATGCGTTTTAGATAGGCGCCGTCGAATGTATCCGTCAGCGGCTCCGGGCCGAGTCTCTTCATTAGAGGGTGGGTGAAGACCGGTTGGGTGGTCCACAGTATGCATCCAAAGCGCCGCGGATCTGTAAATCGCAAGGCATTGCCGGAGTCGAATTGAATATCGACATGATCGTGTTTTCCCGGTTGGGTTCCTGAAGTGATAATTCGCAAACTTCCCGACATTCCCAGGTGTATGAGCAACACGCCTGCGGATGTAGACAGCAACAGGTATTTGCCACGCCGGTCAACCTGATCGATTGCCAACCCCTTCAGCACATTGCTGAGGTTGTCGGGCACCGGCCACCGCAGACGGCCCTGGCGAACCAGGACCTTAGCAATAGTTTGCCCAGCAATATACGGGGCAATGCCCCGTCGGGTAGTTTCAACTTCAGGTAGTTCGGGCATAGTCAGTGCTTACATCAGCAAGGTCGGAGTTATAAACTGTAACCTTTTATGCTGTAAAGATCAGCGCAGCTGGAGACAACTTGATAGACCAATATATTCTCGGTGTGGATGCTGGCGGTACGTTTACTGATTTCGTGCTCTTAAAGGCGCATCAGAACTCTAACAGCATCACCGTGCACAAAGTGCTTTCTACGCCGGAAGCGCCAGACCGGGCCATTATGCAGGGTATAGAGGAGCTAGGACTTGGCACGCTCCTGAGTGATGGCAGGTTGCAGATTGTTCATGGCAGTACCGTGGCGACCAATGCCTGCCTGGAAGGCAAGGGCGCGAAAACGCTGTATGTTACTAACCGCGGATTCGCGGATTTGCTGACATTAGCACGCCAGGTGCGCGGGCAATTATATGCATTGGAACTTCCTCCAGTGGGGTCCCCGGTACCGAGTCAGTATTGCATTGAAGTGGGGGGCCGGATTGGTGCCGACGGTCAGTTGATAGAACCATTGGAAGAAGCTGATCTGGAACGGGTGCGACAGGCGGTGCTGCAGCTGCAACCAGAAGCGGTGGCAATAAATCTGTTGTTCTCCTTCATAGATAACAGTTTCGAACGTCAGATAGAAGCAGCAATTCAGCAATTGAACCAGCCAGTTTTTATCAGCCGGTCATCTGCCGTGCTGCCCGAATACAAGGAATATGAAAGGGGCATAGCGACCTGGCTCAATGCCAGTCTCGGACCAGTGGTAGGCTCTTACTTGCAGCGGTTGGAACAGCAAACCTCACCTTGTCCATTGACTATCATGCAGTCCAGCGGTGAGACGGTTTCTGCCACTAGCGCGGCTGGTCTGGCAGTTAATCTTCTATTGTCCGGTCCCGCGGGTGGATTGGCGGCACTTAAACATCTGGCCGAGCAGCTTGACGAGCCACGCCTGATTAGCTTCGACATGGGCGGCACATCAACGGATGTTGCCCTGTTGGATGGCGATCTAAGAATCACCAATACAGGCAGAGTTGCCAATTATCCTGTGGCTGTGCCCATGGTTGACATGCACACTATTGGTGCGGGCGGCGGTTCGGTTGCCGTACTGGACCCAGGGGGTATGCTCCATGTCGGACCATGTTCCGCAGGTGCGTCTCCAGGCCCGGCCTGTTATGGCAGGGGAGGCATGGAGCCTACGGTTACAGATGCTAACGTAGTGTTGGGTCGCATTCACCCGGAGTCTGCATTGGCCGGCAGCTTCAAATTGCATCCAGATCTTGCGCAAACCGCAGTAGCGCAGCTAGCGCAGCAGGCACAGATGAATACCAGGACGATGGCTGAGGGCATAGTCAAAGTTACCAACGAACACATGGCTAACGCTTTACGGGTTATCTCCGTGCAGCGCGGTTATGACCCTGCCGGCTTTACATTGGTGTGTTTCGGAGGTGCTGGCGGACTGCACGTGTGTGCCCTGGCAGAGGCTATGGGTATGCACCGTGCAATCGTCCCGCTGCATGCTGGTGTTTTCTCCGCTGCCGGAATGCTGGTTGCACCCCGTGGCCGGCAGTTTTCCAGAACTATCCAGTTGCGCGAATCTGGCATTGATGACAGTACCGTAAACGCGCGACTTGCTGAGTTGATTCGCCTCGGCACTGAGGAGCTGCTGGATGAAGGACTGCTTGCCCGGGAGCTGCAATCTAACGCCAGCGTTGATATGCGCTACGTCGGCCAGTCGAGTTCATTGAACGTCCCCTGGAGCGACAAGTCGGCTGTGCTGGCAGCCTTCCGCTTGCTTCACCAGGAGCGCTATGGCTTTGCCCTTGATCGCGAAGTGGAATTTATTAATTTGCGTGTGCGCCTGCAGGCACCGGCACCGGTAGCCTCCTTCCTTGGGCAGGAAAACTCCCAATCTTTCAGCCCAGACAAGACTGCAATAGAAACGGATGACGACGCTATGATTGTCTTGCCCCGCAATGCTCTCAACATCGACATGTTGATTAAGGGCCCGGCCATTGTAACTGAGGCTTCTGCTACCACATACATAGCGTCAGGCTGGCAACTGAGAGTTGACGATTTGGGGAATTTAAGGCTTCAAAAGCAAGCCTGATCTGTGTATTGACGTCAATTTCGGACAGAACGGCTACTTACAGGGGGACAATTCTGTTTACACTATAAATTTCACAGTGTTATAACTGTTTGGGTAATTTGCCGGGGTTTTGAATATTGGGGGCATACACTGCTATTAGCAGTCATTTTTGCCGCACCCTGTGCCTTAAATCGATCAACTGAATTGCGGTTTATCCACGACATGCGAACTCATAGTTTGGGACAATTTCAACTTTCTGCGCTGACAGTCTTCTGCATGGCGGTCGGAATATCCGTGGCCTCAGGTCAGGATGGCAGTGTAGAGAGTGACATTGCGGGAGATGAAGAAGTTCGTGCAGACGTCGATTATGTCACTTTCGAGCGGCCTGAGCCCATCATCGAGGGTATTGACTATGACCGCAGAGTCGGAGATTCAGACGGCTCTTCAGGTGACGGATATGATCGTCTGTCCAGAGATATTCTCGACTATCAAGAGAATGTTGATTTGCTGGAGGCAGAGCAAGGTCCCTGGCATCAGGCGCTGACGCAGGAATTGACGGCCATGGGCTCCCTGTATATGCGTCAAGGCGCTTATTTAGAAGCAATCGATGTTTTTGATCGGGCCATGCACATAAGCCGCGTCAATCACGGATTGGATAATCAACAACAGATACCGGTAGTCGAGAACTTAATTAACAGTCATATTGCGGCCGGACAATGGGATATGGCCGACAAGTTTCAAAGTTACCTTTTTTACACCCAAAAGAACGCCTTTGGCGCGGCTGATCCGCGCATGATTCCGGTACTTGAAAGGCTGGGGACATGGAATCTGCGAATGTTCAACATGCGCTTCGGAGAAGCTGTTGGGTTGCGCCTTACCGATGCCTATCGCTTATTTGTGGCGGCCAGTGATATTACCAGTCGGCATTTCGGCCACGATGACGAGCGAGTCATAACCTATCTGCAGGGCGCCGCAGACACCGCTTACCTGATTGCCACCAATTACGATCTTGTCGAAATAGCCAGACAACCTGAATTTAGAACTGTTGAACGCTGGTTGCAGGACGAATTGGGAGAAATCGAGCCAATTAGTGTAGAAGGTTACCGAGAAGGTCTGGAGGCACTGCAAAATGTTGTTGAGCTACTGGCCGATCGAGAGGAGAAACGTGAAGAGTATTTCCGTGCCCAGGTCGCCGTGGCAGATTGGTATTTGCTGTTCAATAGAAACCGAGCAGCAACACGCTACTACGAAGAGGCCTTCCAGTTTGCGCAAGGGCTTGAAGGTGGCGCTGAGCTGATCCGTGAAGCGTTTGCAGACGTAACACCTTTACCAGTAGTAAGCAGCACAATAAATGCTGCCCAAGAGCTCTACATCACGGACGTAGCTGCAAAGTCGAGTGGGCGGTTTGGGGTCGCTGAAATTGAGTTTGACGTAACGGCCTTTGGTACTGCAAATAAAATTACCGTGCTGACTGAGGAAACTAAAGCAAATTCAAGTGTTTTGGCTTTATTACGTCGCCAGGTGCGCGAGACAGTTTACCGGCCCAGAGTTGTAGACGGTAAACCGGTGAAAAGTGAAAGTGTAAAATTTCGTTACCGATACAGGTATTGATGTCGTAACGGGTGTATTGTTAAGGGTCCATTAAGGCGTAGTGGCTTATTAAATAGGGAAGAAATTGGCAATTCTATGGTCTAACTGTTCAAGAGTGGATGAACTGGCACTCAAATTGCTGCACAAACTGGCATACTGTGTGTTACAAGACCACCCCAATGCGCTGTCAAAAGACAGGAATTAGCAAGGATTTTTGCAATGATCGCAAGACAATTTTCCAACCGCTTATATCGAAACCGGCCGGGGCCAAGAATCAGGCGCGCCGGTGTCGGGCTATTATCGATCATGGCTTTGGTGATTCTGGCTGGCTGTCAATCCCAATCGCAATCCCAGTCGCAATCTCAATCGCAATCGCAATCACAATCTCAGTCGCAATCCTCAAGCTCGTCGTCATCTAGCTCATCGTCGCCAAGCTCGTCCAGTTCCAGTAGCTCCAGTTCATCGCCAAGCTCTCCATCGGCGTCCAGTTCCAGTAGTGCCAGTTCATCGCCCAGCTCTGCATCGGCGTCCAGTTCCAGCAGCCCGAGTTCGTCAGCGAGTTTTCCTTCGGCTTCCACTGCAGGTAGTCAGGGTTCAACTTCCCCTAGCTTCCCTTCTGCATCGAGTAGCGCCTCTACAGATTCCGGTTCCCAGTCATCCACTTCATCGTCTCCGGGAGATTCCGGGCCGCAATCGCAGGCTAGTGGAGCAGACAGCAGTGCAGGTAACCGAGACGGATCCACCGGTTCTGCCACTGCAGCGTCTGGAGGAAGTAGTGGTGATTTCAGTGGTTTGGAATTGCCCGGCTCTGACCCAGGTAGCGACGGCAGCAGTGCTGCTTCCGGGGGGCAACGAGATACCTCTACCGGAGATCTGGCTGGGGATAACCCCGGCACGCTGGGATCTCAGTCCGGCAGTGGTGGCAGCGGAGACTACAGCCTTGATTCTCTGCCAGGAGGCATCTTAGGCGATGCCAGCGGCAGTGGCACCGGCGGTCAGGACACTGGCACCATGACAGCGGCGGAGCGGGCACAGGTTTTGGATGATAGATTGCAGCGCGGCTACGAGGTGTTTGATGGTATTATTTTGGGGGAGCGAGAGCGAGCCCAGGCCGAGATCAATGCCAACCCGACACCTGGTGGACCAGGTGGAGCAGCGTCACAGGCGTCTGGCGGAGGTGGACAGCAGTCGAGTCAACCCCAAACCTTGCCTGGCGGAGATATTCAAAGTGGCAGCACCCAGGCGGGAGGACTTCCAGCCTCCAGTTCCAGCTCGCCGGCACCGGAGACTTTTCCGGCACCAGAAGACATTCCGAGCGGCAGAGATGATGATGTGGTTGCTCGGCAGCTGCGCGAAGCGGCAATGCGTGAACCAGATCCGGAATTGCGCGAAGCTTTATGGGAAGAATACAGGAGATATACAGGACTCAGCGAGCAATGATTATGAATCGATTATCACGAAATCTATTCTTATGTTGGACAGCGGGCATGCTCCTCGGTGCCTGTTCTTCACACGTCGTCAAGACTACCTCTTACTTACCAGTAGTTCAGGACAGTGAGTTTACTTCGGAAGAGATGCTGCTGGATATTGGCGTCTTGGCCTTTGATCCCGGGCTCGATGAAATAGAGAACAGCGAGGAAGAGACCACTAATCATCAGATTCGGGTAGCAGAATCCCGGTATGCGACTTATCTGATGTCTGAAACTTTGCAGCGTTCAGCTAACTGGGGGCTGGTGCGGGTTTTACCAAATGACGCGAGCCCACTGGATATCATTATTAACGGGACTATTCTGCAATCCAATGGCGAAGCCATGGGCTTGCGAATAGACGTTTCTGATGCAACGGGAGAGCACTGGTATACCAAGGAGTATTACGAGGTAATCAGCCAGTTCAGCTACGACCCTAACCAGCGAAGTCAAAACGACCCGTTCCAGGTTATTTATAACAACATTGCAAATGATCTGCTTGAGTACCGAAAACAAAACATCAAAGATGATGAAATTCGTGAAATTCGTATGGTTTCAGAATTGCTTTTTGCCCAACGGTTTGCACCAGATGCATTCGAGCAATATCTGTCTCAGGATCGAGATGACAACTATGTTATTAATCGCCTGCCGGCGGAAAATGATCCGGTATTTGACCGTATTCGAGATATTCGCGAACGGGATTTCATGTTTATTGATACAGTTCAGGATTACTACGCCACGTTTAATCGCCAGATGAAGCTGCCTTATGATTCATGGCGTGAACAGAGCTACTATGAAACCATCGAGTTGCGGGAACTCCGAGCCTCGTCCAGGCGGCGCTTTATAGCAGGTACTGCGGCAATATTAGGAGGCCTGGCGGCTGCCAGCACCGGCAACTACGCTGTGCAAAATGGTGGAGTGGTTGGAGTCGGCGCCGGAGCCTATTTGATTAAAAGTGGTTTTGATAAGCGTGCGGAGGCCCAGATTCATGTTGCGGCCTTGGAGGAACTGGGGCTTTCCCTGGAGAGTGAAGTTGCGCCCAAGGTTATCAATCTTGAGGAAAGCACTGTGACTCTGACCGGGAACGTGGAAGAGCAGTATAGTCAGTGGAAAGAAATCCTTGCGGACCTCTATGCGGCTGAATTTGCCCCGCAATAACCGGTCATGTAGGAAACCTAAATTCGCAGTGGATAGTTAACACACTGGCAAGTGTAGCCCTATGTCTGAGCATGAAAATGAAATAGATAGAATCGAGCCCGTTGATTTCGATGCCAGCGATTCTCCCCTGTTTGCGACTAAATCCTCCGAATCGAAAAATAACAAGCCATCACCGCGGGTGTGGTTGGCAGTGGCCGGCCTCTTTGTTGTTGCTCTGGCAGTTATTTTTGTGCTTCCCACAATTGTCGAAGAATACGAGCTGCCCCTTGAGCGGCGCACGGAAATTGAACAGGCGGCAAATGCCCCACAATTAGCCCCTCAGCCCGCAATCAATGCGATCTCACCTTTTCTTGAAGCACAGCGTGCAGAGCAGCGCAAGGAGGCCCAGGATGTACTGGCAGAATTATTGCGTATTCAAGCTGAGTTAGATGCTCGCGGTGTCGAA